>ERZ773264.1391-NODE-1391-length-28859-cov-5.922094_pt1 | contig 28859 bp, 20 predicted proteins | sample MGYA00511910_ERZ773264 | MGnify/ENA primary metagenome ERZ773264 (study PRJEB29015, sample SAMEA2737739) | human gut metagenome | biome: human gut; feature: human-associated habitat; material: faeces | place: China | collected 2012 ...
CGATATTATTTGTTATAGCTGTGCAATTGACACAACATATAGTTAGTTTCGCAATCACTTTAATTTTTTATGTAATGAGTATCAAAATAATTTTATCATATAAGGATTAAATACAATACTTAAAATATTAGTAACAGTTGCTTTAATAAATAGAAATCAATATGCATATTTCCATTATAAATAAATATTAATTTATAATAATTATATTGCAAATTCTTCACTCAGGATACTTTTCTCTTTCATAAAGCATTTATGAAATATACCGTTATCTTTTTCAATTTACAATTTTATTTTCAGAGATTTAAAAAGCTGATAAACCTATGGCTACGCTATATTCCTATACAACATAGTCCATAACTCTATCAGCTTTTTGTTTCTAAAAAATCATCAACTTATTCTTTTTTATAAATATTTCTTAAGTATCTCCACTTTATCAAGCTGCTCCCATGGAAGATTTAGCTCATTGCGTCCAAAGTGACCGTAAGCTGCCGTCTGTTTGTAGATAGGTCTTCTAAGGTCAAGCATCTTGATTATTCCTGCCGGACGAAGGTCAAAGTTTTCTCTTATTATCTCAACAAGTTTCTCATCTGAGAGTTTTCCTGTTCCAAATGTGTCAACCATTATTGATGTAGGCTGTGCGACACCGATGGCATATGAAAGCTGTATCTCGCACTTGTCGGCAAGTCCTGCTGCCACAATATTTTTCGCAACATAACGCGCTGCATATGCTGCCGAACGGTCAACCTTTGTGCAGTCCTTTCCTGAGAATGCACCGCCGCCGTGACGGGCATATCCGCCGTATGTGTCTACGATTATCTTACGGCCTGTAAGTCCGCTGTCTCCGTTTGGTCCACCTATAACAAAACGACCTGTTGGATTTATAAAATACTTTGTATTTTCATCTGTAAGTTCCTGTGGAACTACAGGGTCAATAACATATTTACGGATGTCCTCATGTATCTGTTCCTGCGAAACCTCAGCAGCGTGCTGTGATGAGATAACTACCGCATTTACATGAACAGGTCTGCCATTCTCGTCATATTCAACAGTAACCTGACTCTTACCGTCAGCACGAAGATAAGGAAGTGTTCCGTCTTTGCGGACCTCCGTAAGTTTCTTTGTAAGTTTGTGTGCAAGTGCGATAGGATAAGGCATATATTCGTCTGTTTCGTTTGTTGCATAACCAAACATCATACCCTGGTCGCCTGCACCGATTGCCTCAAGTTCCTCGTCCGTCATCTGATTTTCTTTTGCTTCAAGTGCCTTGTCAACACCCATTGCAATATCTGCTGACTGTGAGTCGAGAAGAACATTTACCTTACAGGTATCACAGTTAAAACCTTTCTCATCAGAGTCATATCCGATTTCTCTTATTGTCTCTCTTGCAATCTTTTCATAGTCAACTTTTGCCTTAGTCGTAATCTCACCCATGATAAGCACATAATCTGTCGTGATAGCTGTCTCGCAAGCAACACGGCTCATGGGATCCTGCTCCATAAGTGCGTCAAGTATCGCATCCGAAATATTGTCGCTTATCTTGTCAGGATGTCCTTCTGTTACTGATTCAGATGTAAATAATCTTTTCTCCATCGTATCCTCTTTTCTGCACTGCTCTGTACCTTTCAGTCCGTATCAGGCAGTGCAAAGATACGGCTGTACTCTTATCTTGAGGAAAAAGCGACATATCACTGTATAGGGTAAAAATGGCAAAACCAGCGTTTTGCCCTGGCATCACACTACATTAAGAGCATTTTCCTATGCATCAAAAAAAGTCCACCGATACAACTCGATGGACTTGATATATCTCAACTCCTCTTATTGTTCGATTTCTCGCTTAGATTGGCACCTTCCTGTATGGGGTTGCCGTGGTTTCACAGAGCCTTCACTCTCCGCCACTCGGAATAAGAGTATTTATTTTTATACAAACATGATTATTATACATCATTTATCTGATAAAATCAAGGAATAAAATTGTACATAAATAATGAAATTATTTGTATTATTTTTGTGTATCTTTTTGATTTTTTCTTTGAAATGTGTTATAATCAATAAATATAATTTTCACTTATAAATGAATACATATTTAGTTTTTAGGAGGTTTTTATGCGAAAAAAACTATTTTCAAGAAATAACTTAGTTAAAGTTTCAGCCATAAGTCTTACTTGTGCTTTGGTATTCATCCCGGTTAGCAGCCACATAAACTCATTGTCTACCGTTCATGCAGATAACAGCGTTTCTATAAGTTCTGTTGATACATCGGACAGTAATGAACAGACAGCAGATAACGATGAACAATCTGATGAAAAAACTGCTGACACTGACAACAGTTCAGATAATACAGTTTCAAACACAACAGGCAATAAGGCAGACAGTGATAAGCCGATTTCAGGCAAAAATACTTCACAGTCTAAGAAAACAACCATAAAAAAGACTAATACTTCAACCGCTTCCACTAAAAAAGGAAGCAGTAAAAAAAATACCCAATCAAAAAAGAATAAAAACAAAAATCATGAGCCAAAACATTACAAACCAATAATAGGCAAGACTGTAACTGTCACAATGAAACATCTTCAGAAAAAATTAAATAAAATTTCTTCTGAACTTCAGACTGCACAGAGCAAGGCTTCACGCACGAAACGCGTAATATCATCAAAGAAAAAACAGTTATCTTCTATAAACACACTTAAAGACAATGCCATTGAAGAAACCAACTGTGTAACTGTTTCAGATGTTTTTGAACCATCACAGTCGTTAAAATCATATGCTAAACAATATGACTCATCACTTAGCATATATCTCAACCAGAATGTTTCATCAAAAACGGCAAAAACATCTTCCGATGATAATACCGTATTACCTGATTTTGAAAAAATTTCCGGACTTATGGATACTGTATCTATAAAAAAGAATATTAAACATTCAAAAAAAGCTATTAAGTCATCAATAAACAAAAATACTACAAAAGTAAAAAATATGCAGAAAAAAATCAAAGATACGAAAAAAGTTAAAAATACAGTTTCAAAATATGTTATTGTTTCAATAAACTCTAATAACATATTTGAACCGTCAAATGTAAGTACAAAAACCTTAAAGAATGCACTTGAGGGAACTAATCTTAAAGAACTTGCACCTGCATTTGTCAAGGCTGAGAAAAAATATGGCATAAACGCCATTGCCATGACTTCAATAGCAGCCCTTGAATCAGGCTGGGGCAAAAGCAAGCGTGCCATAAAAGACAACAATCTCACCGGTCTCGGTGTCTACAGCGATTCAGCAAAAGGAATAAATGCCGACACCAAAGAAAAAAATATCCTTATGACAGCCGAAAGACTTGCAACACATTACAGTAAACCCGGTCAGACCTTTTATCATGGAACAGGTTTTGACGGAGTAAATAAAAAATACTCGGCATCAAAGACATGGGGATGGAAATGCGAAAACATTGCATTCCGTATTATGAACAAGATAGCAAATCCGGGAATTGAGTCGCTAGGATGATTATATTTATGGTAAATAAAAAGAACGAAACAGGCATAAAAAGAAGCAAAAAAGATATACTTGTAATAGCTGATTTAATGTGTTATAATTGAGTCAGCAAAAAAGTGATATAAATGTTTACGATAACACCAAAACAAAACCCTCATAAGGTCGCAACTTATGAGGGTTTTTCTTATTTTGTTCGAGCATTTAAGTGTTAAAAGTATATATTTTACATTTTCCTAAAACTTTTCGGCAATTTCACCTTTTTACAACCCTTGAAAGCATTCTTTCCTATCTTCTTCACGGCTTTTCCGCCGCTTACTTTCTTAAGTTTGGTACAGTTCCTGAAAGCATCCTTTCCAATAGTCTTTACATACTTTCCTATCTTTACAGAAGTTGTCTTCTTATTGTTTTAAAAGCCTTATCTCCGATTGCCGTTACTTTAAATGTATATCCTTTTATCTTAATGCTGTCTGCTATCACAAGGCTTTTCTTACTGCCCTTTACTCCTGCAGCCTTAACAGTCCCTTTCTTTGCATCAGATTTAGTTACAGTGTATTTTATTCCCTTATACACCACCTTTTTATTTTTCTTGGGCACTGCTCTTTTAGCCGGCTTTGCCGTTGGCTCTACTGTTGGTGCTTTTGTCGGTGCATCTGTCGGTCTTACCGCAGGTCTTACAGTCGGTTTGACGGTAGGCTTTGTAGTCGGCTTGGTAGTAGGTTTGACAGTCGGTGTCTCCGTAGGCTTCACTGTTGGTGTTGCAGGAACATCCGTTGATATTACAACGGGTGTGTTTACAGGCGCCGGTATAGCTGATGGAACAATTACCGGTATCAAAATGCACTTCCGGCAATGCTGAAAACTCAGCTACAAGCTGTATAAAGCATTTCACGGATAAATCCCAGAACCCTGTTAAATGTATCTGCTACTATGTCTTCAGATACAATCACCTGCTAATTTTCCATTATCAATAAGAACCGGAGATTTATCCGCCACTTTATCATCATCAGATGTTTCTAAATGCCCGCTATGCTCGCTGGTATCTGTAATAATATTGGCATTGCTTTCTCCCGTGCGTAACTGCTCGCCTGATAACAAAGGCTAAGATACTTCGGAAATGGCATATTCTCCGTCTTGTGTTGGTTCGTGTACAAATCCTCCAGCTTGAACATTTCCGTTAGAAATTCCTCTACCCTCTGATGCACGAAGCCTTTCATTTTGTTCAATCCCATAAGCATCGTGTACATCTCTATGTCGTTCTCGGATATGTACTCCATCAGTATCTTTGCATACTGACCTTCCTCGCTTATTATCTCCGCTTCCGTCGGAAATCCCAGAACTTCTTCTTCGGACGGCATTTCCCCCAGATATTCTTCCTCTGTCATGTTGTCCGCTAACATTATTAGTTCTTTCCTTTCCTCTTCCGTTATTTGTTCCTTCTCCAACTTGTCCAACAGTTGATCTAACCTTATCACTCTTCCTGTCATAAATATTGCTCCTTTCCTTTTTAAATGAATCTATTTTTCTACCTAAAATTGTATCACAAACATATGTTCGAGTCAAGTTTTTTTTGCTTTCCCACAAGTTCAACTTATCCTTATATTCATTTCTATGTATGTCTGCCAAGAAAGTACCCAAAGAATAACAGTTCAGCACCACAACCACCTTGCCTTATATCCCCATTTTGTGTATATTATTACTAACAATACCTTATGTATCATTGCTATTTAGCTAAAAATCAGTAATACACTACATAGTTAATTGCGAAACTCTAGGTAGGCTATATTTTTTTGTGCAACTTTACATATCATAAGCAAGGTGCTTCTGACACCGTCGGTACTTAAGCTGCGTCTTTTACAGCTTTATGTACCGCTACGAGTGTCGGGCAGCGAGAGCGTGCCTTGTGTTGATATTGTATATGTTACACAAAAATTCACATCCTATAACGAGTTTCGCAATCACCTAAATACACTACATTGTGTGAGGAGAAATATGAAAATACTAAAAAAACTTATATGGGTCGCTCTTGCGATAGAGATAATCGTGCTTTTAGTCGTGGTTATCAATTCAAATGTTGACAATATGACCCTGTCAAAAGGCGAGATTTATGATTTTAATACCGGATGGACCATCACCAGACAAGACGGTTCTTCCCAAAAGATTAAGTCACTTCCATACAGTGAAAATTCAAAAGCCGGCGAGAAAATAATACTCAGCAATACCATTCCAAAAAAATACCGTGGTATGACTATGTCCTTTTTGTCCGCTGATAAACAGTTCCGTGTTACGATAGACGGCAGACAGGTTTATGAATTTGGTGTCAACGACTCAAGACCTTTCGGCAAGACTCCGGGTAGTGTCACAAATTTTATCGACATTCCCGAAAATCTTACAGAAGGAAAAATTGAGATTGAAATGATCTCGCCGTACGACAACTATGCCTCTAACATTACAGGCATTACTATCTCGAAGCGAGATACTTCTATATTAAATCTCCTTAAATCAAACCTTGGCAATTTTGCTATGTGCATCATAATACTTGCCTGCGGCATTACGCTTTTTATGCTCGCTTTTATTCAGGCATTTTCAAGACAGACAAGAGACGGTATAAGTTACCTTGGCTTTATGTGTATTTTCGGTACGATTTACTTCTCAATAGAAACAAAATCACTGAATGTTTTCTATGGAAACCAGACGCTTTACTCAAATCTTGTGTTCCTCGTACTTATGCTCTGGCCTGTCTTTATGCAGATGTACTACATTAACAATCTTGAGGAAAAATTCCAGAAAATTTTCTATATATTACTTTTTCTTACTCTGACAAATGTAGCATGCCAGCTTACATTACAGATTCTTGGAGTATTTGATTTTATGAATATGGCTTTTGTATCACATATTCTTATATTTATATCAGGTATGGCAATACTCTTTTCACTTATCTGCACGATACGAAAAGGTAAAGATAAATTATTCGCATTGGAATTTCTCGGAATTTTAGCCTTTATAGGTGGCAGTGCTGCAGACCTTATCCGTACATATACTATCCATATCGGTGATTTTGGCAAATACAGCCGCTTTGGAATGACTATCTTCTCTCTCCTTATGGTATTTGTACATATATTAAAAGTCATCCGAGGTTACAGTGCGAGCATTGCCGAAAATGCCCGTCATATGCAGATGGAAGTTCAGGTAATTGAGGAGAAAAATCAGGAACTTACTATCGCAAATGAGGAAGCCGAAAAAGCAAAGGCTGAGGCAATAGCCGCCGCCAAAGCAAAAAGCGTATTTCTTGCCAATATGTCGCATGAAATACGAACTCCTATCAATGCTATTCTCGGAATGAACACGATGATACTTCGTGAAAGCGATGATAAAGATATTCTCGAATATGCCGGAAATATCCAATCTGCAAGCCAGACACTTTTATCACTTATAAACGATATTCTTGATTTTTCAAAAATAGAAACAGGCAAACTCGAACTTGTTCAAGGGGACTATGCACTTTCCTCTCTTATAAACGATGTTTATCATATGCTTCTCGGCAAGGCGAAAGAAAAAGGACTTGCATTTAATGTCGATAGTGACAAAAATCTCCCTGCCAAACTGTACGGTGACGAGGTACGCATACGACAAATACTCGTAAACATATTAAACAATGCAATAAAATATACTGAGAAAGGCTCTGTCACATTAAAAGTCGGTATGGCTGAGCAACAAAATGCCGATGCCATAAACAATAATAAAGAAACGAAAACAAATGACTGTACAGAAAACAATAATACTTCTGATATTGAAAATGAAACTATGTCTTATCATGATAATATTATTGATACAGATAATAAAACTATACATGACAATAATAATGTTGCCGGCTCACAGCCTGCAAAAAATATAATAATAACTTTCACTATATCCGATACAGGCATCGGCATTAAGTCGGAAAATATCTCACATCTTTTCGACTCATTTTCACGATTTGATGAGAACAAAAACAAACATATAGAGGGAACGGGACTTGGTCTTGCCATCACAAAACAGCTAACAAAACTTATGAACGGCAAGATAAATGTCACAAGCAAATACGGTGAGGGCTCTGTTTTTGAAGTAAGTATTCCTCAGAAAGTTGTTTCCGATTTAAAGATAGGCGATATTTCAGAAAAATACAATACAGCACCTGATAAAAAGAAGATGAAAGCTTCATTTACCGCACCTGATGCTAAAGTTCTTGTCGTTGACGATGTAAAAATGAATATCAATGTGTTTAAGGCACTCCTTAAACGAACTAAAATATCGGTTGACTCTGCAATGTCAGGTCCTGAGGCACTTGAAATGATTAAGGACAATAAATATGATATTATTTTCTTAGACCACATGATGCCTGATATGGATGGTATCGAAACTTACAAACATATGAAAGAACTTGAAGAAAATCCTAACAAAGATACAACAGTTATCATGCTCACCGCCAATGCCATAATGGGAGCAAAAGAAGAATATCTCGGCATCGGATTTAGTGACTATCTGAGTAAGCCGGTGCAGGCGGCAAAACTCGAAGCTATGATACTCAAATATCTTCCTGAGGCACTTGTCACAAAGCCTGATATTTCATAATGTAACATAAAACAATGATAGTGTGATAAATACTGCATCGACAATATTTTGTCACAAGGCTCGTACATTAAGCAGCCACTACAAAACAGAAAATAACAATTTGTTTCTTAGCAAAATAAGTTGATTTTATGTGGTTAAAAACTTAAGATGCACAAATGTGTACAGAAATGGAGATAGCATGAAACAAAACAGCAGATTTGAAAAAAAACTTTATACAACATGGGGACGAAATATTGATAAGAACAATGTTTTAACAGAGTACCCAAGACCTCTTTTAAAGCGTGACGCTGACAGCTATGTAAATTTAAACGGTATATGGAAGTATGCTTTCACGGCTTCTAATAAAAGACCGGTGCGTTTTGACGGTGATATTCTCGTTCCTTTTTCACCCGAAGCACCTCTTTCAGGTGTCAACAGACAGCTTAAACCTAACGAATATCTCTGGTACGAACGAATAGTTATATTTGATATAAATAGATTGTCGGACAATTCACGATTTATAATCCATTTTGGAGCAGTAGACCAAATATGCAGCGTATATGTAAACGGAATAAAAGTCTGTTCCCACTCAGGCGGCTATCTCCCATTTGATGCTGATATAACCGATATTCTAAAAAGCACTGCCACAAAAACTTCATTCAGACTGACCGTGCGTGTGAAAGATTTCTCTGACACTTCATATCACGCAAGAGGTAAGCAGTCACTTAACCCAAAGGGAATGTTTTATACTGCACAGAGCGGTATATGGCAGACTGTATGGCTCGAATATGTACCGGAAATATATATCAAAAAGATTATAGCAAAACCAGATTTTGATACAAAGGTACTGCGTATTAAAGTTGTCACAAACTCCGACAATACAGAAAACAATTTTTACTATATATCAGAAGCAGAAAAAAAACATGATAACTGTCAGATTAACAAAAATGATACTAAAATTTCAGGTGGCAAATCAACCATTCACAGAAACAGATTAACAAAAACAAATGAAATCAAAGTCTGTATCAACAATCCTGATATTTATATAGACATACCTGACGATAAAACACAAGCTGACAGTAACCACGATGAATTATATAAAGACAGCCCTTACGCACCATTTACATATTACGGCATAAGTGACACTTTTATTGAAATCCCACTTGACAAACTCGATATTAAAGCATGGACTCCCGACACCCCATACCTTTACACTTTTTCAGTAAATTTTGGAAAAGATTATGTACAAAGCTATTTCGCACTCCGTACTTTTACGATAGAAAAAGATGCAAATGATATTCCCCGCATCTGTCTTAACCACAGACCAATCTTTCAAAAAGGTGTTTTAGATCAGGGTTACTGGCCTGACGGACTTTATACTCCTCCATGCGACAACGCACTTATATATGATATTAAGACCATGAAATCTCTCGGTTTCAATATGCTCAGAAAACATATTAAGATAGAAAATGACCGCTGGTACTACCACTGTGACCGTCTCGGCATGATAGTCTGGCAGGATATGGTTAATAGCGGCAGCAGATACAAATCATGGTTTGTGACTTATCTTGCCACTTTTATGAGTCTTTTTGATATTTCATGCAGCGATAATTTTAATCATCTTTTTGCAAGAACTTCCAAAAAAGGCAGAAAAGAATTTATAAAAGAAACTATGCAGACGATTGACACGCTCTCAAATCATCCTTCAATCGCAACATGGGTGATATTCAATGAGGGCTGGGGACAGTTTGAGACAAACAAAATCACAAAACTTGTAAGAAAAGCCGACAGTTCAAGACTTATAGACCAGGCAAGCGGATGGTTTGACCAGGGCGGCGGTGACATAAAAAGCATACACAATTACTTTTTCCCTCTCCGTCTTTTCAAGAAAGAAAACCGTGCTTATGCACTTACCGAGTACGGCGGCTATACGCAGATAATAAAGCACCATAATACCGCAGACAAGTGTTACGGCTATGGTGCCTGTAAAAATTCCAGAGAATTAAAGAAACGATACCAGCAGAGAGAAAAGGAAGTTTCCGCACTTATTCCTAAGGGACTTTGTGCAAGCATCTATACCCAGCTTTCCGATATTGAAAACGAATTAAACGGAATCCTGACTTATGACAGAGCGGTAAACAAATTTTAATCCGTTAAATTTTCACACTATCAATCTCGGTACAAAATCAAGATAATCAGACGAGACAAGACTATATTTTATCCCGTCGTGCTCACCTGTTATACTGTAATCAAACCTGTCTTTTCCGTGAAGATGCGAATAAACTACCTGCCTTACACCAAACTCCCGTGCCAGCTCAGTAAATACACCCTCTTTTTCATGTTTATTTGTCGGAGGATAATGGAGAAACATGATAAAATCGTTATAATCCGCTTCTTTTGCGGCTTCATACGATTTTATCAATCTCTTTCTCTCATTCTTAAACCTTTTTTCTATCTTATCCTCTGCCAGATAACAATACTCATCCGTCGAAAAACCTTTAGAACCAATAAGTGCATATTTCCTTCCACTCAAAACATCTTCATATTCATAGAAATTGTCCTGTAGAAATAAAAGTTTCCCTGCAAAAAGTTCATTCAGGCTGTCCGTCCTGCTTGTCTTGTTCCAAAATCTGTCATGATTTCCACGAAGAAGAATTTTTCTTCCCGGAAGTGCCGCTATAAACTCAAGGTCCTTCATGCTGTCATCTAGTTTCCTGCCCCATGAATGGTCACCTGTGACAACCACTGTATCATTTTCATTTATTATATTACACCAATTTCTCTTTATCTTCTCTGCGTGGTCTTTCCACTCATCACCAAACATCTCCATCGATTTTCCCGACTGGAAACCAAGATGTAAATCCCCTATTGCATACAGTGACATACCCTCTCCTCCTTCGTACTTATTTTCATCACCCGTTAGTATTTGTTATATTTGTGCAATCGACACAACATATAATTAATTTTGCAATCACCTATACTCTTTATCTTTTTTATCTGCATCATCATCTGCTTTGTCCACACTATCATCTGTTTTATCTGTTTCATCTGCACTGTCATGTAACTCATCAGCCTGTTTGATTGCTTCCTTATCCTTGTCATCCTCAATCTGTCTTTTCGTCTCCTGTGCTTTCTTGTCCTCTGCGATAGCACGAAGTATATTTCCTATATCCTCCGGTGAAAACATCCCGATTGCCTTGCCGAGTTCACCTATGTTCTTACGGTTTACTCTGAGTGTTCCACCTTTCGCTAACGGAATTATTATCACCTCTGACTGGTCGCTCATGTCACCGAGAGTTATTGAATTGTCCTGCAGATTACAATTAAAGCATACACCATTATAAATAATATTTACACCGTCGCCAAGTGCAAAATATTCATTTTTGTTATTTTTTAATAATTCCTGCTCCTGTTTTTTCTCCTGTATATTCTCGCTGTTTATCTTCTCGGCGACAAATGTCTGACCCATCTGCATAAGTTTGGATATATCATCAAGCCACATTGACCTGTTTTCCTCACGCTCTTTATCTGCCCTCTCAAGATTATCCTTGCCATCCTGAACAGCAATCTCCTTGTAGACCTCCAAAACATCGTCTATCTTTGCAAGATAATCTTTCCATTCCTTTTCATCCATAGTTTTATCAGGCTCCGCCTGCGATGAAGCCGAAACATATGCCATATCATTTCTTCCACTAAATAAATTCTCTAATCCTACCATACTAATCCCTCTTTTCTTTTTATTACAAAAAATATGCGCCACAATACACTAACCATGTATTGTGACGCATTCCCTTGCTGATAAATATATCGGCATACTATTCTATTTCTTTACCATACTTTAAAAAACGAGCCATCTCATTTTTTATTTGCTGGTTCTACATTTACATTTCTGCCTTTTATCTTTGCGTGCTTCATCGCCTCAATTACATCTGCTGCATACTCTCTCGGCACTTCGACAAATGTATATTTATCATACATATCTATTGCTCCGACAAGGTTTCCCTGCATTCCGGATTCGCCTGCGATTGCACCTAAAATATCACCTATCCTGACACGGTCTTTCTTTCCTATATTTACGAAAAGTCGTACCATTCCTGGCTCTGCCCCAGTATCTCCAAATTCTTCACCTAAATTATTGTCAAGCACTGCATCTCCCATTTCCATAGAAAGGAGTGCTGCTGCCACCTCGATTGCCGAGTAATCACTGTCCTCAAGATGCTCCTCAAGAATATCTATCATCTTTCCGAGATTGTCCTGCTCGATTATTCCGCTTATCTTTTCAAGCACCTTTTCGACCTTTATATCCGTAATGTCATTTACTGACGGTATCGGCTGGCGTTTTATCTTTGTCTTGCAATATCTCTGAATATCCTTAAGTTTGTATATCTCTTTTCCGACAACAAGCGTAAATGCACGGCCTGTTCTTCCTGCACGGCCTGTTCTTCCGATACGGTGCACATAATATTCATCATCCTGTGGCACATCATAGTTAAAGACCGCTTCAACATCGTCAACATCTATTCCTCTTGCCGCCACATCCGTTGCCACGAGTATATCTGTCCTTCCGTTTCTAAAACCATTCATAACCCTGTCACGCTGGCTCTGTTTGAGGTCACCGTGAAGTCCTGCCGCAAAATATCCACGACCTTTTAAGTCCTCAACAAGTTCATCTACTTTTCTCTTTGTATTACAGAATACAAGTGAAAGTTCCGGGTCATACATATCAAGAAGTCTTGAAAGTACTTCCGCTTTCTTTCTCGGATTTACTTCATAATAATACTGCTCTATCTTCGGAACAGTAAGCTCTTTCTTTACAACCTTGATTATCTCAGGTTCTTTAAGATATGTTTTTGCTATCTCCATTATAGGCTTTGGCATTGTTGCTGAAAAAAGGAGTGTCTGGTGTTCCTCAGGAAGTGTCTGAAGCACCGTCTCTATGTCCTCCCTGAATCCCATGTTCAACATTTCGTCAGCTTCGTCAAGAACTATCGTTCCGACTGTTGCCATCTTTAATGTATGTCTCCTTATATGGTCGATAACTCGTCCCGGTGTTCCTATTACTACCTGCGTCCCACCTTTCAGCGAACGAATCTGCTTTGTGATGTCCTGACCTCCGTATATCGGAAGTACCTTTATTCCGTGCATAAATTTAGCAAATTTACGCATCTCATTTGCACACTGTATCGCAAGTTCTCTTGTCGGGCAGAGCACGACTGCCTGCAATTTCTTATTGTGAGGATCTACCCTTTGCAAAAGCGGTATTCCAAACGCTGCTGTTTTTCCCGTTCCCGTCTGAGCCTGCCCTATCATATCCTTTCCTTCAATGGCAACCGGTATCGCCTGTGCCTGAATAGGACTCGCCTGCTCAAAACCCATCTCCGTAATTGCCCTTAATATACGCGTATCCAAACATAATTCTTCAAAATTCATCTTTTATTTTCCAATCTCTGTACGACGCACACATATGCAAATCTACCGTACAGTTATAGATTTGCAAAAACGACATTACTGCCCACTCACATACCTGACACTGCCGTCAAGCTATGCAAGTGAGCAGTAACCCAATTAACACTGTTGGTTGATTATATCACAAATTCGCAATGCTGGAGAGCTTGTTCTCCTGCACAGAATTTATGAACGACAAAATCTTATAGCACGAAGTGCGGCAGATGCAACGCATCTGGATTTTGGAGTTAATTATATCACAAATTCAACCGGAAATAATGAATAAACAGTAAATTTTTTACACTGATCTCCATTTTTGAACAGCTTGCTTTAAAGCTATACAGACAACTCTGTTTGCTTTCGTTAATAAACAAACTCCATTCAACACAAACACCCCCTTATAAAACATATTATAAGAGAGTGTTTGCAAATTTTTATAAATAAATTACTCTTTTTATTTTTTGATTACAGCCTTTTTACTCTGACCTTTTCCTTTGAATATCTTCTTATATGAAGAAAGTTTTGCCGAAGGAACTTTTATCACAAGCTTTGAAGCTGTTTTCTTAAATGTATTTGCTCCTACTTTTGTTATGACTTTAGAGTTTACTTTAACACTCTTTAGTTTTGTGCAGCCGTTAAATACATCTTTTCCTATTTGTTTTACATTTGCACCTATAGTTACTGTTGTAAGTTTCTTCGCATTCTTAAATACTGAATTTGATACCTTTACTACTTTATATGTAGTTTTGCCGACTTTTATTGTTGCAGGTATGCTTACTGTCTTAAGTGATGCTTTCTTTGAGTTTGATGCGTACTCAACACCTGTTATCTTGTTTGATGACTTGATATATTTGTATGTAACATTTCCAATCTTAACATTCTTTGCTTCACTTGTGTTTGTATTGTCATTCTTATTATCATTACTTCCGTTATTGCTGTTGTCATTTTTGTTTGGATTGTCATCATCTTCATCAAGTTTGCTGTCAGGCTGTTTATCATCTTTGGATACCGCCATACTTGAAAGTCCTGATAATGTAAATGTCACACTTATCTTTTTTACACTTCCTATGTCACTTGCAAAGTCAAGATACTGTGCACCCTCGCTGCTTGTCTTTGACTCTATTCCTGACGAAATCACTGAACCATCCCATACATTTAAAGGATTTCCGGTATCAAATGTTGTACCACTCATTACTGACTTAGCTTCTTTGTTTGTTATCTCAATTTCTTTAGTGTCATTAACAACAAATTTTTTGTATATGATATTACCACTCTGAATCTGTGATTTTGTAAGTTTCTGTGACGCCACATCTGCATCCATTATATAAAGTGATGCTATGTGATTAATGCAGGCATTTCCGTTTGCATCTGCAAGTGCTTTTTTAGCTATATCGTTTAAATCCTTATCTGCATCTATCGTCAATGTGTATTCACCGTCTGCTTTAACAGCTACTCTGTCCGTGGCAACATCCGTGTAGTTGTATGAATTTGCAGCCTCATCAAAGTAGTACAGACGAAGTCCGAGGTTTGTCTCATAAGCACTCTCCGTAACTGAACCTACAGTCACATTTATGCTCTTTTCAAAGCCATCTGCTGTTATTACTGAGATTACTGCAACACCTGTACCTGTTGCTGCTATCTTTCCATTGCGTGATACAGTTGCAATCTTTTCATTTGATGAAGAATATCTTATTGCTGCACCATTTGCACTTCCGTCTGCCGCTTTTGCAATGGCATTTATAAATGCAGACTGTTTTTCCTCAAGTTTATATGAGTCAAAATCCGTAGTAATAGCTGTTGTTGCTTTTGCAAGGTCTGTCTTTTCAACAGTTACTTTTATTGTCTTTTCAACTTTTGTCGTTGTACTGCTGTCATATGCATCTGCCTGTGAATATGCATGGATTGTTGTTGTTCCGACACCAGTAGCCGTAATCTTTCCATTGTAAACTGAAGCTACACTAGAATCATCAGATTTCCAGAGAACTACATCATTGTTTCCGGCAGGTTCTGTTGTTGCTGTTATCTGCTTTTTCTCTCCAACTTTAAGCGTCACATCATCTGCATCTGTTTTGACAGATGTTATTTTTGTAATCGCAAGTTCTCCGTCAGAAGCATCAAATCTGTACTGAGGAGCCTCTGTATCTACAAAGTATCCTCTCATAATAGCGGATACCGTCTTTACGGAATATGGCTTATTAAAGTATCTGTTTAAAATTCTGAACGACTCTCCTGAGCCTGCTCCGTTGTTGTCCCATGCAACAACAACCATTCCGTACTTCTTTGCAAGGTAGTTTACACCCTCAAATTTGCACGCTCTTGCATCCGGAATAATCTTTGTCTGGAAACCATACTCATCTACAAGCACCGGCACACCTTTGTCTACAAATTTACTCTTAAGCTGTTTAAACTGATTTGCATACGATGCATCTGTTGCTTCATTTACCGAATTTTTGTTATATGCATCATAATCATGAACAGTTACCATAATTTTTCCTGCCGCACTGTCCTTTGGAATTTCAAAGCTTGTTGAATAATTTCCTAATGCATATTTGATATTTGTATTTAATGAACACACCGTAAGCCATCTTTTGGCATTGTTAGATCCTGTTGCTCTCACAGTGTCAACAAATATCTGGTTGAGTTCATTTATCTTTTTGTTCTGTTTAGATATTGACTCCGCATCTGCCGTCCAGCCCTGACCATGAATATATACCTCGTTCATTGATTCAAGTATAAGATGCTCATCATAATTTTTAAATCTTTCTGCAATCGTCTTCCACACTCCTGCAAACTTTGTCTTAACTCCACTCCATACTGTCTCATCATCAGATGTAATGTCAAGCCAGCCATGACTATATTTTTCATCACCATAAGTACCCTCATAATCTGAATTATTGTCTGTACCGTCATGATGAATATTTAATACAACATACATATTTTCTGCTGTAGCATAATCAACTACATCCTGAACCCTGTTCATCCACTCTTCATTGATTGAATAGTCTGCATTTATCATATTTCCCCATGTGACCGGAATACGGATTGTATTAAAGCCTGCATCATGTACATATTTTACAAATGCCTTTGTAGTTTTTGCATTCTGCCATACAGTTTCCCCAACTGCATAATTTTGGTGTCCTTCTAATGTATTTCCAAGATTCCATCCTGTTCCCATTTCTGATATTATCTCACCTGCTGAAAGCTCTGTATATGGAGACGGATTGTCAGGTGTCTCCACTTCGTTTGTGTTTGAAGCTGTAACCGCTCCGCCCTCATTTGTCTTTGTTGCGGCAGATACAAAGCTTGTACCTGACATACCGGTAACTGCCATTGCTGCCGAAAGAGCAAATGTCATTATCTTTTTTAATGATTTCCTCATAAATGCCTCCTATTTTGTTGTTTTTTCTACCTTCGATACGACCTGTCACCCGACCTGCGTGTGATGTCAGTCCATGTATCATCCTAATTTATATTAACATTTTTTATTTAACAATTCATTTTGATAATCAGTTGTGTTTTACATTAAAAAACTAACAAATCTGCCGTTTTGCAGCAAACAGGATACTTTTTGCTGACTATACTAAAGGTCATCTTTATTTACCGTTCACATACGCAATGAAGCTGCCACATAATAATGTAACAGCTCCATCACTATTGCTGCTTACAATATGGTTGTAATCAGCAATTTAATATTTAAGACTGTTTTGAATTTCCTGACTATATTAAAGTAAATTTTAAAGCCATAACAATGTCATAAATAGTATATTTTTATGTCTTTTTACAGCTTAATCTTTTATTATGATATATATGCTTTTGTAAACCGCCAGGTATCTCAAAACTTTTACTGATATCGTTAAACTAATTTTTAGTAATCAACCTTAAATCTTCCCGTCATATCCTTAAGTGCCGCCGCCTGCTCTGAAAGAACCTCCGTTGAGGCTGCCGTCTGCTGTGCCGTAGCCGTATTTGACTGGACAACCTGTGATATGTTTTCTATCTCATTTCTTATATCGTTGGCATTTTTTGCCTGTATCTCATTTGCCTTAGACATTTCATCAAATGCATTTGCAATATTGTTTGAATCTGACACAATCTTTGCAAGTGAATCTGAGGTTATATCTGCATACTCTTTTGCACTTTCTATTCCTTTTATGCATTTTTCTATAAGCTCTGCCGTCTTTTTAGAAGCATCACTGCTCTTTGTGGCAAGTGTGCCAATCTCCTGTGCCACAACAGCAAAACCCCTGCCACTCTCTCCTGCTCTTGCTGCTTCTATAGAAGCATTTAATGCAAGGATATTGGTCTGGAAAGCAATACCGTCTATCGTATTTACTATCTTTTTGATATCCTCGGACATTTCCTCAACTGTTCTTACGACATTGGAAAGTTCCTGCATTTTCTGATTTCCGTCTTTTATCTCGCTGTCAAGATTGCCAAGACTTTCATTAACAAAAATAGTCTTATCGGAATTTGCATTTATATTCTGTGCTACATTTTCCACATCCGTAACAAGTTTCTGTAATGAAGATGCCTGTGCCATAGTACCCTCCGACAGCATTGAAGCCGCCTCTGCAAGCTGCTTTGAACCACCGTCAACATTGACAGATGAATTTTGTATATTTAATATCATATTGCTTAAAATAGCCTTGATTGAATTTATCGAAGCTGCAAGCTCATTAAACTTACCCGGATATTCTCTCATATCCTCGGATGTAAGGTCATATGCTGCCATCTTTGAAAGAACATCCCCCGACTGTGTAAGCATATCCGAAAGCATCCTGTTAAGCGATACCGCCGAATTTTGAAGTATGCCAAGCTCATCTTTATTTTTGGTATCGTTAAGCTGCACTGATAAATCTCCCTGTGCCAATGCTGACAATAGATTTTTCACCCTTACTATTGGTCTGCTTATCACTCTTGCTATTATAAGTGCTACTATTATGGCTACTATAAGTGCTATAATATCACTTATAACAAGTTTTTTGACAAATCTGAGTATATCCGAATTATATGCTGATTCCGGTGATGCTATAACAACACGCCAATTTGCCGTTTTATCTATCTTTGAATAGCCGCATATATATTTATCACCGCCATAAGAACAGGTCATGCTGCCATTCTGTGAAGATATACAGTTTTTAATATCTTTAGGAATCATCTCCTTATACTTATCGTTCATTATATATTTTTCATTTTTATGTGCAATGACATTGTTATTTTCATCAAGTATATAAGCATAACTTCCCTGACCTACAGAAATGTGTTTTACAATATCATTCATAAAATCAACATCAGCTCTATAATAAACCACACCTATAATCCTTCCCGATGATATAAGTGGTGCTGCTATGCTTATCCCATATGTATTTGTATATTTACTTAATGTCACATCTGAAATATTGGTTTTTCCGTTAAGTGCTGCTTTTACATAATCTCTATCACTAAAGTCTGTGCCATCCTTGATACTCACACCTTTTTTATCCAGCAGATTTCCGCTCGTAAAACCATATTGTTTTGCAAGCTGTTCAACCTTTTTCACTCTTACTTCATTAGGAATATTTCCAATCAATGTCATATCGGAACCTGAAGCTTTGGCAATATTTTTGTAATTTTGCAAAAGTGCCTCTATATCCCTTGCTGTTGTCTTTGCCGATGACCTTGAATTTTTCTCCACAAGAGAAATAGTTGAACTATAACTATATAAACATGCCTCTGTACCGATAATATAAACCAGTATAATAATTGTCAAACTGAATACAATACTTATTTTAGTGCTTAATTTCATGTATTTTCCCCCTTTATTATTTAATGTACTCTAGATATCTGCCGATAGGAATACACCTATCTTTTTTATTATACTATATATTTTTAAATATTTCCATTTAAAATCATATTTTAATTTTTTATGATGTAACAGTTCAGCCCAAAAAAGATAAGTCAATAATACATGAGCTTGCTCAATGTATTATTGACTTGTTTTTTGGGGTTGAACTGTTACTTTTTAAGTTCATTTTAACTTTGCATTGTATTATACGGATATAACCAAACAACATATTAACCTGCTGCTCAGACTTACAGTGTGAACAACAGATAATAATTACTTTAATTTAATGCACATGAAATAAAAAAAACAAAAGCATCGACAGTAAACACAAGTGATAACATGACTCCGCCAAGCGTGATGCCGCAGGGCACTCCTCCTGCAAAGCCTGATGGAGACACAAACGGAGGTCCCGGTGGTTCTGCCCCGGGTGGCTCAGGAATCGGTCTTTCTGTCGCAAAAAGCATTGTCTCACTACATGGCGGCACGATTCATGCGGTCAGCGATGATGGACAGCTGCTGCGAATTATTATTTTGATGTAGTATTATTTAATTTTTTATCTATATACCAGATTGCAACACCTGCATATTCTTTTTTATAACCGTTTTCATCGGCATTTATGTATTTATTTTTTACTTTTTCCAATACATTTCTGCCCCATATTCCTCTTTTTTGCATTTTGCATAATTCTTCTCTAACCTGCTTAAGCATACTCTTTCTATTCAGCTTAAGCAGGTGTTTTTCTGAATTCAGATTTAATATAACATCAATGTCATTCTCAATAATATTATTATCTGAATAAATCTTACCCTCAGAATTATATTTTATAGAACACAATGTACTATTGTCTAACGGATTTACCGTTATCTTATCCCCGGATTTATGCGAATCACACGTATCATCTTTTTTTCCATTCGTTCCATCTATATGCCCCTCACATGACCCCAGCATATTCCTATAGTCTAATCTTTCTATATCACTCAGCTCATTTTCAGGAAACCAATGCTCTATTTTCATATGATTTATATCAATTCTTCTCATACAATAAGCACAGAGATACCCCTGCTCTTTTAAAAGCATTTCACGCACATCATCTTTTTCTTTATAGCCATCATAATAAGCAAACTTTTGTTTTTTATATTTAGTTAATGAGTCGGGTTCTTTCCCTTTCTTTATATATATCATTGATTCTCCCAATCTGTACTCTCAAATTCAAATCTCGTACGAAGTTCTAACAATAGCGGATGAGCCGGTGCTGTTTCTATTTCAAGCTGTCTCAAAATCACCGCAGCTTCCTCATACCTTTCATCATCCATTTTTTTATTAAATAATTCAACTTTTTGTCTTACTTTTTCCGGAATTTCCTGTGTATTTTGATAATACTGCATAGAAGTATTAACATCCATACCATAATGTGACTCTGAATACCTGACTTCGTCCTCATCCACATCTATAAGCCATATATTTTTATATGATGCAAATAATATTGGTGCATGGGTTGCCGCAATAAATTGAACATTTGGGAATGTATTAAGCAGTGCACCCACAACATTCCATTGCCATCTTGGATGCAGGTGCATATCGATTTCATCAATCAGGACAACACCCGCTGTCTGTGCAATCCTGTCAAGTTTCGACGGATTTAATACTGCCATTCTATACGCAATATCAAACACCGTCCAAATTAAAGACTGATAACCTGCACTCAGATGCTCTATCGGCTGTATCACATCATCCGACTTATACATCATCTGTTCTTCCTGCTTATCATAAAATACAATATGTCCCTCTTTTTCCTCCATAAAATCCATAAATTTAGCTACCGCTGTTTTAACAGCTTCATACTCTGCTATTTTTTTCTCTTTTTGCCATGATATTTGCTCCATCTTGACACACCAGCTCATCAACAATTTTTCATTAGATGCCTCAATAAGTGCATCTGTATATCCCACTGTTCTGAAATAGTGTTTTCTAAACGGATTTTCCCATTTCTGCCTCATCTGATTCCATACTCTGCCAGCTCCTATGTACGCAAGAATCGGAAGTTCTACATTATCATCTTCAGCCATTTTCTCCGCTCTCCTGCATATATCTCTGGGCTGTGTTGTACTTCTTGATGCTTTAATACTGCTTTTACCTCTAGTCCACTGATACTCCTCGCCATATAATTGTGCAGCTATCGTAACTTCCGTAGGAACATGATATTTTTTACTGTAAGAACCGTCACCTATCTTTAAATATTCAGTTCTTACCTCATCAATATTAAAATGCCTTGTAGAAACACCTGTTATTCCACTTATAAATCCTCCAAGTCCGACAGCTATCGCCTCTAAAACAGATGTTTTCCCTTTTCCATTTTTACCCTTAATCAAATTAAACCCGGGTTTGAAATTTATATCCAATTCTTCAATATTGCGAAAATTTTTTATTTTAACATTAGATAAGTTCATACATCTTCTCCTTAAATCACCGTCAATACAAAAATAATATCATATGTTATCATGTCAGGCAAATATCAAACACCACTCTAATCATTCTTCTTTATAACAATCTTATTCATCGTTATGCCATGCGGTCTGTAAGCCACTCTGACATAATGTTCTCCTTCTCCAAGTTTTCCAATGGAAATTTCATTCTCATCTTCTTTTCCATTTGTTCCCTGGAATGTGATAGTTCCACGATAATCATTGTCTATAAATACGGATATAGGTATCTGCGTGTACTCGTTATGCTGTGAAGTTATATTTATAACTGCACTGTACTCCCCTGCTTGTGCATCAACTGCATTGAAATACATTCCGTCATCTTCAAGAATTTCTAATGCAAGTTCATCTGATACTGCAAATGAACCGTCTTTTGCAACAACTGCCTTAAGTTCTCCTTCAGGTTTGTAGCTTGTATCCCACTCAGGAGCATATTCCTCTATATCAACTTTTCCAAGTTTTATCTGCATTGCAAGGCTGTTGAGTGCAAATTTAAGCACATTCTTTGCATTTCTCTGAAGCTGTCCTCTTGTTATCTTTCCTATCGTGTACTGTGCTTTTATATTGTCGATGGTATTTTCATTTTCCGTATCAGGGCATACCATAAATATATCATTCTGAGCCTGAACCATTGCCGCTCTGTTCTTTCTATCCTGCTTTTCTCCTTCCCAGTTTGCAACCGCCCACCAGTCAGTCATAACAATACCGTCAAATCCCCATTCTTTTCTGAGAACCGTTGTGCAAAGGTCATAATTCCCTGATGTCCAGAGTCCGTTAAATGGTCCGTATGTAGTCATTACCGAGCTGCATCCAGTCTCTTTTATCGCTATCTCGAAACATTTTAAATAAATTTCCCTAAGTGCTCTCTCTGAAATCACACCCATTGCATCAGCACGGCGAAATTCCTGATTATTTGCACAGAAATGTTTTATCGTTCCCTCCACACCCGCTCTGTGAAGTCCTTTAAGCTCTGCCGCACATATCTTTCCGGTAAGAATCGTGTCCTCCGAAATATACTCATAATTTCTTCCGTTTAAAGGATGTCTGTGAATGTTCATACCCGGTCCCAATATTGTATCAATACGGTTGTACTTCATTTCTGCACCAAAATATTCAAAGAGTTCCTCTATAAGCTCATCATTGAAAGTTGCTCCAAGCAAAGTTCCTATAGGAAGCAAAAATGCTTTAGTTCCGCAGTCCATTCTTATTCCCGACGGTCCGTCAGCACAACAGAGTGCAGGTATTTCAAATCTTTCAAGCGACGGTGTAAGACCACCAAATGCAGCAGCAGTTCCAGGGGTTACTTTCATACTGCACATTCCCTCACCTCTCATAAGGCACATGAGGTCTTCATCCGAAAGCTGTCCGATAAATGTATCAATATCTATCTTTCCATTTGCAACATCCTTAAGCGAATACCCCTCATCACCTGTAAATAATATATCCTCAGGCATCTCACTCTCAATCCTATCCGAAAGGCTTATGGTTCTTAAAGGAACTTTCTCAAATCCCATACTGTATTCACATGAATTTTTCTGATTTTTTTCTGCAGACTGTATTTCAATATTCTCATTACTATTTTCTACTGTCTGTTCTTCAATGTTTTCTGAAACCGGATGCATCCTTTCAAATTCATCAATCGGTGCAAGTGCTTCTTCAAGCTGCTCTATCACCTGAAATTCCTGTGAAAAACTTCCGATATATTGAGCCTTGGCAACACTGTTTCCCACATAAACTTTATATTCACCGGCTTCAAGCACAAACGCAGACTTATGTCCTGTAATACCTGCGTCATCATACGATGCAAAATATGATTTAGGGCATGATATACTTATTTTTTCACTTTCATTTGCAGCTAACTCTTTAGTCTTTGCATATCCGGCAAATGTACGCACCGGTTTTCCAAGTTTTCCCTGAGGAGCTTCGATATAAACCTGTACAACCTCTTTTCCTTCACAATCACCGGTATTTTTCACGGCTGTATCCACAATAAGGCTGTTTTCATCAACATTTTTTACACTGCCGCTTATCTTAAAATCCGTATATGACATACCAAAACCAAACGGATACATCACTTTATCGGCGGCTGCAGTCTGAAAATATTTATATCCTACATAAATATCTTCCACATAATAATTCTTGTCAGCATCTCCAAAATATGATGCTGACGGATAATCTCCTATATTATAAGCAATGGTATCAGTCAGCTTTCCGCTCGGACTAACCGTTCCGTCAAGAACATCGAGGACACCGTTGCCGCCCTCCTGACCGCCCTGCCAGACATACATAACAGCAGACGGCTTATACTCGTCCACCCATTTCATGTCAATTATATTTCCGACATTTAACAAAACAACACTCTTTTCAAAAGTTTTAGTAACATTCTTAATAAGCTCTCGCTCAGTCTGTGTCAGATAATAACTGCCCTCATCGGCTCTGTTGTCCTGATCCTCACCTGCTGTTCTTCCTATGATAACGATTGCTGCATCATTTCTCTTTTCAGCTTCACAGATAAACTCCTCTGACAAAGGCATCTCTTTCTGCGACCACGGAACACTTCCCCAGCCATTACCCTCATCAAAAGGATTTTCCTTTATCCACTTTTCATACTCCTCACAAATGCACTCGTCCACACTAATATCCTCGCTTTTTCTCAAAGCATCAAGAATACTGACAACATACTTTGTATTAACAAGACCACCTGAGCCAAGACCGCCCTTATAATAATAAAAAGCTCCAATACCAAAAACCGCAGTCTTTGTCCCTTTAACAAGCGGCAGCACACCGCCCTCATTTTTAAGAAGTACACATCCCTCAGCCACAGCCTGTCTGGCAGCTTTCGCATAATTTTTCTCATTTAACTCAAACATAAAAACCTCATTTCTGCACACATTTTTTGTATAATGTGAACTAATCTATATTTCATATATAAGATTTGTGTCAAGTGTACGCAGACACAAATCCTGAGTGTGAAAAATTTTATTTTTTACGCTATCCTCAGTAAATTTATATACTTTTTTCTCAAATTTTTTTATTTCCGAATATTATAGTTACTGTTCAAACCTACAATTCTACCATCACATCTCAGAAATTTCCACACAAATCATAATGTATTCTAATATATCTCATCACAAAATAAAACCATAAACTTATTATTTTTTGTATATTTATATCTCAACTTTTTCTAAAAACTAATTTTTTTGTCAAGCGGCTATTTGTGGCAGGCTATGCTGCCTGCTTATAAAAGTAATTTTCGTTTACTATTTTTATGTAATACCAAAATTTAATAATATCAAACTTTATATATAAATCCTTGCGATACACAGCCGTGAATAAGGGGTATTATTCCGACCGAATGGTGTTAGAACATCATCGGTACTTGGCGAGCGTTTTGAAGCTCGCTTATGTACCGCGGCGAATGTTCTCCGAGCGAAAGCGTCCATGAGCGTGGAATAATACCTTTATTCACGGCGTCCGTTCTTTATATTCATTAGAAAACACCCTCATCCAGAAAAACCACACTGTCCCCCAATTTATCATCAAGTATCTCCCACCCCTTTACATCATTCACGGCAAGTGCCCCGGATATAGCAATCACCGGAAATCTGTCGCACAGCTTTTTATAATAGTCTGTCATCTCCAAAGCTGAGCGAAGAACAGACACCGCCTTTGTATCAGGTGTCTTAGGCAGAATATTTTCCATAATATCCTCACTGTCTCTCTCATACATTGACACCATAGGATAAAAAGCTCTGTCAACACCTCTCTCATAGTCAGGCACTTTCCTGTCACACAGACTTTCCATACTGAAAGCAGGACTGTCACAGCAAGTCCTATACTCCACTCCCTCACACTGACAGCCGACCTCTTTTTCTATATAATTCTGCCATGTTTTTCCCTCATTTCCCTGGGTATTTAACTTATCTTTTCTCTTAGAACTCTCCCCCGGAAAATAATACATATCCGCTTCTTTCCTATATAATCTCCCTGCCCCCGCATCAAGCATAAATACAACATCCTCTCCCATCTTAAACCCACAGCTTTTTACTGCCGATGACATCATCTTCATAACATCAAAAATATCATAGAGATAACCTCTTATGTCCCTTGTCAAAATATCATCATTTTCCTCGATTGATGACATAGTCCCATATCTTATTTTCTTTTTTATTGATGTTACAATCTTTTGTCCCATATCTAACGCATTTTCATAAGATTTTGTCCCAACAGGCAGAAAAACCACCTTTTCAAAATCAAGACTGCTGCCAAATATTTTTCCTTTTCTAAAAACATCGACGACAGGAATATTAAATTCCTTTCCCGAAAAAACTGCATAATATTCAAAAGGAACATTCTTCCTGCTCTCATCTGCTTTTCTTAACTTAAAAGAATTAGTTATAAACTTCCCCATAAAAATCCCCTTTCATTCTTAAAATGTCACCAAATCTTATAATTCGGCAGTTGACTTCCCAAAAGTATATATTCCATGTAATCATGCAATACTATCACCGGACATGACAATAAAATCCATAAATTTGTATATAGCAGACATATCTGCCCTTTAAGATTGTATTGCTGCCCGGAATAGTCCCACACATTAAGATGCATCTGCCTGTTGACTATCATACCGACTACAAATTCAACACCGGTTATCATAAGACCACATATAATCATCTGCCCTATAAGCGATGCCCCATCACCTAACAAATTTTCAACAGCTCCTACGAGCATAAAGCATAATCCGCCTGCCAGCAGCATTGAAATATGGGAATATCCCCGGTATAAAATTTCAATTCCACAATAAAGAAAACCACCCGTCAAAAACATTATCAGATAAACCTGAAAATGATTCATACCTGTCCCCATCATATGAACCTCCTTTGTAATATCATGTACTCTCAGAATCTTTGATTAAATTGTACAAACATAACCTATAAGTAGTTTCATAATTACTTCACCATTAACACTTTATAAGTAGTATGTATTTTTTTATCTAACTTATACTACTATTCAAATGTCAAAAATACAGTATTTTTTTCCATCATGCTGTGATAAACTATAAAATATAAAAATTTTAAATTTTTTAACAAAACATTCTAGTGTGCTGACCTATCCATATTTAGCTAAATAGCAACATGCCAGTACACTAGTCAAATACCTTGCGGATGCAATCGTACAGAATAAATTTATTTGTTCCATACTCACTCTGCTTTCGCATGAACAAAATATACTCTCTAAATCTTTTGAGCAAAGAATTTCGAGAGTACATTAAATAAGAATCGAGGGAAACAATGAATACAGAAATTTTAAAAAGACTTGATGATGCAATCTCATCAACACTTATAGGAAACTCAAAAGACCCTGATTGCAATGTCGGAGCAGCCATTTGTATTATAAAAGACGGCAAGGAAGTCTACAGAAATGAATATGGCGAAGCAGACAAAGAAAATCATATTCCGATGGAAAGAAATTCAATTTTCAGATGTTATTCTATGACAAAACCGGTCACGGCAGTTGCCGTTATGACACTTGTTGAAAAAGGAGTTATCGCTCTCTCAGACCCGGTAAGCAACTTTATCCCTAGTTTTAAAAACCAGACTGTTCTCACTGAAAAAGGCTATGTTCCTGCAAAAAGAGAAGTTGTCATTCAGGATCTTCTCAATATGACAGCAGGTCTTACTTACCCTGATGCTTCATTCCCTGCCGGAAAAGAAATGCAAAATATGATAGATAAATATTATGCCGATGTCGAAGCCGGAAATCCTATATCTACATATGACCTTGCCGTACTTATCGGTGAGCAGCCACTTGAATTTCAGCCGGGCGAGGGCTGGAGATACAGTTTTTGTGCCGATGTTCTAGGTGCGGTGATTGAAGTCGTAACCGGCAAGACATATGGCGAATACCTTAAGAAAACAATATTTGAGCCACTAGGAATGACTGAAACTGACTTTTATGTTCCTATAGAAAAACAAAACCGTTTTATGCAAAACTACCAGTATATGCCTGAAACACAGACAATGGAGCCTTGCACCTGGCAGCACTTGGGACTTACATATATGCACAAAAAGAAACCGCTTTTTGAGTCTGGCGGAGCAGGACTTGTCTCTACGATAGATGACTATTCAAAATTTGTAAATATGATGCTTGGTAAGGGAACGCTTGGAAATGTACGCATACTCGGCAGAAAAACAGTTGAGATAATGACAAGAAACAATCTCACACCAAAACAGCTTGAGATGTATGACTGGGACACTATCAAAGGCTACGGCTACGGAAATCTCATGCGTGTAATGATGGATGTTCCTGCAAGCCAGAGTTTTGGCTCAGAGGGTGAATTTGGATGGGACGGCTGGCTTGGAAGTTATGTCGCAATGGACCCAAAAGAAAATCTTGCCATCATTTATGTAATACAAAAATGCGGCGGCAATGGCTATAGGGATATTCAGGTAATAAGAGATATTGTTTACTCGGCACTTTAACACTATTAAGTATTCCTGACTATAATTTATTGAAATATATTAACTCTTTATTTTCAACACTTATCTTAGTAATTACAGAGAGTATGAATTAAATATTCATACTCTCTGTTTTTTACTTTAATTCCTTATGCTTATACATATAAAATATGATGCAAGGGGCAAAATACCTTTTGACCCCAACATCAAAATATATAAATGTATCAGATTTTTCCTTTCATCATATAATCAAGGAGTCTGTTTGCATCTTCGGGTTCTGATGCTACTATCTCAAGTTCTTTTACATATGTCGTGTTCATAAGCTGAGCCATTGCCACAAACTGCGTAAGTTTACTTTTAAGATTGATTCTGTCTCCCTCTGATGATGTAAGTTCTACACGCCCTTCGCATTTATCAACCACCTTAAAAAAGTCGTTGATGTCCGGAATATTTGTAATCTTCATCCTTTGCCTCTTTTCTGCACCGTCTTTTCCTAAACAAATCTGCCAGACGATACAAGATTCAGATTTGCCTTTTTCCAATTTTTTACTTATATTTATTTTATAATATTATATTTA
>ERZ773264.1395-NODE-1395-length-28767-cov-23.728685_pt1 | contig 28767 bp, 28 predicted proteins | sample MGYA00511910_ERZ773264 | MGnify/ENA primary metagenome ERZ773264 (study PRJEB29015, sample SAMEA2737739) | human gut metagenome | biome: human gut; feature: human-associated habitat; material: faeces | place: China | collected 2012 ...
GCATACAGCTATGAATTTTTCTATTGCGTTCCCCTGACTTCGGAATAGTGGCAGGGCTGGCTGTCTTTGTTTTGCTTTGTGCTTCTCTACCGTACATGAGCATTTGCGGAGGGGTTATCGCCGCCGTAACCCTCCATCAGGTTGACGGCACCCCACACGCCCAGACCGGCACCCAATGCTACAACCAGAGTCTTCAGAACATCCACTGCGCTGTTAAAGAATTCCATAGAAAAATCTCCTTTGTTTTGAAAAAGTGACCCTGCACACACCTGAAATCCGTTTGCAAAAAGCCGAAAACCACGGCGAAGGCTGATTTTCCGGTGTACCTGTTGGGTCAATGGGTAAAAAATAACCGCTCGTCTTATCAGGCGGGCGGGAGTGAATCGGCATCTACCATGATGAAGGTATCATCCGGGTGGATTTTTTCTTTTCGGTTCAAGAACTTCTCGATATCGAGGGCGTTCTTGGGGTCATAATCGGAGGTGTACTTGTAGTTCGGGTGCTGGGTCAGGTCGTACTTGTCGCTCAAAAATGGGCGCACGCCCCGCAGTTGCAGGATGCACTTGCCGCCATCCAGCACTGCCAGCTCATCCCGGCTCATAAGTTCGTGACCGAGTTTTTGGTAGTTGGTGCCATAGCTTGGGCTATTGCCACGGGTATCGGAATTGTTGTAGCTGTCGATGGTTTCTTTGCCGAGTGCTTCGGCAAGATCTTTCAGAGTGGTCGGCTCGCTGCCGCCGAGAAAAATCTGCGAATCCATGTTGCCCACGATGGTATCCGCATTATCCTTGTAGATGGCTTTCAGCTGGCTGCGGGTCTGCAAGACCAGACACGCCGAGATCTCACGGCTGCGGATGGTAGCCACCAGCTTTTCCAGCTGCGGAATCTGACCGATGTTAGCACACTCATCGATCAGGCACCGCACATGGACTGGCAGTTTGCCGCCGTATTGGTCATCTGCCTTATCACAGAGCAGATTGAAAAGCTGGGTGTAGATCATGGAGATCAGGAAGTTAAATGTACTGTCCGTATCGCTCATGATAAGGAACAGCGCCGTTTTCCGGTCACCCAGCTTGTCCAGTTCCAGCTCATCGTACATGGTGGCATCCCGGACTTCCTGAATATCAAAGGGTGCGAGCCGGGCACCGCAGGAAATAAGGATCGACTTAGCCGTCTTGCCGGCAGCTAGCTTATAAAGTTTGTACTGCCGCACTGCAAAGGATTTTGGTTTTTTCTTACCCAGATCCTCAAACAACAGGTCTACCGGATTCTGATAGGTTTCATCATCTTCCGAAACCTGCATAGTGTTTAGCATTTCCAGCAATGTTGCAAAGTTTTGCTCTTCAACTGGGGCTTCATAATGCAGATAGGCAATCAGTGAAACCAGCAAAAGCCGTTCCGCTTTGTCCCAGAATGGGTCGCCGCCCTGACCTTCACCTTTGGTGTTGGTCATCAGTGCAGTCACGAGTTTCAACACATCCTTTTCACTATGGATGTACGCCATAGGGTTATAGCGCATACTCTTGGAAAAGTTGATCGTGTTGAAGAATTTTAGCTTGTAGCCGTGCTTTAACAGGGCTTCTCCACATTCCACGCCGATACTACCTTTCGGATCTGTAACCACGAATGATACCGGAAAATTCTTGGAATCACATTGCAGCAGATTCGGCTTGATAAAGAACCTTGTCTTACCGCTGCCGGAACCGCCCACCACCAGCACATTTTTATTCCGGGCATTCTTGGGGTCCGGTGGGCGATTGCTCATCATCAGCCGTTCCGTTTTGGTCAGGATGATATTGTCCTCAAATTTCGGAGCCATGAATGGCTCGATATCTTTGGGCCCGCCCCACCGGGCAGAGCTGTACTCCATACCGTGACGGTACTTCTTGGCGTTTTTTCCTTTCAGGTACACCGCCAACCGCATTCCAGCACCGCAGCACAGACCAATGAACAAGTCAAATGGGTGCAGGCTGGGCAGCGGATTGGCAAACGCTGCCGGGATAGTTCCCATCAGCGATACGATTTTATCGCCAAGTTCCTTGCCCACAGCCAGCCGCCACGCTTCACCAAAGTTGGTTGCCACAAGTCCCATCAGGACGTAGGGCAGATAGAGCGCCAGCAGCTTGGAAAGTTTCTTTTTGCTCATAGGCCGCGCTCCTCCTGCTTGTGCCGCACTTTGTCCGGCAGATTTGCAACGGACTGCGCCAGATCATGCAGCTTTGCCAGCACGGAAGGACGCTTGGTTTTATCCAGCACCGATGCCGAATATTCCTTGAAAGCTGCATTCAAGGCATCCGTGTCCTGTGCCTTGAAGTAGATTAGATACCGGGGCGGCTTGCAGGACAGGTCTTTCTGGATGGAGTAGTCGATGTGATACCGTTTGGCGTAGCGGTCAAAGTCCTTGATGCCGGTTTTCTGGATCTCCACATTGGTCACGCCACGGTTCTGCCGTACCAGCCGCTTCATGGACTGCTTGCCCTGCGAAGCGTGCTTGTCGTACTGCCGCAGCAGAAACTGCATCCCACGCAGCAGGGTGCGGGCAGACAGTTTTGTGGTCGAGATGGCAAGGTTGACCGTCTTATGCTCGATTTCTTCCTGCATCGTTACCACCTCCTGTGCAGAAAATCGCCTTAACGGTCATGTTCCACCGGGGGCTTACTCACAGCCTTTTCTGCATCACTCTGAACTGATTCATCCGAAACCGGAATGACCATCAGGCGTCGCCCCAGAGGAAGAAAGGTTTCGGGCTGATGGAAATGCTCTTCGTACTTCTGCGCCAGCTCCGGGGAGAGCGATACAAAATCCTCCTCACCCAGACCTACCACCAAAAAGGTTCCGGCAATAACATCGTACATCAGCCCGTCCTCGTCCCATAAGGCACGGTTCAACGGCAGTCCCATGAGCTTGCCATCATCGTTGTAGACGATGGCGACCGGATCTTCAAAAGGGTAGCTTGCGCCGATGGAGCCGCCCACCGCCTGCTGCAAGGCTTTCAGGTCGTTATCGATCTCGACCTGCTGCGGATACTGCCCCGGCGCAATTTTCAGCACCGACAAGGTGTTCTCGGTCTGTTCCATTATCTTCCTCCTCGAATTTGATAGTGATTTCCTGCCCAGCACGGGCGGCGTTCAACAGAGCTGCCACAAAGAAGCCGAAAAAGGCACCAGCTTCAAAAATGATAAACGAATAAATATAATTCATAGCGAACCTCCTGCATTGACTGAACTGTGAGAAGAATCCTCTCAGGGAGGACGGGGAGCGCAAGACGCGGTGACGGTATGCTTAGTGGAAACATTGGCATGAGTATGCGGTGCGGTATCGGTAGAAAAACAGTCGTACAGAGCATCCCGCAGAGAATGGAAGCAACGAGCATGGTAGTCGTGCAGACGGAGAACCAGAATCTTCAAAACATCAACGGCGGAACAGTAAAAGTCCTCCGTGACTTCTGCGAAACTCTCATAGCAGGTCATTTCAGTATCCATACTGCACCTCTCAGTCAATGCAGATGCAGACCATCTTCTCGCGGCCAGCCATAAGAGGGACGCTGTTCTCGGCCAGATAGCACTGAATCAGATACAGATCACTGGTGGTAAGGGCAACAAAATTGCCATCGGTGTCATAGCGTACAAAGATGACCGCGCCGGACAGGTAACGCTTACCAGCCAGCGTAATGACCTGACGAGGATCGTAGCAGAGTGCCAGCGGCACATCTTCGCTGATGCTGTAGCAGGAATCTGCTTCATCGAAGCAAGGCAGGTAACTGCGAACGTTCGCCAGCGGAGTGATAGTCAGTTCGATCTCCGGGGCAATCACGGCGGCGTAAACTTCATCATCACCGAACTGCCGCTCCAGCACATCGCTCATCTTATTGAAGAAGTCGGTCACAGCATTGTCCATGTGGTTGATTTTCTGGTTCATAGATTCGATGGTCTTTGCGATCTTGAGATCAATGGTAGTATTCATAGTGGGTTTCCTCCAAATTTTTGCAAAAAAGAAAGACCCGGTCGGGTCTTACGTTCAAAATGTGTGTTAGCGTTCATTCTGCCGCTGCTGTTTACGCTGCCACTGATCCAGCAGCTTGATGATGGTGTCCTCCATCTGTTTCGGGGTGTAGCTGCGGGGAAAATATTTCCGCAGGGTGTCGTTTTTGATGACCACCTTGTCCAGCTCATCCTTTTTAGCCTCGCCCATAACGGCAAAAGCTGCCTCATAGGTGAACTTGCCCTCCTGTGCGAGCTTTTTCAGTCGGATGGCCTGCGACAAGGACGGTGCATTCTGCGTGTCATTCATGGCTTCAAGAAAATCTCTCTGCTGTTTTTCATCCAGATAGGATAACTCCACAGCAGGGTTAAATGAGATTTTCTTTTCGTCTACGAGGTCGAGCAGTTCAGGAACAAGGTTTGTCAGACGGATAAAACGCTGAATCTGTGTTTTGCTTTCACCTGCATCAGAAGCTACTTGTTCAACAGACCACAACTTCTGACCAACTTGGTCAGAAGTTAAATCTGACCTAGCACCTTGATTTTTTAGAGCTTCCAGCTTCATTTTGTAAGCGAAGGCGCGTTCACTGGGCAGGATATGCTCACGCTGTAAATTACTGTCTACCATAAGAATCACAGCAGCATCGTCCGACATCTCCCGGACAATGACCGGGAGCGTTTCAAGGCCAGCCAGCTCCGCAGCGTGTTGGCGGCGGTGCCCGGAGATAATCTCATAGCCGCCCTCTGCTCTGGGACGAGCAATCAGCGGAGCAAGCACGCCATACTGCGCTACGCTTTCCACCGTGCGCTGCATGGCATCATCGTCCAGAACTTTGAACGGATGTTCCTTGAAAGGGAACAGTTCATTGATGGGAATCTGCCGAATCTGCTCATGTTTTTCCTCCTGACGGCTTTCTTCGGTGGAAAAAATATCATCGAACCCTTTCAGCGCTACGTTTAAGTCGTTTTTCGGCATCGGCCAACACCTCCCTTGTCAAAGATTGATAGGCTTCAGCCACTTTGCCTTTCGGGTCATGCTGAAAGATGCTTTTGCCAGCTGCGCTGATTTCCGCAGCACGGATTGAGCGGGGAATCGTCTGCTCAAACACCTTGATTTTACTGCCGTAGGCTTCACGAATCAGCGTGTCGATCTGTCGGCCATAGTTGGTGCGGCTGTCCGTCATGGTGAGCAGGATGCCTTCGATTTTCAACTTAGGGTTGATCTGTCGCCGCACTTTCTGCACGGTCTGGAGCAACTGCTCCAAGCCTTTTGCCGAAAGATACTGTGCCTGCACAGGAATCAATGTGGTGTCGGCAGCAGCTAGAGCATTCACCGTCAGCATCCCTAAACTTGGCATACAGTCCAGCAGGATATAGTCATACTCGCGTCTTGCGCTTTCCAAAACCTGCTTGAGCATCTTTTCCCGGTTCATGCAGTTGACAAGGGAAACTTCCAGCCCTGCCAGTTCAATGTTTGCCGGAATTAGGTCAACGCCCTCTGCATGGTGCAGGATGCCTTCACCGGGCGGAATACTCTGATCGTCCATGGCTTTTGCCATCAGGGTGGAAAGGGTGGTGGGCAGTTCATCGGGCTGCTGCCAGCCCATGCTGATGGTCAAGCTGCCCTGCGGGTCAGCGTCCACCAGTAGGACTTTTTTGCCCTCCATCGCCAGCCCGATGCCCAGATTTTCACAGGTGGTGGTCTTGCCGGTGCCGCCTTTCTGGTTGACGATGGCTATTGTGGTTGCTTTCTTTGAAATTTTCATCACCTCCGCATCGCTAAGTCGTGGTTGGTTTGGTTCTGGTAGGAAAGTTGCATCGTGGTGGGTGCGTTGTACAGAGAAGCGAGCAGGTATTGTTTCATGTTTCGGATCGGGCTGCTGTTCTCTGCAAGGCACTTCAGCACAAAGCGGATGTGGTCGGCGTTCAACTTCATAAACCGACTGCATACCACCTCGGCGGGCTTATCGTCCCCAGCAATGTGCAGCAGCTTACGGTTGGTAGCGCAGGTGTCCACCAGCAAGTCTACGATCTGGTAGATAATGTCCTCGTCATCCGGGCAGAGCCGGAGCAAAAGGTCTATCTCCAAAGACTGAGAAAAATATTCTTCCAGTTGGGTGCGTTTGCTCATCCCATCCGCTTCTTCAGAATAGAATGGATCAGTCTCACTCATTTCAGTATCATTCTCTTTAGTCTTATTACATCGTGATTTTGAAGGGTCTTGACTTGCGTTTTTGAAGCCTCCAGAATCGTGAAAATCACGATTTTGGAATATTGATTTTGACGATTCTGCCGAAAAGTTCTTCACATACACCAAACTTGGCTTTCCCAGACCTCTGCGTTTTCGTTCAATCAGACCAAACTTTTCGAGTTCCCGGAGCAGCTTGGTCGCTTTGTTGTCTGCGCAACACAACGCCCTCTTGACATCCTCTATCGTGAAGATAATGAACACCCGGTTCTGCTCGTCCAGCCAGCCGTTTTTCACAGACAGGCTCATGCGGTCCAGCAGGATGCCGTACAGGGTTTTTGCATCGGTGGACAGACTCTGGAACCGTGGCTCCTGAAAAAGAGCCTTGGGAATGCGGTAGAACGAAAACAGTTCTCCGGCTTGTCCGTAAAAGTAGTCAAGGGTCATGTGGCTTTTTCAACGTTTTGCTCCAGCTTGTGTTCAAAAAATCAACCGCCTTTCGTTTGAAAATAAAAAGCGCACTCTTTTCTTATTGAAAAGTGGTGCGCTATGTAATATAATGGCTATATAATTTAGCTATCCAAAAGATAGTCGATGAGATATTCTTTCGGAATCATGAAAGATCGTCCGACTTTCAGGCAGCGAATTCTATGTTGATGGATTCTTCTGATGATGGCAGTCTGGCTTTTGAAACCGAGTAAAGTTGTTGCTTCTTCGACAGACAGCACATCAGGATAGTTCACAAATAATTTTTTATAATACTCTTTTGCTTGATTTTGATTCATTATCCTTGACTTTCCTTTCGTTTTGTGCCTAAGCAGAGGAGCGTTTTGCCCTGCATCCCTCCTGAACATCCCTCCAATTTCCATTTGGGCGGTCCAAACCGAAAAAACAGAGTAGAGGAAAAACGCATCGAAAAATCGTGGATATTTCAAATTATTGTTCGTTGAGGCGTGAATTTTGCCTTTGCACAGTGGGAACCAGATATCACTAGATATCACTGGATGACACCAGATGGAAGATGCGGATAAAAACTCAAAATCCCTTGTGCTAATAACACGTGTGGGTTCGACCCCCACCACCGGCATAGAAAAAGCCGACTGAGAGGCATTCTCAGTCGGCTTTTCTTTTTAATTTTTCCCTTGTCCATCAGGAACGCCGGGAACTGAAATGCTGCAAAACTCAGCGGCGGAGCCGGCTGTTTTAACTACTGTTTAAGACTTTGTGGTTTTCTGTTCATAAACTTCTGGTATCCTGTACATAACGAAACGAGAAAGAGGGAGCTTTATGAACGCCGAACTCACTTTCCTGCAATTCCTGCAATCCCTGCACAGCCCCATGCTGGATGGAAGCATGTGTTTTATTACCCGTCTGGGAGACTCCGGTATTCTCTGGGTGACGCTGACAGCGGTGCTGCTGGTGTTCCGCAAAACGCGGCGGGTCGGATGTGTGCTGGCAGCGGCGCTCCTCATCGACGTTGTCCTCTGCAATCTTCTTCTCAAGCCGCTGGTGGCCCGCGTCCGTCCATGCGGCATCCTTACGGAGGTACAACTGCTTATCCCGTACCCGGACGATTTCTCCTTTCCTTCGGGCCATACGGCGGCGTCCTTCGCCTCGGTGACAGCCCTTTGGATGGCCGGGAAAAAGCAGTGGGCGATGGCGGCTCTGCCGGTAGGCGTTCTCATCGCATTCTCGCGGATGTACCTCTGTGTCCATTACCCGACGGATATTCTGGGTGGCGTCATTTTGGGAGCTGCCTGCGGATGGGCGGGAGCATGGCTCGTAAAGAAAGCAGAGCGCCGAATGGCCATCCCGCGGAACTGAAAAAAGAAGAAGAAATCGCCGTACAGCAGCTTGCTGTACGGCGATCTCTTCTGTTATGGGGGCCCGCTTATCTGCGGGAACATCTCGGTTTTCCGCAAAAAGCCCAAAAGATATGCAGGCGAAGCAATGCAGCCCTCCAAAATCGGCTTCAGTAAAAAGAAAAGCACCATACTTCCTACGAAGTACAGTGCTTTTTTGGTGGAGAATAGCGGGATCGAACCGCTGACCTCTTGCATGCCATGCAAGCGCTCTCCCGAACCACCTTGAAACGCACCCCCAGAAAAGCGTGTGCGAATGGGTGTGATTTAGCGTTGATACGCCAAATTCGGTTGAAAAGTGATTTTCTGTCCAACAATCAGCATAGTAGCATGAGAACAATTTAGGTACAGAATTCATTTGGCTGTATTCTACAGTCGGATTTACCTGCTGTCAAGATGTTTCATGTCATTCATGCCGCTAAAGCGAGTCAATATCCTTCTATTTCAAATTACATAGCGCAATTCGACCCCAAAAATCGAAGTTGCGCTTTTTTCATTCCTCAATAATTTTTTCACCGGAGGTTTATACAATGTTTTTATCTCATTGTTGCTTTCAGCCCTTGACACAACCGTATGACCCTTGACTACTTTTACGGACAGGCCGGAGAACTATTTTCGTTCTTCCGCATTCCAAAGGCTCTTTTTCAGGAACAGCGGTTTCAAGATCTGTCAACCGATGCAAAAACTCTGTACGGCATCCTGCTTGACCGTATGAGCCTTTCTGTTAAAAATGAATGGTTTGACAAAAAAGGTCGAAGGTCGGCGACACCGTGGGCAGCAGTTCTTCCACCACCGAGACCATGTGCGTCATCTACGATTTGAGCTACCTCGAGATGACCCTGGACGTAGACGAGCTGGACATCCTCGACATCGCGGTGGGCCAGAAGGCCGAGATCACCGCCGACGCCATCAGCGACCGCACCTTTGAGGGCGTCGTCACCAGCATCTCCTCTGCAGGCACCACCAGCGGCGGCACCACCACTTACCCCGTCACCATCCGCATCGACGACACCGGCAGCCTCATGCCCGGCATGAATGCCACTGCCGCCCTTGACATTCCCCCTTGCCGGCGTTATGTTATTGTTAAGGCGACAGCCGGTTTCGCCGTCTTTCGCCTCATATTAAAATCGCTCTTATTTTATAGCTGTCTGGACTTTACACAAAATTTGGGAAAGACCCATTTTTGTCTAACTTTTGGGGTTCATTTCAGTATCCGGAGTCTCTTTTTTGGCATTTTCTTCAATGTTTTTGCAATTGGAATCTATAGTTTCGATAGCTGTTTTCTTTCAACGGCATGGATAAGCTAGACCTTATTGCTTTGCAGAAACAGCGCATCACCCGAAATTTTAATTATTTTTCGCTCTGATTCTGATATACTATCGTTAAGACATCGATTTCGGAGGTCCACATGGATACAAGTATTTTCCGTTATGTGCTCGAGGTAGAAAAATACAGAAACATTACCCAGGCGGCGAAGCGACTGTTTATCTCGCAACCGGCACTGACCAAACAGCTGAATAAGCTCGAAAAAGAGTTGGGCTTTTCGCCTTTTGACCGCACGCACAGCCCGATCAGCGTTACACCACAGGGCGAGATTTTTCTCGATTTTGCTCGGCGCTATGTGCAGCTCGAAAGCGAGATGATGGATAGTCTTCGACAGTTTAATCAGATTCCAGCAGAGCCTGTACTGATCGCCACAACGCATCGTGGTGGCGCCTACGCTGCTGTTCAGGCAGCACCTTTCATGATGACACATCCAGAGATACATCTCAGTTACCTGAATCGCAACTCTCAGCAGTGCGAAGAAGAGCTGGAAAGCGAATCCATCGACTTAGCCATCTATACTGAACCTGTACACTCCGAAAATATCGAGTATATGCCAGTACAGGAGGATCCGCTCGTATTTGTCATTCCACAGGAATCACCGATTCTGGAGGACCTAGATATCTCCGATAATTCACTCGAGCATCCGGTTGAAATCGACATCAGCCGTTTCCGTAATCCGTCGCTCCGATATATTCTGGCGACGCCAGGTCAGGGGCTGTATGATGCCGAAAAATCTTTTTTCAGAAAATATCACATCACACCGATTCATCCGCAGCGCATTGATTATGTTGACACACGATATCTCGTTGCCTGCAGCGGCTGTGGCATCGCCCTGTTGCCGCACATGACGATTCGTAATTCATCTACTGGTCAAAACCCGGTCTATGGCACGATAAAAGGCGATACTCTGTATCGTTATGTCATCGTCGCCCGAAAGAAGGGCCGCAACCTATCCCCTTCTGCAGAAATCGTCTGGCGCTACATGATCAGCGCATCTGCTAAAAACCGATAACATTTTGGAATCAGGTTCATAACAGAAAAAGGAGAAGCATTCGTCATTCAATTTGCAGTACAGAGCGAGTGCTTCTTTTTCTGTTTTATGGCGCTATGTCCATTCCAAATGGTTATCGTCCCATAGAGGAATCGCCATCGTCACAATCTTGCACAATTACTCCCAATTTTGTACAATACATTTATCAAATTTGCCGGCAAATAAAAGTGCTTTAAAAATTCGGTATCACTTTTTGGGAGGATTTACTGTGAATAAGTTAAAAGAAACGAAGATCCTTGGGTTCCCTCTGTGGATGTACCTTATATTCAGTATACTGATGATGGTGATGGCAGCCAATGACTGGATGCTGACCAACATGGTCGGCGCACTCGCCTTCGCGATGATCATCGGCACACTGCTCGGCTGGGTCGGTGACCATATCCCGGTCTGGAAGACCTGGTTCGGCGGCGGCATGCTCTTCTCCTGCCTCGTAGCCGGCGCGATGAACACCTTCCACCTGATTGGTGAAGGCTCGATGGAAGCCCTGAATACCTTCAACGGCTCCACCGGTTTCCTCGATCTCTACATTCTCGTCCTGATCACCGGCTCTGTGCTCTCGGTTGATCGTAAGATGCTCATCAAATCCTTCGCCGGATTCATTCCGACGATTCTTGCAGGTATTGCAGGTGCACTCGGCCTCGCTGGTCTCGTAGGTGCCATCACTGGCGTCGGCGCAATCGAGGCGATCGCCACCTATGCAATTCCAGTCATGGGCGGTGGCAATGGTGCCGGTATCACACCGATGAGCAAGATGTGGGCTGCTGCAACCGGCGGTGATGCCTCCTCCTGGTATGCATCTGCCTTTGCAATCATCAGCATTGGCAATCTCTGCGCCGTCTTCATGTCTGCACTGCTGAACAAGCTCGGCCAGATCAAGCCATCCATGACGGGTAATGGTCGTCTCATGGTCGGTGAAGAAAATGTCAGCACGAAGTCCAGTGACGTGAAGCCGACCGCAGCCGACTACGCAACCGGTCTCGCACTCGGTGTCGTATGCTTCAATGTAGCTAACCTCTACGCAAAGCACATCTCCATCATCAACCATGCAAACCTCGGCTTCAGTATTCATACCTTCGCTTTCATGGTCATCCTGATGGCGATTCTGAATATGACGAATATCCTGCCGGAAAACGTGAAGGCCGGCGCAAGGGGCATGCAGCAATTCTTCGTAAAGTATATGTCCTTCCCACTGATGATTACCGTTGGTATCGGTACGAACCTCACAGACTACGCGAAGGTCTTCACAAACCCAGCGTATATCGTCATCATCATGGCGACTGTCATCGGTGCGATGATCGGAACCTTCATCGTCGGTAAGCTGTTCCACTTCTATCCTGTAGAAGGAATGCTGACTGCCGGACTCTGTATGGCAAACGGCGGTGGTGCCGGCGACGTACAGTGTCTCGGCGCTGCACACCGCATGGAGCTGATGTCCTATGCTCAGATTTCTTCCAGAATCGGTGGTGCCATCATGCTCGTCATCGCAAGCTTCGTCTTCGGTAAATTCCTGTAATCCTGGAGGTACAGTATGGCAAATCAGAATCCTTTGGCTACGAATCTCACGCTTGAGCAGCAGAAAAATCTGTTCGGCAATGCTTACTTAAATATGCTCTGGCACTGTCCGACCGACCCGCGTTTCCACTACTGGGTGCATCTCCCAGACTACTACTACGACGAAGAGGAGCATGAGTACTCTCTCCTCGTCATCATCCATGGAACCGGCTGTGCAATCGAAGAGTACATCAAGCAGGCGAAGGAACTCGCCGACAAATATCATATGGCTGTGCTTGCACCTATGTTCCCGGGTGGACTCATTCAGCGCGATGACTTCAACAGCTATAAGCTCCTCTCCTGCGACGGCATCCGCTATGATCTGATTCTCCTCGATATGATCGAGGATATGGCGAAGCGCTATCCAGGCGTTCACACAGATCAGTTTTTCATGTTCGGACACTCTGGTGGCGGGCAGTTCGTAAACCGCTTCCTGCTCGCTCACCCTGATCGTCTGAAGGCCTGCTCCATCGGTGCACCTGGCCGTCCGACCTTCCTGAATCCAGACGAGGACTACTTCTGGGGTATCCGTGATTTCAAGGATTACTTCGGTTATGATGTCGACCTCGAAGCCGTAAAGAAGGTACCCGTCCTCATCAGTGTCGGCGAGCTCGACAACAAGTTTATCGGCGACTCCCCGTATGGCGATAACCGCGTAGCCCGTATGAAGAGCCTGCAGAAAAATTTCCAGGAGCACGGCGTCCATACGGAGCTGACGATCCTTCCGGGCTTCGCCCATGAGGCTGGTGAAAAGGAACGAGTGCAGGCCGCGCAGAAATTCTTTATCCAGTATTTATAACTCAAACTACAGTTTTTTGAATTTCCTTTCTTTGTACCCTCTTTTTAAAAGAGGGTACATTGCGTATTTCTTGCTTTTCCTTCATACTTGCGTACTTTTAGCAGATTATGAAAGCAAGCAGAATTTCTATTCTACGGAATCAACTATTCTGCACTGGAAGCTGCCGTCCGGCGAATCCAACAGGATGTTGATTTCCTGATGAAGTATCTCCCCAAGGTGCCTGATGATGCCTATGTGAAAGTGGAGACCACGAAGATTCTCAAACAGCTTCGCTCTCACTCCTTACATTGAGGGGGAGTGATGCGTCCACCTGCAAAACAGTCGGACATCGAACAAGCATTTTCAAAAGCAACGAAATAGCAAGAATTGGGGGTTGCCGTCCATGCGCCTGCAAAATCAGGCATTTGGCTGATTTTCAGTGCGACCTCCAAGAAAGCAAAAAGAAAAGCACCGTACTTCAAACGAAGTACAGTGCTTTTTTGGTGGAGAATAGCGGGATCGAACCGCTGACCTCTTGCATGCCATGCAAGCGCTCTCCCAGCTGAGCTAATCCCCCATAGCCTGTGTCGTCCCTGACGACGTGTGTTATTATACCAGCTGAAAGGAGAGTTGTCAACAACTTTTTTTATTTTTTGTGAACGACGCTGCGGCTGGTGCTGCGTTTGTAGTAGAACAAGTACTGCTGTACGATGCCAGCCTGCTGATCATAGGAAGGAAAAGGGTCGTGGCCGCCGAATTCCTCATCAATGAGTCGCTGTATCCAGACATCAATGGGAGCCATCGCGGTACGGCCATAGCCAAAGAGGCAGACGCAGTTTGCTACCTTTTTGCCGACGCCGTCCAGCTCGAGGAGGCGGGAAAAGAGCACGTCGTCGGGCAGCGCCGCCAGAGCACCGAGGTCGAGTGCGCCGCTGGAAGCCTGAGCGGCAGCGTTCTGGATGTAACGGGTGCGGTAGCCCAGACCACAGCCCATCAGCTGCGCCTCAGAGAGGCCGCAGAGCTGCTGCGGGGTAGGGAAGAGGAAAACTTTATCGCCTTCGGCACTGAGCGGTTCGCCGCAGCACCGGGCAAGGTGTTCCACGGCGGTGCGGATGGCCGGAATGCTCTTGCGCTGGGAGATGAGAAAGGTGATGAGCATTTCCCATGGGTCCTGATGCAGGATTCGGATGCCCTGCCCGAAATCGAGCGATTTGTCCAGATAGCTGCTCTGTCCCGCCAAGCTGCACCGCAGCGCGGCATAGTTCCGGCCCAAATCAAAGTAGTCGGCCCAGTACTCCCGATCTGAGCCATACCATGCGGCGTCGTATTGACCATCGCCCAGCGGAGTCAGATAAAGAAGTGCGCTGCCGGAAAGAAAGCGGTAGCGCCCGTCGGACAGCTTCTGTGGCCGGAAGCACTGGCCGCTTTCGATGATCTTGTCGAGGTCAAAGTCGTCCTGGATGGCGACGAGCTGATGGGTGAGGGAAACTGTATGCATGGAAAACTCCTTTTTGGAAAAATTGTGGCGATGCCCGATTCGCGGTGGAAACTGGTTTCTATCCGTACCCTCTGCGGGGAGGGTGACGGGCGGCGTGGCAAAGCCGAACGACACCAGTTTCAGCATTTCTATCCACGCCCTCCGCAAGGAGGGCGACGCAGTCTGGACGGCCTGACCGTGACCGGTGTGTGATTTCTATCCACGCCCTCCGCGAGGAGGGCGACGCGGATGTTGTTAAACAGCGCGTTGATTTCCTTATTTCTATCCACGCCCTCCGCGAGGAGGGCGACCAGTAGAGGGCAACAAGCCCGAGGAGTGACCAAGGTATTTCTATCCACGCCCTCCGCGAGGAGGGCGACATACCATACTTTTTCTATTTTGTCAAGAGGTTTTTATTTCTATCCACGCCCTCCGCGAGGAGGGCGACCCAGCACGTTCACCAGGATAATGGGCGCAACGTTATTTCTATCCACGCCCTCCGCGAGGAGGGCGACCTGGAAACAGGCGCTAATGCTCTGGCAAAGGGTATTTCTATCCACGCCCTCCGCGAGGAGGGCGACCAATCATCAGCAGAAGCCGCGCAATGCTTCCACAATTTCTATCCACGCCCTCCGCGAGGAGGGCGACGGGGACGATCACATACTTGGGTTCCACCATGATGATTTCTATCCACGCCCTCCGCGAGGAGGGCGACCAGCAGGCGGGCACCTGATACGGACGCGAGAGGAATTTCTATCCACGCCCTCCGCGAGGAGGGCGACGGGACGGTTCGATCCCCTGTGATCGGAGCCAATGCATTTCTATCCACGCCCTCCGCGAGGAGGGCGACGTCATTGTGGAGCGGGACGTGATAAGCAGGATCATTTCTATCCACGCCCTCCGCGAGGAGGGCGACCCGGGATTTCCTACCACAAATTGCTGACGCTGGAGATTTCTATCCACGCCCTCCGCGAGGAGGGCGACCTATAAGACCGGCGAGGTTGACCAATACGACAAGGATTTCTATCCACGCCCTCCGCGAGGAGGGCGACAGCAAAAACAGAGACAAAATCTCTATTTTCTTATAAATTATACAACATTCTGCACGAATTTAGAAGAGCCTTGATTTACAACGGGTCAAAGAACGATCCAAATCATGCAAAACGACACAAAAATCCGGTGCGAAGGTGCCGGAAAAATGCTGAGAACTCACCCTTCGCACCGGGGCGGGAAACTCAGAACAACAGCAGGCCGTCCTGCTCGAAGGGCGGATGAACGCCGATATGCTCCACCTTGCTCTTATAGTTGTTGCCCAGCTGGTAGAAGCGCAGGCTGTCCAGCGCGGGGTCGATGAGGGCCGTCAGCTCCGCCTTGAGAACGGCATACTGCGCGGCATCCAGCAGACACTCGAACACGGAGTTCTGCACCCGCTGGCCGTGGTCCACACAGCGCTTGGCGACTTTGCGCAGACGTTTGCGCCCGGCAGGAGTTTCGGTATTGACGTCGTAGGTGATAAGGACCAGCATACACATCCCTCACTTCCAGAAAAATGGCGGGTAAAGCTCCATATCGCCCCGCAGGGTGCGGGCCAGAAGCAGAGCCTGCACATAAGGCACGAGGCCCCACGGAAGCTTTTCGTTCAGGAACGGGTGGGTGATAGTCTCCTGCTTGCGGGTCTGCCACCCGCCCAGAAAGGCGCGGCGGCCCTCATCGGTGAGAAGGACAGCTCCGTTCTCCTGCTTCTGGAAATGCTTCGGCGTCATGATTTTCTGGTTGATGCAGGAGAGCACGAAGCGGTCGGCGTAAACAGTGCGCAGTTCTTCCATGAGGTCGAGGGCGAGGCTCCTGCGCCCGGGCCGGGCGCGGTGGAGAAAGCCGACGTAGGGGTCGAGGCCCACACTCTGAAGAGCCGCTGTGCAGTCGGAGGCCAGAAGCGAATAAGCGAAGGAGAGCAGGGCATTGGTGTTGTCCAGAGGCGGGCGGCGGCTTCGGCCAGCGAAAGAAAAATCATCGTGCTGCTGCAGGATGAGCGGATCAAAGCAGTCGAAATACCGCTGTGCCGCCTCGCCCTCCAGGCCGCGAAGCTGGTCGAGGTCGTCGCACTGCTCGATGAGGGGCAGCGCTGCCGCCAGCTGAGCGCTGGTGCGCTTGAGCTGTTCCACCGGCACCCGCTGGGGATGGTCGCGGGTGGCCCGTTCCAGCACCCAGCGGGCGTTATAGACTTTGCCCAGGATGAAATTGCGCGCATAGAGACAGCTCTCTGCCTCGCTGTCTGCGATGCGGTACTGGGTCTGCCGCAGCAGGACGTTGCCCCGCTCTTCGCCTACAGCCCGGGCCAGAAAGCGTCCCTGCGGGCTGAAAAAGCTCAAATCGACCCCGAGGCGGGCGCATTTGCCCATCAGGGCAGGGCTTGCGCCGGGATAGCTGAAGCAGACGATGCCTTCCAGCCTGTGGAGCGGGACCCGGCCAATTTCAGCCTTGTTGCAGAGCAGGACGATGTTCTCCCCCTCGAGGGAAAGGTAGGCGTCCCTGTTGAGGACGTAGAGCGTGTTCAAAAACTTTCTCATGGCGCGGCCTCCTGCATCTCGTCCAGATGGGCGCGGAGATAGGCTTTCGGGTCGGCACGCTGATACAGCACGGGGAGGCAGAGCTCTTTGAGGGAGCAGGCGCTGCAGTGGATGCCGGGCTTTGACTTGGGGGTATAGCCCCGGGCAAAATAGGCGTGCATCTCGTCGGCCATCTTCTGGGTGGCCTGGCGGAGTTCTTCGGTCAGCGGCACGACCTCCCGCCGCCGCGTCTCTTCGTAGAAGAGCGCACCCTCCGGGATGCTGCACACCAGCATCTCTTCCAGCGCCATGGCCTGTGCGCAGAGCTGCAGCCGGTCGGCGTCGCTGGCCTTGGCGCGGCCATGCTTGTACTCGACAGGCATGGGCTTCCAGAGCCCTTCCGCGTTTTGCAGGGGGATGCCCTCCGGGTCGGCCCGGAACTCGACGACGTCGCAGTTTCCGCTCAGGCCCAGCCGACGGCTGACCACCTGCATCCCTCGGGTGATGAGCAGGCCGCCGCGCCGTTCGGTCTGGTTTGCGTCATGACAGCGGGCGTGGTCGAGCTGGCCTTCGACGGTGCGGCGGTTCTCCGCCCACTGCTGTTCCAGATGGATGAGCGCCCACTGGCGGCGGCAGAAGCAGAAGTGCTGGATGCCCGACAGGGGCAGCCAGTCGTCCGGGCCGCCCATCAGGACAGCCTCTCGCAGGTGACTCCTTCCGGCAGAGTGTCTGCCACCGTGACGGTGTAGTCGCGGTAGCTGCGGGCGGCGTCCACATCGGGCTTGCGCTGGACAGCGACGGAGTCGAAGAGCTTATAGGCCGGGGCATTGCCCAGCTCAGAATCGTGCTTGAACACGATGAGCTCCCGCACGGCCATCTTGCCGCGGGCGGCGCTGTGGTCGTTCTCGAACATATTCAGAATAGCAGTCCACAGAAGTTTCAAATCATCCTCGGAGAAGCCGGTGGTCTTCCGGGCGAGGTTGGCCGAGACATAGCCCTCGGCGCGGTAGAGGGCGTAAGGCACGATGTGCTTGCGGCCCATCTCGGTACCCTTCTTCTCGGCATCGGCCTCGGTGGTGATAGCCACGCGGGTGATGGTGACTTCCTGCGGGACGATGGGGTCCACCGAGCGGGCAAAGCTCAGCTGGACGGGGCCGCGCACCTGACCGCAGTTCAGCGCACCCTTGACGAAGGTGGTCATGACAGCACCGAAGGTGCGGATGTCGAAGTAGTTCTCACACATATAGTCCCGCAGCCTGGCATCGATGTCGGGGTCGGCCTTTTTGGCAGCTTTCAGGTCGGGGGCGATGCCCAGCGTGCTGATGGCCTCGGCGTCGCTGCGGTTGAGGGGAACGCCGTCCTTGATGTAGATACGATAGCCTTTTTCGTCCTCTTTCAGGGTCTCGACATAGTTGCGGATCTTCCGCTTGAGGCAGACATCGGTCACCAGACCGTAACCCGTCTCGGGGTCGATACGGGGCATGTTGCCTGCGTCGGGGTCGCCGTTGGGGTTGCCGTTCTCGACGTCGAACAGGATGACGAAATCATAGCGGTTCTTGATGGGCTCAGACATGGTTTATTCCTCCTCATTCTTTTTGGCGTAGCGTTTCTGGGTCTGGTGGTAGTAGCCGATCTCAAAGGCACCCTGCTCCGGCAGGCTGAGCCGCGCCGGGAAGCCTGTCTCGGGCAGCTGGGCCATCAGCTCGGTGAGCTGTTTGCTGAAATGCACCTCGTTGGGGGTGCTCATCTTCTGCAGATGCTTCTGAGCCAGCTTGACCAGCGTAGGGAAGGCCGTTGCCGGGGTGGCACAGGCCGAGTTGAAGTACCGGTCTTTGATGGTGGCGTTGATGCCGGGATTGGCGACGCTCTGGATCGTCTCCAGCACAGAGAAGAGACGCCCCAGAACATAGGGGACATTGCTGCTTTCGTTCAGGCTCACGGTAAATACCTCCTTGTTGAGCTCGGTGGGGTAGTTGCGGAGATAGTAGGCTTTCAGGATGGCGGCGCGGCCCCGGGTGACTTCCCGTTCGGCCCGGATGCGGAGGGTCACGCCGTTGAGCAGAGTGGCGGGATAGGGTCCGCCGGTGAGGATGGCCCGGAGCAGATCGCCCACCAGCTGAGGCGATGGATTTTTGTCCCGAGATCTCTGGTTGACCGTCTCCTGCGCCAGCGCCCAGACCGACAGGTTTTCCCGCTTGTCGAAGGCGGGGCGGGTGATTTCGAGCCGGTCGGCGTGGTCCTGCAGATTTTTGGCAAACTGTCCGAAACTGCTGTGCAGGAAGAACCGGACGGAGAGCCGGGCCGCGTTGGGCGAGATGCCCAGCACATAGAAGTTCTGGTTCGGGTCCAGCTTGTCATCGAGGAAGGAGACGGGACGTCCCTGAGAAAGGGCTTTCAGTGCGGCGGCAAGGTCGCTTTCCGAGACGCCGCGCGCCTCGGAACCGCCGCAGAAAAACATCAGCATGGCGTTTGAGTAGGCGGGAGCGGCGTTTTCGGCCCAGCAGACGATGGTGGTGTCGCCGATGCGCTGACAGCAGTTCCGGTCAGCCAGCAGCAGATTGAGGGCCGTGGTGTAGGCGAAAGCCGCGTACTCGCTGACGGGGGCGTTGGCACCCTGCTCATGGCCATAGGAGCAGAAAGCGGGTGCGTTGAAGGAGACCAGTGCCGCACCGGCGGCCTGTGCGCCCATCACACCTTTGATGGCGGGGTGGATGCGGGCGATGCCGGCCTCTTTGCCGGTGATGAGGCAGCGGGCCGTCTCGGCGTCTGCATCAGAGGTGTCAAAGGCGGACTGCCAGGCGTCCCGGATGGCGTCATCTGTGGTGGCCAGCCAGTGGGCACTGTCGGGGGATTCGTAGCCGAACACAAGGTTCGCGTTGTTGTTCAGGTCGGCCCACTGCTTTGCCAGCAGCGGGTGGGTAGATGCCGCAGCGGGGTTCCAGCTGTCAAAAAAGGCGAGGATGGCTTTGGCGGCAGGGGAGTCCACGCCGTCGAGCACCTTGTGGTGAAGGGAGGCACAGGCTTCGAAGCACTGGCGGGAGCGCTCGGGCTTGCCCTTTTCGTCTGCGCCCAGAAGATAGGACGTATTGTCGCACAAAAAGTTCGCGGCGACGCCGGAGGCGCGCTTGACCCGGTGGGGGACAGGGAGCTCACGGGGGGCGATGACGGTCTTTTTGTCCTTGGGGACCTCCTGCCGCAGGTCGTTGAGGGCGAGGAGCTGGCCGTCCGGGCCGAGGCGCAGCTCATAGCTGACTTTGAACTTACTGTCCCAGCCGGGGGCCTCTACTTTTTTCTGTTCCCGAAGCTGCTCGTAGTAGGCGGTGAGTGCTTGGAGTATCATGTAAACACCTCCACGTCCCGGCATTCCATCACGCCGTCCACCAGCTTTGCGCGGAAGAACTGGCTGCGGATGTTGGCCGAATCAGAGTAATCGAGGCTGTGGAGCATGAAGCCGAGGTCCTGCGTGACCTTCAGCGCCGGAATGCCGCCGCCCGGCCACTCCCGGAAGTTGGCCGGGAACTCCCGGCACCCGAAACAGGGCTGGTGATAGCACTGGCCTTTGCGCAGGCGTCGGCGCAGGATATCCTGAAACTTGCCGGGATTGTCGCTGGGGGCGGCCTTGTCCGTCAAATCAAAGTGGCACTCGATGACGTAGTGGACGTCCTGCAGGACCATCGCGGCCCGCTGCTGGATGTCCTCCGAGGTGTAGAGCACCGGCGGCGTGCCGCCTTTGGCCGCACTGAGGGCGGCGGAGGACAGCAGGGTGGACTTGACCTCGTTGCGCCGGATGTTGGTAAACCGGATGGGCCGCTGGGTGTATTCCTCCGTGGACGCTTCGTCCTCGGGGTCAAGGCCGAAGGGCTTGAGCAGATAGATGCGGTCAACCGTATAACGCAGCCCGGGGTGCCAGTAGATGGCCTCCACAAGGCCCCGCGCGGCAGACGGAGTGATCATGTCGTAGCTCACACGCTCAGTCTTCATTTCCGGACGAGTGAAACAGGCATAGTCGCCCCATACTTCAATGAGCATGGACATCAGCATCGCCTCCTTTCCGGGTGAAGTTGAATTTTCAGACTAAGATGAATGTTAGCCATTGCAACCACCTCTTTCAAAAATTATTTCATTTGTTTAGTTCAAATGCGTTTGACATGTCTCCTTAACTTCAATATAGCACTTTGTAGAGGGCTTGTCAATAAAATGTGCAAAAAAATGTTGCGGACAGGTCGGTTCTGACCTATACTAGTTGTGTCGTTGGCGGTATTTATGCCGCCGATGCGGGTTGAAATATTTGATTAGTGTCAAATGCGTTGAGAGAGAAGCGGTAAGGCGGTGTATGCTTTGCCGCTTCTCTCTTTTTAGAAGTAAAGGCCGATGCCGGTCTCCACATCCATGGCAAGGCCGGTCTTTTCACTGTAGCAGCTGGTATCAGTGAGGATGGCCGATCCATCGGGCCGCAGTTCCAGCGCCCCGGCGGCGTCGAGCTTGTCGAACTGGTCCTTATAACAGGAGACACTGTAAACGCCCAGCTTCCGCAGCAGCGTCCGGGTAACATGACCGCTGCGCAGCTGCTCACAGAGGGCCGCGCCCTCGCCGACGGGCAGATAGACCGTGCGGGCAGCGTTCTCGATGAGGCGGAATTCCTCCGCCACCTGCGCGAAGGGGAACTGGCAGCCCCGGATGCCCCGGAGAAAGGCGTCCAGAATGCCGTGCTTGTCCACGGCGTCGGGGCCGCGCAGGTCGGAGAGCTCGTTGAAGTAGAGCTGAATGGCCCGGGGCGTGTCCAGTGTGTCCTGATGCCGGGCGGTGTAGTCCAGCGCGCTGACATTTTGCCTGAGCATCTGGGGTGTGGAACACTCGTCCAGCCGGAACCGGTAGACGGTGCTTTCCTCTGCGCCCCGCCGCCCCTCGCGGTTGCAGCGCCCGGCAGTCTGTAAGAGCGAGTCAAGACCGCACTGCTCCCGGTAAGCGACGGGAAAATCCACGTCCACGCCCGCCTCGATGAGAGAGGTGGACACCACCCGGCAGGGCAGACCCACTTTCAGCCGCTGGCGGATGTCGTTCAGCTGACGGCGGCGGTCGGCGGCGCAGAGCAGGGTGGTCAGGCAGTAGCTGCCCTCGGCGGGCAGAGCAGCGTAGAGCTGCTGGGCCGTCTTGCGGCGGTTGACCACGCAGAGCACCTGCGGGTGCCGGGCCAGCCGGGCGGCGAACTCCTCCTGCGGCAGGGTGCCGAGGTCTTGCAGGGTGGTGCGCCGGAGCACTTCGTAGAGGCGGGCCGCGTCGGGCGTGATCTCCTGCGGGTGGAGTTCCGGCGCAAAGCGCCGGAACAGCGGCTCAAGGGCAGGCTGGGTGGCCGTGCAGAGGACAGCCGTGGAGTGGTAATGCTGGATGAGCTGGGCGATGGCGCTGACGCAGGGGGCAAGATAGTCGCCCGGGAGGGTCTGCGCCTCGTCGAAGATGATGACGCTGTCGGCGATGTTGTGGAGCTTGCGGCAGCGGCTGCTGCGGTTGGCGTAGAGCGACTCGAAGAACTGCACTGCCGTCGTCACCACGACGGGGGCGTCCCAGTTTTCGCTGGCCAGCATCTGGCGGTACTGGGCGGGGGTCAGGTCGTCCTGCTCAACAGTCTTGTACTCGGCGTTGGAGAAGTCGGCCAGAACATCTTCTGCGCCCAGCAGGCCCGAGAAGACGGCGGCGGTCTGGTCGATGATGGACATATAAGGGATGACATAGATGACCCGCTTCATCTTCTGGGCGGCGGCGTGTTCCAGCGCAAAGGCGAGGGAGGCGAAGGTCTTGCCGCCGCCGGTGGGTACGGTGAGGGTGTAGAGCCCCTGCGGGCCGTGAGCGCCTTTCTCGAGACAGGCGCGGAGGACGGTGTTGCGCTGGACGCTGACGGGCGAGGGCGACTCGGCCCCGAGATAGCGCTGCGCCTGTGCGGAAACGATGTCCCGCAGCGCGGCGATGTCCGTGCCGCTGCCCCGGGGTGCGGCCTTGCCGTCCATAAAGGTCTCGGTGTCGATGAAGTCGGCGTCCACGAGGCAGGAGTAGAGCATCCGGGTAAAGAATGCGAGGCTCAGCGGGTCGGCGCAGGCCCACGCGGGCGGCGTCGAGGCGGGGAGCGTTACTTCCTGCCAGCCGTCGTAGGAGGCTACTGGCTTCTTGCTCCGGCCAAACAGGGTGGCGTCGCCCGGGTCATCGGCGGGGCTCCCGCCGTCGGGCAGGCCGCTGTGGTGTCCGGCCACCGCAAAGGCGGCGTGGGGATGGTGGCGGACCCAGGCCTCCTGCGCCCCGGCGGTGGAGTGGTCCACCTTGGGGCCGCCTTTGAGCCGCAGCTGGAAGGCGTCGCTGTACTTCCCGACGTCGTGGAGCCACGCGGCAAATTCGGCCTCACTCTGCGCCCCGAAGGGGGCTGCGAAGGAACCGGCCAGCCTGGCAGTGCCGGCGAGATGGTCGTAGACGGTCTGGGTGCGGGTTCCGTCCTCGCTGATGTGGGCAAGACGTGTGGAGTGCTCCATAAAATGACCTCCTGACTCTGGTTTGCAATAAGGATACGCTTTTGAAAAAGCGGCTGTCAACAAAACGCGCTTTTCAACGAAAAATTCTGGGACTTTGCACAAAAAGCAGACGGAAAAATCTGCAATGTGACAAAGACGAAAGAAACGAGTTTTTTCTTATTTTTATGATAATGCAAATGCTGTCCGATAAACTGGACTTTTGCTTATTTTTCAGGCAAAAATGAAAAGAGAACTGCGTTTGCTGTGCTGAGGGAGGGAGACCGTCTGTCGGCAGAGAAAAAATGAAGATGTTGTGTACAACAACACCGCATTAAGATGGAATTAAGGCAGGGTTAAGAAAACTGCAAGAAAAGTGCAGAGTTATTCCATCTTGGAATGGACTTTCGGGAAAATCAAGGCGAATATCCCCCTTTTCATTTGCTGAAATCTGTTGTATTATGAATAACGGATATGGAATCTGAGCAAAATGCGCCTGGATGAAGCGCAAACGGGAATGATAAGAAAAATAAAGGGCAATAGGGGGAGAGCTACGATGGACGAAAAAGATTACGAGCTGCTGCACGCGCTGGACGAGACGCGCAACATCACCCACGCAGCGGACAAACTGTACATGACCCAGTCGGCACTTTCCAAGCGCATCAAGGCGCTGGAACAGGAGCTGGGGGTGGAGATCGTCCTGCGCTCGCGGCAGGGCATCCGCTTCACGCCGGCCGGTGAACAGGTGCTGCTCCACAGCGCTGCCGCCGCCCGCGAGATGGAAAAGATGCGCCGCCAGCTGGCTTCCATCCAGGGCGAAGCCTGCGGTACCCTGCGGGCCGGCATCTCGGTGAACTTCTCCTACTACCGCCTGCCCGAGGTGCTGACCGAGTACCACAAAGCCTACCCGAAGGTACGCCTCGACATCGCTACCGGCCACAGCCGGAACATCTATCAGCAGATGCTGGATTCTTCGCTGGACGTGGCAGTGCTGCGGGGCGAGTATCCGTGGGACGGCACCCAGTTCCTGCTCTCGCAGGAGAATATCTGCCTGATCTGCAGCGAGGAGAACAAGGACAGGCCCATCTCCGATTACCTTTATATCGACCACAGCAGCGACGCTACCATCAGCGCCCAGATGGCCCGCTGGCGCTATGAGAACGGCGTGACCAACGATGCGGGCAATTTTGTGGTGGACAACATCATGGTCTGCCGCGAGATGGTGGAGCGGGGCCTTGGCTGGGCGCTGATACCGGAAGTGGCGCTGGATAACTTCAAGGGCTATGTCAAGCCCTGCACCTTCGAGAACGGCGAGCCCTTCGTCCGGCGCACCTATATTTTCTGCCAGAGAGACGCCGCTGCGCTGCCGCAGGTGAAGCTCTTTATGGACATGCTCAAAAAGCACCGCTGAGAGGAGAAAAACATGGAAACGACTGTTTCGCTGGTCCAGATGCTGGATGCACGGGAGCGCCGGGTGCAGCACCAGCAGGAGCTGCTGGCCCGGTACCACAAGCCGCTCATCTGCTTTACCATGAATATCTGCGGCCCGGTAAAGGATTCGCCCCTCATCCGGCGGGGCTTTGCGCGGGGGCGTCAGCTGCTGCGCCAGCAGTTTCTGCGGGCAAAGCTGACGCCGCTGTATCAGGACGCCGTCCGGGAAGTGACCGGTTGCGAGGCATTCTATGTGCTGGACGCCGACCCGCTGACCATCAAGAAATTCACCACCGACATCGAGGACGCCACCCCGCTGGGGCGGCTGTTCGACATGGATGTCATCCGCCCGGACGGCCTCAAAGTGGACAGAGAAGAGCTAAACCTCGAAGGCCGCCGCTGTCTTATCTGCGGCGGGCCTGCTAAGGTGTGTAGCAGCCGCCGCATCCATACCGTGGCCGAACTGCAGGAAAAGACGACGGAGATCCTGACCGAGGCCCGGGATGCGCAGGACATTGCCGACGCGGCCCGTCTGGCCGTCCGCGCCCTGCTCTACGAAGTGACCACCACCCCAAAGCCCGGCCTTGTGGACCGGCGCAACAGCGGAAGCCATAAGGATATGGATGTGTTCACCTTCATGGACAGCGCCGCGGCGCTCTACCCCTATTTTGAAGCCTGCGCCCGGACGGGCCGCGAAACGGCGGAACAGCCCGCGCCCGAGACCTTCGCGGCCCTGCGGCCTCTGGGTTGTGAGGCCGAGGGCGAGATGCTGGACGCCACCGGCGGCGTCAACACCCACAAGGGCGCGGTCTTTTCGGTGGGCATCGTCTGCGCGGCGCTGGGACGCCTCGACCGCTCCCTTTGGGGGGATGCAGCCCGGGTGCTGGCGGAAGTATCCGCCATGACGGCGGGCCTGACCGAGAAGGACTTTACAGGCGTCACTGCCGAGAACGCCGCCACCGTGGGCCAGAAGCTTTATATCCGGTACGGCATCACCGGTGTGCGCGGGCAGGTGGAAGCTGGACTTCCCACGGTGCTGAATGTCGGTCTGCCGGTGCTGGAAGAGGGCCTTGCCAAGGGTTACGACTTCGACCGCGTCGGCGGCGGCGCACTGCTGGCCATCCTGGCCAACAGCACCGATACCAACATCATTGCCCGCTCGAGCCGGGAGCGTCAGCTGGCCCTCACCGAAGAGCTGAAAGCCCTTCTGGCCCAGACGCCTTACCCGGATAAAGATGCCCTTGCGGCGCTGGATGACCGATTCATTGCAGAAAATCTCTCGCCCGGCGGCAGTGCTGACCTGCTGGCGCTGACCTGGCTGCTCCATTTTGTTACTACTGAGGGGAATATCGATGAGTGAATATACCATTTCGCAGGTCTATCCGACCGATAAAACCGTTCTGGCCCAAATCGACACACTGCTGAGTCAGGAGGGCATCCGCCGCGACGGCAATCTGGACTACATCTGCGCCATGTTCGACGAGGAATACAACGTCATCGGCACCGGCAGCTGCTTCGGCAACACCCTGCGGTGCTTCGCCGTCAGCAGCGCCCATCAGGGCGAGGGCCTGCTGAACCAGATCATCACCCACCTCATCGAGGTGCAGTGTGCGCGGGGGAATATGCACCTGTTTCTCTACACCAAGGTAAAAAGCTCCAAGTTTTTCGGCGACCTCGGCTTCTACGAGATCGCCCGGGTGGAGGATACCCTTGTCTTCATGGAGAACCGCCGCGACGGTTTCGGGGCCTATCTGCGCGATCTGGAAAAGACCAAAACCGAGGGCAAAAGTGCGGCCCTCGTCATGAACGCGAACCCTTTTACCCTCGGTCATCAGTATCTTGTGGAAAAAGCCGCTGCCGCCTGCGACACGCTCCACCTGTTCGTGGTCAGTGAGGACGCCAGCCTCGTGCCTTTCGCCGTGCGCAGGAAGCTGGTGGAGGCGGGCGTGGCCCATCTGCCCAACGTCGTGCTCCACGACAGCGGCCCCTACATCATCTCGAATGCCACCTTCCCCAGTTACTTCCTGAAGGATGAGGCCGCTGTCATCGACGGCCACGCCCGGCTGGACCTCGCCGTCTTTACGAAAATCGCGGCGGCGCTGAACATCACTGCCCGCTATGTGGGCGAGGAGCCTGCCAGTCAGGTGACGGGGCTTTACAACCAGATCATGTGCGAGCAGCTGCCCAAAGCGGGCATTGAGTGCGTCGTTGTACCCCGCAAAGAAGCAAACGGCAAGGCCATCAGTGCTTCCACCGTCCGCCAGTGCCTGCAGAGCGGCGACTGGGATACCCTCGAGACGCTGCTGCCCAAGACCAGCCTCGACTATTTCCGCAGCCCGGAGGCAGAGCCGGTGCTGGCGCGCATCCGCAATGCGGGCAATGTTGTGCATTACTGAGAAGAACTTCCTCTCTCTCTTTGTGGGCATGACAACGAAAAGCGCAAACCAAAAAAGCAGACGCTACACGAAGCGTCTGCTTTTTCTGTATCATTCAGTTTGTGGTCTGGGCGGCGGACTGTATCATCTTCCAGACAGACTCGATGCTCTGGCGTATCTGAGCCAGCGTGGCGATGTCCTCGTCACTCATCCGGGAAGCCGGGGGAGAGAGCACCGTCTTGGCAGAAGTCACCGTGCCGGTGAGCTGGATGTGGACGTTGTGGTCCGGGATGGTCAGCAGCACATGGATGGGCGTGGTCTTCGAGAAGAGAGCGTCCGTCGAAAAGCCGAGCACGAGGGTCGTGCCGTCGGCTGCGGCGGGGAACTGATAGTAGCGGTAGCCGTCTCGCGCGGCGGAAGGAGAGACTTTTTTCAGCCCCTTGAGCGAGAGGGTGAAGCCGGAAAGCTCCTGAAGCTCGACCTTGTTCGTCTCGACGCCCAGCACGGCGGCAGCCTGCGTCTGGGAGATGTAGTCTCCGAGGCTCCACTCGGGCAGAAGAACGCTTGCGAGGGAGAGTTTATCGGTGACAGCCTGACGCAGAACGGTGTAGAGCTGCCCGATGTCGAAAAGCGTCTCTTCCGAGTCGATATAGACCCGGGTAAAGGGAGACGTCTTGACGGAGTCGTCTTCGTTGAGCTGGTAGAAAGAGAGCTGCAGCTTTCCGGGCGCATACTGCCCGCTGACGCTTCCGCTGGAAGCGTTTACCCGCTCGAGGATGTTCAGCAACGGCGGCTTATCCGGGCTGTTGGGCGCTATCTCATACCGGAAGGTGAAGGATGCACCGGTTTGCAGAGCCGAGATTTTGCTGTGCAGCTGGAAAAAGACCACGCCCACAGCGGCCACTACGGCCACCAGCACGACCGCTAAAGCAACAAACAGCGGATTGACACGTTTTTTGGGAGATGCCATCTGCAAGACCTCCTGTCATAGACTCTATGATTATAGCATACGAGCAGGCAGACGAAATGTCAAGCCGGAACTTGACGTTATCAGACGGTCAGCGTATACTGTCTGGTACGTCTTATATAAGGTAAGGGGAGGCAGAGATGAAAATAGCGATACTTGGTACCAGCGGCAGCGGGAAATCCACGCTGGCAAAGCGCCTGGGAGAGAGATACGGCCTGCCGGTGCTCCATATGGATACCGTGCATTTCCTGCCCGGCTGGGTGGAGCGGCCCTTCGCCGAGGAAGAAGCCATTGTCCGGCAGTTTCTCGACGAGAACGCAGGCGGCTGGGTCATCGACGGCAATTATACAAAGACCTGCTATGCCCGGCGGCTGGAAGAAGCGGATAAGATCATCGTGCTCTGGTTTTCGCCGCTGGTCTGCCTTTGGCGGGCGGTACGGCGCTGGCAGCAGAACAAAGGCCGTGTGAGGGAGTCGTCTGCGCCCGGGTGCGAAGAGAAGATAGATGCCGAATTTGTCCGCTGGATCCTCCACGATGGGCGTACAAAGCAAAAGTGGGCGAAGATGGAGAGGATCGGGGAAAAGTATCCCGAAAAGTATGTGATGATACGAAACCAGCGGGAGCTGGATGGGTTCTTGAAGGAACTTTGAACTGGTTGTCGCGCCTGTGCGCGGGGCAGAGCGCTTTTTCATTAAGGCTAATGTTCTCTTTTGATGTCAAAAGAGAACCAGAAAACCACCAGCG
>ERZ773264.1403-NODE-1403-length-28662-cov-48.238124_pt1 | contig 28662 bp, 19 predicted proteins | sample MGYA00511910_ERZ773264 | MGnify/ENA primary metagenome ERZ773264 (study PRJEB29015, sample SAMEA2737739) | human gut metagenome | biome: human gut; feature: human-associated habitat; material: faeces | place: China | collected 2012 ...
GAGTCCCGCAGGGACATCCGGTGATCGTAGATTATTTCTATCATGAGGAAATCCGATGGACAGAGAATACCGGAAAAAGAAATCGTTAAACAGAAATTTGACCGAGCTCTTTGAACGAGGGAGACTCCTCGTCCGAAGAGCAAGAAGGTGCAGCCGAGAAAACTTGGAGCAATTCCGGTTTGTCGAACAACAAACGAATCACTTTTATCACACCACCAGGGAGAAATCCCCGGTGGTATTTTTATGCCCGGAAGGAGGTGGTTTTCATGATCCCGGTGCTTTATTTGCCCAACGCTGCGGACTTTTCGACATTCGGCCTTGGTGTGATGACGGATACCATTTCCTGCGAAGTGACCGAAGAGCGAAACGGTGTGTTCGAGTGCTTACTCAAATATCCGGTCAGCGGTCAGCACTACGGGCTTATCACCAAGGAGTGCATCATCAAGGCAAAACCCAATGACACCGCCGCCGACCAGGCATTCCGCATTTACCGTATCACGAAGCCGCTCAACGGTATCGTCACCATCTACGGTCAGCACATCTCGTATGACCTCGCCAATGTTCCGGTGATGCCGTTTTCGACGGAGAGCCGTTCTCCGCAGCTCATTCTCTCGCAGCTTCTTGCAGGAGATACACGCTTCACGGGCTGGACGGACTATTCGGACGCAAAGTCATTCTCGGTCACGCAGCCGAAAAGTGTCCGAGCCTGCCTTGGCGGTACGGAAGGCTCCATGCTCTCCAAATGGTACGGTGAATTTGAATGGGACAACTTCACAGTGAAATTTCATTCCCACCGTGGGCAGAAGACCGGAGTGGTCATTGAATACGGCAAGAACCTTACTGCTTTGGAACAGGACGAGGACAACAGCGGTGTGTATACCGCACTGCTCCCATATGCCGTGTACACACCGGAAGGCACGGACACCGAAACGGTGGTCACGCTGCCGGAGGTCACGCTCCCCATTGTGACCTCGGAGATCGTCCGGGCAAAAACGCTCATCATGGATTTCTCCGACCAGTTTGACGGAGTTGTGACCGAAGAAGCCCTCAGAGCCAAAGCCAACAGCTACATCAAGGCAAACCCGCTGGGAGCGACCATTCCCGCAGTGAAGGTGTCCTTTGAGCCGCTCTGGAAACAGCCGGAGTATTCGGCACTCCTGGAGCGGGTCAATCTCTGCGATACCGTCACCATTCGGCATTCACTGCTTGGTGTGAGCGTGTCGGCTATGGTCATTGAAACCGTGTACGACACTCTTGCCGAACGGTATGTGAGCATTTCCCTCGGTCAGAGCAAGTCCAGTATGATCACCACCATTTCCGAGGTGCAATCAACGGTTGATAAGGTGGAGTCCACGGTGGGACGCTTTCCGAAGCTGCTCCAAACCGCCATCGGTAAGGCCACCGGGCTTATCACCGGCCAGAGCGGCGGCTATGTGGTCATCCACACCAGCGAGGAAAACGGACAGCCCTATGAGCTACTCATTCTGGACGCTCCCTCTATTGACGATGCCGTGAATGTCTGGCGGTGGAATGTGGGCGGTCTGGGCTTTTCCCATAATGGCTACAACGGTCCCTATGAAACCGCAATTACGGCAGACGGACAGATCGTCGCAGACTTCATCACCTCCGGCTCTTTGGTGGCGAACATCATCAAGGCTGGTGTCATTCAGTCACAGGATGGCTCGTCCTGGTGGGACTTGGAGAGCGGCGAGGTTGTGCTTCGAGCCTACGCCACCAGCAAGGAGGTCACCGAGGTCAGCGACCGCATCACCACCATCGAGGAACAAAAAATGCTCCGGCTGGTCATCATCTCGTCCAACGGGAACATCTTCAAAAACGGCAATGTGAAAACGCTGCTTTCCGCCAAGGTGTACTCCTGGGACGAGGACATCACCGACACGCTGGATGCCAACCAGTTTGTCTGGACAAGGGTGTCGGAGGACACAGAAGCGGACAAAGTCTGGAATGAACAGCATTTCGGCGGTGCAAAGTCCGTGGCCATTACCGGTGCGGATGTCAAAGTCCGCGCCACTTTTTATTGTGACCTCATTGACACCACGACCAGGCAGAGCCTGTTATAACGGAGGAATTCATTATGGCAACCGCAGAACCCACAACAGAAACCGGCACAGTGTCCGGTTCAGATACAACAACTTTAAAGGAGGCTTCTCACATGAGCAAAGCACAAGGTCAGTTTACCATCATCGACTACAATGACGCACTGACGCTGACGGGGTACATCGGCTCGAACCTCGCCAAGACTCAGATGTATAACCCCGACAACGGCAGTTACACCCCCGACTGGAAAACGAAGAACCTCGTTCTGACACCCAGTCTGTATGTCATCGGCACCACTGCCGACCAGATCGCCACCGCCAATGTCACCTCGGTCAAGTGGTATGTGGGCGACAGCAACACCGCCATCACCGCAGGCACGAACTACGCCCTCAGTGGTGCCAAGAGCCACATTCTCACGGTCAAGGCCAATGTCATGGCGGAACTGCCCGGCATCGACTATCGCTGTGTCATCACTTACAAGGACGAAAGCACCGGTCTGTCGCTGACCCATCCGCTGACCATTTCCTTCTCCCGTGTGGTCAACGGTTCCGGCATCGTCGACCTGCTGGTCACCACACCCAACGGAAATGTGTTCAAGAATGAGGAGGTCGCCAGTCTGACCGCCAAGGCCGAGCTGTGGCGCGGCTCTACGGTGGACACCACCAAGGTCAGCTACAAGTGGGCGGTCATGGACGCTTCCGTCACCGCTACTTCTTCCACCGGCTATGATGCAGACTTCGGCATCGGCTGGCGCAAGCTCTCGGATACCGCCGACAAATACACCGGCACGGCCACCAATACGCTCACGGTCTACGCCGCAGCGGTGGACAGCTACGCTGTGTTCAAGTGCTGTGCCCAGGACACGGATTCCGCATCCGCTTCTTATAACACGAAGTTTTTCGATGTGGCGACCTTCATCGACAACTCCGACCCGCTGCAGATCATCGTCACCTCCACGGGCGGCGATGTATTCAAGAACGGCCAGGGCACGACCGTGCTGACCGCCGTCTGCTATCAGGCAGGCTCCGAGGTTGACGCAGCCGGGAACGGCAGTTACACCTGGACGAAGTACAACAAGGACGGTGTCGTCGACACCTCTTGGGGAACCAACGGCAGCAAGACCGGCAAGACCCTGTCGGTGTCCAGCGCCGATGTGGATACCAAGGCAACCTTTATGGTCGTTGTGGCGCTTTAAGGAGGTGGTGAGATGATCGCATCGGCACAGTTCACGATTATCAGTCTCTGCGATGTGGTCACCTCGGACACGCCGCCGGAGAACCCCTATGAGGGGCAGCTCTGGGTGGATACTTCCGTGACCCCGCCGGAAACGAAGATATGGGACGGAAATGAATGGGTGGTGCAGAACGACATTGAAACGATCCGCACCACCATTTCCATTCTGACCGAGAAGGACGCACAGGTCCAGCAGACCATCGACGGGCTGAACAGCTATGTGGCGACCCTCACCGAAACCGTGGAAACGGTGTCCAACGACCAGGGCGTCCTGGAGGAACGGGTGCTGAACTCCGAAAGCCGTGTTTCGGAATTGGAACACACGGTGGATGGACTGTCCGTCACCATGCAGGAGCAGTACATCGGCGGCATCAACTATGTGCAGAACTCTTCCGGGCTGAACGGCATCACGGACGATTGGAGCTGCTCCGGCACGGTGAAAACGGACACTTCCACCGATACGCAGAACAACACTATTTCCGACTCCTGCTTTGTGCTGGGGGCCTACTCCTCGTTGTCGCAGTACATCCGAGGGGTAGTCCCCGGCACTTATACGATCTCGGTCCGGGCAAAGAAAACCTCGACCATGTCCGGGTATTTCTATGTGACCTACAACGGAAACAAAACCAAGTACCTGTTCAATAAGTCCACGGCGTTTGACTGGACGGATTACTCCGTAACGCTCACGGATGTGACCGACCCCACGTTGCGTATTTACTGCTACTGTCGGGATGCGTCCATTTATCTCGCCGACATCATGATTTCCGAAGGAGCGATTCCCCGAAAGTGGACGCCTGCTCCCAACGAGATCTACACTCAGGAGGTCAAGATCGACAAGCGGGGCATCGAGGTATCCAACAGCGCATCGTCCCAGCGGACGGTCATCACAAACACGGAGTTCGCCGGTTACTACAACGACGAGGTGATTTTCACCCTGAACAAGGACGAAACGCAAACCAAGAAAACCACGGTGGACGGCGAGCTGACCGTGGGCAAAACGAAGTTTGTCCCGATGCCGACGGCGTCCGAGGGGCTGAACATCGTCATTCTGGATTAAAAGGAGGGAAAGATATGGCAACTTGGAAAAGCGCGGCATACGATGGGCGCTATCTTCAACTGGACATTTCAGAAAGCGTGAATGTGGTCGGTAACAGCTCGACACTTTCCTGGACGCTGACCTCTACCGGTGGCGCATCCACTTACTACACCATTGACACGACCACTGTAACGATCAATGGTACGACCGTATACTCAAAGGGCCGTACCTATTGGGATGACCGTGTTTTCCCGGCAAAGAAAGGTTCTGTCAGTGGCACGATTACTGTAGCTCACAACAGCAACGGTAGCAAAACGATTGCGGTCGGATTCTCGACCCGTGTTTATATCTACGGTTCACAGGAATACGGCGGCAGCATGACGCTGACTACCATTGACCGCTCTGCTCCCACAGTTACATTCAGCACATCGAATGTCACGGCAAACGGGTTCAAAATCTCCGCTACATCCTCGGCCACGGCGGACGTCTGGCAGTACAGCACAAACGGCGGTTCGAGCTGGACGCAGTTCTCAACGACGGCATCCACCAGTGCCAGTGTGACGATCACCTCGCTCTCACCGAATACAAGCTACACGGTGAGGGTCAGAGCAAGGCGGCAGTACAACCATGTCTACGGCACTTCCGGCAGTTCCACGGTCAAGACACTTGGCGGTGCTGTGGTGAATGGTGTCAACACGGTGACGGCGGACAATGCCACGGTTTCCATTACCATCAATGTGACCGTGTACGAAGCCTCCTACACCAATACGCTGGTGCTCAAAAACGGCAGCACGACCATCCTGACTATTTCCGGGCTTTCCTGGTCGAAGGGCACGGCGAACCGCACGGTCACGCTGACATCGGCGCAGAGAACGACACTGGTGAATGCAATGGCATCCATCAAGTCGTTCATAGGTACCTTTGCGGTTTCGTCTTACAGCGGGTCTACGCAGATTGGCAGCACCTCAAGCAAGACTGCCACGGTACTGACCACGGCGACCAATTCTGCTCCGACCATAAGCGGATTCACTTATGCCGACAGCTACACGACCACAAAAAACCTCACAGGCAACGACCAGCTATTCGTTCAGAACTACTCGACCCTCAAGGTCACGCCCGGAACGGCAACTGCAAAAAACGGTGCCAGTATTTCCAACTACACAGCTTCCTGCAACGGGCTGTCATCCTCTAACACTACCGGCTCTGCCTTATCTGTTGGAAAGATCGCCAAGTCCGGCAGCGTAACGGTCACGCTCACGGTCACGGACTCCCGCGGTTATACCGCCAGCGTTTCCCAAACTATTACGGTCATCCCATACGCAAAGCCGAAGGTGTCCTCGGTGACGCTCCGACGAACCAACGACATTGAAGCGGAAATGCAACTCAAATTCAGTGGCTCCATTTCTGCTGTGACCGTAGACGGGACGCAGAAAAACAGCGTGGTTTATGTGCGGTATCGGTACAAGAAAACCAGTGAGAGCAGCTACGGCAGCTACACCAGCATCTATTCCGGCACGACAAAAAGCGGAACCTCTTTCAGCTACTCCAATTTGGAACTGTGCAATCTGGATGCCAACAGTTCCTACGACCTTCATCTACAGATCCAAGACAAGCTCTATTCTTTGAGCAGTCTGGATCTCTATTTTACTGTTCCGCAGGGTACGCCCCTCATTGCACTGCGGAAAAAGAAGGTCGGCATCAACACGCCGGAGCCACAAGCCATGCTGGATGTTGCCGGGGATATGCGGGTGGATGGCTCACCCCTTGCGGATTTTGTCATTCAGCAAGGGACAAGCGGTGTGTGGACTTTCCGCAAATGGAAAAGCGGTATAGCCGAGTGCTGGTGCAGAAGGACAGTGTCCGCAGCACTCAACAATGCGTGGGGATCTCTATATACTTCCGGTTCGTTGACTGCACTGAACATTTCTTTCCCATTTACTTTTGCGGAAGTTCCGACAGTTACGGCATCTCTGTCCTGCACTGGAGTCGGAGCATTTCTGATGGTGCCGGGCAGTTCCCCTGGGGCATCTACCGGATCAACCGGTGTATATGAAATTGCAAGAGCGAATGCTCTATCAGGCAGCTACAGTTTTGTAGTTAACTTCTATGCTATAGGAAAAGTGTGATGCTTCGGCGTCACTTTTTTCATACTCATTTTCAAATTCAAAGGAGGACAAACAACATGAAAGAATTCTGGACGACCATTCGGGTGGTGTTCGCCGGTATCGGCGGCTGGCTGGGATGGTTCTTGGGAGGATGTGACGGCTTGCTTTATGCGCTTCTGGCTTTCGTAGTCATCGACTATGTGACCGGCATCATGTGCGCTGTGGTGGACAAGAAGCTGTCCAGTGAAGTCGGATTCAAGGGCATTTTCAAAAAGGTGCTCATCTTCGCTCTGGTTGGCATCGGGCATATTCTTGACACCCGCGTCATCGGCAGCGGCTCGGTGATGCGTACTGCCGTCATTTTCTTCTACCTGTCGAATGAGGGCGTGTCCCTGTTGGAAAACGCCGCATACCTGGGACTGCCCATTCCGCAGAAGCTGAAATCCGTTCTGGAGCAGCTTCATGACCGCAGTGAAAAGGAGGATGAATAATATGGCTTACACAAACAGTTTCCTGGTGTCCTACACCAAACTCAGCCCGAACCACTCCGGGCAGCGTACCCACAGCATTGACCGCATCACGCCGCACTGCGTGGTGGGTCAGTGCAGTGTGGAAACGCTGGGCAATATCTTTCTGCCAACTTCCAAGCAGGCCAGCTGCAACTACGGCATCGGCGCAGACGGGCGGGTCGGTATGTATGTGGAGGAGAAAAATCGTTCTTGGTGTTCTTCCTCCAACGCAAACGACCAGAGAGCCGTCACCATTGAGTGCGCTTCCGATACCACCGAACCATATGCATTCAAGGACACCGTTTACCAGACGCTCATCAAGCTCTGCGTGGATATCTGTAAGCGCAACGGCAAAACCAAGCTGCTCTGGTTGGGAGATAAGAACAAGACGCTTAATTACAGTCCGAAGAGCAATGAGATAGTGTTGACCGTCCATCGGTGGTTTGCCAACAAGAACTGTCCCGGCAACTGGATGTATGCTCGTATGGGTGACCTCGCCGAGAAAGTCACGGCGCAGCTGGGCGGCGAGGTAAAACCCGCACAGCCCACGCAGCCGACCACCGGTACGGTGAAAATGGGTGACCTTGTGACCATCACCGGCAGTACCTACTACAGCGGCAAAGCCATCCCGTCCTGGGTGCGCAAACTGCGCTGGTATGTCTATGAGATCAGCGGTGACCGTGCGGTCATCAACCGTGACGAGAGCGGCAGATACGCCATCATGTCTCCCGTCAAGGTCTCCGCACTCTCCGTAGTCGGCGCAAAGCCTGCGGAAAATTACCGCATCCATACCGTGGCGCATGGGGATACCCTCTGGGCAATCTCTAAGAAGTACCTCGGCAGCGGCAACCGCTACAAGGAGATCGTCAGCCTGAATGGACTGAAGAGCAATGTCATTTACAGCGGCATGAAGCTGAAGATTCCGAATAAGTAATCCACTAAGCCCATCGAGGAGATTTTTCTCTTCGGTGGGCTTATTTTTTATGCCCAGTTTTCGTCAAAACGCATATGTGCTGACCAAGTGCCAACTGAGGAGAGTTCTCCTCGGATTGGAGGATATCCGTTATGACGGATTTGCAGAAAAAGCAGATTGTAGCCATGAGAAATGAAAAGGCTACTTATGCGGCCATATCAAAAACCCTCGGCATCCCAGTCAGCACCATCAAAACATTCTGCCGTAGAAACGGCATGGTCACAGAGACTTCCACAGGAAAACTGTGCTGCAAGAATTGTGGTACGGAACTTATACGCACTCCAAATGCGAAACCTCGGCTGTTCTGCTCCGACCGGTGCAAGCAGGTCTGGTGGAACAGGCATCGTTATGAGCGTTCCAGCACAAAAATTGTACCGCATACCTGCCCTATCTGCGGAAAGATGTTTGTTGACTACAGCGGAGCCAACCGAAAATACTGCTCTCAGGAGTGTTATCGTGAAAGGGGTGCGCATGATGGACAGTAAGGCTTTCCAGGCTCTACTTGGATACAAATCTGCCATGGCACAGGCACGGATCATGCTCTCCCAAGGGCTGATTACAGCCGAGAAACTCGGCATAATAGAAACAAAAATGTGCGAGATATTTGGTATCAATTTTGACAGTCTATACCGCGAGAATGACTGGATAATAAGTGGTTTCAGAGGTAATATGTCACCTGTGAAGGAGGTGGTATAATGCCTAAAAAAGTTGCGAAAGTCGCTCAAATCCCAAAGCTACAGCGAAAAAAGCAGGTCGCAGCATACGCCCGTGTTTCATCCGGCAAGGATGCCATGCTCCATTCTCTGTCTGCCCAGGTCAGCTACTACAATGACCTTATTCAAAAAGAGGACGGCTGGGAATTTGTCGGTGTATATGCTGATGAAGCCATCACCGGCACAAAGGAAGGTCGTACAGACTTCCAGCGTAGGCTTACTGACTGCCGTAACGGAAAAATTGATATGATAATCACAAAATCCATCTCCCGCTTTGCGCGTAATACTGTGACGCTCCTTGAGACCGTCCGTATGCTAAAAGCGTTGGAGGTGGATGTCTTTTTTGAGGAACAGAACATCCACACGATGAGCGCCGATGGAGAATTGATGCTGACTATTCTGGCATCCTATGCCCAGGAAGAAAGCCGCTCTGCCAGCGAAAACCAAAAGTGGCGCATCAAAAAGAACTTTGAGGAAGGAATGCCTTGGTGCGGCAGGATGCTCGGATACCGTATCCGAGCTGGACAGTATTACATCATCCCAGATGAGGCAGAAATTGTACGGCGCATTTACAGAGAGTATCTGGACGGTGCCGGTCCCAACGGTATTGCAAACAGGCTGACCGAGGACGGTGTCCCCACACGGAACGGTGGTATTTGGCAGCCGCAGACTATCGCTAAAATTCTGCGGAACTACACCTATACGGGAAACCTGCTTCTTCAGAAGACCTTCCGCGAAAACCACATCACCAAGAAAACCATTCGGAATACTGGGCAAAAAACGCAGTATCTGTTGGAGAATGCCCATGAAGCCATCATTCCATTAAAAACCTTCAATGCCGTGCAGACTGAAATCGAGCGCAGAAGTGAAAGCCGAAAAAGCAGTCCACCCGCCAAGCCAAATTTCACTTACACAGGTCTTATTCAATGCGCTAAGTGCGGTAAGAATTATCGCAGAAAAACAACGGCGACACGCATTGTTTGGATATGCGCCACATTCAATACCAGGGGCAAAAAATACTGCGCATCGAAGCAGATACCGGAAGAACTCCTGGATGCCTTGGTTGCTGAGGTGTTCGATACACCCGCAAACATTCAGAAAATTATAGCCGATGATGGAAACACGCTACACTTCCACCTTGTGGATGGTAGCGTTGTTACCCGCATTTGGTCAGACCGCTCCAGGGCAGAATCCTGGACACCTGAAAAGCGTGAGTCGGCAAGAAAAAGAGCCAAAGAAAGGAGTCAAACTCAATGCCAAAAGCAATAAAGGTCATTCCTGCCACAAAGGATAGATTTACTGCGCTGCCGACTGTTTCCATTGCCAAGCGGAGAGTCGCAGCCTATGCCCGTGTATCAACGGACAGCGATGAGCAGTTCACCAGCTACGAAGCCCAAATCGACTACTACACGCAGTACATTAAAAAGCGAGAAGATTGGGAGTTCGTAAAGGTTTATACCGATGAGGGAATTTCGGGTACGAACACGAAACGCCGTGAGGGTTTCAATGATATGGTGGCAGATGCCCTGGCGGGTAAAATTGACCTCATCGTTACCAAGTCGGTCAGCCGATTTGCGAGAAACACGGTAGATAGCTTAGTCACCGTCCGCAAACTGAAGGAGCACCATGTGGAGGTGTTTTTTGAAAAAGAGAACATCTACACCTTTGACAGTAAGGGCGAACTGCTGATTACCATCATGTCGAGCCTTGCCCAGGAAGAGAGCCGCTCCATTTCAGAGAATGTCACATGGGGTCAGAGAAAGCGTTTTGCGGACGGTAAAGTCAGTATGCCTTATAAACAGTTCTTGGGCTACGACCGTGGTGAAGGCGGTGTCCCCGTCATCAACGAAAAGGAAGCCGAAATCGTGCGGATGATTTACCGGCTGTTCCTTGAGGGCAAAACAGCGTCTGGAATCTGCAAGCACCTAATGAGCCTTGGCATTCCGACTCCTGGCGGTAAAACAAAATGGGGTCAAGGAACGGTAATGAGTATCCTGCAGAATGAAAAGTACAAGGGTGATGCCTTGCTACAGAAGAAATTTACGGTGGATTTTCTTACAAAAAAACAGAAAGTCAACGAGGGTGAAGTCCCGCAGTACTATGTTGAGGGCAGCCATCCGGCAATCATATCTGCATTGGACTTTGACAGAGTACAAGCCGAAATTGCTCGCCGCCAGAGTTTAGGGCGTTCCTACAGCGGTTCCAGTCTTTTTGCCAGCAAACTGATTTGCGGAGACTGCGGTGGTTTTTACGGCAAAAAGGTGTGGCACTCCACGGATGCATATCGCAGAGAGGTATGGCGCTGTAACAGCAAGTTCAATGGTAAAGCCAAGTGCGGAACGCCAACTCTCAGTACCGAGAGCATACAGCAGATGTTTCTCCAAGCGTATAATCAATTGATGGGCAACCGTGAGCAGGTCATCCAGGCCTGCGAGGTCATGCGTGAGGTTGTTGCGGACTGCTCCAAACTGGATTCGGAAATAGCCACCATGAACGAGGAAATCCAAGTTATTGCCGGGCTGGTCAGCCAGTGCATCAAGGAGAACACCACCACGCAGCAGCCCCAGGAGGAATATACCGAAAAATACAACCGTCTGGTCAAGACGTATGAGAAAGCGGTAAGTCAGCTGAATAAGGCAACTGCCGATCGTGAAAGCCGAATGCAGCGTGACCGAGAACTGAGGATTTTCATTGGCTCGATAAAAGAAAAGCCCCTCGTCCTTGAGATCTGGGACGAAGGACTATGGATTACACTTTTAGAAACGGCAACGGTACACGCTGACAACAGAATCACATTCCGCTTTAAGGACGGAACGGACATTGAGGTTGGGGCTGAATAAGCCCCGCCTTTTTTGTTATTCGGATGGTTTCACTTTCACCGCTATGGTTTCATTTTCGGGTGAAACCAAATGAAACCATTTGAAACCGTATCAATATTATCAACTGTTGCCATAAAAACAGATTAGCTTTTTGTTAATCTGTTTTTTTGTTTTACAAGTAAATTAATAACGGGACTTGAAGGCGACCGTTAAGAAAACAGTCCGGTGGACTGTTTTTAGGGAGAGCGTTGATGATATTTATAAATTTAACAAGCCGTATCAAACGAGGCAGAAAGTGTACTTATTTTTTTCACTCCGTCACTCGCACCATAAAAACAGATTAGCTTTTTGTTAATCTGTTTTTTGTTTTACAAGTAAATTAATAACGGGACTTGAAGGCGACCGTTAAGAAAACAGTCCGGTGGACTGTTTTTAGGGAGAGCGTTGATGATATTTATAAATTTAACAAGCCGTATCAAACGAGGCAGAAAGTGTACTTATTTTTTTCACTCCGTCACTCGCACCATAAAAACAGATTAGCTTTTTGTTAATCTGTTTTTTGTTTTACAAGTAAATTAATAACGGGACTTGAAGGCAACCGTTAAGAAAAGGAGCTGTAAAAAAAACAGCCCAAATAAAAAACGACTGCATTCTGACCGAAAGGTAGGAATGCAGTCGTTTTTGTGATATAATTTACTATCAATGAAAAACCACATCAACAAGGTGCATTATACACCGTATCAATTAAAATTATAACCGGAAATTGAAAAAATAATAGAAATTTCTGATCCGGTATATACATTTAACAAGGTTTTTCATCATATTGCTCTAAATAAACACCTTGCTGTTAAGGAAAGCAGGATATGTCGCATATCTACATAGACGGAACAAAGATAACTGCCAATGCAAATAAGGGTAACGACCGATTATTGCCCGGATACAATATTCAGCAATGCAAGCAAAAAAAAACCGAGACTCACTTTTTCGTGAATCTCGGCTTTTTAATATGCTGTTTCTTTACAGCACCTTTTATGGAGCGGATGATGGGAATCGAACCCACACGATCAGCTTGGAAGGCTGAAGTTCTACCACTAAACTACATCCGCTTATCTCTACAACAAATAGTATTATATCATTAAAGATAATATTTGTCAAGCGTTAATTTCAGATTATAAAAATTTTAAGAAAATTTCAACTGTTTTATATTAAACTCTAAGTTTAACGATACTCCAACATATATAACGAAAAATGATTTTAAAAAGCAAAGGCCCTCGAATTTTTATCGAGAGCCTTTTATCTTTTTTATAAATCAAATTCAAAGTACGGATTATGGTACAGTGAAAATGTTATAATATGGTAAAGACAAACCTAAATTGCCAAAGTGAAGTTCGGATTTTTGAGGAAAAAACGAGAAATACCACGTGTTCACCTTGACAAAAGAGTATGGTAAAGACAAAATCCAATTTGGATAGATTAAAAAAGTGGTGTAAATAAATATTATTTAAAATCCATTTTGGAAAGATTTATTAAATTATATCATAATTAATTGTAAATATCAAATGTAAATATCAAATGTACTAAATTTATAAAAATAAATGTATTTATAAGTTTATTTATAAAAATTTTTATTAGTAAATATATATTAGGTATTGACAAACAAAATTGTGAACGATATACTGTAATTAGAGTTGTGAAATATCATAACTCTAATAACGAAATCTAATACTATTAAAATAATAAATGGAGGTAAATATGAAAATCTTATTGCGATTTTATTTGCAAAACAATAAGCTGCCGATTGATTATCGACGAATTATGCTTTCGTTTTTTAAACGGTCACTGTCAGATATTGCCGAGGGAAAATATTATGAAAAATATTATTTTACACCGGAACGCAGAAATTTTACTTTTGCGGTGAATCTGCCTATGCCGAAGTTTTCTAAAACGGAAATTCAACTCGGGAAAAATCAACTAAACATTACTTTTTCAACAGCTGACTATAATACGGGATGTATTTTTATGTCTGCTTTTATAAAGCAAAAGGACAAGCCGATTCCCGCTCCGCTCGGCAACGAAATGAAACTTGTCAGTGTTAATCTTATGCCGGAAAAAAATGTTACTTCATCATCCGCTGTTGTGAAAATGCTTAGCCCTTTGTGTATCAGATTACATAAAGCCGAGAATAATTCGGATAAGTATATTTCGGTTGCTAATCCGGATTTTACGGAGATTGCAAAACAGGTAATTAAAGAGCAGCTTGTTGAAAGCGGTTTTGACGAGAAGTTAATTTCAAACTTTGAAATTAAACCGTTAAACGCAAAAAAAACAGTGGTTTATCACTACAAAAACTACATTGAATGCAGTTTAGGCAGTTTTAGTATTAATGCCGATAAATCGGTTATTAATTATCTGCTGAAAAGCGGTATAGGTTCACGAAAATCCGCAGGATTTGGCTTTGCCGAGCTTTTATCGGAGGGAGGTGAACCGAATTAATGAAAACAAAGATTGATTACTTTGATTATGACACTTTGCTGCAGCCTACCGATTGGAGGTTTGCAGCAGCCGTTGTCGGTTTATGTAAATATTTTGATTACTTTGGAATTGATTACAAAGTGCTCTGTGATGTTGAAGAAAAGCCCGATAATTATATCCACGGCTTTGACGGTATTATTTACAAAAGTGAAGATATAACAGAAGAAAAATATCTTGAGTTTGCAGAGAACTATTTTGAAAAATATATGACTCACAAAAATATTTTAAACATTCTCGAAAGTCAAGAATTCAGTGAAGAACAAATTAAATTGGTAAACGACCTTGTTAAGAGTAAAACAGTTCTTAAAGGGCTATTTGACAAAATAAAATTTGATGGAACAAATAAAGATATTTTTATTTCAACCATTGAAGAAAACAGGGCGGAAATTATAAAGAATATCTTTAAAAACGGCAATAACCTTTATAAGAATTACTGCAATGAACGACTTATTTTTACCGAAGATAACAGCACTTGCAGACTTAGAGGCTACAATGTTGACAAAGACAGAAAAACAAGTAATCTCGGCTTTTGTTTTTCAAAGGAAAGTTTTGAGAGCAATGATATTTTAGAATTTGATTTTATACCGTTTGCTTTTTCAAATTCTGATATGAGAGAAACTTATTTTGTGAATAACAATTTTTCTGTTAAGTCTTTAACTCAAACAAACTATGCTTTTTCAAATCAACTTAGCAATACAGAAAATAAAGACGACAAAAACAAACTAATGCTTGTCTTGCAAAATTCAAAGGATTATATAAGCTATGATGTTGAAATTATATCAAAATCTCAAGATAAGGCTTATTACGAAACATTCTTTGTACGACTTGAAAGATTAAAAAAGTTAAGAGAATTATCGGGGAAATCATTAAACTTTGTCAAAAAAATCAATGATGATTATTGGTTTAATCTTGAGAAAGAAGTTTATATGCGTTGTCTTAACAATGTGTTGCTTGACGATGTAATTTTAATGATGCTTAAGTTTTATTTTGATGATAATGCCGGTAAAGGCTATATAAAAAGCAGAACCGATATGCTAATAGACATAAATGTATCTTGGAAAGGAAATGAAATTATGGATGAAATTAAGTCAGCAAAAAGTTGTGGATTTTTAACTTCCAAAAAACTAATTGAAATGAAAAGCAGTAATAAAATTAATTCATATAAGCAAAAAATAATCAGTGCTCTTTGCGCACATGATTACGACAGAGCAAAAGAGATTATACTTAGCTTGTCTGCTTATGTCGGAATGGAATTTTCATTTTTCTATACATTTCTTGAAAATGCGGAAGAAAATAAAGATCTTGCATTTGCTTTTGCAAGCGCATTAATTGAAGTAAGCTCAAAAAATAACTAATATAAAGGAGATTTTATTATGAAAAATAAAGCATTAACATTAACTGTAATCGCAAATATGACAAGCAACTACGGCGAAAGCCTCGGTAATATTTCAAGTGTACAAAAGGTATTCAGAGGCGGAAAAGAGTACGCCACAAGAAGTCGTGAGAGCCTTAAAAACGCTATCTGTGTTCAGTCGGGTTTTTATGATGATTTACAGACATCAATCGACGGAGCAATGCAGAAACTTGTTAATGAAGATGTAAATGCCGCAACATGCCGTGCGCTTGAGGGTGGATATATGTCAACAAAAGATGTTACATACATCCGTAACAGTTCTTTCTATCTTACAGACGCTGTTGCTACAGAGCCGTTTATTAATGATGCCCGTTTTCACAATAACCTTTACCTTGCAACCAATTATGCTATGGCACACGGTTTAAATGTTCAGAACAATGCAAAGGATTGCGGTCTTATGCCTTATCAGTATGAATATGACAAATCATCTAAAATTTACAGTCTTACAATTGACCTCGAAAAAATCGGTAAGGACGAAAACTTTGGTGCAGAGGCTGATAACGCAGAAAAGTGCGAAAGAGTAATTGCTCTTATTGACGCAGTAGAAAATCTTTCACTTGTTGTTAAGGGAAATCTTGATAACGCAGAGCCGATTTTTGTGGTAGGCGGTCTTTCGCCGAGAAAAACTCATATTTTTGAAAATGCTGTTTCTGTTTCAGGCAAAAGACTTATTATAGAGCCGATTAAGGAAAAACTTGCTCAAGGTTACAGCTGCGCACTTATGCGTAACGGCGAGCTTTCAAACGAGGACGAAATTGTAAGAGAACTTAATCCTGTAAGTATGACAGAATTTTTTGAAAATCTCAGAGGTCAGGTTAAAGAGTATTTTTCGGAGTAAGGCGGAATTAATATGAAAGCAATTAGACTTCATATAAAACAAAACAGTGCAAATTACAAAAAAGAAGAAACTGTACAAAACCGTATGACATTTCCTTTACCGCCGTATTCAACTGTTATCGGAGCAATTCACAAGGCTTGCGGTTATACATCTTATCATCCTATGCAAGTAAGCGTACAGGGAAAGTACGGTTCTCTAAAAACAAAAATGTATAAGGATGATTGTTTTCTTAACAGTCTTAATGATGACAGAAATTTGCTTGTAAAAATGAAAAATCCCGATATGCTTTCAAGTGCATATCAGGTTGTGGCTACTGCACAAAAGGCTCAAGGAAACAGCTTTGAAAAAGGCATTACAATTAATGCAATTAATGAAAAATTGCTTGAAGAATACCGCTTTTTAAAGCGTACAAAACGCAGAATTGACAAGCATAAAAAAATCATTAATAAAATGAAAACTCGGCTCAAAGAAATGAAAGCCGATGAAAATATTTCTGCCGAAGAAGTAAAAGAATTTGATAAGCGTATTAAGCATATAAAGGCTGTGTATGATGAGTACGAAAAGGTAAAGTATACTATTCCGTATTCCCATTTCAGAACGCTTGCAAAAGGCCCTAAGTATTATGAACTTCTCTGCGATATTGAACTTATCATTCATATAGTTGCAGATGAAAATACTATGAATGATATTATGGATAATATCGGAAATCTTACTGCAATCGGCAGAGGAGAGGATTTTGTAGAAGTTCTTGAGTGTGCGGAAACAGAGCTTTTTGATGTTGAAAATATTGAAACTATAAAATATGATTTTTATAATGCATATATTCCTATTAAATATTTGGAACGTGATTCAAGAAATTTAAAAATATTTACAAATAAAGCTGGTGGATATGTTGGTGGCACAAAATATTTACTGCCTAAAAATTATACAATCGAAAATCTTAACAAAGGATTAAGAAAACGTAATTTTAATAAAATACCTACTATATATGGTAGTGTAAAATTTTTACGCAGAGGTTGTAAAGGTGTTTTGATTGATAAAACAGATAATGAAACATATCCGGTGTTTTTGGCTTGAGGTATTTATATGATTATAGAGAATAAACTTGCAAAACCTGACAAAACAATCGGGCAACATTCAAATGAGCTTATAGAGCAGGCAAAACTGCTCTATAAGCTCGGTTATATAAAATCTGACAAATTATTTTCAGATTTACTTGTTGCTTGCAAAAAACACGATTATGGTAAAGCTAATTCTGAATTTCAAAAGCGTGTGATAAAAGGCGGAAAATTTAATGAAGAAAAAGAAATTCCACATAGTATTCTTTCTGTCTTTTATGTTAATGAATCAGAATGCAATGAACCTATAAGTGTATATTTAGCGATTTTTTTCCATCATTTTAACAATTCAAAAGAACCACTGATTAATATATATCAACAAAATGAAAAATTAGTAAAGAAATTTTTGTATGAACTTGGATTTAATGATGATGATTATAATGACATAAACATTATAATAGAAGACATATTTGATTTATTAAATTTACCTCTTTACACTCAAGAAAAACAATACGCTGTTTTATTAAAAGGTCTTTTACATAAATGTGATTACAGTGCAAGTGCAGGTCTTGACTGCGAAAAGGTCAACGATTTTTTGACTGATTCTTTAAACAATTGGAAAAATACCCGAAATATACATTACAATGAATTGCAAGAATTTTGCATTAAAAATACCGACAGCAATTTAATTGTAACCGCACCTACAGGTATGGGCAAAACCGAGGCGGGATTGCTTTGGTGCGGGGACAATAAATGCTTTTTCGTTTTGCCGTTAAAAACAGCTATCAATGCGATGTACGAAAGAATTAAAAAGCTTTGCGGAGATAATTCTCAAGAAGATTACAAGGAAAGAGTGGCACTTGTTCACTCCGATATGAAATCCTATTATTTGGAAGATTCAATAATTAGCGGAAAAAATTATGATTTTGCATATGCACAATGCAGTAAACAGCTTGCACTTCCGATTACAATTTGTACGCCTGATCAGATATTTGACTTTGCATTGAAATATGCAGGTTATGAATACAAACTTGCGGTAGCGTCATATTCAAAGTTTATTATTGATGAGATACAGATGTATTCACCTGATGTTTTGGCTGCAATTATTTATGCAATTGAGATGATTCATACTTTGGGTGGTAAGGTGGCTGTAATTACCGCAACTTTGCCTCCGTTTGTAAGAAACGAGATTGAAAAAATACTCGGAACAGATGTAAAAACATCCGATTTTTCTGATAAAGGAAAGCTAAGGCATAATGTAAAAGTATATGAAAAAAACTTGCAGTCTGACGATATTATAAAAATATTTGATGATACAATATGCGATAAAGTAAAAAAATATCTTGTCGTTTGCAATTCGATTGATATTGCAAATAAGATGTACACCGAAATAAAAAATTCGGATATTAACGCAAGTGTAAATCTGTTTCATTCCAATTTTACAAAAAATGACAGAAAAACTAAAGAAAATGCGATTTTGTCAGCCTCTGAAAAAACTAACGAAAGTATGAATATACCTGAAATATGGATTTCAACATCCGTAGTCGAAGCAAGTCTTGACATTGATTTTGATATTCTTATTACCGAGTTATCGGATTTATTTTCCCTGTTCCAACGCTTTGGCAGAGTAAACAGAAAGGGTAATAAAGACTTTTCATCTTACAATTGTTTTGTATTTACTGAAATTCAAGGTAATGCACATCGTTTTGTTGACGATGATATTCATTCGTTGTCAAAACAGGCGATTTTAAGCGTTGACGGAATTATCTCTGAAGTTCTTAAAAAAGAACTTATAGATGAGTACCTTTCGGTTGAAAAAATCGAAAAATCAAAATATTATCAAGAATATCGTAAAATTTATAAATATTATAAAGAAAATGTCGATTATCTCTCTCTTAAAAAAGATGGAATAAGAAGTATTGACAGAAGCGACGCTGTGCCGATTGATGTTTATAATCAAAATGAAAGTACCATAGAAAAAGCTTTGGAAGTTTTAAAATCAGACACTTATTCAAGAGATGATAAACTTAAGGCAAACGAAGAAATACTTGGCTTCACGGTTTCCGTACCTAAATTCAGAATTGACGATTACGAAATAAAAAAATTAAAAATGCCATATACTGAATTACCTGTTATTAACAGCAGTTATGATTCCGAATGCGGCATCAGATTTGATAAGGAAAAGAAAACCAAAAAGCAAGATAAATCTGATGATAACGGAGAACCTGATAATTTTATATGAGGTATGATTATGGACGAAAATAATATTTCGGGTATGCATATTTATTATTACTATGTTTGTAAAAGAAAGCTGTGGTATTTTTCAAACGGTTTGGCAATGGAAAGTGAAAACGAAAATGTCAAAATCGGAAAACTTATAGATGAAACCACTTATAAGCAAAAGAAAAAACATATTATGATCGACAACACAATCAATATTGATTTTATTACCGAGCATAAACTTTTACATGAGGTAAAGAAAAGCAGAAAGATAGAGGAAGCGGGTATTGCTCAACTTAAATACTATCTTTATTATCTGAAAAAGCGTGGGGTAGAGGGAATAAAAGGCAGAATTGATTATCCTTTGCTAAAGCAAAGTCTTAATGTTGAACTTAGCGAAGAAGATGAAAGAGAGCTTGAAAGTGCGGCAGCTGATATAGTAAAAATTATATCGGCTGCTTTGCCGCCAAAATTTAAAAGTAAAAGAATTTGCAAATCATGTGCTTACTATGATTTGTGCTGTATTTGAGGTGATAAAATGCAGGAAAGTTATTACATATATTCGTCAGGCAATTTAACTCAAAAAGACAACACATTAAGATTTACTGCAATTGACGGAAATGTAAAAGATCTTCCGATAGAAAATATTAAAGAAATTTATATTATGAATGAAATAACGGTCACATCTAAATTGCTGAACTTATTTTCAAAATACGGAATACTTGTACATTTCTTCAATTACTATCAATTTTACATAGGAAGTTTTTGCCCAAAGGAAACAAAACTTGCAGGTCAGCTTTTGGTTAAGCAAGTGCTTGCTTACGGCGACTATTCAAACAGATTATCAATAGCAAGAGAATTTATAGTTGCTGCGTCTTATAATATTTACAGAAACTTAAGATACTACAACGGCAGAGGCAAGGATGTGTCAGAGCAAATGGCTGCTATTGAAAATTTGAGGAGGAAACTTGCAGATGTAGAAACCATAGAAGAGTTGATGGGAATTGAAGGTAATATTCGTCAGGAATATTACAAAGCGTGGAATATTATTATTGATCAGAATATTGAATTTGATAAAAGAGTTTATCATCCTGCCGACAATATGATTAACAGCCTTATTTCATATGTCAATTCTCTTGTATATACAAAAACTCTGGCGGAAATTTATAAAACCCAACTTAATCCTACAATAAGCTATCTTCATCAGCCGGGTACAAGGCGATATTCTCTTGCACTTGATGTTTCGGAAATTTTCAAACCGCTGATTGCGGATCGTCTGATCTTTTCTTTGCTTAATCGAAGACAAATAACAGAAAGCAGTTTTGTAGAAGGACTTAACGGTTTGCAACTTACCGAAAGAGCGTCACGAATAATTACATCTGAATTTGACGAAAAATTAAAGACAACTATTTTTCACAAAGAACTTAATAAAAATGTTTCTTATCAATTCTTAATCAGACTTGAACTTTATAAACTGATAAAGCACATTATAGGAGAAAAAGAATATAAAGGCTTTGAAATGTGGTGGTAAATATTGTATGTAATTCTTGTATATGATATAATATGTGATGAAAAAGGCAGAAAAATACTTCCAAAGGTATTTAAGATTTGCAAAAAATATCTTGTACATATTCAAAACTCTGTTTTTGAAGGAAACTTAAGTAAAGCAAACTCACTTGCTTTGCAAAAAGAACTTGATGTTTATATCAGAAAAGACAAGGATTCGGTAATAATGTTTCATACCCGTGAAGAACGGTGGATGAATAAAGATTTTCTTGGAAAAACGGATGATAAAACATCAAATTTTTTGTAACGCTTTTATTGTCGACCTGACATAGCACAAAACCCCCGGCAGGTTGACAGAACCTAAAAATCAAGTAATCATCGGTATAGTTGCTTTTGATATATTGAAATGACAGTAGTATTTGATAAATATTTGGTATATCGACAAAACAGCACAGAAAAATGCCGATGATTACTTATCATTTTATCCCACGGATATAAATCTATCCATATTGGATTTTAAACGTCCATACGGAGCGGTTCGCCGTGTTTTTTCATTGATATAAATCTATCCATATTGGATTTTAAACTTTAAAGCTGATGTTTACGGTAGGTGGTGGCTCGAATATAAATCTATCCATATTGGATTTTAAACAATTTTCTCATTGATTATACCTCCGTTGTTTCTGTATATAAATCTATCCATATTGGATTTTAAACCAAGTCTATATATCTTGTCGTCTATATATCTTGTCTATATAAATCTATCCATATTGGATTTTAAATAAAAATCAAAAATTTAATAAAGGAGTAATACATATGATATAAATCTATCCATATTGGATTTTAAATCTTCGATAGTTAAGTTGATTGCGTATAAGTTGTGAATATAAATCTATCCATATTGGATTTTAAATCTGAGATGTTATTAGCTGAGGCAATTAACTTGTTTATATAAATCTATCCATATTGGATTTTAAATCTTTTCAAATGTCCGCTTTTTAGTCTTTTGCGGACTATATAAATCTATCCATATTGGATTTTAAATTTGCGTGGCTTACATATCAGCAGGGAGTTAAACTGAATATAAATCTATCCATATTGGATTTTAAATTTACTTAAAAATAAAAAATTTAACGATTTCTATTTTATATAAATCTATCCATATTGGATTTTAAATGGTAAAATGTAATAGTTTTTATGCTTTGGAATGGAATATAAATCTATCCATATTGGATTTTAAATCCCAAATTGTTGCATTAAGAAATCAATTAAGTTCAGTATATAAATCTATCCATATTGGATTTTAAATATATGGAGTGAAAACAGAAACAAGTAAGGGGATGGCATATAAATCTATCCATATTGGATTTTAAATACAGTATTGTAAATTCATTAAAAGGCACTTATAACGGATATAAATCTATCCATATTGGATTTTAAATGCACAAAGATACTAAAGACTTAACAATAAAAAACACATATAAATCTATCCATATTGGATTTTAAACGACTGCAATGGTAACGCCGTTTGCTGTCTGCTCTGCTATAAATCTATCCATATTGGATTTTAAACAATAAAGTAGATTGTCAATAGTTTTTTAAAAATTACTATAAATCTATCCATATTGGATTTTAAACCTGAAACTGTGCGAGAGTTTCAGCGGTTTTCTTCACTATAAATCTATCCATATTGGATTTTAAATTACAAACGAATATTTAAGCCCTCGGTATTTTCAAGCTATAAATCTATCCATATTGGATTTTAAATGCAATGCAGATTCGGGCGCTATTCTTTATTTTCGTTCTATAAATCTATCCATATTGGATTTTAAATGCGGTAAATGGGCTTGTCTTTACCGCCGTATATTTCTATAAATCTATCCATATTGGATTTTAAATTTAACTTCACTTAATGATTTGCTTAATCCTTCATTGCTATAAATCTATCCATATTGGATTTTAAATGAGAAAGCACACCGCCGAAACACACTACAGTCAGAACTATAAATCTATCCATATTGGATTTTAAATACAAGGGAAAAAAGAAAAAAGCTACATAAGAAAAACTATAAATCTATCCATATTGGATTTTAAATTAACGATTTAATAATGAAATTGAAAATCCGTTACAGCTATAAATCTATCCATATTGGATTTTAAATCTTTTCGTTCCAAAACCGTTTGTGTTATGAAGTGCCTATAAATCTATCCATATTGGATTTTAAATAAATCGTTATTTTTGAAACAGAGAACTCAGACGGCTATAAATCTATCCATATTGGATTTTAAATATTAAAACATCTAAAGCGACAAAACGAATAGACGGCCTATAAATCTATCCATATTGGATTTTAAATTCACGATTTGATAAATCGAGCTTTGCTCTTGCTTCGCTATAAATCTATCCATATTGGATTTTAAATAATATTGTGCCGTCATCACAAACAAAATTACCGATAGCTATAAATCTATCCATATTGGATTTTAAATGCTGGGTATGTATCAAAAGCAGACGGCTCATACAGCTATAAATCTATCCATATTGGATTTTAAATTTGAATAATCTTCCAAATCATAATAAATCGGCATATCTATAAATCTATCCATATTGGATTTTAAATGCATTTGGGAATATTGAAATTTGTTGTTTCTTAATCTATAAATCTATCCATATTGGATTTTAAATAATTTTTTTAGACAAACATTTGGTACTCCGTGACTCTATAAATCTATCCATATTGGATTTTAAATCTTTTTTTAGAACGGTTACGCTATCGGTTACGAATCTATAAATCTATCCATATTGGATTTTAAATGTTGAAGGTGCTTTTTCTTCAGATGACCGTGTTCGCTATAAATCTATCCATATTGGATTTTAAATCATCGGACAAACTTGCGTATCTATCTTGCAGATCTGCTATAAATCTATCCATATTGGATTTTAAATTTGTTTGTAGTCATCCCGAAAGACCATTTACGAATGCCTATAAATCTATCCATATTGGATTTTAAATAATATCACAGTCAATCTCTGCTTTGTCATTATATTGGCTATAAATCTATCCATATTGGATTTTAAATGCGGCTGTAACAAATCTATATCATATTCAGAAATACTATAAATCTATCCATATTGGATTTTAAATGACAGACTTATAATTTCGTCAAGTTTATTTTTCGCACTATAAATCTATCCATATTGGATTTTAAATTACAAACGAATATTTAAGCCCTCGGTATTTTCAAGCTATAAATCTATCCATATTGGATTTTAAATGCAATGCAGATTCGGGCGCTATTCTTTATTTTCGTTCTATAAATCTATCCATATTGGATTTTAAATGCGGTAAATGGGCTTGTCTTTACCGCCGTATATTTCTATAAATCTATCCATATTGGATTTTAAATTTCTGAACTTCAACGGAATGTGTATCAAAATCTGCGCTATAAATCTATCCATATTGGATTTTAAATAGAGATACTTTAGTCCTTATTGATGAAATCGGTACACTATAAATCTATCCATATTGGATTTTAAATTTCCTGTCCGAATAGCTTGCCGATAGCGTTAGCAACCCTATAAATCTATCCATATTGGATTTTAAATTATCAACAACATTTTCGGCAGATTGCTCTACTGATTCTATAAATCTATCCATATTGGATTTTAAATCATTGTACCACTTGCCGTCAGCGTACACACGATAAGTCTATAAATCTATCCATATTGGATTTTAAATATAAAACGGACTTTGCTCATAAAAAGATAAAAAAACTATAAATCTATCCATATTGGATTTTAAATGCCGATTGCTTTCATTGCGTTAAGAAGATATGCAGCGCTATAAATCTATCCATATTGGATTTTAAATAACAGGAAGAAACTACAGCTACAAGATTTACAGAAGCTATAAATCTATCCATATTGGATTTTAAATGTTGCAAGCTGGGTTGATGAGGATAAGGGTTCTGACTATAAATCTATCCATATTGGATTTTAAATTGCATCATTCCAATTATAAAAGAGCTCGCCGATGTCCTATAAATCTATCCATATTGGATTTTAAATATTTCTAACCGTTCCGACGGTGAATTGCTCGAATTCTATAAATCTATCCATATTGGATTTTAAATAGTTCTTATAGATATCTTATTTATTGAATGTCTTGCCTATAAATCTATCCATATTGGATTTTAAATTGGTTCTGCTTATCGTTCAATGATGACTGAAGGTACTATAAATCTATCCATATTGGATTTTTAATTTTTTAAACAAAAGGAGTGTTTTATATGGCAGAACCCTATAAATCTATCCATATTGGATTTTAAATTTCAGTGTTCCGTAACTGTTATAAAAATCATCTACACTATAAATCTATCCATATTGGATTTTAAATAGGTTTTCGGCTTCCTTGCTTGCATCGCTTAAAGCTCTATAAATCTATCCATATTGGATTTTAAATTCACGATTTGATGAAAAACCCGTTGAATCAAACGAGCTATAAATCTATCCATATTGGATTTTAAATACTTTCTTAAGTATTCCCTTAACACCAATACGGCTCTATAAATCTATCCATATTGGATTTTAAATTTTCAGGATTGAATTTGTTGTAATTGACGGCAACAACTATAAATCTATCCATATTGGATTTTAAATTTCTTTTTAGACCCGCTTTTTAAGTTAAGAGATACGCCTATAAATCTATCCATATTGGATTTTAAATAATATTGCAAACCAACCGTCATTGGGATTTGAGAACTATAAATCTATCCATATTGGATTTTAAATAATATTGCAAACCAACCGTCATTGGGATTTGAGAACTATAAATCTATCCATATTGGATTTTAAATATGCAAGTGCCATAATCTCAAGCACTTTTTCTTTTCTATAAATCTATCCATATTGGATTTTAAATGTTTAAATCCGACTTGCAAATCAGGTACTTTCTGTTCTATAAATCTATCCATATTGGATTTTAAATCTGTTAAGCGTATATACATATATCTCTGCAATTATTCTATAAATCTATCCATATTGGATTTTAAATTCACTATGAAAATCAAAGACGCACGACTTAACGCCTATAAATCTATCCATATTGGATTTTAAATCCATAATGGTGGGTTGTCAATAGTTATTTTGAATTTCTATAAATCTATCCATATTGGATTTTAAATGTTTTAAGTCGATAAGCAGAAGCAATAGCTTTGCTTCTATAAATCTATCCATATTGGATTTTAAATAATCTTTTCATCTGTTTGATAAGCCTCAACAATTACCTATAAATCTATCCATATTGGATTTTAAATTGAGATGTTTAAGGAAAACTATCGTGACGAGATTGCTATAAATCTATCCATATTGGATTTTAAATAAGATACAACAACTCGTTCAGAGTTGCATAAATAATACTATAAATCTATCCATATTGGATTTTAAATATGCTTGAAATTAAATACTATCAAAGTTTGAGAAACTATAAATCTATCCATATTGGATTTTAAATTTTTTCCATTGATGCAACTCATCCATTAAACAACAACTATAAATCTATCCATATTGGATTTTAAATTCAGCTAAACTTCCTGCAAGAATACCTGCAACACTCTATAAATCTATCCATATTGGATTTTAAATAAATTATGTTGAACAGTACAAAAGTAACGCTTTAAACTATAAATCTATCCATATTGGATTTTAAATAACTCCACACAAACAACGAGGTCGCCATTTTCGTTACTATAAATCTATCCATATTGGATTTTAAATTACACTCGTTCAGTTAAAGTATATACTTATGATGTTCTATAAATCTATCCATATTGGATTTTAAATGCACATATGGTAGAGAAATTGCATCTTTTAAGAACCTATAAATCTATCCATATTGGATTTTAAATGCACATAGAAACTAAAGATTTTACAATAAAAAACACCTATAAATCTATCCATATTGGATTTTAAATTTGTTTTGTGAGGGTACAGGAACTGCTACTCTGTACCTATAAATCTATCCATATTGGATTTTAAATTTAATTAAATATGATACATCAAGAAAAGTTGCAGATACTATAAATCTATCCATATTGGATTTTAAATAAAATATCTCGGTATAGATAAAACACTTGAACTTGCTATAAATCTATCCATATTGGATTTTAAATACATCAGCGTCAAGCTTAGCTTTCGCAGCATTAACTATAAATCTATCCATATTGGATTTTAAATCCGATTTCCTGTTCGGAAATGCCGAAAAGTGATTTACTATAAATCTATCCATATTGGATTTTAAATAATGGTTTAGTTGATACAATTCTTCAAGCGTTAGGTCTATAAATCTATCCATATTGGATTTTAAATAAAAATTTTCGCGAGTAAACATTCGCAGGACCGAGGCTATAAATCTATCCATATTGGATTTTAAATTATAAAAATTTCACAGAAGAAGAATTTGAAAAGATCTATAAATCTATCCATATTGGATTTTAAATATGACTGAACATTTCATAAAAAAATAACTCCTTATCTATAAATCTATCCATATTGGATTTTAAATTTGGAATTATCGAACAACCGTTCTCATAATAAAAGCCTATAAATCTATCCATATTGGATTTTAAATGATTTTTTCCATAATCGAACCAAATTCCCAACTATCCTATAAATCTATCCATATTGGATTTTAAATATATGAAAAAAAGCTCTCTCAGGAATGAGGGAGCTCTATAAATCTATCCATATTGGATTTTAAATAGCGTCATTTAAAACCTTCAGTAATTCAACCTGGTCTATAAATCTATCCATATTGGATTTTAAATTATGTAAAGTCTGAACGCTACTACAATCGTAATTACTATAAATCTATCCATATTGGATTTTAAATTCGTTTTTTAAGTCATTGTGTCTTACGGGCGGCATACTATAAATCTATCCATATTGGATTTTAAATTAAAATGCAATAGAGCAGCCGCACCTGCTCTGCAGCTATAAATCTATCCATATTGGATTTTAAATACTACAGCGGAAATAAATATGCTGCTTGACATTGCCTATAAATCTATCCATATTGGATTTTAAATTGAGTTTTAATGCATTCAACTGCATTTTCTAAAATACTATAAATCTATCCATATTGGATTTTAAATATATATGTTGAAAAACTTATCATTGAAAAGCTCGATCTATAAATCTATCCATATTGGATTTTAAATCTTTTCTTTGTTTTACAACAATATTATAACGCATTTCTATAAATCTATCCATATTGGATTTTAAATCTTTCATTAATTAACTGTTTTACCGCCAAAGCAAAGTCTATAAATCTATCCATATTGGATTTTAAATCAAGACCTTATTAGTTGGTATATCATTTTCTTTAACTATAAATCTATCCATATTGGATTTTAAATAAAGAAGTTAAAGACTTTATGGATAAATGGTATAAACTATAAATCTATCCATATTGGATTTTAAATGAAAACGCTAAAGATGTTACTACAGACAACAAAGAACTATAAATCTATCCATATTGGATTTTAAATTTTATTTTTGGGGGTACACTTTGTTAAAGTCAAAACTATAAATCTATCCATATTGGATTTTAAATTTTATTTTTGGGGGTACACTTTGTTAAAGTCAAAA
>ERZ773264.1405-NODE-1405-length-28654-cov-21.057415_pt1 | contig 28654 bp, 24 predicted proteins | sample MGYA00511910_ERZ773264 | MGnify/ENA primary metagenome ERZ773264 (study PRJEB29015, sample SAMEA2737739) | human gut metagenome | biome: human gut; feature: human-associated habitat; material: faeces | place: China | collected 2012 ...
TATCCGACACAATGCGCAAGTGCCGGATAGGAACGGCAAAATTTTTTACACTTCTATTGCTTCTTTATCACACATCAATAAAAGCGCGGGGCGTGTTGCTGGGCAAAAAATATGGTCTGTTGGCGTACTCACCAGAGCAGAACGAGGGACACATTATCGTGATGGGCCCGTCCGGCACTGGCAAGACAAGTGCCCTGCTGATTCCAACGTTGCGGAGTTGGCAGGGCACTGCTCTTGTTGTGGATATATCCGGCGACATATCCGCCAACGTGGACACGCCAAACAAAATCATTTTTGACCCAACGGCCAAGGACTGTGTGCCTTATGATGTGTTCGCATCCATTGACGCTGCCCCGGACGACAGTGAACGGCAAGAACGATTGGAACAGCTTGCCTATTTGCTGTTGCCGGACAAAGCCAACGACAGCGAGGCGGGCATATTTTTTTCTAAAAATGGCCGCAAGATGATAACGGCGGCGCTGATTTGTTATTATAGCATGGGTTGGGGATTTGTGGAAATCTGCGAGCATTTCCTCGGTCACGATTGGCGAAATTTGCTGAACGATATTGCAAAGCAGAAGAATCCGATTGCTAATATGTTCATCAGTTCTTTTGCGGGAGCATCAGAGCAGAACACGGCGGGCTGCAAACAAGCGGCAGATGATGCGCTGAAATTGTTTGCCACAAATGAAAAAATTAAAAATGCACTTAGAAAAACTGCCAGCTATGAGCCATCCATCAGTCCGGCCACACTGGAAACCAACAGCATTTACATCTACATCCCGGATGAAAAGTTGAAAATTTACGGCGACCTGCTACGTATCATCACGGCGCAATCAATGGAGTATTTTTCATCAAGACCAAAAGAGCATACGCAAATGATTTTGTTTTGCTTGGATGAATTTGCATCCTTTGGCAAGCTACAAATCACCGAAGCTCTGCGTAAGCTGCGCAAACGCCATATCCGTATAATGGTGTTGACGCAATCGCTGGCCGACCTAGATATGATTTACGGTAAGGACGAGCGGAAAGCAATGCTTGGTAATTTCAAATTTACGGTTCTTTTGGGGTGCAAGGACACAGAAACGCAGGAGTATTTTTCAAAAATGATAGGAGACAAACGCTCTCCCTTGGAAACAGATTCAAACGCAAAGCCCCAGCCGATAATCAAGCCCGCCGACCTTGCACATTTGGAGCAGGATTTGTTTGTTATCTGTGATGATGGTGCAATTCGACTGCGAAAAAATTTCTATTTCAAATAGCGGCGCGGGAGAGTTGCCGTCTCCCCGTTAGCGGATCACTACCGGGAGGCCCGCGCCCTCACCCAAACGGCCTGTCCTTTGTGATATAAATATTGCCGATGCTAAAAATAGCAACCTTATATGTATGACAACAAATGAGACAGCCCTGCACCACAAAACTTGTGATGCAGGGCTGTCTTAAATGTTATCCGACAAAGCCGTCCCAATAACCATTCCAATAAGCTTCGTCTTTTTCAGCGTTTATTCTACTTGCTTCGTTTAGTCGTTGAACATCTTCCTTGGTGAGAGCATCGGGATTTCCCTTTAAAAAGTGAACTGCCCCCCAAAACCATCTGAATCCATAGGCCAACATCAAAAGATGAACAATAAGATTATAGTTCTTATAAAAGCCTATCCAAAATCCAGATGACTCACAATGCTCCATTATATATGTATGTAACATATCGGGAGACTTAAAAATAGCATATCCGACAATTAAGCAGATTAACAAACACACAAACTCTTTTGTATTCCGCTTTTTTTCATCTTTTTCTTTTCTACATACAAAACGAGCAAGAGGCTTAAATGGGTACGTCATAAACTTCCAAAGCAAATATAGCAGTCCGAAAAAAACAGTCATAAAGACACATCCTAATTTTTGAGGTTTCCGCCTATATAATGCAACAATGTATATTTGAGTTCAACTGTTTCTGCACGAAAAATAATCTAAAACGCACAAAATGAAAATATCATAGTTATTGTTTGACCGCACGAACACCGCTTGAAAGTGCCTCGCCGGAATCGTAGATATAGCTTGCCAGCCACTCGCTATCCTGCGGCAAAGGAATCAGCAGATTCCATGTGATGGTGCTTTGGTCTTCGTCGTGTTGCGCGGAAACAATGCCATTGTACGAGGAAAGTATCTTAGTTGTGCTTTGCTCGATTTCAGTCATCCGGGCTGAATCGGCAGAATCAAAGACAGCCGCGTTTGCCGAGGCAAAGACCTTTAGCTGGTCGTTTTGATTTTGCATCACAATCTTGATTTTCCTGCCTTTGGGCTGCTTGTTGCTGGTGGCAACCACAAAATCCAGAATCGAACCAAAGACCTCGCAGGTGTCTTCCTCACGCATGATGTGCGAGGGGATTTCTGCTTTCATGGCAAGGGCAATGCTGTTATCAAGGCACTCGTCGATTTTCTGTGTCAGAATGGCATCCACAATGATGTTGCCGCTCTTAATCGCAATCGTCTCAACCTGCATTGAGGCAAGGCGGTCTTTCAGCAAACGCTCGGCTTCGGCGGTGCGACCCTGCTGCATCATCAATAGTGCGCCGTTCATCGCTTCGCGGGTGTCATGTTTCCATTCGCGGATTGTATCGCTCTTTTCCGCAAGGCGCAAATATTGGGTCTTGCTTATTTCATTGATTTTGGCCTTGGATTCAGCTTCAACGGCCTGTTTTACGCTTCTTGCAGTTGCGACCATTAAGAAAACTGCAAGAAAATTGCACAGGAAAATAAAGAAAGTAAGAAACAGGAACAGACTGCCAGATGTCCGGCCTAGTGCTATCTCCTTGACTATAATCAGACCTATAATGGAAGACAAAACAGGGAGCGGTAAAAAGAACAGAATAATATTATTTGGTATAAAAGTAGAAATCCTTTTCCTTGTGACAATGAGAAAAAAGATTATGTTGCACAGTTTGACAAACAGGCAAATGGCAATAAAGGCGGGGCTTTTTTGCGTATATAGATTTAACGTAAAATCACCTTGCCCTGTGATAAAGACAAGTAGGCTATTTACGGCTACATCAATTACAATTTGTGCAATTAGAAATATTGCAGTCCATGCTATGACTGCAAGAGGCTTTTGACGTATCAAGAGCAGCGTTGTCGCAAAGGCCATAAAATAGAAGATGTAATTTCCAATCGGGCCCACATCGAAGATATTGCAGACGCTTGACATGAAAGTCAAAAATGCGATTGCGATATATACATCCCACTTGATTTTGGACTGCTTTACTACAATATAGGGCAGTAGAACTGTCAATGTGGCATCTACGACGTTAATCGCGCAGTTGCTAAAAGTCCACGCAAAATCTGACATTATAACACCCCATTCTTATCACTTAAAACTGCACTTTTAACGCTTTCAAAATAGGAACGCCCTATGTCCAGCGTCTCCCCGGTGACAAGCCGAACCTTTAACTGCGATTTGGATTCGACAACAACGATTTTGTTGACGTTGACGATGCAGGAGCGATGGCATCTCACAAAACGGTCTGCGGGGAGCATCGGCTGTACCTCGCCAATGGAAATATTGTAGGACTGCGCTCCCTCGGCGGTCACGACCTCAACAGTGTGCAAACGCGCTTTGACGTATAGAATATCGGACACATAGTATTTGTCCACGCCTGTGCCGCGTTTCAGCGTAATTATCGGCTGCCCCTCTTTGTAAGAAAGCCGCTTTTGGACATAATCTAATACATTATATAGCCGTGCGTTGGAAATCGGCTTGCACAGATAATCGGCAGCATGGACATTGTAACCGTGTAGAGAAAATTCAGAGTGCGACGAGATAAATATGATTTCAATCCGGGCGTTCTGCTCGCGGATACATTTTGCCAACGACATACCATCAAGGCCGGGCATCTCTATATCAAGAAAAATCACATCTGCATCTTGATATGTCCGCATTGCCGGGGAATTGCAAGCGGCGTGGGTCAACTCTTGGATGGTCAGTGGCACACTATGCAAAGCACCCCACTTTTTTGCTTTGTCAATCAAAACGGAACGGTCTCGTTCGATGTCATCCATTACAAGGATATTCATAACATCCTCCCAAGTGAGTGTAAGGTAATTATAGGGCAAAAAAATCTAAAATGCAACAAATAACCGCGCAATGACAAATTTTTCGGCGTTAAAACAGCACGGCATAACATTCGTGCTGCCAGACTTGCATTTCGTGCGGAATCTGTTGCAGTTTGCCATCATATAGAATAGATTGTAGTATATGGCAAAATCAAAAACTCATAAGGGGAATCGAAAATGAGAAAGAAGCATCCGATAACCACAAAGAATGTAGCTGCCGTTGCCATGGCAGCTATGGTCGCGTTGAGCGCAACTGCCTGTGGCTCAAAATCCACGGCAGACATAGCAGACACGTCCACCAGTCAGAGCGAGGCGGCCAGCTCGGAGGCTGAAACGCCTACCGCCACGCCCGCACCGACGGCAACCCCAGCCCCTACGGCCACGCCTGCTCCGGCGGAATCGACAGCAGAATCCACCGACAGCAAGAGCGAGCAGGGCAGCACCGATAACGGCGGCTTGTCTTCCGGCTCGCAGAGCGGCAATGCCAACAAGGGCAGTCAGTCCGGTAAAACGACCAATACGGCCAAAGCCCCTGCACAGGCTGCTGCTCCCGCATCCACGGCCACGCCGAAGCCCATCACCTACACCTACGTTGTCCGCAAGCACCCTGCAAGCTGCACGACGGCAGGCTACGACGAGCACATCTGCCAAGAGTGGGGCGGCATGAACTACAACGACAACTACGTTGCCCCCACCGGCCACGACTGGGGCGCAGGTGTTGTCACCAAGCAGGCCACCTACTTTGAAAAAGGCTCAATTACTTACACCTGCAAGACCTGTGGCGAGACCCGCACCGAGGAGACGCCCGAACTGGATAAAACCTATCATATTAAAGAGGTCATCGCGCCGACCTGCACGTCCGAGGGCTACACCATCTACGAGTGCAACGAAGTTCCCGGTCTGACCTACAAAGGCGAGTACACCGCCAAGCTACCCCACAGTTGGGATGACGGCGTTGTCACCAAGGCCGCAACAATTTATGAGAAGGGCGTCAAGACCTTTACCTGCACGGTTTGCGGCGAGACCCGCACCGAGGACATCCCCGTGCTGGACAAGACGTGGCACAAGGGCCAGACCGTCGCTCCGACCTGCACCGAGCAGGGCTACACCGTCTACATCTGCGACCAGGACAAGAACCTGACCGAGAAGCGCGACTACACTGCCGCCCTCGGCCATGATTACGACAACGGCGTTGTCACGACTCCGGCAACCTGCACGACAGAGGGTGTGATGACCTACACCTGCACCCGCGACGGCGCAACGAAGACCGAGACCATCCCCGCGCTGGGTCACAAGTGGGATGACGGCACAATCACCACCGCGCCGACCTGTGAGACCGAGGGTGAAAAGACCTACAGATGCACAAACGACGGTTGCACCGAGACCAAGAGGGAGGCCGTTGCTGCGTTGGGCCACGACTGGGATAATGGCACGGTCACGACCCCGGCGACCTGTACCGCAGAGGGCGTGTTGACTTACATTTGCAAGCGTGATGCCAGCCACAGCAAGACCGAAGCTATCCCCGCACTGGGTCACAAGTGGGATGACGGTACGATTACCACCGCGCCGACCTGCGAGGCCGAGGGCGAGAAGACCTATACCTGCAAGAACGATGGCAGCCACACCAAGACCGAGAGCATCCCCGCGCTGGGTCACGACTGGAACGACGGCGAGGTCACGACTGCGCCGACCTGCACGGAGGACGGTGTTAAAACCTACACTTGTAAAAATGATGCCAGCCACACCAAGACCGAGACTATTGCCAAGCTCGGCCACAAGTGGGATGCGGGTAAAATCACCAAAGAGCCGACCTACGAGAGCGACGGCACAATGACCTTTACCTGCGAAAACGACCCGACCCACACCTACACCGAGACCATCCCGGCGAAGAAGTACACATTTACGGTGACTGTGGTTGACCCCACCTGCACCGAGCAGGGCTACACGCTGCACACTTGCAACCAGAACGCCGAAAAATCCTACAAGGACAACTACACCAACGCGCTCGGCCACGACTACAAGGAAGTCACCACCCCGGCCACCTGCAAGGACGCGGGCAAGGTGGAAAACGTCTGCCAGCGCTGCGGCGACACCCAGCTTGTTAAAGACCTGCCTGTCACCGAAGACCACCAGTGGAACGACGGCGTTGTGACCAAGGCCGCCACCTGCACCGAGGCAGGGGAGAAGTTGTACACCTGCACCGTCTGCAACAAGACCAGGACGGAGACCATCGAGGCCACGGGCCACGATTGGAACGAGACCACCACCCCGGCCACCTGCGGCAAGGCGGGCAGTGTTGACCGCACCTGCAAGGCCTGCGGCGTGACCGAACACGTCAAAGACCTGCCCGCAACCGGCAACCACGCATGGGATGCCGGAAAGATTACCACCGAGGCCACCTGCGACGGCAAGGGCGTCAAGACGTTTACCTGCACTGTCTGCAACGAGACCAAGACCGAGGAAATTGCCGCACTGGGACATGATTTCGCTTACGGTTATTGCAGCCGCTGCGACCTGAATGCCAACTACAACCAGAAAGAGTGGGAGCAGGACATCTTTGAGCAGACCAACGGCCTGCGCACGAAATATAATCTTAGCACGCTTACCTACCGCGACGACTTGCAGTATGCGGCGGATATTCGCGTTGAAGAACTTGTGCAGAACTATATTACTTACGGAGACTACGGCGGAAAGTGGGGCAACCCGCACGTTCGCCCGGACGGAAGCGGCGCAGCTACGGCTCTTGGCGATAAGCAAGATTTGGCGTGGGGCGAGAACGCTGCAAATGACGCAGGTATTTTCGGCAAGGGCCATATGTTCTACCTCTGGACGCAGTCCGAGGGACATCTTGCCGCCATTATGAACCCCGATGCAAACGGCATGGTCTGCGCACTGAAAGAGTATAATGGCCGCGTTTTCGGCATCCAGATTTTCGTCCGTGACCCGGACTACAACAAGGACACCCAATCTGCCGCCAGTGACACTTCCGCCCCGGTGGAGATTGCCGCTGTAGTTGTCACGGACTCTGCAACCACGGAGACCGCAGCAGAATAAAGTAAATTCCATCTACAAGACCGGAGCTACCACAGCCCCGGTCTTTTTGCTGTATAGGGTAGATGTTATGTTTTGCGCATGGGAAAGTAGCACTCCCCCCACAGCGATCACTTGCCGGAAAGCAACCACCCCCACCCAAGTTGCTACTGCGCAAAACATTCGTGGGTAGGAAAGTTGTTGCTTGCCTTAAATTGATTGCTGACCTTTGTCGCTGTAATAATAGATGGTTTGCCGCTGCCGCCCAGCTATCGGTGTGGCGTGAGCGCAGCCACCAAGCCCATTTTTTCACACAAAGGACAGAGAAACCTTGCCCCTATCGCCCCGTTGCCGGGTTGAGCAGACACTATAAACAGGCAACGTACCTATGCAGTAATTGCCGCCAAAACGGTTGCAAGCAATATTTCTGATGCGGTATAATAATTGTAAACAGAATCTACCCTATAAGGGAAAAGGAAAAAGGATGCTGACCCGGAAAGTGAGTGCTGACAGGAAAGGTGCTAATATTATAGTAAGAAAGGCAAAACGGAAATTTCTAAAATACAGCGATAATTCGATAAAAATAAAATGGTGAAAACGAAAATATGATAGTTTTATCTATCACAAACAAGCACACAATATATCAAATGGAACGGTAAAATTATGCCTAAAACAGTCAAAACCACATATACTGCAATCAACCTAGAGACGGGCGAGGTCTACACAGGCATTGATGCCCCGCAGTCCATCACGCGCGGAGAAACGCATTTTTGGCAAGCCAGCAAGGATTTTTTCGCGGCGCTGCTAGGGTATGGCACGGTGGAGAGCAAGGTCGTGGCAGGAATGCTGCACCGCACAGACCCCAAAACCAATCATATAGCGTGTACTTCTGCGGAACTGAAAAAAGAGATTTCTTGCACTAGAGACACGGTTGCGAGTGCGGTTAAAAAGATGGAAAGCAAGCGGCTGATTATCGGCATAGGGCAGGGCGCGTGGATGCTTAACCCGCGTATGCTTGCAATGGGCAATCAGACACAGATTGCACTTTTGATGGCCGAGTACGATAAGTACGTCAGCGAGCGAACAGGCGTTGCGCTGGTGGCGGGAAAGTATGTCTTGAAAAATCCAATCACGGCGGAAGAACTCCCGCTGCCGCCAGAGTGCGACGACAAGTTGATGTTTCTTGATGGGAATACGCAATTCTGGAAAATCTACGATGTGTTTTTTGGAGCGATTGCAGGATTGAGCGAAAACGAATTGAGAGTTTTGCTCCACATGATGGATATAAACAAATCAAAAGGTGGCGGCACTTATAATAGGCCACTAACGGTGATTGCTGACGAGGCGAGAGTATCTGTTCCGACTGTCAATCGTGCCGTTAAAAAGTTAAAAAAACGGAATCTGATAATACGGTATTGTAACTGTAACTGGATGATTAACCCCCTCGTGGTTGCCAATGGAAATAAGCGGAAACAGAAAGTGTTAGAGCGCCGCTATACGGGGGTACAAGCAGAAAATGAGGCCAAGTTGAAACGCTACCGATTTCGGGTGCTTTCCCCCTACAACGACGGAAAACCATTCATTCCGGTGGGGCTGCCAACCTCACCGCAGAAACCGTAAGATTGCATTTAAGGCTTGACCCAACGGGCAATCGTCTTACGGTCTGTGCCGTACAGTTGGGCGATATGGTACATACTGATGCCCTGCTGGTACATTTCTCGGATTTCAGCGAGGGTGTTATCCTCTGGCGGTGGGGAAAGCAGGTCGGAAAGCGATAATCCCAAGAAACACGCAAGCTGTAAAATCTTGCGGACAGAGACCGTGCGATTGCTTGACGCGACACCGTACACCTCTTTTGAATCTACACTTTCAACATTGTTTCCATAAAAAGCGTTGACCGCTTCGGCAATTCTTGCGGCGTAAATCCTGCCGCCTGTCACTGATGCATAACCGCGATTGCGCAAGGCTCGCTTGATGATGGCACGATAACCGCTGCTGTCACAAAAATCATACGGCGCAGTCAATGCGTCCTGCATCAGTGCGGCATAGGTCTTTTGCGCTGTGGTGGGTGTGGTGTCTGGTGTGGGGAGCAGGGGGCAGTCAGGCAATGCGGGAAACAGCAGATTGTGCCTGTGCCCGGTCAGCGTGATTTCGGTATCAGCCAGCCAGCAGCCGTGCCGAGGGCAGACGGCTATACCCGGTATCTGGTGCAGCCGATGCCAGTACGGCTCGCCATAAGCTGCAATATCCTCGTCAAAGCATTGCGGGCAGTAGCGCAGCCGCCGCGCGTCCATGTTGCTGCTTTGGTAGATGCCTATATGCTGCCCTGCGTGGTGGTTGCCGTTCAGCGTCAGCATATGGGCACTTTTCTTTCGGTTAGTGGAAAAGAAGCGGGTATAATACGGATAAAGCGTGTGCTGCATAATAATGTCTTTGGCGGTGAGGGCCTTTGTTGGGAGCGCGTCAAGCAGGGGTGAGAGCGCCCCGCATAACTCGACAGGTACGTTGATATGATTTGCACCGTATAGTTCACGGATGGAGTATTTGACCGATGGATTGCCGCTGCGGATATGATAGCGGCAAATGACGCTGTACCATAGCTCGTCTTGGTAGGGTCTTGGAAAGAATGAAATCATAACTCGACCTTGCCTTTGATGTACTCGCTGTACGCATCCAACGGTGGTCTGCCGCTCTTTTTAGCAGCGCGTAGCGTTCCCCGCAAATCATGGGGAGCAGTTGCCTCTGGTGAGCGGATCGCTGCCGGGGAGTGTTCCGTTTCCCTTTGCGGGCGGGGAACGCGGACGGTTGCCAGCTCCGCCATATAGTCAGATACCATACCGAGATTTTTTAAAAATGCACTTTCAAAAACTTCAAGGTCTAATTTTTCGCGTCCATCCAAGATACACAGCTTTTGTGCATTATACAACAGCTTAACCAGTACGTCTGGGATGCCCTGCGTTTTGCGATACAGCCAGCTTTGCATTTCCGGGGTCAAGTCCGTTGCAAAGCGGGTATACTGATAATGCCACAGACCATGCAGCAGCAGGGCAAATTCTTTATCGTCGGGTAATCTGTCATATATCAGCCCAGTCGTGCGGCGGGCAGAACGAAACTCTTGCTGCAACACTTGCAGGACGCGCGGTGTGCCGACCATGCAAATGCTGACACCAGCACCGTTGATTAGCTGTACCAGAAAATTTATAAAGCGGATGCCGTTTTTGCGGTAGGCGATATTTTGCAGTTCGTCAATCACCAAAAGCCCAACATGGTTGACACGGACAATTTGGTTTAGTTGGCTCACTAGCACATCAAGAGTCAGTTTGTGCGCCAGCGCGTAGTGCTGATAGCTTGTGCCCAGCAGAGTGTCCAACTGCAAATATATGTCCAGTATCATTGCCTTGACCGAGCCGTCGTGCGGGGTCTGTACGACCAGATAGGGGATTTGCTGACAGCAGAGCATTTGCCCTTTGTAGCGCTCGTGGTGGATGATTTGCGGAAATAGGGATAGCACCCGCTGCAATGCTGTTGACTTACCCAACCCGGACACACCGACAACCGAAAAAGAGTTTCCGCCGCCGATGGATGCGGCAACAGCCTTGCCCTGCATAGCGGCGTAGCCCTGCTGGAACGCAGCGGCCTCCCGCTGCGGCGTGTACTGCCCATAGCAATGCTGCATGGCGTTGTAGACCTCACAATAGAGGTCTAGGGTCATTGTCAATGGCTGGTAAAACTCGTAGAGCGCGGATAATAGTTGCAACCGCTCCCCAGTGCTGCGGTCTCGGTCACTGGTGCTGTACGGTGGCACGGATGCCAGTGCCCGGATTAACTCCTGTCCTGCGAGCATAGGAGGCAGAGCTTCGACGTAAGGATTGCCGGGGTATAAAAGGCTTGTTGTATATTCAGCATTCATTGAAATTCTCCTCTTGCTCTGCGGTCAGCAAATCAATCATAGACATATGCTCCTGCGTCCGCGCAATCGTGCGTCCACGCTGTATCTGCGGGCTGATTTTGCCTTTGTCGCTGATGCCGCGCTCGGCGCTGTCTGCAATCTGCATTATGTCGTTCATTAGGTCGATTTGCGCCTGTAATTCCTGCCGTTTCCAATTTGCACTCTCGCTTTTCTCGTTTTGTTGCATATCTGCGATTTCGGCGAGGGATTTTCCGAGATACATTTTTTGCGACAGCGTGAACGGCATATAGTCGCCGTCTTCATATAGATAAACGGTGTCAAGACAATCTGGACTATATGCGACTTTGACAAGTTCCCGACCATTCAATCCGGCAGCAACAAAGCGTTTTTTAAAAGTGCAGTTTGAAAAACGAAGATTAAATAATTCAAGCCCGCGCTGTGTGATTTTTCCGTCCGCGCGTGGGAGTAGCGCGTAAAGCAAATGGGGGTCACTGGCAACTGACACAGGGCAATCATCTTGTGCCAAGCAAAACGACCAGATGGCAGCAGCGGTGGGCATGATGCCAGCGCTTGCCATATTAGGAGTGCGGATAAAGCCTGTTTGGATATATTGAGAGTTGTAAAAAAGGACACAGCGGAGAACGACAGCCGTAAATTGCTCTAAATCGAGTGTGCCTTGTCTGCGATAATCGGGAGCGCCGCGCTCCTGTATGTCAGATTCTACAACGCCCTTGCCTTTCAGCAACGGCTTGTAGGCGCTTTGGATAAGGTCGAAAAGTTTTTCAACTACACCTTTCAAATCCGGGCGGTAAGCTGGCAGATTTTCGATTTCGATACCGTAGCCCTCGCATAGATTTTCCAGTGGGCCGCCGAGAAATTCACTCCCCCGGTCAGTCATAATTTTGGCTGGCAGATGGCGGCTCGGCCAGTCCTGCGGGTCAATTTCTAGGCCGTGCTGACGGCAGAAAGATACTTTGTCCGCAAAAGTGTTTTGCAGCAGCAAGCGCAAGGCATACTGCCCGCCCTCTATGCCGACATACACGCCGGTAATTAGACGGCTGTACGCATCAACCATTGTGTAGATAACAGGTCTGCCAATAGGGCGGCGAGAAAGACGGCTGACAATGTAGATGTCCGCAACGGTGGCATCGGTCATGTATGTGCCAATCGTGCCCGCATAGTCGCTGACAGCCCCAACAAATGGGCGGTAGTTGCGCTGGTATGCCTTGATACCCTCGCGACTGATGCTCTCACTGATGGGGTCGCGGTGTTGCCGAAAAAAGTAGCGGAATTGCCAGAACGAGGGATAGTCTGGTTTCAGCTTGCCTTTGGCATCGCAGTATTTCGCCCGCAGCATCATTTTGTAGGCGGTCTGCAAGCTCTGACGCTGTGGGGTGTAGTAAAATTTGTTTAGCGCCCAACGGATGGCCTTTTCGTCTGCTGACAAAGGGCATTTTTCGGCGTTGGATTTTTCAGCGGGCAGCAACGCATTTTTAGATTGATAGACCCAGTATAGCCAGAGGTATTGCAGGATTGTTTTGCGGGAAACAGGATTGCCGGAAACAATCTCACGCAAGACCTTGTTGCGATAGGATTTGTCGCAGATACATTCCTTAAGCAAAAGTGGAGCAATCAATTCAGCGCGGCGGTCACGCTGCTGGCGCTGACGCTCGGAAATATCCTCGTCGAGTGAGAGTAAACGGTACATATCCTGCGGCAGTTTTTCCATCTGTAAAAGGCTCGGCGTTGAGATTGGAAAAGGCATTTTGCAGCGTTGACAGTTGACAACATAAGATTGCTGGTCGCCGTAGAGCAAGACCCGCAGATGGTCGCCGTTGTCAGATTTGAGCAAATCATTTTGTCTCATGGTACACGCTCCTTGTCGATGATGATACCCCAGTCGTCAATGCCTTGTTGCTGCCAATAGCGGCGGGATAATTCCAACCGTTCAGCAACAGATGGACGGCTTAAATGCGAACGGAAAACGGCTTCGCGGACGGCGGTTTTGCCGTCTGTAAAATGGATAACAAAATCTGTTGTGTAGGTCTCACTCGGCAAATTGAGGTCGTCGGCTGGAATTTCGTCTAGTTGGAGTGGAATATTGCACTCTATTTGAACTATGGACGGCTCGGCGTTGAGCATCCGCGCGGCGGCAAGCTGTACCTTATCATACAGACAGCAGACGCGCGGACATTTTTCCAATTTGATTTTTGTGCAACGCTCCTTTTGGATTTGCTTGCGCATGATAGCGCCCCTTTCTGGGGCTGGATTTTGTACAGCCAAAAAGGAAAATATCTTTGCCCTATTGGGGCACAGCAAATTTCCTGTTTCCGAAAAATCAAACGTAAATGCAGATTTCTCGCGAAAAATGGAAAATGAGTGTGCCTTTTGGCAAAACAGGAAAACGGCCTTGCCCCAACAACACAGTGATGCAACGTGCAAATCTGTGTTGTGGGGCAAAGCCGTTTTCTCATTTCTTCCAAAATCGATAAAATATACTATATGGAGAGGCACTTGAAAAATTCCAGAAAGGCAAAGCCATTTTCCAAAATTTTTTCAACGAGGCTCGCTCCACTCCGTTCCGCTCGCAGCGCCATTCTTCAAATATTTTCTGATTATTATCTGAAAAATCGGCGGAGAAACGACGGGAAACATATAATCTGAAATCGATTCGGGAAAGAAAAGGGGCCCCGGCGCGGAGCGCCGGGGCCTAATCCTATTTTGCTCAACATTCTGCCTTTTTGGACGGATTGTTTTGCCCTATGTCAGCTTTTTTAGTTATTTCCGACCACGCTGCAGCTCGATCCAAGCCAGGTCGCCTCTCTCCAGACCGTGGATCAGAACCTCCGCGGTGGCGATGTTTGTGGCGACAGGGATCGTGTGCATGTCGCACAGGCGCAGCAGCATCATGTCGTTCGGCTCGCCGGGCTTGGCACCGACGGGGTCACGGAAGAACAGCAGCATGTCCACCTCGCCGCAGCCGATCATGGCAGCGATCTGCTCGGCACCGCCGCGGCCTCCCGGATACAGCGTGCGCACCGGCAGACCGGTGGCATCATGGACGATTTTGCCGGTCACGCCCGTGGCGATCAGGTCATTCTCAGACAAAATGCGCACATAGGCAGTGCAGAACTGAGCCATCAATTCCTTGCGGGAATCGTGGGCAATCAAGGCAATTCTCATGGCTGAACTCTCCCCCCACAGCGGCCACCGCATGGCCGTAAAACAAGCATATACCCTATAATATAATATATGCACAAAAAATGCAAGTGCGGCAGCCGCAAAAACTGACAAAAAATGCGCCGTCCGGCCAAGTGCTTGGCGGATTGCCCAAACAGTACCGCAAAATTTTGGTAAAACAGCGCGCCGCAGTTGTGCTATAATGAAAAAAACGGACAGAACAATGTACAGCTTTCTGTCTAAAAGGAGGATTCACCATGAGGAAATCAGCCCAGACCGTCATCCGCCCGGATGCCTATTATACCATCGCCGCCGCCAATGGCCGCGTGCTGGAAGTGGCCGATTTCAACACCGAGAACGGCGCGTCCGTCCGCCTGTGGAGCTACGAGGGTCAGCCCTGGCAGCAGTGGCAGTTTGTGGAAGCGGGGGACGGCGAGTACCGCATCAGGAACCGCTTTACGGGCAAGGTCATGGACTTGGCCATGTCCGGCGTCTGCAACGGCACCTGGGTCCACCAGTGGACCCAGACCGCGGGCGCGGGTCAGCGCTGGCAGATCGTGGAGGCGGGCGGCGGCAAGGTCAAGCTGCGCAACGTCCTGGCCGATAAGGTCATTGACCTGGTGGGAATGCGCGTGGAGAACGGCACCCAGGCCCAGATCTGGCAGGATGTCTTTGGCGAGAACCAGCTCTGGAAGCTCGACCCTGTGCCCGAGCGCCTGCTGAACAAGGAGACCCCCGCCCCGACGCCGAAGGCCGCGCCCAGGAAGGCCGCCGCCAAGCCGACCCGGACGCAGACCGAGAAGAAAACCTCCGGCAAAGCCGCAAGAAGAACCAGTAAAAATAAGTAAGGGCAATACCGCAAACGGGCAAGAATGGCGAGCTTGCCCCTCATCAATCACCTTCGGTGACAGCTTCCCCCACGGGGGAAGCCTTTTTTTGGCTTGCGGGGATAGAAAAATGTTGCTATAATAAAAACAGGAAAGAATGCTGTAGGGGTCGGGCATGCCCGACCCCTACAAGGCGGCGAATAAAACCGAAAGGCAGTACGACCATGCAGTTTACCGAACTTACGAACGTTTCACCCGAAATCATCCGCGCTACACAGGCGATGGGCTTTACCGATATGACCGAAATCCAGGAAAAGGCCATCCCGCTGATGCTGGCCGGGCACGATATGATCGCCAAAGCCCCCACGGGCACCGGCAAGACTGTGGCGTTCGGCATTCCCATCCTGTCCAAGGTCGATCCTGCCAGCCTCAAGCCGCAGGCCGTCATTTTAAGCCCCACGCGGGAGCTGGCCCAGCAGATCGCCCAGGATTTGCAAAATCTGGCGCAGTTTCTGCCTGACATCAAAATCGTCTGCGTCTATGGCGGCGCGGGCATGGACAAGCAGCAGCGCCAGCTCAAAGCCGGCTGCCAGATCGTCGTTGCCACGCCGGGCCGCCTGATGGACCACTACCGCCACCACGCCATTGATGTCTCCGACGTCAAAACCGTCGTGCTGGACGAGGCCGACGAGATGCTGAACATGGGCTTTTACAAGGACGTCAAGTACATCATCGACCTGATGAAGCACCGCGAGAGCCTGTCGATGTTCTCGGCGACCATCAGCCGCGAGGTGCTGGACATCGGCTGGCTCTACCAGCACAACGCCGCCGAGGTCAGCGTCCAGCCCGTCGAGGATTCCAGCCCGAAAATTGCCCAGTACAAGCTGCTGACCACGGGCCGTGACAAGCTGGCCGACGCCGCGCAGATCATCATTGACGAGGGCTACAAGCGGGTCATGATCTTCTGCAACACCAAGTACAACACGGGGATGCTGGCCAACCAGCTTGCCCGGCTGAACTTCAACGTGGACTGCCTGCACGGCGACCTGTCCCAGGCTGAGCGCAACCGCATCATGACGCGGTTCAAGGCCGGGGAGATCGATGTGCTGGTCGCCACCGATGTGGCAGCGCGCGGTATTGATGTTTCCGATGTGGATGCCGTCATAAACTACGACGTGCCCGAGGAAAACGAGCACTACACCCACCGCATTGGCCGCACGGGCCGCGCCCGCAAGCAGGGCGCGAGTTACCTGTTCTACACGAAGGAGGAGCAAAAGCGCGTGGACCAGCTGCTGCGCCTGACCCGCAACACCGACGACTGCAAGAGCGTAAAATTTGACTTTAACCATGAGCATCTGAAAATCGAGGACACCGCCCCGGCAGATAAGTTCCAGATCAAGGCATATTTTTAAGGCAGTAGAGCCGTAGGGGCCGGGCATGCCCGGCCCGGAGGTTTACGCGGAATGCCCCTTTATGGGCCGATTGGCAGGCAGGGGTCTTGACCCCTCCGCGGCGGCCAGAGGGCTGGCCGCCCTACGCATTTCCCGGAACCGGCTGCACCGCGGGGTGTCGGGGACGCCGCCCTCTACAGGCTGCCCCAAAAGTATTTGTGCAAAACAAAAAGCGACCACCTGTTTCTCAGATGGCCGCTTTTATTTTGCCTGTTACAGGCTTTCGATCATATTTGCCACGATCTCCGTCGCGGTCTTGACGTACTCGGTGATGCTGAACTGCTTGACAACGAGCACCTCATAGCCGCTCTCGTCGGCGTTGTCGCTCATGGCGCGCAGGATGACGCAGGGCACGCCGTTGCGGCCCGCGATCTGGCTGACCGCCGCGCCCTCCATTTCGACGCAGTCGGGGTGGCACTTTTCCTCAATCGCCTTTTTCGTCTCGGCGTCGCCGACGAAGGTGTCGCCCGTGGCGATCTTGCCCGCGATGGCCTTCACGCCGCAGGCAGTGCAGGCGTCGAGCGCGGCCTGCACCAGCGCGGGATCGCCGTGGTACTCGGTCTGGAACGGTGCGCTCTGGGCAATCATGCTCAGCTCGGCGTCGTGGTAGACGACGGTCTCACCGACGCAGACGTCGCCGATGCCGATCCTGCTGGTCATATTGCCCGCAATGCCGCTGAAAATCAGCTTATCAATGCCGTATTTTGTGCACAGCACCTGCACGGTGGACGCGGCGTTTGCCTTGCCCATGCCCGCGCAGCAGACGACGACCTGCTTGCCCTGCAGCGTGCCGCAGTGGTACTCGACCCCGGCGTAGTTCTCTTTGGTCACGTTCTCCAGCCGTGCGCACAGCTGGTCGACTTCGTCGGGCATAGCGCCCATAATGCCAATAATCACGGTCAAACCTCCGTTAAACGTTGAACAAAAATTCGATAACGTCACCGTCGTTCACGACGTACTCCTTGCCCTCGGTGCGCTGCAGGCCCTTGGCCTTGACGGCGGCATAGTTGAAGTCGGCGTCCTCCAGGTCTTTGTACGCGATGACCTGCGCACGGATGAAGCCGCGCTCAAAGTCGCTGTGGATCTTGCCGGCAGCCTGCGGGGCCTTGGTGCCCTTCCTGATGGTCCAGGCGCGGCATTCCTTCTTGCCGTCGGTCAGGAAGCTGATGAGGCCCAGCAGCTCGTAGCTGGCCTTGATGAGCTTGTCCAGACCGGTGGACTCGATGCCCATTTCCTGCAGGAACGCAATTTTTTCCTCCTGCGTGGAACCGGCAATGTCCTCCTCGGTCTTGGCGCAGATGGGGATGGCCTGGGCGTTTTCCTCCTTGGCGCGGGCGGCGACGAGCGGGAAGTACGGGTTCTCGTCCAGCCCGCCCAGCAGGTCGTCCTCACCGACATTGCAGGCGTAGATGACGGGTTTGGCGGACAGCAGGCCCAGCTCCTTGCGGGCGGCCTTCACGGCGTCGTCGCTCTCGTCAAAGTCAAAGCTGCGCGCGGGCTTGCCGCCCTCAAGCCAGGCGGCCAGGTCGGCCAGCCAGGCAGCCTCGGCGGCAGCGGCCTTGTTGCCGGTCTTGGCAGCCTTCTGCTGGCGGCCCAGGCGGTTGCTGACGACCTCGAGGTCGGCCAGGATCAGCTCCAAGTCGATGGCATCAATGTCGCGGATGGGGTCAACGCTCTCGGGCTTGTTGACATCCTCGACCACATGAATGATGTTGTCATCGTCGAAGCAGCGCACAACATGGACGATGGCGTCGCACTCGCGGATGTGGCCCAGAAACTTGTTGCCGAGACCCGCGCCCTGGCTGGCACCCTTGACCAGACCTGCAATGTCAACAAACTCAACGATGGCAGGCGTTTTCTTGTCGGTCTGCCAGATCTCGGCCAGTTTGTCCAGCCGCGGGTCGGGCACGGGCACGATGCCGGAGTTCGGCTCAATCGTGCAGAAGGGGTAGTTGGCCGCCTGCGCGTTCTGGGTGCTGGTCAGCGCATTGAACAGGGTAGACTTGCCCACGTTGGGCAGACCCACGATACCTAATTTCATATTTCAAAATTCTCCTTTGAATTTTTGCTGAATTTTTGTCATGCGGGATCGGCACACAGGCCGATTTACATATATAGATGTATTATAGCAGATGCGTTCTTTTCTCTCAAGCCGTTTTTGAAATAATCTTCCCCGGGGTGCGCCGCCTGCGCAGAAAAACCGCAAAAATTTCCCGGAAACCCGACGATCTGTTCTTTTTTTGTCCACAATTATGCGGTATAATACTCTTGTATCGATACCGCCGCAGGCGGGCAAGGAGGAAACTAAGATGGCAAATGAGAAAATTCTGGTCGTTGATGACGATAAAAATATCTGCGAGCTGCTCCGACTGTATCTGGTCAAGGAGGGCTACAACGTGACGATGGTCCACGACGGCGGCGCAGCGCTGGCAGAGTTCGACAAGCTGCACCCGGATCTTGTGCTGCTGGACGTTATGATGCCGGTCATGGACGGCTGGGAGGTCTGCCGCAAGCTCCGCGCCAAGGACAACACCCCCATCATCATGCTGACCGCTAAGGGCGAGACCTACGACAAGGTGCTGGGTCTTGAGCTGGGCGCGGATGACTACATCGTCAAGCCGTTTGACGCCAAGGAGGTCACGGCCCGCATCAAGGCCGTGCTGCGCCGCTCCTCCGCCAAAGAGGAGGAAAACAAGGGCGTTTACGACTTTGACAATCTGCACCTTGACATGAACCGCTATGAATTGAAGGTCAAGGGCAAGGTCGTTGAGGCCCCGCCGAAGGAACTGGAGCTGCTGGCCTGCCTGGCCGGTCACCCGAACCGCGTCTACACCCGCGACCAGCTGCTGGACGAGGTCTGGGGCTTTGAGTATTACGGCGACTCCCGCACGATCGACGTCCACGTCAAGCGCCTGCGTGAAAAGCTGGAGGGTGCGTCCGAGCAGTGGAGCCTGAAAACCGTCTGGGGCGTCGGCTATAAGTTCGAGGTCAGGGAATGAGCCGCCGCAACACGATCAGCCGCGAATTTTTCGCGACCATCGCCGCCGTGCTCGTGCTGGGGCTCAGCGTTATGTGCGCGATCCAGACGGCACTGTCGGCGGCGTACTTCATCGGGGAGCGCAAAAGCTCGCTGACCGATGTGCTCAACGGCGCGACAGCGCTGAGCGAGCGATTCGCCGATGAAGGTTCTATCGTCACAAAGCCCCTGCAGGGGGAGGATGTGCTGGAACGCGCCCACAGCGGGTTTGAGCTGTTCAACACGGCCTCCGGTGCGCTGGTGTTCATCGCCGACGAGAACGGCCAGATCCTGCTGCATACGGGGGACGACGCCTTTACAGGCGCAGGCGTGCCCGCGTCCTACATTGACGAGCTGAACGAGGGAAACGACATTTTTGAGACCGGCACGCTGGACGGTGTCTACTGCGCCAAATATTACACGGCGGGCCGCCGCATCACGGTGGGCGGGCAGGACGGCTACCTGTTTGCCGCCAGCCCGATGGCTGCGCTGGGCAGCTACATGACCGATATGCTGACGATGTTCGGCATCTCGGCGGCGGTCATCCTGATTTTGTGCAGCATCCTGTGCTGGGTGCTGGCCAAGCGCATCACCGGCCCTATCGAGGACATCAGTGAGGCCGCGCGCCGCCTGGGCAGCGGGGACTTTACGGCCCGTGCGCCGGTGGACGGCTGCGTGGAGCTGGCTGACTTTGCGACCACCTTCAATAACATGGCTGCGCGGCTGCAAACCATCGACAATTCCCGCGGGCAGTTCATGGGCAACATCGCCCACGAGCTGCGCACGCCCATGACGACCATCAAGGGCTTCATCGACGGCATGCTGGACGGCACGATCCCGCCCGAGGAAACAAAGCATTATCTGGGCATCGTCTCGCAGGAGACGGGCCGCCTGGCGCGGCTGGTGCAGAACATGCTGGATATTACCAAGCTCGAGGCGGGCGAGGTGCCCATCCACGCGCAGACCTACGATCTGTGGAAAACCGTCACCGATGTCGTGCTCTCCGACGAGCAGCGCATCGAGGACGGTAAGATCGACATCCAGGGTCTGGGCGGCGATCCGCTGCTGATTTGCGCGGACCCGGATTTTGTGCATCAGGTCGTGTATAATATTGTGGATAATGCCATCAAGTTCACCCCGGCGGGCGGTACGATCAGCTTTGCCGCCGAGCGCCGCGGCAATATGGTGGAGGTGCGCATCGAGAACACGGGCGCAGGCATTGCCCCCGAGGCGCTGCCCTTTGTGTTTGAGCGCTTCTACAAGGAGGACCGCTCCCGCGGCATGAACACCCGCGGCAGCGGACTGGGGCTGCATATCTGCAAGATTTTGGTCAACCTTTCCGGCGGCCAGATCCACGCCGAGAGCGAGGAAGGCAACTGGTGCCGGTTCGTGTTTACACTGCCGGCAGGGCAATAAGCAACCGCATAACAGACGCTGCACAAAAGCGGCGTCTGCTTTTTTGTGCGTGAGAGAGGCTTCCCCCTCGGGGGAAGCTGTCAGCGGCCCCGCCCGCTGACTGATGAGGGGTAGGTGTGCCACGGCAACCCGGAAACGGGCAATCGCGACGAACTCGCCCCTCATCCGGCCCTGCGGGGCCACCTTCAGTCTACGCGCTAAGAGCCGCCTACGGCGGTTGCGCTCCGACACGCGCCTGCGGGCGCAGCCCCGCAGGGGAAGGCTTTTTTTGGGTAAACCTGTAAGATTTCCCGTCCTGTCCCGGTCTATATAGTTGGAACGACAAAAAAGGAGGAACCACCCATGAAGGACCGGGAATTGACCCGCCTGCTGCAGGCACACCCGGAGGAGGGCCTGGAGGCGGCGATGCTTGAATATGCGCCGCTCGTCAAGGGCATTCTCTGCCGTATCCTGCCGCAGAACCCCTGTGACCGGGAGGAGTGCATGGCCGACGTGTTCGTCGCACTCTGGCGAAACGCCGCGAAATTGGAGGCCGCTCGCACACCGCTGCGCCCCTGGCTGGCCGTCGCGGCGCGCAACCGCGCCATTGACTGCTACAACGCGCTGCGCCGCCGAGAGACGGTGACACTGGACGACGGTCTGGCCGAGACGCTGGGCGAGCTGGCCGAGTTTGACCGCGCGGCCACCGAAGCCGCCGACCTTGTCGGTGCGCTGGTGGCGGCTATGACGCCGCCGGACCGGGATATTTTTCTGCGCAAATATTATCTGCTGCAATCGGGTAAGGAAATCGCCGCTGCGCTGGGTATGAGCGTGGAGAGCGTCAACACCCGGTTGAGCCGCGGACGGGACCGTCTGCGCCGTGAACTGACCGCGAAGGGAGTGTACAGCCATGCGTGACAAAAATTTTGATGTGGATTTGTTGAAAACGCTGAACGACCAGCCTATGCCGGAGACCCCGCTGACCGACGACGAGTTTACCCGCGTGCTGGACGCTGCCTGCGGGCGGCTGCCGCAGGAAAAGCCCGCCGGGCACCGCCGTTTCCCGTGGGAACGGGTGGCCGCAGCCGTCGTGGCCTGTCTGGCCGTGGGGCTGGGCAGCATCAACTTTGCCGCGCCCGCTGTGGCCGAGCAGATGCCCGTAGTGGGCAGCCTGTTCAGTTGGCTGAACCGCGGCGGGCAGGACGACTATGTTTCGCTGCAAAGTGAGCAGCTGAACAAATACGCCGAGACGGTGGAATCCACTGCCGAGAGCGCCGACAGCCCCTACACCCTGACATTGGGGCAGGTCTTCAACGACGGGGACTGGCTGCGCATCAGTTTAATGCTGACGAGTGAGGATGACAGCTTGGCCGGGTTCAACGCCATCGGCCCCCGCGCGGACGCCGTAGAAAAGGCACTGCAGAACGGCGGCGGGCAGTACGGCACGCTGGTGCTGGATAACGGCATTGAACTGAGCGGCGGCATTAACTTTGAAAAGCGCGACGATCATACCTTTGTGGCGGGCCTGAATTATGAGCTGTTCCTGACACACGATGATTTGGCCGGGCACACCGCGACGCTGACGCTGTCCAACCTGATGGCCTGCAACAGGAGCACCGTGGAGACCGACGGCAAGAGCTACTGGCACTACGATTACGCCGACCAGACCCCGCTGCCCGGCACCTACACGCTGACGTTTACGATCCCGGAAGTTAGCGACGCGGGCGTGCGCACGATGAGCACGCCGGTGGAGCAGGACGGTGTTACGCTGCAAAGCATCAAGGCCACGCCCGCTGCGACAAAAGTGCTGCTGACCTTCCCGCCGGAGCAGCACTGGGTCAGCGTAAAGCTCTACACGGCAGACGGCACAGAGCTGGGCCACGAGCGCGGCGAGGGCGGCTGGTGGGTCAACGGTGACTGGGCAGCCGACCCCGCCGACACGGACCACCCGGAACAGAGCACCAAGGCCAGCTATGACTACTTTGCTGCCGTGCCGGAAAATTGCCACAGCCTGACGGTGAAGGTGTATGATTTTGATACGGATGCGGAATTGACGACGTTTACGACGGAGCTGCCGTAAATGGCGAGAGGCTCCCCCCCTCGGGGGAAGCTGTCAGCGGCCCCGCCCGCTGACGGATGAGGGCAGAGCACGCCGACATTACCCGTGAGCGGCGGCAGTGAAATACTCCCCCCTCATCCGGCCCTGCGGGGCCACCTGCTCCCCTTCTGGCGCTACGCGCCACCTCCCCCGTACCGGGGGAGTCTGTCCCTCGGGGGAAGGCGGGGAATCACTCTATAACCTCACACCCCGGAAAATACCACTCCAGAATCTCCCGCCACGTTTTGCCGTCCTCCGCCATTGCCTTTGCGCCGTACTGGCTCAGGCCGACGCCGTGGCCGTAGCCGTGGGTGGTGAAAACAAACGCATTCTCCCCGGCGTCATACGCCACGGTGAACGCCGCGCTCCGCAGACTGAACGCACTGCGCAGACGTGTGCCCGTAAACACCTGCCCGCAGACGGGCATCTGCGCCACATAGCCCGCGCTGTCCAACACGCCCTCGCCGAACCACCCGGCGGGGGCGTTTGGTATCTCGTCGGTGTCCAGGCCAAGCCCGGTCAGAATCGTGTATACCTGCTCGGCGCTGTAGGTGACGGACGTTTCGAACCCCGGCGCATCGGCGTCCCACGGCGACGCGACACCCTGTAAGTACGGCACGGCGGTCAGCCACACATTCTGGCTTGCCTCGGTCTGCCCGGCGCTGCTGCTGTGGTAACAGGCCGCGGCAGGCGCACCGCCCCAGCACAGCACGGCCCCGGAGACCTCGTCCGCCAGCGCGGCCAGCCTGCTGTAATACGCGGCAAAATCGCCGCCCCAGCGCGCGCGCAGCACCTCGGCGCTCGTCCAGCCCGCGCACTGGGCGCTGTTGCAGGTGAACGCCGCGCCGCCCAGGCTCAGGGCATAGCTGTGGGCGGCGGCCATCTGGGCTAAGACCGCGTCGTCGGGCCAGTCGGGCGGCAGCTCGCTGGCGGCAGTGCCGATCAGAAACTCCTGCACGGATACGGTGATCTCCTCACCGCCGTCGTTCAGCAAAATCGGCGCATCTGCGTCAAAGCTGCGGCTCTCGGGCACGGCGGGCAGCACGGGCTGCGGTGTGGCGGCAGGGGTGTCAACGGCGTCCGGCAGCACAGGAGCCGACGCTTCGGGCATCGCGGCGGCGGGCTTCGCCAGCGGCAGGGCGGCAAACGGCGCGGCAAACGCCAAAAGGCCGAGCACCACCGCCCGGCGCAATGTTTTCCTCAAGGGGCAGACCCTCCTTGCAATTTGCGGCGCACGGTTGTACAATAGGGATATTCCGCGCGGCCTGTCCCAATATACGCGGGGGCCGCCGCTGCTATGAAAGAGGAACACCATGAAAAATAAACATCCCCACGCCGCTGTGGTGCTGGTCCTGGGCCTGGCCATGGCGGGGCTGCATCTGGCCGACCTGCTGCTCTGGTCCGAGGCCGACACCGGCTTTGCCGCTGCCGGGTCGGTCTGGCTGCGGTACATCCCGTGGCTGGCGGCGTTTGCGCTGCCCTACCTGCCCGCGCGGCGGGCGGCGGCGCAGCCTGCCGGCCTGCAGGATACCAACAAGCCGCTGGGCGTCTGTATGGCGCTGGCCGGTGCGGTACTGCTGGCCTCCGGCGTGGCGGCAGGCAATACGGCCCGGTATGCTATCCTGTACCCGGAGGTACTCTCCGGGAGCTGCCCGGTCTGGGCCGCGTGGGCGGACCTGCTGCTGCCGATCTTTGCCGGCGCGTGGCTGCTGAACTACGCCATGCGGGCGTTCAGCGGCTTCGGTCTGCAGCGCCAAAGACTGGGCAGCTCGCTGCTGGCGGGCGCTGTGCCGCTGGTGTTTCTGTGGCGGCTCATCTGGCGGTTCCAGTTTGCGCCCGCGTCGCTCTGCCGTATGCCCTGCACGCTGCGGGTGCTGAGCGCTGCCGCCGCACTGCTGCTGGCTGTGGTGCTGATCAAAATTTTTCTTGTGCCGGGTCTGCCCTGCGGGCATACGCTCTACGCGGCGGGGACGGGTGCGTTCCTGCTCTGCACCGGACTGGAGCTGCCCCAGACCCTGTTTGAGGCCGCCCGCGGTATGCTGACCCTGCCCGACCTGCTGACCGGCATCGGCATCGGCTTGTTCGGCCTGTGCGGTCTGGTGTGTGCGTGGGAGGCGTGCGGGAAAGAGACGGAATAAAGCAAAAAACACTCCCGTTGGCGGGTGGCGAAAAAGCCCCTCCGGCCATCGCTGTCGCTCGGCCGCCTCCCCTGTGAGGGGAACTGGCCGAGCCTGCGAGGTCTGAGGGGCTTTTCTCGCTTCCGGGAAGAAACTGCTTTTATTCCACATCCTCCACGCAAAGCCCGTCCAGATATACCTTTGCCGCGCTGTAGCGGTCCAGCACGAGATCTGCCGGGGCGGGCGGCTCGCGCAGGGGCAGGGCGGGGGAGAGCGGCAGATAAATGTTTTGACGCAGAATTGCAATTGTTTTCACAAATACCGTTTACAAATGCAAAGGAATAGGCAAGAATAAAAATGTTGCGTCGTTTGCGGAAACCTGCGGCGCGGCGGGCATGCCTGCTAAAAAATCACGCTGTGCGGGCGCTTTTGGCGTGCCCCGGAAATAACGTTTTGAAAACGGAGGTACATCATGGAAAAACTCTTCCACCTGAAAGAGAACCACACGGATGCAAAAACCGAAGTCATGGCCGGTATCACGACCTTTATGACGATGGCTTACATTCTTGCGGTCAACCCCAACATTCTGTCTGCAGCCGGTATGGATGCAAAGGCAGTTCTGATCGCCACTTCTCTGGCAGCATTTGTCGGCACCATGCTCATGGCGCTCCTGGCAAACTACCCCTTTGCACTGGCACCCGGCATGGGCCTGAACGCCTACTTTGCCTACACCGTTGTGCTCTCCATGGGCTACAGCTGGCAGATGGCCCTGCTGGCCGTCTTTGTTGAAGGCATCGTCTTCATCGTGCTGTCCCTGACCAATGTGCGCGAGGCCATCTTCAACGCCATCCCCCTGACGCTGAAATCCGCTGTCAGCGTGGGCATTGGCCTGTTTGTTGCCTTTGTCGGCCTGCAGAACGCCAAGCTCATCGTCAACAGCGATTCCACCCTGCTGACCTACCAGCACTTCAAGGGCGAAACCTTCCACAGCGTTGGCATCGGTGCTCTGCTGACTCTGATCGGCGTGCTGCTGATCGCCGTTATGCTCATCAAGAACGTCAAGGGTGCTATCCTGTACGGCATTATCCTGACCTGGGTGCTGGGCATCATCTGCGAACTGACCGGCATCTATGTGCCGGATGCAGAAGCTGGCATGTACTCTGTCATCCCCACCGCATTCGTCAGCTTTGACTTCAGCTCCCTGGGCAATACCTTCGGCCAGGTGTTCAACCTGGATTTCACCAACTTTAATATTGGCAACTTCATCGTTGTTATGTTCGCTTTCCTCTTTGTCGACCTGTTCGATACCCTGGGCACCCTGATTGGTGTTGCTTCCAAGGCCGATATGCTGGACGAAGAGGGCAAGTTGCCCCGCATCAAGGGCGCCCTGCTGGCTGACGCTATCGCAACCAGCGCCGGTGCTGTGCTGGGTACTTCCACCACCACCACCTATGTTGAAAGTGCTTCCGGCGTTACCGAGGGCGGCCGCACCGGTCTGACCGCAGCTACCACCGCTGTGCTGTTCCTGCTGGCCAGCATTTTCAGTCCCCTGTTCCTGACCATCCCTTCCTTTGCAACTGCTCCGGCCCTGATCGTTGTTGGTTTCTACATGATGGGCGCTGTTGCCAAGATCAACTTCGACGATATGACTGATGCCATCCCGGCTTTCCTGACCATCCTGGTCATGCCGCTGGCTTACAGCATCTCCGAAGGCATTGCAATCGGCGTTGTTTCCTGGACGCTGATTAACCTGCTGTCCGGTAAGGCTAAGGAAAAGAAGATCACCCCGCTGATGTATGTTCTGACCGTGCTGTTCATCCTAAAGTACATCTTCCTGTAATTATAAGTTACAGCATTGCCAATAAAATGCGCCTGTGCTTGCTTTGAGCACAGGCGCATTTTTTATGCAAATTTTTGAAAGAGTGGTAAAAAATCAGCCAACAACCGCGGGGGTAGCCAGCAGTTCATCCGGAAGTTCGCCGTAATCTTCAGCGGATTCCCTGCTCATATTGTAACCAAAAGTCACACCAAGGGCGTTGGCGGCATCCGTCATCAGGGCGTCTACATCCACCAGTTCGCTGTCAGCCATAACGAACAGAACCTTGTCGTCAAAAGTGGCAACGCTGGCCTTGTCGGCCGCCACGCAGACCCACTTGTGCATGTCAATGCCGTCCAGCATGGCTTCGGCAATCTCATCACCATTGGCTTTGTCTTTCAGGCGCACCAGTACCATGCAGTAAGCCTGGCTGCCGACACCTGGCTCGCTGGTTACAGCGGCATCCACCTTGGTGATCTGCTCTTCGTTCAGGCCGGTCTGGTAGGGGTACCACTCAGCGTTGGTCAGGTCTACGGCGGTCGTTTCCACCATCATCAGGTCAACCGGGTGTGCGGCATAGATCTGGTCCACAATGCCGCTCAGCTCGGCATCCGGTTCCGGCTGGAGCGCAGCACTGCTGTCCTCCGGGTCAACACCGAAACCGGGATCGATCTCCATGTCCGGGTCCGGCTTGGTAGCCGGGGCGTTCAGGATGTCATCCGGGATGGCCGTTGGCTCCGGCGCTGTGGAGGAAGACGCGCCGGAATTTCCGCACGCAGCAAAGCTGGCAGCCAGCAGGGCAGCAGCCAGAAATAATGTCAGCTTTTTCATAAAAAATCTCCTTTATCTTGCGCGGCCCTGTATGATGCAGGGCTGCGTAGGTTGTGTTGTTGGAATGCGCAGCGGGAGCAAGCAGGGGGGCAGGGTGCGGCAAATGCCCCACTGTTTTTATTTTACCCCATTTTCCGTCAATATTTCACCGGGGGCAAAGGGAACATCCCATTCGTCCGTGGGCAGCGCGGGAAAGACCAGTGCCTCCGGGCAGAGCAAAAGCTTGGGGCCGGTTTGCCCAAAGCGGGTAAGGAACCGGTCATAATACCCGGCTCCGCGGCCAAGGCGCACCCCCTGCTTGTCCACAGCAAGGCAGGGAATCAAGGCCAGTGCGCCCGGCTCCAATGCGGCGATGGTGCGGCCGCCGCAGGGCTCCAGAATCCCGTACCGCCCCGGCTGCAGGTCGTTCAGGCTGGTGATTTCCGCAAGCTCCATCCGCCCGTCATTGCCCGGCAGGCAGCGCGGCACGCACAGGCGCTTGCCGCTGACCAGGGCCTGCTGCAAAATAGCGGTGGTGTCCGGTTCGTCCCGCATGGAAACAAAGCAGAACACCGTGCCCGCCTGCCGCCATGCCGGCAGGGCAAACAGTTGCTGGGTCATGGCAGCGCCGATGGCGTGCAGATCCAGATTTTTGCGCAGCGCCTTGGCCTGCGCGCGCGCCTCAGTTTTTGTCATCATGTTCACCTCGCATCCATTGTAGCATAAATTTGCGGGATAGGGGAGGGCCGGCCGCAATGTCATTTTCTGTTTTACGGTACCCTCTTACCCAAATAAACGGATTTTTCCGCCCGTTTGTTACAGCAAGGCGGCCATTTATTCAGGGCAACACCGCACAATTCCCGCCTTGCGGCTTAAGCACCGCTCCGGCGGCTGCGG
>ERZ773264.1428-NODE-1428-length-28338-cov-4.239967_pt1 | contig 28338 bp, 19 predicted proteins | sample MGYA00511910_ERZ773264 | MGnify/ENA primary metagenome ERZ773264 (study PRJEB29015, sample SAMEA2737739) | human gut metagenome | biome: human gut; feature: human-associated habitat; material: faeces | place: China | collected 2012 ...
CCTGTATGACCCGCCGCTGACAACGGTTTCCCTCTCCCATCGCACAGGCGGTTCAGAGGCAGCAGCCATGCTGTTGGATCTGATTCAGGAACAGGAGATTCCCCGCCGCAGTGAAAAAATGATTTGCTGTCTCCACGAACGCAAGAGCACCCTCGGATGAAAGATTTTTCATATTTTTTGTAGAACCGAGATAAAAATCATTTTTCACCTTTGTGAAAAATCCATCTATCTTTTGTCGCTGGAATATGGTATAATAACATCATGACGAAAACGATTTCACATTGTTATCGTGTGAAAATTGGCTCACTCTCACACATAAAAAGGAGCGTTGATTTGCATGTATGATGTTACTGCAATCGGGGAAGCCCTGATTGACTTTATTCCAGCACAGCGTGACTGTGCCTTAAAAGAAGTAGAATCTTTCACCCGTGTTTGCGGCGGAGCACCAACCAATGTTGCTGCTGTTGTTGCAAAATTACAGGGAAATTCTCGCCTGCTGACGCAGGTCGGCAACGATGCGTTCGGCGACTATATTGTCGATACCATTCAAGCTTGCGGTGTCAAAACAGACGGCGTTTGCCGGACAGATGCTGCCAATACTGCCCTCGCTTTTGTTTCCTTAAAAGCAGATGGCAACCGGGATTTTTCCTTCTATCGGAAACCCAGTGCAGACTTGCTCTTACAGCCGGAACAGATTCAGCCGATTTGGCTGGAAGAAACCGGTATCCTGCACTTCTGCTCGGTTTCTCTGGTCGAATCCCCAATGAAAGAAACCCACAAAGCCGTTTTAAAACTGGCAAAGAAAAACCATGCCATCATCAGTTTTGACCCGAATATCCGCCTGCCACTCTGGTCTTCTGCGGAAGCTTGTCAGGAAACCGTAAGGGAATTTCTCCCCTATGCGGATTTAGTCAAGCTCTCTGATGAAGAATGCTTCTTCGTCACGGGCAAGCACTCTATTTTAGATGCAGCGGACTGGCTATTTGAACAGGGCTGCAAAATGGTACTCTATTCTATGGGAAAAGAGGGTGCTATGATTTTAACACCGCATTTCTCCAGCCATGTAGAGAACCCGGAAGTTCGAGTAAAAGATACCACTGGGGCTGGCGATGCCATCATTGGTGCATATCTGTACTGTCTAGCAAAAAATCATATCACTGTTTCGCAGCTGGCGGACTGCCTGCCAGAACAGGTGCAGGAATGGCTGACCTTTGCCGTTTATTATGCAAATTATAGCATTACAAAAAGCGGTGCAATTGCATCCTATCCGGACTATACCACATTCGTAAAATGGATGCAGGAAAAGAGAAAGAACGCTCATTGAATCTCACTTTTTTGAAAAAAATTCCTTGGTTAAAGATTTTAAAAATGACAGTCGGTGCAGTTCTGGCAATGGAACTCGCTGGACTGCTACACTTAGAATATGCTGCTTCTGCCGGAGTCATTGCGTTTCTGACCATTCAGGACACCCGACAGGAAACGAGCAGCAGTGCCCTGCGAAGAGGCATTGCCTTTTGTATCATGACACTGCTCTGTCTGCCCATCTTCTCCCTTTTGGGGAATCAACCATGGGCATTCGGCGTATTCTTCCCCTTGTTTCTGCTGATTTGTTTTACCTGCCGCATGGAGGATTCCATCGCCGTCAATACCGTCTTGGCAACGCATTACATGGCAGCTGGTGGCGTATCGCTGCCCATGCTGAAAAATGAATGCGGTTTGCTGCTGGTTGGCGTTGGTCTGGGCATCCTGCTCAACAGCTTTATGCCAAACAACTTGCGGCGGATTCAAGCCAAACAATCCGAACTGGATGCCGAATTGCAACAGATTCTACATCGTATGGCAATTCATGTTCTAAAGACGGAACATCCAGATTATGACGGCAGCTGCTTTCATCGCACAGATCAATTATTGACCGAGATGGAACAGGAAACCGTCCGGTTTATGCGAAATCATTATCTCGAACAAGACCTCTATTTCATGCAGTATCTCATGATGCGGCGAGAACAATGTGAGATTCTGCGGATGATTTACCGGCAAATCTGCAAATTGACCTTGATTCCCACACAGGCAAAGCCGCTTTCTGATTATCTACAAACCATCAGCGAACAGTATCATGAAACAAATGATGCTGTTGCTCTATTGGAGGAATTGGATGCTCTGCATCGGTTCTATCAGGAACAGCCGCTGCCGGAAACAAGAGAACAGTTTGAAAATCGTGCGATTTTGTACGCCATTTTATCAGATTTGCGTTCTTTGCTGCAAATTAAGCAGCAGTTCTCTGCGTCATTACCGAAAAAAGGACGAGGTTCTTCGTCTTTTTATAGAAAACAGAATTCCAAAACAAATTAAAACTCATTGGAAAGGATGAATTTTTATGCGTATTTTAGTATTCGGCGGTGCTGGTTACATCGGCTCTCATACCGCACTCGAACTGATTCGTGCTGGCGAAGAAGTTGTTGTTGCTGACAACCTGCAGACCGGTTTCCGGGCTGCCATTCCGGAAGGTGCAACCTTCTATCAGGGCGACATCCGTGACCGTGCATTCCTCGATGACCTGTTCACCAAGGAAAAGATTGATGCTGTCATTCACTTCGCTGCTTGCTCTCTGGTTGGCGAAAGTGTCAATCTGCCACTGAAGTATTATGACAACAATCTCTGTGGTACAAAGGTACTGCTGGAAGCAATGGTGGCTCACGATGTCAAGAAAATCGTTTTCTCCTCCACCGCTGCTACTTACGGCGAACCGGAAAACATTCCGATTCTGGAAACCGACCGCACCTGTCCGACCAACCCATATGGCGAAACCAAGCTGGCAATGGAAAAAATGTTCTATTGGACTGCAAAGGCACATGGTCTGCGGTATGTTTCCCTCCGGTATTTCAACGCTTGCGGTGCAGATAAGACTGGCACAATCGGTGAAGCACACAATCCGGAAAGCCACCTGATTCCGCTGATTCTGCAAGTTCCAAACGGCAAGCGGGATGCAATCTCCATCTTTGGTACAGACTATGACACACCAGATGGCACTTGCATTCGGGACTACATCCATGTAACCGACTTGGCACAGGCTCATATTCTGGCGGTTCGTTATCTCCAGGATGGCGGCGAAAGCAATATCTTCAATCTGGGCAACGGCATCGGCTATTCTGTTCGGGAAGTTATCGAAACTGCAAGAGCCGTCACCGGTCATCCGATTCCGGCAATTGAATCCCCGAGAAGAGCCGGCGACCCGGCAAGACTGGTCGCATCCAGCCAGAAGGCAAGAGACATTCTGGGTTGGGATCCGCAGCACGCAAGCCTGGAAGAAATTATTGGCGATGCTTGGAGATGGCACAAAAATCATCCGAACGGCTACGCTGAAGCATAAGAATCGTTTTGGATTCATTTTCCATTCACTTGTATTTTATTTATTTTTTACAAATTTTGTTATCTGTTACAAACTGCACGAAGAAATTCGTGCAGTTTTTTGTTTAAAAAGCCAAAACTTTGTGGAATATTTGAAAACTTAACATTTATTTTACGTTGATGTTACAAAGCAATCCGCCTTTTCTCCTATAATGAAAGAGATAGCATAAAATCGCTTTTTTGAAAAAATCAGCGAAATATTGAAAATAGGATGTGCTTGCGGATGGATATTTTTTCTTTTCTCACCCTGTTTGGCGGTCTGGCATTCTTCTTGTATGGCATGAACGTCATGTCCTCCGGTTTGGAAAAACTGGCGGGCGGTAAACTCGAAGTGATCCTGCAAAAAATCACTTCAAACAAATGGAAAAGTCTGCTGTTCGGAATCGGCATTACTGCCGCCGTGCAGTCTTCCTCAGCGGTTACGGTCATGTTGGTTGGTTTGGTCAACTCCGGCATTATGCAGCTTGGACAAACCATTGGCATTCTGATGGGCTCTAACATTGGTACAACCTTAACCGTCTGGCTGCTGGCACTGTCCGGCATCAGCGGGGAAAGCGTTTTCCTGAAGCTCATTAAACCGGAATCATTCTCCCCTCTGTTGGCACTCATTGGTATCATTATGATCATGACTGCCAAACACAACAAAACCAAAGACATCGGTCGTATCTTGGTTGGATTCTCTGTTCTGTTCACTGGCATGATGATGATGGGTGAATCGGTTGAACCGCTGAAAGATTCTCCGTCATTCTCCCACATTTTGACTGCATTCAATAACCCGTTGGTCGGCGTGTTGGCTGGTGCAATTATTACCGCTGTCATTCAGAGTTCTGCTGCCTCTATCGGAATTTTGCAGTCCCTCTCAATTACAGGTCATATCACCTATGGTATGGCAATCCCGATTATTATGGGACAGAATATCGGTACTTGTGTCACTGCCCTGATTTCCAGCATCGGTGTCAACCGCAGTGCAAGAAGAGTTGCTGTGATTCACATTGCATTCAACTGCATCGGCACAATTATTTTGCTGCCAATTCTGTATTTGGTCAATGCGTTTGTAGACTTCGTCTTTATGGACTGGACGATCAGCTATGCTGGCATTGCTCTGGTGCATACCATCTTCAATGTGGTTGTTACCTTCCTGCTGCTGCCGTTCTCGAAGCTGCTGGAAAAGCTGGCATATCTGGTTATCAAGCAACTGCCAGAAGAAACTCAGAAGGAACAGCTGATCTTGCCGGGAGAAATCCTGCTGAATACGCCAGCCGTTGCCATTGAAGCTTGCCGCACTTCTGTCAATGACATGGCACGCCTTGCAGAAGATACTATTCTGAAAGCTCTCAGCCTGCATGACAACTATTCAGAATGTGTTGCACATGCTGTTTCCAAACAGGAAAAACTGTTAGACCAGTATGAGGACAAGCTGAATGCCTATATTGTCCGTATTTCCAAACATAGTATTGCCTCTTCGGATAATCGTACGCTTTCCAAGATGCTGCATGGGATTGGAAACTTTGAGCGAATCGGCGACCATGCTTTGAATGTGGCACAATCTGCACAGGAAATGCATGACAAGCAAATTTCATTTTCTACCGAAGCAAAGTCAGAATTACAGACAATGCGAGCAGCTCTGACGGAAACGGTTCATCTGGCATTTGATGCGTTCTGCAAAGATGATTTGAATTTGGCTCATCAGGTCGAACCAATGGAAGAAGTCATTGATACATTCAATATGAGAATGAAAAAGAAACACATCGACCGGCTGCAAAAAGCTGCTTGCACTGTGGAACTGGGTTATATTTTCCAAGATCTCCTGACAAACTTTGAACGAATTTCCGACCACTGCTCCAACATTGCAGGATGTCTGATTGAAATTGAAGAAAATCGGGATATGCATGAATATTTGCATGATCTGAAAAAATCAGATGAATCATTCCAGGAACAGTATCATGCAAATCTGGAACGATATATGATACAATTGCAACAATTTATGGAACAAAATCAGCAAACCGCAGAACCCGTAAAAAGTAAATAATTTCCCATTTTTTCAGGAAAAATCACAACACGGCAGAATCTTTTGAGGTTCTGCCGTGTTTGTACAAAAAGCACAGTTCTTTATAAATAAAGTATACAATTCTATCGTAAAAAGTACAGCAGAATTGTAAAACTTCCCAGAGGGGATTGACTTTTTTGTCGAATGGGCGTATACTAAAAATAGAGGGAAACTCAAAAGAACAAGTAAAAAACCGCCGTATTTTCGGCGAAAATGATAGAAAGGGATGGAGTATATGTATACTAAGAAAAAGGGGCTGGCTGCTCTCTTAGCAGCTGTAACCGGACTTTCCTCACTGGCAGTTGGCACAGTTTCTGCTGCACCGGCAGCTGCTGAAGATACCGAGGCAGTCAAGATTCTGTCGTTGGGCGATTCCATCACAGACGGTTATTGGACTTCCGGTGCTTATCGTAAGTATATGTACCACGACTTGGAACAGATGGGCTATAACATTGACATGGTAGGCCCGAAAGGAAGCAATTCCAACACGTTTACTTACAATGGACAGACCGTTTCCTATGATGATAACAACGCTGGATACAGCGGTTATGCTATTCAGGAAATGACAACCAAGGAACACCGTTCTGGTATCCTTGAAACCATTCAGGGTACTTGGTACAACGGCAAGAACATGATCTCCGCTTATCAGCCGGACATCGTTCTGCTGCAAATTGGTACGAATGATATTTTGAGCAACTACAATGACGGTATTACCGACCGTCTGGAAAACTTAGTCAATGTTATTTTACAGGACTTGGATTCTGACAGCACTGTTTTCGTTTCCACCATTCCTGACATTGATGCATACACGCGGGCAGACTGGCTCGGTTCTTATGGCATCAACGCTTGGAACAGCACACAGGAAGAAAAAGACCAGCTGATGGAAACTGTTACTGGCTGTATTGATACCTACAATACTTCTATTTATAACCTTGTTCTCAAGATGAAGAGCGAAGGCAAGAATGTTCAGTTTGCTGACATCAATAGTGTTGTAGATTACCAGACAGACTTGCATGATGGTGTGCATCCGAATGAAGCCGGTTATGAAAATATGGGCAACTACTGGGCTGGACTGTTGAATGACTTCTTCCAGAGCAATGGCACTAATCCGAAGCCAGTTACAACCACTACCACAACGCAGCCGGCAGTTACAACGACCACAACAACCACAACAAAGGCTACTACAAAGCCCATCACAACCACTTCTACTGCTAAAACTACGACCACAACCAAAGCAACGACCACAACAACAGCTGCAACTGTTCCGGCTGGTGCAACCGAAATTCACCTCACTGACGTAAAGAAAGGTGAATGCTACAGTTTGGAAAACTATCCGAACGCAACTGCAATTTCGTTCACCTTCTCTGGAAATCTTCAGTACATCGGCGGTGCGTTTGTTCTTGGAAACTGGACAAAAAATCAGCCATATAATGCAAGCGACTTGAATGGCAATACTTTGACATTCCCGATTGATATGACCGATATTGAGCAAAAGACTTTCACATTCTTTAGATGGAACGATAACGATGATGTACAGCTTGAAGATGTAACCTTGTATTGCGGCACTGCTCCGGCAACCACTACAAAAGTTACCACCACAACCGCAAAACCGACTACCACAACTACCACTACCACCACGACTGCAAAGCCGACTACAACTACCACTACCACCACGACTGCAAAGCCGACTACAACAACTACCACCACTACTACAACCGCAAAACCGACTACAACAACTACCACCACTACCACGACTGCAAAACCGACTACGACAACTACCACCACTACCACGACTGCAAAACCGACCACAACCACTACGAAACCAACCACGACAACCACAAAAGCTACTACCACCACAGCAAAGGTTACTACCACAACGACTTCCGATGAAAAGAAGGTCGTTCTGACCGATGTCAAGTATGGCAGTGCTTATTCGCTGGCAGATTATCACCCATCTGACATTAAGGAAATCGTTTTGCAGCTGGATGGTGAGACTGGATATGGATTCGGCGGTAAGCTGGTTCTCGGCAGCTGGGCTGTTCAAATGGATTACGGTGCTGCTGACATGAAGGACGACAAGACCATTACCTTCAAGATCACCAATCCGCAGGATACCATGACGGTCTTTGGTTACTGGGGTAACATGAAGCTCAAGAGCGTTACTTTGGTTTACTAATTTTCTATTAAGCTAATTTCATTGTTTGTCAATGTCAAGGGGCTGTTGCAAATTTTGCAGCAGCCCCGCTTTTTTATCAAATAATTTCCTCCCACTCTGCATAGAATAACAGAAAAAAGGAGGAACGATAACCATGAAAAAAGGTGCATGGATTGATTTTTCCCTGTGGCTGGCAGCCACAGAACTGGTCGGGATTCTCTCCGGCTGTCTTGCTGGAGATATTCGGGCAGTCTATCAGAATTTGCATCAGCCGCCATTCTCGCCACCTGGATGGGTGTTCCCTGTGATGTGGGGTATTCTATATGCCATGATGGCAATTTCCGCATATTTGATTCAACACGCTGACAGCACGCCTTGGAAAAAACGTAGAACGGCATTAATTCTCTATGCTGTACAGCTTGCCGTCAACTTCTCGTGGAGCATTGTCTTTTTTCGGTTTCAAAAGTTCGGTGCTGCCATTGGTGTCATCGGTTTATTGATTCTGCTGGTGATTGCAATGATTGTGGTTTTCAGAAAAATTCGTCCTGCTGCGGCTGGCTGGAATATTCCCTATCTGCTCTGGCTGCTCTTCGCCGCTTATTTGAATATCGGCACATTTCTTTTGAATCCATAATGGCAAGGAACAGAACTGCTTTTTTGCGGTTCTGTTTTTTCTTACATTATTTTTTTAAGAATCGCAGTTCTAATTACACAGTTTTTTATGCCACTTCCATCAAATTTTTGATTTTATCAAATCAACTCTTAAAAATACAAAAAATGTGATTTTTTTCAAAAAATCGGTTGACAAATCCGGAAAGACGTGCTATAATAATATACGTTGTGAGACACAAAAACAACAAAAACGAAATACCTTGCGGGTGTAGTTCAATGGTAGAATTCCAGCCTTCCAAGCTGGTTACGTGGGTTCGATTCCCATCACCCGCTCCAATTTTTCAAAATGCGCCTTTAACTCAGCTGGATAGAGTAACTGCCTTCTAAGCAGTAAGCCACTGGTTCGAATCCAGTAAGGCGCGCCATACATGGTGGGTGTAGCTTAGCTGGTTAAAGCGTCGGATTGTGGTCCCGAAGATCGTGGGTTCGAATCCCATCTCCCACCCCATATTTACCATGGTCATCATGGTGCAAAAAAGTCCGTTTCAAACGGGCTTTTTTTGTTTTTCCTGATACTTTTTCGCTTCGACAAGAATCGACAAAATTCGACAAAAAGCAGAATTGACGATACGCCAAAAGTCTATTATAATAAAATTGTTCACATTGTAAATTTCCGATAGCGATGTGAATAATTCCAACCAAAATTGCAGGTGCTCCTCTGGTTTTTTTATTCTTCCACCAGTGGAGCACTTGCGTTTTTCCGGAAAGTTTCGTTCTTTTTTTCCGCTCCCCTACATAAGATATAACAATTTCTACAATCCCCGTGGGAAATCCTGCACGTTTCCCACGCTGTGCGGATAATTTTGGAGGGAGCAGCTATGAAACAACAGCCAAGGGAACGTGCCATTATTCTCGGCGAATATATTCTGGAACAACAAGCCACCGTTCGTGCAGCTGCGGAATGGTTCGGCATTTCTAAGAGCACGGTTCATAAAGATGTCAGCGAACGTCTTTCCGATTTAGACCCCCACCTCTATGCAGGGGTAAAGATGATTTTAGAAAAAAATAAGCAGGAACGCCATATTCGTGGCGGACTTGCAACCAGAAAAAAATATGCTCTGCTGGCACAGCAGAGAGAACAACAAAAACATGCATGCCATCCGGCAGCAGAAATGCCTGTACGCAGGGATTCCTACATACAGGCATAACTACAAGGAAACGGCAGCAGGTCTGTGCACATCTGCACCGTTTCTCTGTCTGCCGGTTCAGAGCTATGACAGACAGAATCTATGGCAAAGCGGCAGTTCCCTCCTCGGAGAACTGCCGCTTTTCGATTGCATTTCTGCCATCACAGTTCCCCGACCTCTGCGGTGCGTACCGCTATTGCTATATTGTATGCAAAAACGGCAGAAATGTAACAAGGTAAATTCTGCTAATCAATCGCAGCTTATTCCCCAAAATACTTGACAATCCGGAAATCAATGATACCACTATAAGGGTCATAGAAAATATCTCGGTTTTCATTTCGATAAACCAGATATGTTTTCTTATAATACACCGGAATGAAGCTGTATTCGGAAAGCAGTTGATGTTCCATCTGCATACAAAGGTCGGTCAGCTGTGCAGCATTGTTACAAGTTGTAGTCTGCTGTATCATCGCATCAAAAGATTCGTTCTGATAGAATGGGTTCTGGTCGGAATAAAATGCAGACAGCACAGATGCCGGATTATTCTCTGAACCGGTAACGCCATAAAGTGCAATGCCATAATTCCCCGATTCCAGTCGGTCTTGATATTCCGAAGCGGTTACTTCTTCAATACCGATGTAAAATTCAAATGTCTTTTGCCAATTCTGAAGAATTTCATGCAAGTAAGAACAATCCATCAGTTCCGGACAAACAAGAATTTGGTCAGACGGCAAGGAATCCATTTTCAGCTCCTGTAAGCCCTTTTCAAAGTCCTGCTTGGCAGTTTCATTCTGATAGGTTGTAGACGGCTCTGGGACGTTATCTCGATACGGTACAGCGTCTACACGGGTATCAGGTGGAACAATGCCGGAAGCCCCTGTCAAGTCCCCGTCAGAATCTGCACCGATGTTGGAGCGGTCAATACTCTCTGAGAGTGCCTTGCGGATATTTGTATTGGCATAGGCTGTATTCGTCGGATTGAACACCAAGCCCAATGTCACTGAGGAATAGGCGTTCACTGTATAGACATCCGGCTGTGCAAGCTCTTGTTTCGGATAAATCGAAGTCGTTAAAATGTCAGACTGTTCGGAATCAAACGCTTCCTCTGCTTGTGCCTGCTTCTTCCGAATCAGAAATGTTAAGTCAGAGGGGTAGATTTTCCGGTCTGCTTCTTTGGAATCGTTTGCAGAGTTACACTGCATATAGATTACATTATCACTTCCGTAGGGGTCATAGAACCACTTTCGCAGATAAAAAGAACCGTTGGAAATCACAGAAGTTTCGTCCAGTCCATACCGTCCCTTTGTCTGCTGAAAAAAGGTTTCGTTACAGGGCAAGGCGGCAGTCGTTGCCAGCAGTTCCGGAAAGCGGCTGTTTGGCTCTGCAAGTTGGAAAATCAATGTCTGGTCGTCCTGTGCAGTTACGCCAATCTGCGTGGCATCTACTGTTCCCTGCATGATTTCAGCGGCGTTCAGCAGGCAGGAGAATGTTTCTCGATAGGGAGAACGGGTTTCTGCTAAAAACATTCGCTGAAATGCATAGACAAAGTCCTGTGCGGTAACTTTCCACGTTTCACCATCATCAATCTGTTCGTTTTGATTCTCATCAAAATACCAATAGCAATCATCTCGCAAATGAAACGTATATAGCAATCCATCATCCTGCATGGTATAGCTATCTGCAACGCCATTCGACAGCGTTCCATCTGGATTTTCTTCCAGCAGCCCTTGCATCATATTTCGCAAAATCAATTTTGAAGAGGCATCCGTCGCCAGCAATGGGTCTAAATTCTCTGGATTTCCTAAAAGTGTATAAGTAAATAGATAGCCAGAACCATCCGATTCTTCTTTTTGAAATGGCGATGTACAGCCACTGAGCAGAACGACTGGCAAACACAAACATAGGCATTTTTTTAGCAAATGATTCATCAGAAATTGTCCTTCCCTGAACTCTTGTTTTCTTTTATTATAACACGCCGCCTTGCAACTTGCAATCCTTTTCCGGACAAAATGCGTTATTCGTATTCATAAGCCCCCTTTGCATAGAAATAAAAAATCTTCTCTGCAAACTGCGACCCGAATTTGATTTGCAGATGCTTCGCAACATCATTTCCAACGGATACCATTCCATAGGGAATCAGATCGTTTTCTATCATGTGATTTGCGAGAAAGGCTTGCAGTCTGCTTGCAACGCCCTGCCGTCTTGCTTGTGGGGCAACATATTCAAAGCCCAGAGAACCATCCTTATGAATCCCAGCATATCCTTTTCTATCCTGTTCCGCTTCCAATACCCACATCTGTTTCTGGGCAATTCGATTCCATAATTGCTTGTGTCCAGAACGGTGATAGGTGCTTTCGATATAGGGCAAATCTTCCATTGTTGCAAGCCGGATTCCGCTCTTGTCAAGATGTTTTGTTTTTGGTATCATAGCAATCCAGAAATCTTCATGGTAAGTGAAGACCGCAAACTGTTGCAGAATATCCGATATTTGCTCAATGTTGGTGTAAACAGCAATATATTTCTCGTCCTGAATCCAACGCACCCATGAATTGTAACATTCTTGCTCCGTCCAATTTTCCGGCAAACATCCCATGATAGAAAGCCACGGCTCATAGTATTCTATATTGCACCAGCTGCTTTCCAATTCCCTTTCCCCTTTCGGCTGGAGAGAGAAATAACATTTCTAAGCGGTTCTGTTCCGTTCCCATAAAGCCAATCGGTTCATCCGATGCATCTACCGCAACGATAAGATGGCTCACGCTCTGCAATGCCTGTGGAACATAGCTTTTAATCTGCTTCACCTCTGCATCCGAAAGAAAATAATGCGTTGCACGAACAGATTCTAAAGTATCCTTTTCATCCTCTAATAATCTACCATAATCATTCCATTCTCCAAACATCTTTCCTGCTTGTGGCTGTGCAATCAGTTTATCTCGCCGCATTTCAAAGATACTTCGGTTTTTTCGTTTATCCCGCTGAATGGTATCAATTCGCACTCTCTGATAAAGCGGCGGAAAGGTACAGAAATTCTTTCATGCAGCTGGATGTTTCTGAAAAGCCTGCATTATTTCTGCATCTATTACAAATCCATTTTCAGATATATCGGGCAAAACTGCACGACCAGCATCTGTCATCAGTCCTAGTCTTTCTAACCTGCGACATCGTTCTTTATTCAACTCTGACCAGCAGCTTTTCGCAGTACGAAGCGTAAACCGCTGCATATCTACACCATTGCGTGGTATCAATCCAGCCAAAACAAAGTGCTTCCTCTACTGCATCCAAATACCATACACAATCAAGTGGGGGTGTTTTTCCTTTTTTAGCAACCATCCAGCATTCTGATTCTTTGTGATTGTTCTCTTCTAACCATTTTCTAAAAGCAGCTCTTGTTTTTATATTTAAGATGTTTTTTGCTTCCATATTACTTCTTCCATTCTTAGATGCATTGACAAAACAAAAGGGACTACCGCTTTTCAGCGGCAGCCCCCTGTTTTTTTGTTTTGTTGCTGTTGAAGCGAAACGAATCTTACTTCATTTCACCTGGCAGCTGCTGTACATAACCTACCAGATACTGCATCAATGCATTCAGGTCGTGTTCATCCAGAACCTGATCTACATTACCGCAGTCTGCATTCAAGAATGCCTGTTCATCCAGATCAACCTTACCAGCAAGTGCCTTGTTCAGGAGAACAACATCTACGATAGTAACCTGACCGTTCACGTTTACGTCACCGTACAGCGGAACCAGCGGCTTCTTAGTAGTGGTTGTTGTGGTTGTGGTAGCCTTTGTAGTTGTAGTAGTTGGCTTTGCTGTAGTGGTAGTAGCCTTTGTAGTTGTAGTAGTTGGCTTTGCTGTAGTAGTAGTAGCCTTTGCTGTGGTGGTGGTAGCCTTTGTTGTAGTAGTGGTAGCCTTTGTTGTAGTAGTGGTAGCCTTTGTTGTAGTGGTAGTCGGTTTTGCTGTAGTAGTAGTGGTAGCAGCTGTTGTAGTTGTGGTTGTAGTAGTAGTTGCTGCCGGAGTAGTTGTAGTCGTGGTTGCAGCAGCTGTTGTGGTAGTTGTAGTGGTGGTTGTCGTGGTTGTGGTGGTGGTAGTAGTCGTGGTTGTGGTTGTGGTTTCTTCTGGAACCAGTACGCAGATTGAACCATCTACATATGTCAAATCTACTCGTTCATCATTAACAGTAATCCAGTCAAGTGCATGACCGCCCTTGCTGTTCAGCTTTTCCTTATCAAAGTTCAGCGGAAATTCATAATAAGCCTTGCCCTTGATGTTAGCCGGATCATCTGCTGCTACAAGCTTTCCGCCCATTTCAGCCAGATCACTTGCTGTTACGTTCGGAATGTTGTAGTAAACAGCGAAAATGGTAGAACCATCTGCCATATCTGTGCCCTTTGCAATCTGATCAGTAGCAGAAACACCCCAAACGAGTTCATTGTTGTTATCCAGTGAAGTTCCCAAGGCATTCAATGCACTTGCAAATTCATAGAATTCTGTGTATGCACCTTGGCTATTCAGCAATCTCTGTGTTGCTGCACCTTCTCCATCAGTCTGGAATGCGAAAGAAACAGCGGTTGCATCAACTGCATCATATACCTTCAGCGGGATTTTTGCATATTCCTGACCCGGTTCTACGAAAATCTTGTGAGAATCCACAGTATTTCCGCTTGCATCGGTTACTTCTTCGCCGGAAACTTCAACTCTGGTATCAACCTTAGTAATGCTCTTTCTGTTTGTGTATACACGAAGAATATTATCTTCATAGGAAGCACGATCTCGAATGCTAACATCGTTTGGTCCAACCCAGTCAAGCAGTCTGCCGCCCTTGTCGTTCTTCTTTTCTGTTTCAAATGTCAGCGGGAAGTCATAGTAAGTGCTTTCATCTGCATCCTTCTGTGGTTTCAAGCCGTTTGCCTTTGCAATTTCCTCAACTTTTTCCTTATTCGGAATGTTGTAATACAGTGTGAAGAATGCTTCCCCATCTGTAATATTGCTTGCCTTTGCAACATTTGCACCTGCAGACGGAACGCCCCAGCTCAAGCCCTTCTTATTTTCTTCCCAGCTACCGAGATTTAAAAATTCATCTGTTGCATAGTAAGACTGGTAAGTATCCTCATTTGCATTCAACAGTGCCTGTGTTGCAGCACCTTCTCCATCGGACTTGAATGCAATGGTAATCCCAACAGTATCTTCTGCGTTGTACATATTCAGCGGAATTTTTGCATACTGATCTCCAGCGTCAACTTCAACAATTTTATCTTCGTTGATCTTGATAGTCGGAGTATCGTTATTGACTACTACGCAAATGCTGCTGCCCTTATAGCTTGCATTTACGCGAGTATTGTTTGTACCAGCCCATTCAACGATATGTCCCAGCTTGCTGTTCAGTCTATCCCGATCGAATTCCAACGGGAATTCATAGTAGCTGACCGTTTCGCCTTTATCGTTTTCACCATGTTTCGGTATCAAACCATTATCATTTGCAATGGTTCTAACCGTTCCTTCATCCGGAATTGTGTAATACAGGCTGATTGCCGGTTCATCCGGAGAAATATCGCTGCCCTTCAAGACATTGTTTCCGCTTGCCGGAACAGCCCAGCTCAGACCCTTCGGATTTTCTTCCCATGTACCAAGGTCTAAGAAACCATTGATTGCATAGTAAGACTGATAAGTGTCAGGGGTTAACAGTGCCTTTGTTGCTGCAGCTTCACCCTCCAGCTTAAAGCCGAAAGACAAACCAGTTGTATCTACTGCATTCTTCATATACAGCGGAATTGTTACATTTTCAGTTGGTTCTACAAAAATCTTCTTCTGATTATTGACATTGAGTTCCGGCAAGTCGCCTTGCGGAGTATCTGTTGTAGTTGTAACTGTCGTGGTTGTCTGTGCAGTCGTTGTTGTGGTTGCGGTTGTAGTAGTTACATCCGAATCATCCGGTGTAACATAAACACGAATAGCAGTCGTGCCAGTCACATCTGCTGATCCTTCATAACGAGTACCATTTGTTCCAGCCCAAGTGAACAGCTTTCCGTCCTTGCTATTCATGCTTTCGGTATCAATCTCTAACGGGAAGTCGTAATATGCCTGATCGCCCTTGTTTACTTTTTTCAACCCGTTTGCTGTTGCACATTCTTCTACTGTTTTTTCATCCGGCATGGTGTAGAAGAGGGAGATGAATGGAACATCATCAGAAATTTCACTCACCTTAACCGCATCAGATGTAGGAGCTTTTGCAACGCCCCAACTCAAGCCCTTCTTATTTTCTTCCCATGTGCCAAGGTTGGTAAACGGATCAGATGGAAATGCACCAACATAAGTAGCTGCATTCAACAGTGCTTTTGTTGCTTTTCCTTCATCTGTAGTTATAAATCCAAACGAAATACCTTCAGTATCTCCCGTTGCATGCATGTACAGCGGAATTTTTACATTTTCTTGTCCTGGTTTAACTGCAATCGGGTCATCCTTGCTGCCGCTTCCGATTGTAATTTTCGGCACATCAGCTGCCTTTGCCATCAATAACGAAGAGGCTGGAACAGCAGTTGCTGCCATTGCAACAGCAGCACAAAAAGAAACAATTTTGGTTATCTTCTTCATAGCTTTTCCTTTCTGTTCATAAACATAGAATCTATGGAGTTGCCTCCATATCGGTCTTAGATAGTGTACTGGCGTACAATTTTTGTGCGTTGCGACACCAAAGGAGATGCTCCAGCACCTATCACATTTCCTTTTTTATTATACAATTTTTTCTAAAGAATCTCAAATAAATTTGTGTAAATTTTGTGAGAAATTTTATTAAACAAATGTGACTAAAAAACAACTTGACAGATTTTCATTTCTCTGTTAGAATAAAATGCACGAACTTGAACAAAAGCAATGAAAGAGAAGGTGTACAGGTTGCTAACAAACTTTTTCGTAAATCAATTCATTCCCGACCACCAAAACATTGAAAACCCCGCTGTCCGGAAGGCTTATGGAACACTGAGCAGTGTTGTTTGCATGATCTGCAACATCCTGTTATTCGGTATCAAATATCTTGCAGGCAGTCTTTCCGGTTCGATTGCGATTCTCTCCGATGCATTCAATAACCTGTCGGACTGTGCAAACTGCCTGATTACTTTTTTCGGCTATCGCATGGCGGCAAAACCTGCCGACAAGGGGCATCCATTCGGACACGGCAGAATGGAATATCTCACTTCCCTGCTGATTGCTGTGCTCATCGCCATTATGGGCGTGGAACTGCTGCGGGATTCGTTCGATAAGCTCCGGCATCCTGCTCCGGTTACATTCCGCTGGCTGGTGCTGGGGATTCTCCTGCTCTCCATCCTTATCAAACTCTGGATGGCTCTATTTAACCAGAAGTTAGGAAAACAGTGCCGCTCTTCTGCCATCCTTGCAACCGCCAAAGACAGTTACAGCGATGTGCTGGCAACAACTTCGACACTGATTGTGTTGGTGGTTTCTCGATTTACGGATTTTCCATTAGATGGGTGGATGGGGATTCTAGTTTCCCTGTTTATCCTGAAAACGGCTTATGATATTATCAAAGATACGGTCGATGATTTGCTGGGGAAACCGGCAGATGCTGCATTGGTCAAGCAGATTTGCCAGCTGATTCGCTCTCATCCAGAAATTTTAGGGATTCATGATTTAGTCATCCACAACTACGGCATGGGCAAACGAATCGGAAGCTGTCATGTGGAAGTGTCCAGTCATTCGGATTTTGTCGCCATTCACGACTTGGTGGACAACATCGAACACCAGATTCAAAATCAGCTGCAAATTAACATGACCATTCACATGGATCCGATGGAACTGGACAACGAACAGATTAATGCCTGTCGTTCCATGCTCCTGCATATCCTGCATCAACTCGACCCACATTTACATATGCACGATTTTCGGATGGTCGCCGGCGAAACACACACCAACCTGATTTTTGACTTGGTTGTTCCATTCGATTGTGTATACAAGAACGACCAGCTGAAAGAAATGATTGAATCTGCTTTGGCTGCTCAACCTGTACAGTATTATACAATTATTACCTTCGACCGAGAATATACTGCCATCGACTCTGAAACAGATAGCGGTGAAAATTTTTAAAAATCCACTTGACAACATCCGTCTGCCTATGGTAGAATAGAAAAAATGGCGTGGATGAGAAAGAGTAACCGTTCTACAGCTTTTCAGAGAGCCTTTGGGTGGTGGAAAAAGGCAGGCTGCACGGCGAATACATCTCGGAGCTGACTACCTGAACCAGATTTGCAGTAGGGTTGTCCGGGTGTGCCCGTTACAGCATGCTTGAGGTCAGCTGTTTTTCTACAGCTGATGAACTGAGGTGGTACCACGGTGAATGATAACATCGTCCTCTGACAAATTCGCTTGTCAGGGGCGTTTTTTTATGCTCCTGAACAAATTTTCAGAAAGGTTGTATGAAAAACATGACAGTATTTGAAGAACTGAAACGGCGTGGCTTGATTGCACAGATGACCGATGAGGCAGAAATTGCAGAACTCATCAACAACGGAAAGGCAACATTCTACATTGGCTTTGACCCGACTGCTGACAGCTTGCACGTTGGGCACTTCATGGCACTGTGCCTGATGAAGCGGCTGCAAATGGCTGGAAACAAGCCAATTATCCTGATTGGCGGCGGTACGGCAATGATTGGCGACCCGTCCGGCAAGACCGATATGCGGAAAATGATGACAAAGGAAACCATTCAGCACAATGTTGACTGCTTTAAAAAACAGATGAGCCGCTTTATTGACTTCTCCGAAGATAAGGCGATTGTGGTTAACAATGGTGACTGGCTGTTGAACCTGAACTATATTGATGTTCTGCGGGAAGTTGGTGCTTGCTTTAGCGTCAACCGGATGCTGACGCATGAATGCTACAAACAGCGAATGGAACGGGGTCTGACATTCCTCGAATTCAACTATATGATTATGCAGAGCTATGACTTCTACAAGCTGTTCCAGGATTACGGCTGCAATATGCAGTTTGGTGGTGATGACCAGTGGGCAAACATGCTCGGCGGTACGGAACTGATTCGCCGGAAGCTCGGAAAAGATGCTTATGCAATGACCATTACCCTGCTCCTGAACTCGGAAGGTAAGAAAATGGGTAAGACCGAAAAGGGTGCTGTTTGGCTGGATGCAGAAAAGACAACACCGTACGAATTCTACCAGTACTGGCGGAATGTTTCTGACCAAGACGTCATCAAGTGCCTGAAACTGTTGACATTCGTTCCGATTGAACAAATTGAAGAAATGGAACGAACACTCGAAGGTCAGCAGCTGAATCAGGCAAAGGAACTGCTCGCTTACTCCCTGACCGAACTGGTACACGGAAAAGAAGCCGCTGACCAGGCACAGGATGCTGCAAAAGCAATCTTCACCAGCGGCAGTTCGAGCGAAAATATGCCGACAACTGCAATTCCAGCAGCAGATTTACAGGATGGCGGAATCGGCATTCTGACTCTGATGGTAAAGGCTGGACTGTGTGCCTCCAATGGTGAAGCTCGCCGGTTGGTACAACAGGGCGGCGTTTCTGTCAACAATGAAAAGATAACAGATCCGAAGGCAATCATCACTCTGGACGGCGAAACCATCATCAAGAAGGGCAAAAAAGTGTTCCATAAGGTTGTTGTGGAATAAGCCTTTTGTAATTTTATTTTGAAAAAACGGGAAAGCAAGCAAATTTTTGCCTTGCTTTCCTTTTTTCTGCAATTTTTCTGCCGTTTTCCTTTGGAAAAGACGGTTTTTCCCTATTCCTGAAAAAATTGCTTGACAAATCTTATGTGGTGTGGTATCCTATAGTTAGTCGCAAATAACTGACTAGTTTCATTGGTTAGTCATAACTAACCAATTCGTGATGAACCATCACATAGAAGTAATCAACAATGAGTATTGACACGATCCAAACAAGGAGGATTTTATGAGCGTTGTAATTATCGGTGGAAACGAATGTATGAGCCGGAAGTATACAGATATCTGTCAGGAACACGGCTGTAAGGCAAAGGTATTTCCAAAGGAAACCGGTCCGCTGGAAAAGAAAATCGGTTCTCCAGACTTGATGATTCTGTTCACCAACACCGTTTCCCACAAAATGATTCAGGGTGCAATGAAAGCCGCAAAGAAGAACTCTGTGCCAGTTGCACGAATCCACAGCAGCAGTGCAACTGCCTTGCGGAATCTGCTGTGCGAACATTGCCCGATTTGTTCCAACTGTCAGGCAAAGGCAGAATAAACTCGATTTCCTCTACCTATCTCAATTTTATCTCACAGAAAAGCAGCTGTCGGATTTTCCGGCAGCTGCTTTTTCCTATCTGCTGTTCTATTTACTTTGCGGCTTCTTCGGTTTCCGATGCAGAACGATGCATATTGATGCTGTCAATATCTGCAAACCGATGCAGATTCTCGGAAATGTTCCGGTCATCTGCCTGTCCAATCAATTTATCACGGTTTCGTTTCGTCACTTCTGGTTCAATATGTCGGCTTGGGCCGCCCACACATCCGCCAACACATGCCATACCTTCTACAAAGTCTGCTGGCAATCTGCCCAGCTTCATCAGCAGCAAGGCTTTCTTACATTCTTCTGCACCGTTGCACTTATGAATGTTGACTTCTTCGGTAAAGCCCTGTTCTTTCATGCCCTCCAGAACGGCTGCGGTAACACCGCCGCTATCACCAAACCGCTTTCCGAATACACTACCGTCCTGCTGTTCGTTCGGCTCTGGCTTCAATGTAACGCCTTTCGCACGGATAATGGCACGAATTTCCCCGAACGTCAAAACATAGTCTGCATTTCCCTCCAGACGCTGTTCCAAAACTTCACTCTTCTTTGCAACACATGGCCCAATAAAGACTGTAATCGTTCCCGGATGTTCTGCTTTCAGCTTTCGAGATACGGCACACATCGGGGAAACGGTTGTGGAAATATTCTCTTTCAGCATCGGATAATGCTTTTCAATCATATTTACAAATGCTGGACAGCAGGAAGTTGTCTTCTTCTTTCCCTCCTGATACGCTTCCATCCACTCTGCTGCTTCTGCATTGGCGGTCATATCTGCACCCAATGCCACTTCTACCAAATCGGCAAATCCGACCTGCTGCAAGGCTTCTCTCCAGCTGGAAATGGTAATGCCATCCCCAAACTGCCCTTCTGCACTCGGGGCAATCATTGCAACAACACGCTTTCCAGCAACCAATGCCTTTACGACATCTACCAAAAACGCCTTGGAACTAATCGCTCCGAATGGGCAGCTATGAATACAGTGCCCACACTGAATGCACTTGCTCTCGTCAATCTGACAAACACCATATTCATCCATCGTCATTGCATTCACTGGACAGCTTCGCTTACATGGTCGAATCAGGTCTGCAATCGCATTGTATGGACAGGCTTTCGCACATTTTCCGCATTCTTTACAGAGCGAGGGGTTAATATGTGCCCGTGTCCGTCCAATATCAATCGCACCGAATCGGCAGGACTGCTGACATGCCTTTCCCATGCACTTCTGACAGTTGTCCGTGACAACATAACGGGAAATCGGACATTCTTCACAGGCTGCCCGCACAACCTGTACCACCAAATTATTTGGTGCACCCTCTACATTTCTGCCCTCTGCCAAACGAACCCGCTGCCGCACAATTTCCCGTTCTTTATAGACGCAGCAACGATATTTTGCCGTTGGACCTGGCATCAATCGCAATGGCAATTCATCTTTTTCCTCTTCAAATTTTCCGGCGAAAACCAGTTTTGCAACTTCTTCTAAGATTTCATGTTTAATTTTGACAATGGTTGCGTCATTCGTAGCCATAGTTTCACTCCTCTGGGTCTGATTGCTTTTATCCATCCGCTTTTTCTATGAAATTCTTCCAAATTTCATAAAACCAGTTCTATGTACAGTATACTCGTTTTCTGACCATTTGTCAAGCAAGTTCTCAACGCAGCCAAACCCGTCAAAAAATCTGAATTTTCCCCAAAAATCAACAGATTTCTACATGGAAAAGCGGTTCTTTTCCGGAGTTATTGAAAATAAGATATAAAAAGTTTAGAAATCCACAGTAAAAGCAGCAATAAAATCGTGATAGAATAAAGATAAGGATAAAATGATGCAGATGAAACAAAACTAAATTCGACTTTAATTAGGAGTGAAAAAACGCCTTGATCATCGACTTTGTGAATTATACGCTCTATCATCCCGGTGCAGAAGCATCTATTTTATTTCATCTACATGAATATGGACTGCGTGTTCCTCGGTTTTTTTGTATTCCGGAACAATACGAACCAGAAGAACTGGATGCCTATTTTGCCATGCACTTTCAGGATGTCTTACAATATCATGTTTGGATGACGGCAACCATTGTCGTTTCTGAAAATAAAACTGATCGAACCGAATGGATGCCCAATTGTAAAGCGGACTTGCCTGTTTATACAAACGTCAAAAAATATGCCCTGTACCGCAACATTGAACGAATTTTAGAAAGTCGGGAATCCTATCGGCAGAAAATTGCAGCAGCAGAATCTGTTTCGCCGGAACAGGTGCAATTTCATATTATCATTCAAGAAGCAAGAACATTTACAGAATTTGCGGTTCTGAATACCATTCAGCAAGATGGCATTCTAAATGAAACGCAAATCCAAATCGGCTGCGGCTGGAACAGTGAACTGGTTTGGAACGATACGCCTACTATTACCATGTGCTATCACAACACCGACCAACTTCTCTACTATGGACTGCCAGCCGGCACGACCCCTCCGGAAGATGATTTTCTACGGAAACTGGAAAAGGCAGCTCAAATTCTATTTACCAAGTTTGACGTGCAAATGCAGATTTCCATTTTTGTTGACCCGGAAAGCCACCATTTATTCGCTCTAACTGTTCGGCAAACAGCTCTCCCCAGTGAGGAAAGCATTTTATTTGACAGCCGCAGCATTTTAAGTGCATTCTATCCCACCACTTGCACCCCCTTGATGGGCAGCTATATGCAAAACATGTATAACCATGTGATTCATAGCTTTTTTAAAACAACCCTGCACTTATTTGACCACCCCTATTCCGTTTCCGATGATATGGATGATATTGTCATTTATATCAATGGCAGACTTTATTTCTGTGTGGAACATTGGAACAAATTGCTGTATTATTTTCCAACTTTCCGAAAGAAGCAGAGTTTTAAAAATGTCTATGCCCTGCTCCACGACCGAGATGGGATTCGTTCGTGGATGGTACACCGTTATATTGATTATATTGGAAGACGATTGATGCGATCGGATTTTAAAGTGGTACAGGAGAAATTACAGCTGCTGGAAAATCGAGTACAAGTCTATCAATCTTATGATCTCTCCCGAATGTCCCTGTCGGAACTGAATCAATATTACAAACGCTTTCAAAATACCAACATTGCTTGCTGGCATTATACGTTGCTGAGCGTATTGAACAGCCGCATTTCCATTCAGCACCTGAAAAAAAGCCTGCGGAAAACGCATCCAGATTTACCATCTGGGATTCAATATCAATATGCTGCCGATATGCTCCCCATGCCAGACTGGGCAGGAAAAAAACTACGGAAAAAAATCCGGTGCACACAAAAATCCGAAACCTATCGAAAACAATTCCTGAAATTACAAGACCAACTGGTAAAATTGCTGGCAGATTTGTTCTTAGCTGCCGGAAACCGCTTGTATGAAGCCGGTGCGATTTCAGATGTCGATGATGTGCACTATCTGGTTTTAAAGGAAGTCTTAGCCTCTATGGAAGACCCCTCCGTTCAGTGGAAAGACAATCGTTCCGCATGGCGGAGAGAAGCTTACCGCTGGTATTTAAATCTCCCCAACTATACAGAAATGGTACTGCAAAAGAAATGCATTGGGCAGCAGGAAGAACCATTAACACACATGGTTTTCCCGAGCGGCAGCGGAAAAACACAGGGGCGTCCTTGTATGCCGGGACTTTCCAAAGGAGATATTCTCATTTATGACGAAAAACAGCCACTATCCGAAGAACAGGCTGTCGGAAAAATCATCATCACGGTTCACCTCTCCAAATTTCTGCTATCACTGCCGTTAAAAGGCTTAATTTTAGAAGAAGAGCTGACCTGTGAACAGGTATCCGCACAGGCAAACCCACGGGTATGCTTTCCAGTATTATCCGGCGTGCGGGGTGCTTGCAGCTTATTCCAACACACCCAGCAAATCTATTTGAATGGATGGACAGGCGAAATCACTGCCATCCGAGAACAAGCCACCGAAAAAACAAAAACGCTTTGGTCAGAATATTGTTCCAGACATCAATAAGAAAAAATCCATCCGGTTGCCCGTTGAAATACGGCAGCCGGATGGATTTTTTATATGAAATGCTGAACAATCAATGCTATAATCGTAACCAAAATAGACAGTCCCACAATTGAAACACAACAGATACAATATATGTTGTCTGCTTTTTCCTGTTCCTTTGTCCTTTGTTTTGCATCTTTGGAATTTATTGTTGTTTGTCCCTGTTTGTGCTCCTCTTTTTCCATGTCCTGCAAGACTTGACAGGTAACTGCTAACTTTACAAAATCTTTGCCATTATAATGAAACGGCTTATATGGTTTATAATCCATCTGTAGTTCCTCCTTTTAGGGCTTGGTTTGTGTGTTCCAATTTCTCCGGAAGAATAATTCCCGATACTGTTTCGGAGTCTTTCCCATCTCCTTTTTAAAAATCTGAATAAAATGGCTCTCTGAACTAAAACAGAGATAATTTGCAATCTCTGCACAGGAATAATCCGAAAACTTCAGTATATTTCCGGCTGCCTCTACTCGTTTCTTTCGGATGTAATCGCTAATCGTAAGCCCCATTTCTCTATGAAATAACTTGGACAAATGGGACGGGCTGAGGTGCACTGCCTCCGCCAATGCTTGCAGCGTGATTTTGGTATGTAAGTGGTCATAGATGTAATCCAACGCCACCAAAACTGGTTTTGGATATCGTGGCTTCTTGTGAATTATCTGCATTCGCTGCGTAAAGTCATCAATCACCTGTTGGTGCAGCACGTTTATTTCCTGCTCTTTTTGGCAACGATCAGCACTGCGGATATAAATATCACTGAGATTGAATGCTTCTTCCATCTCCATGCCACCCTCAATACAATAACGGGTCAGAATTGCAACTGTAATCACAAAATGATAAATCAAATTCCGGAGCGGATTCTCACTCAAAGCCCCCATTTTTTCACTGCCCAGTGGTTTGAATAACCGGTGAGCCATTTCGATATCGCCCTGCTGAATGGCTCTAAAAAATTCCATCTCCCGATCATATGCCAGATGTGAAACTTGATACTCCCGATTTAAAAATACAACATGTGTCAACTCTTTTTCAATATCCATGGCGTTCCTGCCCCCTTTTTCCTCATTATAGCATATCTTTTCGGAAAACGCAATCAAAAACATAACAAAAATATGATAAAAATCACCATTGTATGATATAAAAGCAAGAAAAATTGTGCTATATTAGTAGTAATGAAAGCATTCTCATGCACAAATTTTATTCAGATTTGATAAATTCAATCGGTCTTTATCGTTCAAAGGAGGAGTTTTTATGCATCGTCACATTTTTCAAAAAAGCATTGCTGCCATTGCAGCGGGTGCTATAGCAGCAACAAGTTTTGCTGTACTGCCCTCGTTTTCTGCTTCAGCAGCATCCACCATTTTATCTTCGGATTTTTCCAATGGTACTTCCGGCTGGTCAACCTACAAGGCAAGCGGCGGAAGCTGCTCGATGGGCGTAGAAAATGGAAAATTAGCGTTAACCGTCAACAGTGTCGGCACGCTGAACTATTCTGTACAAGTCGGCTATGATGTTGTACCGCTCTATCAAAACGGTGTTTATCGCTTAACATATGATATTTCTTCTACGGAAGATTGCACCGTGGAACAGATGATTCAGCAGAACGGCGGAACATATCAGGCTTACACTTGGAAGGGCTTGGACTTAACCGCAGAGACACAGACGGTAGACTACACCTTCACCATGAAGAAGGAAACCGACATTATGTCCAAACTGGTTTTCAACTGCGGCTATGAAGGAAAAGATGTTGCACCGCATACTATTTATCTGGACAACGTATCTTTGGAACTGATTGATGACAGCAAGGTTGACTATGCTTCATTTCAGCCATACGAACCGTCTATTATAACGGATCAGGTCGGCTATCAGTCAAACAGCAAGAAAACAGCGGTGTTCCGAGATGTAACCAGTGAAACAACCTTCTCCGTTGTCAATGCAGACACCAAACAGACTGTTTACACCGGAACATTATCCGACAGCATCAACAATTCCCCTGCAAGAGAAACCGAATGGACAGGTGATTTTTCTGCTGTTACAGAGCCGGGGTCTTATTACATCACCTGCGGTGATTTAGACCAATCTTACACCTTTACCATTTCAGATGATGTTTATGATACGCTCTTGACCGACTCTGTAAAAATGCTGTATTTGCAGCGGTGCGGAACAGAAGTCAAAGATGACACCTTTGGGCATGTTGCCTGCCACAACACAAAAGCAACCATCTATGGCACATCTCAAACCATTGATGTAAGCGGTGGCTGGCACGATGCCGGCGACTATGGACGTTATGTTGTTCCAGGGGCAAAGGCGGTTGCAGACCTGCTCTATGCATATGCAGCTTCCCCGTCCTCTTATGGCGATGCAACCGGCATTCCGGAGAGTGGCAACGGTGTTCCGGATATTCTGGACGAAACCCGGTACGAACTGGAATGGATGCTGAAAATGCAGGATGCAAAATCCGGCGGTGTTTACCACAAAGTCACCTGCGAAAATTTCCCAGGCTATGTGATGCCGGAAGACGAAACCCAGCCGCTGATCGTAACACCGATTTCTACCACTGCAACTGCGGATTTCTGTGCATCTATGGCAATGGCATCTGAATTTTATCAGAATGTAGACAAGGATTTTGCAAACACCTGCTTGGCTGCGGCAAAAAAAGCATGGGAATTCTTAGAGGAAAACCCGAAGCTGATTTTTGAAAACCCAGAAGATATTACTACCGGTGCTTATGAAGATACCAGCGATACCGATGAGCGTTACTGGGCAGCGATGCAGATGTATCGAGCAACCGGGGACGAATCCTATTTGCAAAACTTTATCGGTTCTGCTGCGAAAACTGGCATGGACTGGACAACAGTCGGCGACTATGGCAACATTGCCATTCTGACTATGGCAAATCCGAATCAAACCATGTATGCAAAGGCAAAGAAAGCCGTTTTGAAAGAGGCTGACCAGTTTGTTTCTACTGCAAAATCCAGTCCGTATGGCGTTTCCGTTGTTAATTTCAACTGGGGCAGCAATATGACGGTTGCCAATGCTGGTGTAATTTTAGGGCTGGCTTATCAGCTGACCGATGATACTTCTTATTTAAATGTTTCTGCATCAAACTTGCATTATCTGCTCGGCAGCAATCCGATCGGAGAATGCTTTGTCACTGGATTTGGTACGGTTTCCCCGCAGAATCCGCATCACCGCCCATCTATGGCGAAAAAACAGGCAATGCATGGCATGTTAGTCGGCGGTGTCAACTCCAACTTAGAGGACAGTGCTGCAAAGGCATATTTGGCAACCACTGCTCCTGCAAAATGCTACGTTGACCACTCCGAAAGCTATTCTACAAACGAAATCACGATTTATTGGAACTCTCCGCTCACCTATTTGATTTCCCTGAACAACGCAAATACGGGCAACACTGGAACAGTCGGCGATGTCAATCAAGATGGTGCTGTCAATGTTGCAGACGTGATTCTGCTGCAAAAATACTTGATTCGCAAGGCAACATTGACCGCTGAACAAGGTGTTAATGCCGATATGACAAAAGATAATATCGTCAATGTTGTAGACCTCTGTCTGCTAAAAAAGAATGTATTGAAAAACAATTCCAATCCAAGTCAGCCTGACCAGCCGACAAAGCCAGATCAGCCTTCTACCAACAAACCTGATCCAAACGCAACGATGTATGCAAACTTCCGAGCAGGCACAGCCAAGGAATTTATCGCATCTGATGGCTGGACAAACGGCAATCCGTTTGACTGTTTCTGGAAAGCTTCCAACGCAACCTTCAAAGACAACGCTTTGAATCTGACCATTGACAAAGACCCTACTGGGAAATATCATTACATTGGTGCAGAATACAGAACCAATGATTTCTATTCCTACGGTTACTATGAAACTTCCATGCAGGCAATCAAAAATGATGGCGTTGTTTCCTCATTCTTCACCTATACAGGGCCGAGCGACAACAACCCGTGGGATGAAATTGACGTGGAAATTCTCGGCAAGGACACCACAAAGGTACAGTTCAACTACTACACCAACGGCACAGGTAACCACGAATACATGTACGATTTGGGCTTTGATGCTTCCGAGGGCTATCACACCTATGGTTTTGACTGGCAGAAAGATTCCATTACTTGGTATGTAGACGGAAAGGCTGTTTACAAGGCAACCTCTAACATTCCATCTACACCGGGCAAAATCATGATGAATGTATGGCCGGGAATCGGTGTTGACGACTGGCTCAAGCCGTTCGATGGCAAAACACCGCTGACTGCAAAGTATCAGTGGGTAACCTACCGAGAGAATGCCACTTCTACCACACCAAGCACACCAAGCACACCAAGCACACCTTCTGGAAATGAACCAGATGCAAATGCAACGATGTATGCAAACTTCCGAGCAGGCACGACCAAGGAATTCATCGCCTCTGATGGCTGGACAAATGGCAATCCGTTCGACTGTTTCTGGAAAGCATCCAATGCAACATTCAAAGACAATGCACTGAACCTGACCATTGACAAAGACCCGACTGGACAATATCATTACATCGGTGCAGAATACAGAACCAATGATTTCTATTCCTACGGTTACTATGAAACTTCCA
>ERZ773264.1447-NODE-1447-length-28102-cov-33.075516_pt1 | contig 28102 bp, 20 predicted proteins | sample MGYA00511910_ERZ773264 | MGnify/ENA primary metagenome ERZ773264 (study PRJEB29015, sample SAMEA2737739) | human gut metagenome | biome: human gut; feature: human-associated habitat; material: faeces | place: China | collected 2012 ...
CGCGCTGGCAGCGCCCACCTCGGCCTGACAGCCGCCCTCCGCGCCCGCGAGAGTGGCGCGGGCCGCGATGACCTGACCGAACCCGGCGGCGACATAGAGGGCGTCGCAGATGGACTCTTCGTCGGCCTCGCCGCTGCGGGCCAGCGGCAGCAGAACAGCGGGCAGGACGCCGCAGCTGCCCGCCGTGGGGGCAGCGACGATGCGCTTCATGCAGGCGTTGCACTCGGCGGTCTTGAGAGCTTCGGCAGTCACTGCGGCGAGGTAATCGCCGCCAAGGCTCTTTCCTTCTTGATGGGCCTGCTCCACCCTGGCTGCATCGCCGCCCGAAAGGCCGCTTCGGCTGCGCTGGGCCGGGTCATAGTCCCGGCTGGTGGCCTGCATCACCTGCCAGAGGTGGTGCATCATCTCCCGGCTGTGGGCCTCGGTGAGGCGGCTCTCGGCTAAATCGCTGCGGAGGATGGCCTCCGAAAGGGAAATATTCTGGCTGCGGGCAGCGGCCAGCATCTCTTCACAGGATAAAAACGACACGTCTCAGTCCTCCTCGCATTCTTCCGGCTCGTCGATGTTCAGGCAGGTGACTTTGCGGATGCCCGGCATCACGGCCATCTGCTGTTCCAGCACGTGGGGAATATGGGAGTCGCATTCCAGCACCATAACGGCGCAGCCGCCCGTCGCGGCGCGGAACACCTGCATGGACGCGATGTTGATGCGGCGCTGGGCCAGCGACATCGTGACCTCGGCGATGCAGCCGGGGGTGTCCTCGTTATGGATGATAATGGTGTTGCTGTCCCCGCCGAAGTCGGCAGGCACACCGTCGATCTCCGTCACGCGGATGCGTCCGCCGCCCACAGAGGCCGCCTTCAGGACGAGGGTCCGGCCCACCTTACTCTTTAAGGTAAGCACCGTCGTATTCGGGTGGGCGGCACGGAGCTCCACCGGATGGATGGTGAACTTCATGCCGGCCTCCTCGGCCAGCGCGAAGCTGTCGGGCAGGCGGGGGTCGTCCGGGCGGAGACCCAGCAGACCCGCCACCAGCGCACGGTCGGTGCCGTGGCCCCGGCCTGTGGTGGCAAAGCTGCCGTAGAGCCCAATGTCCGCCTCGGCGGGGATGTCGCCCAGCAGCTTCTGGGCCGTATATCCAATGCGGGCGGCACCCGCCGTATGGCTGGAGGAGGGGCCGATCATCACCGGCCCGAGAACGTCGAACAGACGCATGAGGTGTACACTTCCTTTCGTTTTGCAGCGCCCGGGACCCCATTCGCTGACAAAAGAACAGATTTTCTTTCTTTTTATTATACCGCTTTTGAGCTTATTGTGCTATAATAACTTCATAATGTTTTGAATCTTGCCCTTTCAGGGGGCAGCACGGAGGGTAGAACCTATGAAACTGGTAAGCGTGGAAACTCCCGAAAAGAGTGTCTGCAAAATGACTTTCAGCGCTTCGGCTGAGGAGCTGGAAGCTGCGTCCAACGCCGTGTACGAGCGCACCCGCGCAACATACACCATCAAGGGCTTTGCCAAGGGCGAGGCTGACCGCGCCCAGATCGAGGCCGACCGCGGCGAGCACACCTTCTGGTACGACGCCATCAACGATTTGATGGACAAGGACGTCCCGGCCCTGTACAACGCAGCGATGGCAGAACACGGCTTCCACGCTGTGGACGAGCCGGTCTACGACCTGGTCAGCGTGAAGAAGGACGAGGGCTTTGTGGCCACTGCCACCACCGCCCTGCAGCCTGAGCTGAACCTGACCCAGACCACCGGCTTCAAGACCGAGTGCGTCACCCCGGAAGTCACCGACAAGGAGATCGACGCTGTGCTGGAGCGCCGCCGCGCCATGGCCGCTGAGCTGGTGCCTCACAAGGGTCCGGCCGTCAAGGGCAACATCGTCCACATCGACTACGAGGGCCTGCTGGAGGGCAAGCCCTTCAACGGCGGCGCCGCCCAGAACCAGACCCTGCAGCTGGGCAGCGGCCGGATGATCCCCGGCTTCGAGGAAGGCATCCTCGGCCACAAGGGCGGCGAGGAGTTCGACATCTTCGTTACCTTCCCGGCCCGCTACCACGTCAAGGACCTGGCCGGCAAGCCCGTGGTCTTCAAAATCAAGCTGCACGACGTCTGCGTCCGCCAGCTGCCCGCTCTGAACAGCGATTTTGCCAAGAAGGCTGCCAATGTGGACACCATGGACGAGTTCCGCGCCCAGATCCGTCAGCAGCTCCACGACAACAAACACGCCGCCGCGCTCAACCGCGCCAAGGACGCCATCCTCACCCAGCTGGCCGCAGCCGCTGAGGGCGAGCTGCCCAGCGTTCTCGTCGAGAGTGCCTATCAGCAGGAGATGGAGCAGATCCAGCAGCAGCTGCAGATGCAGCGCCTGAGCCTCGACCGCTACCTGAGCCAGATCCATCAGACCCGCGAGAGCTTCACTGCCGCTGTCCACACTGCTGCGGAGAAGAACACCCGCGCCCGGATGGCCCTGCTGCAGATCGCTCAGAACGAGAACCTCGTCCCCACTGAGGAGGACATCGACAAGACCCTGTCCGAGCGCGCTGAGCGCACCAAGAAGACCCTCGAGGAAGTCAAGGCTGCGTCCAACGTGAAGGCCATCCGCCGCAACGAGGGCATCCGCCGCGCTGCCGACTATGTCATCGAGCACTCCACCATCGAAGAAAAATAATTTATCCTGCTTTTGCGCCTGCACCACTGTGCAGGCGTTTTTTATTGTTCATTTTTTCTCTCTTGACTTTTTTTCTCTGCTGCGGTATTTTTAGGGTGAGAAATTCTATCCGAGCCTCAGCTGCGGCCCGGACGGATAAAGTAAAATCTTCTGCGGGACATTCCGCTCATCTATTTTATTGCGACAGGAGGTTTTCCTTATGAAAAAGTTTCTTCTCGCTCTTCTGACAGCTGTCACGGCGGCTGCATTCTTCTGCGGCGCGGCGGCATCTGTGGCCACTTACAGCGCCAGCTATGACGCACCGGCCGGCATCAACGCCATCGTGGTGCAGGACAACAGCGCTGCGGTCATTCTGCAGGCCGCCGACATCGACCACATCCGCGCCGATTACACCTACACCTCGAGCTACGCCTTTGAAAGCTCCAAGCTCTACGACTTCACGGTGGCGGGCAGCACCCTCACCGTGACCAAGACCCGGGAGCCCAACTCTTCCCTCATCATCCAGAGCCAGGACACCCGCAGCTGCACCCTGACGCTGCAGATCCCCCGCCAGACGCTGGCAAACATCACCGTCAGCACCACCAACGACAGCATCACGCTGGACGGCGTTTCGGCACAGACCGCCAGCCTCACCACCGACAATGGCCGCATCGAGGTGTCGAACTTCAACGGCTCCACCCTGAGCGGCACCACCCGCAACGGCAAGATCACCATGAGCGGCGTCACCTCCCAGAATGTGGCTGCCACCATCCAGAACAGCGGCACCCTCAAGCTGGAAAACATCTCTGCCAACGTCTGCAACGCCAAGGTGCAGAACGGCAGCATCACCGGCTCTGTGATCGGCAGCGGCAGCTCTTACGGCTTTGATCTGGCCGCAGACGGCGGCAAGATCCGCGTCTCCGACGCCAACGACAAGAACTTCGTCTTCTTCGGCAAGGACACCCTGCAGCAGAATGCAGATGCCCCCAACAAGCTGAACCTCGCCACCAAGAACGGCGACGTTGAGGTCGAGTTCGTCCGTTAAAAGAACATTAAAAATGCCTGTGCAGCATCTGCCGCACAGGCATTTCTTTTTGTCCGGATACAGTCAGCTGAGCCAGTTGAAGCCCATGACCACCACGCCGAGGATGACGAGGATAATGCCGGTGGCACGGTTGAGGGTCTTGGCGTCGGCCTTATTGGCAAAGACCGCCGCGATGCGCGCCCACAGCAGGGTGAATACGACGCAGAGCGCCCAGACGTGCCAGTCCGGTGCGCCGCCGATGGCGAAGTGGCTGACAGCGCCGGTCAGGGCCGTGAAGGTCATGATGAACACGCTGGTACCCACAGCCGTTTTCAGCTCGTAGCCGAGGACGCTGGTGAGGATGAGGAGCATCATCATGCCGCCGCCTGCGCCGATAAAGCCGCAGATGAAGCCGATGAGGATGCCGCAGACGATGGACTGGACGGCCCGCTTCTTTGCGCTGACGCCCTGCATGGCCTCTTTGGTGGTCATGACGGGCCGGACGATGAACTTGATGCCCAGCAGGAAGGTCATGAACACCGAGAAACTGCCCATCGTGGCCGAGGGGAGCAGGCTGGCCACCCAGCTGCCCACCACCGTGAACACCAGCACGCTCACCATCATGATGAGGCCGTTTTTGATGTCGAGGTTCTTATTTTTATAGTAGGTGTAGGCTGAGACGGCGCTGGCCAGCACGTCTGACGAGAGGGCGATGCCCACGGCCATATAGGGGTCCATGTGCAGGAAGGTGATGAGCATGGGGCTGATGACAGCCGCCGCGCTCAGGCCGGCAAAGCCGGTGCCAAGGCCCGCGCCCATGCCGGCGAAAAAGGTGACTAAGATCGTAAATAAAATGTTCATGCTTCTCCTTCCAGAATGGCGTCCAGATTCTTATTCATGATGTCCATCGTCTCGAAGAACGCCTTTCGCTGTGCTTCATTGGTGTGTTCCAGCAGACGCGCACCAAATTCCTCCTGCAAGGCCCGGCCCTGCTCGATGATGGGGCAGGCTTTTTCGGTGCAGCGCAGCAGGGTGCGGCGGCGGTCGCCGGGGTCAGCCTCGCGGACGAGGTAGCCCTCCTGCACCAGACGGTCTACGTTCACCGAGACGAGGTTTGCTTTCAGTTTGCGCACCTCTACCACGTCGCTGGCGGTCTGGTAGCCGGGGTTGTTGGCGAGGAACATCAGGATGTCAAAAGCCGTCTGGGGCAGATGGAGCTTCTGGCACAGGGGCTTGCAGAGGGCGGCGTAAGCCGCCGAGGTCTTCCGCCCAAATTCGATGCCCGGGGTATTCATGGGGCGCCTCCTTGTGATTCAAAATTGTATCATTCAAATTTGAAGTAATAATAGCACAAAAACGCAGCGATTGTCAAGAGAAAAGGAGCGGCCCGCATCTTGCAGGCCGCTCCCTGTTTCCGTTTTCTTTACAGCATCATGATGAGCCGCGTGCCGAAGGCCGCCAGCCATGCTACGATGCACTGATTTGCCACCATGATAAGCGCCCACTTGCCGCCCAGCTCCCGCTTGACCGAGGCCACCGCCGCGATGCAGGGCGTATAGAGCAGGCAGAACACCAGCAGGGGTGCAGCCGCCGCCGGGGACAGCGCGGCGGCAAAGGCCGCAGAGGAGCCATAGAGGATGGTGAGGGTCGAAACGACGCTCTCCTTGGCCATAAAGCCGGTGATCAGGGCCGTAGACACCCGCCAGTCGGCAAAGCCCAGTGGCGCAAACAGCGGCGCGATACCGCTGGCCAGCCATGCAAGGATGCTCTGCTGCGGGTCAGCGGTGAGGCTGAGCCGCAGGTCGAAGCTCTGCAGGAACCAGATGATGATGGTCGCCACAAAGATGACCGTAAAGGCGCGCTGGAGGAAATCGCGGGCCTTTTCCCAGAGCAGCTGGACCACATTCTTGAGGCCGGGCAGGCGGTAGTTGGGCAGCTCCATCACAAAGGGGACGGCCTCGCCCTTAAAGACACTGCTCTTCAGCAGGATGGCCATCAGAATGCCCACCGCAATGCCGAGGAAATAGAGGCTGACCATCACCAGAGCCGCGTGCTCCGGGAAGAAGGCCGCCGCAAACAGGCTGTAGATGGGCAGCTTGGCCGAGCAGCTCATAAATGGGGTGAGCAGGATGGTCATTTTGCGGTCGCGCTCCGAGGGCAGGGTGCGGCTGGCCATAACGCCGGGGACGGTGCAGCCGAAGCCGATGAGCATTGGCACGATGCTGCGCCCCGAGAGGCCGATGCGGCGGAGAAGCTTATCCATCACGAATGCCACGCGGGCCATGTATCCGGTATCCTCCAGCAGAGAGAGGAAGAAGAACAGGGTCACGATGATGGGCAGGAAGCTCAACACACTGCCCACACCGGTGAAGATGCCGTCGATGACCAGCGAGTGGACGGCTGCGTTGACGTTCCACGCCGTGAGGGTGGAGTCCACCGCGGCGGTCAGGGCATCAATGCCCACTTCCAGCAGGTTCTGGAGCGCCAGACCGATGACGCCGAAGGTGAGGTAGAACACCAGCGCCATGATGCCCACAAAGGCCGGGATGGCGGTATAGCGGCCCGTGAGGAACCGGTCGATCTGGGCCGAGCGGAGCTGCTCCTTGCTCTGGCGGGGCTTCACGACGGTCTGATCCACCAGCTGGTGGATGAAGTGGAACCGCATATCCGCGATGGCGGCGGCGCGGTCCAGACCCCGCTCCTGCTCCATCTGGACGATGATGTGCTCGATCATCTCTTTTTCGTTCTGGTCGAGCTTCAGGGCCGCCTCGATGCGCTGGTCGCCCTCCACGAGCTTTGTGGCCGCAAAGCGCACCGGGATGCCTGCGGCCCTGGCATGATCCTCGATCAGGTGGATGATGCCGTGGATGCAGCGGTGGACTGCGCCGCCGTGATCCTCCTCGCCGCAGAAATCCATCCGGCCCGGCCGCTCCTGATACTTTGCGACATGGAGCGCATGATCCACCAGCTCATCCACGCCCTCGTTCTTTGCCGCAGAGATCGGCACGACCGGGATGCCCAGCATGGCCTCCATCTTATTGATGCGGACAGTGCCGCCGTTGCCGCGCATCTCGTCCATCATATTCAGCGCCAGCACCATCGGCGTATCCAGCTCCATGAGCTGCATGGTGAGGTACAGATTCCTCTCGATGTTGGTGGCGTCCACGATATTGATGATGCCCGTGGGCTTCTCGCCGATGATGAACTGCCGGGTCACGATCTCCTCGCTGGTATAGGGCGACATGGAGTAGATGCCGGGCAGGTCTGTGACCTCCGTATTCGGGTTATTCCGGATCGCACCGCTCTTGCGGTCCACCGTCACACCCGGGAAATTGCCGACGTGCTGGTTGGAGCCGGTGAGCTGGTTGAAGAGGGTCGTCTTGCCGCAGTTCTGGTTGCCCGCCAGCGCAAAGGTAAGGGTCGTGCCGTCGGGCAGAGGGTTCTCGCCCTTTTTGGTGTGGTAGCGTCCGCCTTCGCCGAGGCCCGGGTGCTCCACCGGCTTTTCACTTTCTGCCGCCGCCTTTTTCGCCGCCGGGGCTTTGGCCAGCGTGACCCCGATGCGGGCGGCATCGTCCAGCCGGAGGGTCAGCTCGTAGCCGTGGATGCTCAGCTCCATCGGGTCGCCCATGGGGGCAAATTTGACCAGCGTGACCTCCTCACCGGGGATCAGCCCCATATCCAGAAAATGCTGCCGCAGAGCCCCTTCACCGCCCACGGTCCCGACCACGGCAGTCTCGCCGATGTTCAAATCTTTCAACGTCATATGGAATGTTCCTCTCGAGCGCGTTTGTTAGTTTGCATTAACAACAGTAATATAGGCTAACTTTCCGGCGTTGTCAAGAGAAACGGGGCTGTTCTGAACGGTTCTCTGAAAAAAATCATGCCGCCTTCCTCGAATATCCGAAAAAGTGCAAAAAATAAGAGCCTGTACCCGGGAAGTACCCGCCGTACAGGCTCTTATCGTTTTTTATTCAGTTCGCGGTGTGGTAGCCGTCAGGGTTCTTCTTCTGCCAGTTCCAGCTGTCGGCGCACATCTCCTCGATGCCGTACTCAGCCACCCAGCCCAGCTCGTTTTTGGCCTTGGTGGGGTCAGCGTAGCACTCGGCGATGTCGCCGGGGCGGCGGGCATCGATGACGTAGGGGATGGGCTTGCCGCAGGCCTTCTCGAAGGCATGGATGACATCCAGCACGCTGTAGCCCTTGCCGGTGCCGAGGTTGCAGATGAAGAGGCCGCAGTTCGTTTCCAGCTTCTTGATGGCGCAGACATGGCCGCGGGCCAGGTCCACGACATGGATGTAGTCGCGGACACCGGTGCCGTCGGGAGTGGGGTAGTCATTGCCGAAGACATGGACCTTTTCCAGCTTGCCCACAGCCACCTTGGCGATGTAGGGCATGAGGTTGTTGGGGATGCCGTTGGGGTCCTCGCCGATGAGGCCGGACTTGTGGGCGCCGATGGGGTTGAAGTAGCGCAGCAGAGCCACGTTCAGGGTGGGGTCAGCCTTGCAGACATCGGTGAGGATGCGCTCGGTCATGGCCTTGGTGGTGCCGTAGGGGTTGGTGGTGGCACCCACGGGGAAGTCCTCGGTGATCGGCACACTGGCGGGGTCACCGTAGACGGTGGCGGAGGAGCTGAACACGAAGTTGTGGCAGTTGTGCCTGCGCATCACATCCAGGATGACCAGCGTGCAGTTGAGGTTATTGTAGTAGTATTCGATGGGCTTGGACACGCTCTCGCCGACGGCCTTATAGGCTGCGAACTGGATGACCGCCGTGATGTCGGGACACTCGGCGAAGATCTTCTCCACATCCTCGTGTTTGGTCATATCGGCCTGATAGAAGCGGAAGTCCTTGCCGGTGATCTGCTTGACGCGGTCGAGGACCACAGGGGATGCATTATAGTAATTGTCCGCCACGACGACGTCGTAGCCGGCATTCAGGAGCTCGATGCAGGTGTGGCTGCCGATGTAGCCTGCGCCGCCGGAAACCAAAATAGCCATGTCCAGTACCTCTCTTGTTCCAAATGTTGCTTCGCACAGAGCCCTTGTGCTCTGCCTGCCTAAAGGATACCGCTTTTTGCACCGAGAATCAAGTACCGGCTCTTTTATTAAAATGTATTTTTGTTGCATCTTTTCAGCCAGTCTGATGAACTGCAAAGATTTTTAGTCCGCAAGGCATGGAGAGGACACCCAAAAAACAGCAAAGGGCAGCTCCCGCAAGAGAGCTGCCCTTTGCTGCGGCTGATATTTGCTTACAAACGGCCGCACTGACGGCCGGTGAAGAAGCGGAGCGTAGTGTTGGCCCGGAAGACTTTGCCTGCCCGCAGCACCGTCGTCGGGAACTCCGGGTGAGAGGGGCTGCAGGGGAAGTGCTGGGTCTCAAGGGCAAAGCCGCCGTACTTTTCCAGCGGGACGCCGCCCTTGCCGGGGGAGGGGCAGTTCTGCAGGAAGTTGCCGGTGTAGAGCTGGATGCCCGGCTGGGTGGTGTACATCTTCATGCTGATGCCGGTCTTGTCGCTGGACGCCCATGCGCAGAGGCTCTGGCTGGCACCCCGGGGCCGGTCGAGGACATAGCAGTGGTCGAAGCCGCCGCCCGCCATGGTGGTCTGGTAGAAGCCGGTGTCGAGGTCGCGTCCCAGAGGCTTTCCGGTGCGGAAGTCCATCGGCGTACCGTCCACGGGCAGGATCTTACCCGTGGGGCAGGTCTCGTTGTTGCCCTCGAGGTAGTTGGAAGCGTAAATGCGGAGCTTCTGGCCCAGCACATTGCCGCCGCCGTCGAGGTTGAAGTAGGTGTGGTTGGTCAGGTTGATGATGGTATCCTCGTCGGTGGACACACGGTAGTCCATCCGCAGGGTGTTGTCCGGCGTGAGGATATACCGCACACTGACCTTCAGATTTCCGGGGAAACCGTCTTCGCCCGCCGGGCTTTCGGTCTCCATCAAAAGGGTGTCGCCGAACATCTTCACATCGTAAATTTTGCGGGGGAAGGTGCCGTGCAGGTGATTTTTGCCATTGTTGGCTTCCAGCTTGTAGGTCTTGCCGCTGAGAGAAAATTCCGCATTTTCAATGCGGTTGGCGTACCGGCCCACGAACGCACCGCAGCAGGTGCTGCCGGATGAGTTGAAATCCGCCTCATAGTCGGCGAGGGTGTCGTGTCCGACGACCACATCCACCAGACCCGTTTTTGTAGGGACGAAGAGATTTTTGATCACACAGCCATAGTTCAGCACGCTGATCTCAAGTCCACCGGGATTGGAGATGATGTATTCATCCACCTTATCGCCGTTTTTGGTCACACCAAAGGGCTTGGAGCGGAACTGTGCCATAAGGCTCGCCTCCTTCTTCATTATTTTCGGTCAGGGCAGCGCAGCCCCGGCCTCGTCCATAATTATGATTATAGCACAGTTTTCCAGACTTGTGTGAGAATGCTTTTAGATTTATCTTCCAAAATTTCGAGAGATTTTTTGGACATATTGCGAAAACGCCTTTCATCTTAAAAGGCTCTCCCTCTGGGAGAGCTGGCGCGAAGCGCCTGAGAGGGCAAGGACGCTGATAAAAAACTTCGAGCGCGGCGATGGCTCGCTCTGACAAAAAGTCTGCTTATCGCTGCATAGCGGCTCTATCTTACCGGGCTTGCCCTCTCCGTCACCTTCGGTGACACCTCTCCCAAAGGGAGAGGCTTTGCCCTCACGCAAAAAAGAGACTGCCGCGCTGCGGCAGTCTCTTTTGCGTTTCAATGTAAAGGTCACGTCTCCGGCTGAGCCTCGGCGGCGTTCGACTGCGCGATATACTCGGCGGCATCATCGGGGATGTCGTCCATCCCGTCGTCACCCACATCGACCACCAGCGGCGGCTTCTTGAAGAGGATGTCGTAGAGGATGGGGACGATGTACAGGGTCATCAGGGTGGCATAGCTCAGGCCGCAGATGATGACGATGGCCATGCCGCTCATGAGCTGGCTCGCCATATCATTGCTGAACACCATCTGCAGCATGGCCAGAACAGTGGTCAGGGTGGTCATGAGGATGGGGCGCATACGGGTCTTGCCGGTGGCGACAAGGGCCGCACGGCGCTCCAGACCGCCCAGACGCAGCTGGTTGGCGTAGTCCACGAAGACGATACCGTTGTTGACGACGGTACCCATCAGGACGATGAAACCCATCAGGGAGATCATGGTCAGCTGCTGGCCGGTGACCAGCATACCCAGCAGGCCGCCGGTGAAGGCCAGCGGCACCGTGAACAGGACGATGAAGGGGGACAGCAGGCTCTGGAACTGCGCCACCATGACCAGATAGACGAAGGGCAGGGCCAGAGCCATCCACTGCACCATCTCATCGACCATCAGGTTGACGGTGGAGGACTCGCCGCCCAGTGAGAAGGAGCAGCCCTCGGGCATCTCATCGGAGAGAGCGAAGGCGTCCAGTGTCTTCTGGAGCACACGGGACTGGACGGTGGTGTTGTAGCCGTCCAGCGTGTCGGCAGACACCGTGATGTAGCGGGTCTGGTTCTCGCTGGTGATGGAGTCGGGGGCAGTACCCGTCGTCCAGGAAGCAATATCGCCCAGCGTACAGGTACCGGTGGTGATGGTGCCGGTGGCGTCCATGACGCTGGTGGTGAAGGTCATGTCCATCATGTTTTCCTTGGTCACAGGGTCAAGATTGTCGCTGATTTGGACTTTCATGGTGGAGCCGTCCACCGTGACGGGGGTCTCCGCCGTGGTGGTGGTGGTGAGCTTGGCGGCGATCTGCTGGTAGACCTGCGCAACCGTCAGGCCATAGGCGCGGACCTTGTCGCGGTCGATGTCCAGATTGATGGTCGCATCGCCCTGACCGAGGCCGGTGGCGGCATTGGCGAAGCCCTCGGTGTCGTTGACCATCTGGACGACCTTATCGCCCAGTGCGGTAATGGTATCGGCGTCGGGGCCGTAGATCTTGACAGAGAGGCCGCTGCTCAGCTGGCTGGTCAGGTCCTGCATACCGCTGATCTCGACGGTGCCGGTGCAGTTCTCGACGCCGGAAACGGCATCATTCAGGGCCTGCTCCACAGCGGCGATCCGGGTAGAGGACAGTGACTCGTCCAGCATGACGTTGAACTGGTAGCTGCCGTAGCTGTTGGCGGCGCTCAGCAGGTCGGTAATAGCGCTGGGCAGGCCCAGCTGGCCGATGTCGATGCCGGCCACGGTGGTATCGGTGGTGACGCCCACCTCTTCCACGCCGTCCACGGCCATGACGGCCTCGACGACCTGTCCGGCCACACCGTAGGATTCCTCTTTGGTCAGGCCGTCGTCGGTGGAGAGGGCGATGGTGGCCTCATTGCTGGAAATTTCGGGCAGAAGGACGACGCCCATGGAGAAGACCTTCCAGCCGCAGAAGGCCAGCAGGACGACAGCGGCCACCAGCGGCAGAGCGCGGTGCTGCAGGCACCACTCAAGGCTGTGGGCATACTTATCCTGAATCTTTTCAAACCAGACCAGACGCTTCGGCTCAGCCTTTTTCAGGACAGTGGAAGCAGCGGCAGGCACGACGGTGATGGCTACGATGAGAGAGGCCATCAGGCAGTAGCCGATGCACATGGACATGGGCTGCAGCAGGCTGCGCACCGTGCCGGAGGCGAACACCACCGGCAGGAAGACGCAGACCGAAGTAAGGGTAGAGGCCACCACCGACATGCCCACCTGACGAGCGCCCTGCACGGCGGCGCGGGCCGCCGGTACGCCCCGGCCCCGCAGACGGTAGATGTTCTCGATGACGACCACCGAGTTATCCACCAGCATACCGACACCCAGCGACAGGCCCGCCAGCGTCATGATGTTCATGTCGAGGCCGGTGAAGTACATCAGAACGACGGCGAACAGGACGGACAGCGGGATGCTGACGCCGACCACGAGGGTGGGCTTGATGTCCTTCAGGAAGATGGCTAGCACGATGATGGCCAGCGCAGCGCCCACCAGCATACTGCTGATGATGCTGTTGACGATGATGGTGATGTAGTTGCCCTGGTTGGACAGGACGACGACGTGAAGGTCAGAATACTGGGCTTGCAGCTCCTTGAAGGCATTCAGGCAGCCGTCCGAGACGCTGCTGGCGCTGGAATTGGCGTTGCGGAAAATTTTCAGCACCACGGCCCGCTCCCCGTTCAGGCGAGTGTAGCTGGCCTCGGCGTTGTCGATGACGGCCACGTCGGCCACATCGGAGAGGCGGACATCGCCGAAGCCATCGACGTGGAGCAGAAGTGCGCCCTCGATGTCCGAAACGCTGTCGTACTCTTCGCCGACCTTCAGCAGCCAGGACTCGCCGCTCTTATCGGCGACATAGCCGGCAGGCATCGAGAAGTTTTGGGCGTAGATGAGCTGGGCGAGGGTCTTGATGTCCAGCTGCTTGGCCACATCGGCGCTGGCAAGGGCCTTTTCCTTGGTCTCCTCGTAGAGCCGCTTGGCGTCTTCCAGCTGGTTCTCGTAGTCCTTCAGCTTCTCCCGGGCCTCGGTGAACTGCATATAGGCGCTGAGCTGCTGGCTGGAATAGCTGCCCAGAGCGACGGAGAACTGGTTCATCAGGCCGGGGACATTGTCCATGGCTTTGATGACCTCGTCCAGAGTCTTATAAATGGTGCTCAGGCTGTTGGAGACTTCCAGCTCGTCGGCAAGGTCGGAGACGGTGCCGTCGCTGGTACCCAGACGGCCCTGCAGCTCCTGCAGAGCGGCGGTGAGCTTATCGGTGATGTCGCGCAGCTCGCCGACGATCTCGATGAGGGAGTCGATGTCCCGCATACCGGTCTGGTTGAACTGGTCCACGACCCGCTGCAGGCCGTCGCGGACGTCGATGAGGGCCTGCTGGATCTCCGGCTCATTGACCACGCCGATGAGCTGGTTGACGCTGTTCAGCAAAGCCTGCGCCTGGTCGCGCACGACGGTGACGGCGTCGGCCACCTCCGTACCCATCTGGGCCATGACCGTATCGGAGACGGTGTTGCCGAAGTTTTTCAGCTGTTTTTCGTACTCGGCGCGGCCCTCGGCGATCTGTGCCTCGGCGTCATCGAGCTGGGCGCGGGCGTCGGCCAGCTGGGTGTCGATGAGTTCCAGCAGACGGGCGTTCACTTCGTCTATCTTATCCTGATTCAGCTGCACCTGCACCATCTTTTCGATGAGGCCGTTGGCCGACACACTGGAAACGCCGCTGGTGCGGCCCACATAAGGCACAAGGGTGTTATCCACAAAATCCGACAGATCGTAGACATCGCTGCCCTCCCGGCTGACAGCCGCCGTCATAAAGGCGTTCATGTTCAGGCTGTACTCGATGATGGAGGGGGTCAGACAGGTGCCGGGCAGACTGGACGCGGTCTGGTCCACCTTGTTGGAGGTCTTGACCATCGCGCTGTTCATGTCGGTGCCTTCGGCAAATTTCATGAGCAGAAGGCTGTAGTTTTCTGCCGAGGTCGCTGTGATGTTCTCGACGCCGGACACTGTACCCAGCGCGTTCTCCATCACATCGGAGACTTCTGACTCCACACGCTCCGGGCTGGCACCGGGGTAGACGGTGACCACCATGAGGTATGGCGTGCTGATGTCGGGCAGAAGGTTCGTCTGCAGGTTCGTGATGGACACGAAGCCCAGCAGCAGGACCATGATGACCGCAACAAGGATGGTGAACGGCTTTTTGACACTGAATTTTTCCATGATTTCCTATCCATTTCTTTTTTATGCCGCCGCGCGGCAAAAGGTACGCCGCAACCACGGCAGCACCCTCTGAACGCTTCTTATCATTCCTATTATACACGAGGGAATCTCCCTTGCAATAGTCCTGAAGTTAATATTTAACAAAACTTTCCTTAAGCCACCTTCGTTTAGGAAGTCAATGGGAAGATCCCGGCTACTTTCTTGCCATATTTCGTGGAAATACGGGCCGGATTATGCTATACTAGAATGCAGAATGGAATTTTATCGCAATTTCAGGCACAGCGCCTATCCAAGCTGCATAAGGCCCATGTTCCGGGCTTATATACGTTCGATACGACCCCAAAGAGGAATGCTATGAAGAAAGTTATATCCGTCCGTTTCAAGGACAACGGCAAGACCTATTATTTTGACCCCGCAGACACCCCCATCAAGACCGGCGACTATGTTATCGTCGAGACGGCCCGGGGCGTGGAGTGCGGCGAAGTGGTGCAGGGCGTGAAGGAGATCGCCGACTCCGCTGTCCCCAAGGCCCTCAAGCCCATCACCCGGATGGCCGACAGCGTGGACGTGCGCCGGATGCGCCAGAACCGTGAGGATGAGAAGCGCGCCTACCACACCTGCCAGGAGTGCATCGCCCGCCACGGGCTGGAAATGAAGCTGGTGGAGGCCGAATACACCCTCGACCGCTCCAAGATCATGTTCTATTTCACCGCCGATGGCCGTGTGGACTTCCGTGAGCTGGTCAAGGACCTGGCCGGCATCTTCCACACCCGCATCGAGCTGCGCCAGATCGGCGTGCGCGACGAGAGCAAGATGATCGGCGGTCTGGGCATCTGCGGCCAGCCCTTCTGCTGCAGCCGCTTCCTGAAAGACTTTCAGCCCGTCTCCATCAAGATGGCAAAAGAGCAGGGTCTTTCCCTCAACCCGACCAAGATCAGTGGTGCCTGCGGCCGCCTGATGTGCTGCCTGGCCTACGAGGAGAGCGCCTACGAGTACCTGAACAGCATCATGCCCATGGTGGGCAGCACCGTCCGCACGCCGGACGGCCTCGGCACCGTGCTCGAGGTCAACCCCATCTCCGGCTATCTGCGGGTGCGCTGCGGCACCGAGGCCTTCGCGCCCCGGTACTATAAGGTGAGCGTCTGCGAGTATATCTCCGGCGGCAAGCGCGCACCCCGCCGCCCCGACCCGGACGACGATTATTCCGGCGTGCGCAATCCCGCCCCGGTGGTGGCTTCGGCCAACGCCGACGGCACCTCGTCCTGCCCCGGCTGCGGCAGAAAAGATAAAAAATAAGAGGCTGGAAATGGCGGGGTCTCCGAACAGTTAGTCTGTTAAAACTAACTTTGCTTCGTGATTTTCGCCAAAAAACCTCTTCAAATTTCTCCAAAAGTTAGCCTGTGCTTTTGTGCAACCCACCAAAAAACGAAAAATTGCTTTTGGGTGGGTACGGTTAGTCTTGCCTTTTTGAAACGGCTTTGTTAAAATGCAGTCAAGGATACGATTTCCGAGGGGTCTGCCAGAGCCGTGCAGGGGCAGATTTCTTCATAAATACTGAGCACGGGGAGATAAAGGAGAGTTCTATTATGGCACACAAGGTTTCTGACGCATGTGTTGGCTGCGGCGCTTGCGAGGGCGCTTGCCCCGTTGGTGCAGTCGCTGTTGAGAACGGCGTTGCAGTTGTGAACGCAGACGCTTGCATCGATTGCGGCGCTTGCGAGGGCGCTTGCCCCACCGGTGCTATCACCGCTGAATAATTTTTAGCAGATAGCGCGCGAATAACGCATCAAAAGCAGCAGACCTGCCAGGCGGGTCTGCTGCTTTTCTTTCTTGCATAATTTTTTCATCTTTCGGGACACAATATTTTGTCGGAGGATTTCGGCTGGGCGTATGGAACATTCTACCGAGATTTTGTATAATAAAACAGAAGTATACTGCTCCGCCGTCCACCGGTTCGGCTCGGACGCGCTTTTGCTGGCCCGCTTCTGCGAGCCGCGGCGCAGCCAGAAGGCGGCAGACCTGTGCTCCGGCTGCGGCATCGTGAGCCTTGAGTGGCACGACCGGGGCCATCGCGGCCTCTGCGCCGCCGTGGAATTGCAGCCCGAGGCCAGTGCGCTCTTACAGGAGGCTGTGGCCGCGCAGGGCATCGAGCACATCACCCCTTATCTCACCGACCTGCGCACCTTCCGGGAAGGGGAGGGCCAGTTCGATGTCTGCGCCTGCAACCCGCCCTACTTTACCGCCGGGCCGCAGAGCACCGACGCGGGCCGTGCCACGGCCCGCCACGAGACGGACTGCACCCTCGAGGATGTCTGCGCCTGTGGTTTCCGCCTGCTGAAGGACGGCGGAAAGCTTTCCCTCTGCCATCGGCCCGAGCGTCTGGCCGAGGTGCTGGCTGTGCTGCGGGCGCACCGCCTCGAGCCGAAGCGTCTGGCCTTTGTGAAGAATAAGCCTGACGCCGCGCCGTGGCTTTTTCTTGTGGAAGCCCAGAAAAACCGCCGCACCGGCCTGCGCATCGAACCGGATGTGCTCATCACCGCCGGGGCGGCGATGTACGGAGAAGTAAAATAACAACATCAGGGAGGTCAATCATGGCCGGTATTCTTTATATCGTGGCAACCCCCATCGGCAATCTGGACGACATGCCGCCCCGCGTGGCCGCCACCTTCGGCGCGGCGGACTTCGTGGCCGCCGAGGACACCCGCGTGACCATGCGGCTGCTGAACTATCTGGGCCTGAAAAAGCCGATGGTCAGCTACTACGAGCACGCATTGCAGAAGGGCGAGGGCATCCTGCGCCGCATTGAGGCGGGCGAGAACTGCGCCCTCTGCTCTGACGCCGGAATGCCCTGCGTCTCTGACCCGGGCGAGGTCATCGTGCGGGACGCGCTGGCCCGGGGCATCAAAGTCGTGCCTGTCCCGGCGGCGTCCGCCTGCGTGACGGCGCTGGCCGTCTCGGGCCAGGACACCTCCCGCTGGGTGTTCGAGGGCTTCCTGCCCGTGAACCGGAAGCAGAAAAAAGAGCGTCTTGCTGAGCTTCTGGGTGAAAAGCGGACCGTCATCTTCTACGAAGCGCCCCACAAGCTGCGCACGACGCTGGACGACCTCGTGAACGCCTTCGGCCCGGAGCGGAGCATCACCCTCTGCCGTGAGCTGACCAAGCTCCACGAAGAGATCTGGAAGACCACCCTCGGGGAGGCACAGGCCCACTACGCCGCCAACGAGCCGAGAGGCGAGTATGTTCTGGTCATGGCCGGTGCGCCGACTTCCACAGAGCCGGAGGCAGAACTGACCCTCGAGCAGGCCGCACAGCGCGCCCTCGAGCTGACCGGACAGGGCTTCGGCCCCACTGCCGCCGCCAAGGCTGCAGCCCAGGGGACGCCCTACTCCAAGAGCGAAGTATATAAGGCACTGCTGACCATCCAGCAGCGCGACCCGGAATAAAATTTGAGGAGGATCCTTTTCCCGTGACGAAACTTCTGATTTTGAGCGACAGCCACAACAGCCGTCTGGCCATCGAAAACATTCTGGCCGCCGAGGCGGACAGCATCGACGCGCTCATCTTTCTGGGCGACGGCCTGCGCGACCTCGAGCAGGCGCTCACCTTTTACCCCTCTCTGCGGGCCTATGCGGTAGCCGGAAACTGCGATTTCGGTGCGCTGGAGCCGCTGGACGGGCTTGCCGCCTTTGACGGGGTGGTCGTCTTCTACACCCACGGCCATATGTACGGGGTGAAATACGACCTCGACACGCTGGCTGACGCAGCCGCAGCCCGGGGCGCGAACGTCGCTCTCTTCGGTCACACCCACATCCCGGTGGCAGAAGAGCGGGGCGGGGTGTTCCTGTTCAACCCCGGCTCCTGCGGCCGGTGCTATACCGGCCCCAACACCTACGGCATCCTGACCCTTGCCGACGGCAAGGTGGTCAGCCACGAGCACAAAGAGGTACCCAGAGCATGAGCATCAACGAGGTGCGCTGGCTGTCCGAGTGCGGCAGCACCAACGCTTACGCAAAAGAGCATTTTGAAGAGTTCGGCCCGGTGGGCGCGGTATACACCACCAATCAGACCGCCGGCCGGGGCCGTCTTGGCCGCAGCTGGGTGAACGCCGAGGGCCGCGCCCTCTATTATACGGCGGTCATCCGGGAGCCGCTGGCCCAGCCTGCCACCCTGCCGCTGCTGGCAAGCCTTGCCGTCCGCGATCAGCTGGCCCAGCGCTACGGCGTGGACTGCCAGATAAAATGGCCTAACGACCTGCTGCTGAACGGCAAAAAGATCGTGGGCATCCTCTGCGAGAGCGTCAGCTACGGCTACCAGATGCAGGGCCGGGGCATCGTCTGCGGTATCGGCATCAATCTGGCACAGCCCCAGAGCTATTTCGACGCCGCAAACCTGCCCAACGGCACCTCCCTCGAATTGCAGGGCGCGAAAGTGGACCTTGCCGCCGACCCCCAGTGGCTGGCCGAGGCGCTGACGGACTTCGGCTTTGACCGTCCGCTCTACACCTTCGCGCGGGAGGGCTTTGCTCCCTTCCGGGACGAGTACAAGGCGGCCTGCGTCAATCTGGGCCGCCACGTCACCTTCGATCTGCCGGGCGGCGGCACAGGCAGCGGCACAGCCATCGACGTGGACGCCGACGGCCAGCTCATCGTCCGCACCGACAGCGGAGAGGAGAAGGTCTTCACCGGCGAAGTCTCCGTCCACGGCATCTATGGGGCCGTATAAATTTTCCAGCATTCCAGCGCCTCTGCGGGCCGTCCGGCCCCGGGGGCGCTTCTTATTTCCTCCCTGCAAACTTTGTGGAAAACCCGGGTTTTCCCACGGTTTTCCACACATGGTTTTTGCCGGGCAGCGTTTGTGGAAAACTCCTGTGCCAAAAATTCCAGAGGGGAGAGGCGCTTTTGCCCCAAGCGCGAAACGCCGCAGAAAATAAATTTTTGGCCTCGACTTTCTTTTCAAAAAAAGGCTCTGTGACCTCTTTTCTCCCCAGATTTTCCCTCTTTTCCCGTTTTAGAATACATCGTGTATAACCCAAAGCTCAATTTTCTGTGGAAAACTCGGTGGAAAAAGTGGAAAACACTGTGGGAAACCCCACTTCTTTTTCACAAAATCGGTGGAAAACCCAGTGGAAAAAGTTAAAAAATCATTCCAGATGGGATACTCTTCCGATAACGCACCAAAATGGAACCCCGCACTTCCCACGGATTTTCTTGAATGGGCCGGGCAAACATGATACAATGAAAAACAGAAAACGGCCCCGGACATGGGCCGCAAAAATTCTTTTCACGGAGGCTTCTGTCTATGAACTGGATCTCCCGCCTTGAGCGGAAATACGGCCGCTTTTGCATCCCCAACCTCATCTCCATCATCGTAGGCGGACAGATCTTAGTCTACGCCATCGAGCTGTTCGTCAACCAATTCATCTCAGTCTATCTCGGCCTGAGCCGGAGCCTGCTGCTGATGGGGCAGGTGTGGCGGCTCATCACCTTCGTCTTTATCCCGTTTTCGGGGGGCGGGCCGCTGAGCGTCATCCTCGGCATCTACTTCACATGGTTCATCGGCACGGCGCTGGAAAAGGAGTGGGGCGATTTCCGCTTCAACCTCTACTTCCTGCTGGGGATGATCGGCACCGTGCTGGGCTGTCTCGTCACCGGCATCCCCGCCGACACCTACTGCCTGTCGCTGTCGCTGCTGCTGGCTTTCGCCATGCTCTACCCCGAGGTGCAGGTGCTGCTGTTCTTCGTCATCCCGGTAAGGGTGAAGTATTTCGGTCTCTTCGCCGCTGCCATGTGGCTGTTCAGCTTCCTGACTGCCGGGTGGCTGTATAAGGTGAGCTATCTGCTGAGTATGCTGGGGTTTGTGCTCTTCTTCGGGCCGCAGGCACTGCGCAGCGTCCGGGCGTGGATACGCCGGGAGCAGTGGAAGCGGAAGAACCGGAGGTGAGCTGCTCATGATGATAGACCGCCTTGCGGGCAACGCAGCCCTGAAAGACAGCGTCCGCCTGATGCTGGGCAGCCGCCGTCTGACCCACAGCGTGTTATTGGTGGGCGAGACGGGCCTGGGCGCGGGCTACGCGGCCCGGTGCGTGGCGGCAGACTATCTTTACCCGGCAGGCGGCGCGCCCGCTGAGGCCCTTCTGCGGGGCGAATGCTGCCGTGCCGTGGGCAAAGCCGGCGACCGCGACAGCGGCCGCATCGAGACCGGCGTGGTGCGGGAAGCCATCTCCGTCACCGGCATGGGCTCGGGCGGGCGGTATCTCGTCAGCCAGGTCAAGGCCATGCGCACCGAAATTTTCAATACGAGCCTCTCCGCCGAGGGCCGCGCCGTCCTGCTCTACCATGTGGAGCGGATGAACGAGGAATCCGCCAACGCCCTGCTGAAGGTGATGGAGGAGCCGCCGGAAGGCGTGCTCTTCCTGCTGACGGCAGATTCGCTGGCCGGTGTGCTGCCCACCATCCGCAGCCGCTGCGTCAGCTTCGCCGTAGCCCCGGTCAGCCCCGAGGAATGCGCCCGGTGGTGCATCGGGCAGGGCGTGGACAAAAAGCAGGCCCGGCTCTACAGTGAGCTGTTCGACGGCCACATCGGCACAGTGCTTGCCGCCGCCCGGGACGACGCCCGCCGGGAACAGGTGGAAAAGGCCCTGACGCTGGCCAAGGCCGCGGCGGCTCACGACAGCTATGCCGCCGCCGTCCTGCTGGCCGGGTACGAGAAGGACAAGGCCGCAGCAGCGGCCCTGCTGGGCGATTTCCGGGCCGTGGCCGCCGCCGGGCTCCGGGGGTGCGCCAGCACCCCTCTGACGGGTGACGCCGCCCGCCGCGCCCTCTCGCTGGCCGATGCGGCCATTCAGCGGCTTGCCGCGCAGGTGAACCCCAAGATCACCCTTTCCGTTCTTGCAGCGAAGCTTGGATAAAGCAAAAGCTCCCCGGAAGGGGAGCTTTTGCTGTTACGATTTGATTCGATTATCTTCTGCGGGACCGACTCCGCCGCCGCAGGTTCAGCGAACCGCCGCCGGCCACCATCGTCAGGAAGCCCAGCACGATGAGGATGCCGATGAGCGCGGCCATGAGAAGAAGGGTCGTTTTGGCGTCGGTGCGAAAGTCAGACACGTATTCTTTGTGGGTCACAAGGTCCACCGTTCCCATCTCGTAGCCGTCGAGGTAGACGGTGGCCGTACCAAGCACAGCACCCTCCTTGACGGTGGCCGAAGTGCTCTCCGGCACCGAGAACTCGAAGGTCACTTCATCGTCGGCGTGGCCGTAGCCGCTGAGGCCGCTGGCGGCGTAGAGCTCCACAGCTTCCTCCGTGCGGCACTTGGTCAGCGGGACGGTGGTGAGCACCGTCTCTGTGTCCACCAGCTGACGGTCAGAAAAGCTCGAGAAGGCCCAGTCCAAGATCTCCGCACACTCGCGGTAGATGTTGTTCATATCACTGCCCAGCACCACGAGGCCGTAGGTGTGGCCGTCCTGCTGGGCAAAGGTGACGAAGCACCGGCCTGCGAGGGTAGTAAAGCCGGTCTTCATGCCCCGGACATAGTCGCGGTGATAGGCATACTCCGGGTCCAGCATGAGGTTGGTGGACTTGATGGTCCGCTCGTTCTGGTGCAGGTTCGTGGCGGGCAGCGTATAGGTGAGGGTGTTCGCGGCCTGCATATAGGTCTCGTTGGCGTAGCAGGCAGCGGCAATTTTTGCAAGGTCCTCTGCCGTGGAGACGTTGCCGTAGTCGTACAGGCCGTGGACGCAGGAGAAGGTGGTATCCGTGCAGCCCAGCTCCTTGGCGCGGGCGTTCATCTGGGCCACAAAGGCCGTCAGGTCGCCGCCCGAGACGTCGCTGGCGATGACGCTGGCCGCGTCGTTGGCACTGGCCACCAGCAGACCGTAGAGCAGGTCGATGCGGCGCACCGTCTCGCCGATGCGGAGGTTCATGGTGGAGCCGTTGGCGTTCTGGATGTCCTTGAACTCCTGGGTCAGGCTGGTGGGGATGGTGATCTCAGCGTTCATATCCTTGCCGCTCTCGAGGAAGAGCAGAGCCGTCATCATCTTGGTGAGGCTGGCGATGTAGCGCTGCTGGTCGGAGTTCTGCCTGAGGATGGGCTTGCCGGTATCCAGATTGAAGAGATAGACCGACTCGGTGTCGCTGGCCGTCTGGATGGGCATCTGATAAGCGGCAGACCCGGGCAGGGCGGCGCAGACCATCAGCACCAGCGTGAGCAGCAGCGCCGTGCTCCGGCGCAGGAAGGTGGATCGATTCATAGGCTTGTCCTCCTTAACATTCAAACATCAGCCAAACACTTTGTGCCAGAATGCACTCAGCCCGTGCTTCTCGGGTTCGGTCTCGGGCTTTGCCGGGGCGGGGTGCAGTTCGGGGCTGGTAAAGGCCCAGTCGAACAGCTCTGCCGCCTCCCGGAAGATATTCTGGGAGTTCGAGCCCAGGATGACCAGCCCGTACGTATGGCCGTCCTGCCGGGCAAAGGTAACGAAGCACCGCCCGGCCTGGGTGGTGAAGCCGGTCTTCATGCCGTGGGCATCGCCGCGGTAATAGCCGCTGCCGGGCTGCAAAAGCCTGTTGGTGGTCGTGACTGTCCGGGCCGGATGCACATTGGTGGCGGGCAGTTCATAGGACACCGTATCCGCTATCTGGCGGTAGGTCGGGTTCGCATAGCAGGCCAGCGCGATCTTCGCCATATCGCGGGCCGTGGAGTAGTTGCCGCCGTCGTAGAGGCCGTGGGGGCAGGTGAAATGGGTGGCCGTACAGCCCAGCTGACCGGCCCGGACGTTCATCTGAGCCGCGAAGGCGGCCAGACTGCCGGAGGTATCGACGGCCAGCACGCTGGCTGCGTCGTTGGCGCTGGGCAGGAGCATGGCGTACATCATATCGATGCGGCGCACCGTCTCGCCGGCCTGCAGGCCGATGGTGTGGCCACGGTTGGCCCGGATGGACTGAAGTTCCGGCGTGAGGCTGGCCGGGATGGTGATACTGGCATTGAGGTCGGTGCCGCTTTCCAGCACGAGAAGGGCCGTCATCATCTTGGTCAGGCTGGCAACGCAGCGGGGAAGGTCGGGATTCTGCTCCACAAGAGCTTCGCCGGTGTCGGCATCAAAGAGGTAGATGGATTCCTGCGGGTAGGCGGCCTGAATGGGCATCGCGTAGACGGCAAAACCGGACAGCGCCGCTGTAGTCATGAATGCAGCGGTCAGGACCAGAGCCAGAAACCGCCGCGCAAAGGGATGAAACTGCATAAATCGATACTCCTTCGGAAGCCTGGGGGCTTCCTTGCTCCGACAATAAGAGCTATAATAAAGAATACCATAAATGAAGCAAAAGAGAAAGGTGGTTTTTCAACAATGATGCTCTCCTTTGGTGGAAAAGCGCCCCGGAATGAGGGTGCTGTCTTTGTGGCGGCGAATGCGACGGTGCTGGGCGACGTGACACTGGGCAGGGGCGTGAATATCTGGTACGGAGCTGTACTGCGGGCCGACGAGGGCGCACTGATCCTGGGCGAGAACAGCAATGTGCAGGACAACGCCGTGCTCCACTGCGACCCCGGCGGGCAGGTCGTTCTGGGCAAAAACGTCACAGTAGGCCACAGCGCCCTCGTCCACGGCTGCACGGTGGGGGACAACAGCCTCGTCGGGATGCATGCTACCATCCTCAACCACGCTGTCGTGGGCAAAAACTGCATCATCGGGGCCGGGGCGCTGGTGCCTGAGGGGATGGTCATCCCCGACAACTCGGTGGCGGTAGGTGTGCCTGCCCGGGTCATCAAGACCATCCGGGACGACCAGCTGGCCCACAACATCGAGAACGCAAAAGCTTATGTGGAGATGGGCCGTCAGCACACGGCGCTCGTCAGCCCCTGAAATATACTTCATCAGCTACTTGTTCTTTGCATCGTTCTGCGCTATTATTAGTTTAGGAATCCCTAGTTCCATCCCGCAAATATTTATTGGAGGCAGCTATTATGAGTATTGAGATCTCTCGACGCAATTTTCTAAAAACCGCCGCTGCTTCGCTTATTTTAGCGGGGGGGGGGGTATTGACCGGCTGTGATAGCAGCAGTGACAGCCCGTTTATGCCGTGCAGCCCGGACGACGTCTTTTATTTTACATCCTCTCAGGCGATCTCCCGGCTTTCCTGCCGCAGCATTATTTCCCGGGAGACGGTGAATGGTCAGGACATGATGGGCATTGAGCTTTTCCTGTACACGGCCCAAAACACCTGCTATTTCAACGCCTCCTGCTTTTTCTGCGAGGTACCCTATTCCTCCCAGACAAAGCCCCTCACCTGCAAGCTGCTCAAGCTCCATAACCGTGACTCGGACTCTATCGACATCGGGGAGCAGGTCCGGCTGACTCGAGGGAACACTCACTCTGTTACCGCATATTTCCCCTATACAAGGACCTCCGGGCTTGCCTCCAATATCTACACCTTCACCGATGGGGGCCAGGCCATCCAGTTCAGGCTCAGCGGCAGCTCCAAGGCCGAGCCCTTCCTGACGACTGGCGTATATGATGTATCCACCGGGCAGTGACAGCTCCCGCCTCCAAAAATTTCACAGGCCGATTAACAAATCTTTCACAGGAAAGACATGATTTTGGCCGGTAATTCGGGTATACTATAGCTCACAAGGGTGCGGGGCCGCAACCGCCCCTTGCACATGATTCCTCCTCACACCAAAGCAATACCCCAAACAACAAGACCCCCTCCGGCGTCGCCGCAAGCGCCAGACGGGGGCCTTGTTGTATCTGGGGAACAGAACGCCCCCGCTCAGCATTTCCTGAGCAGGGGCGTTTTTGCATATTTACATCATGCCGCGGAAGACAGCCTGTGCGATCTGGAAGTAGAGGATCAAGCTGCAGGCGTCCACGATGGTAGTGATGAAGGGGGTCGCCATGATGGCCGGGTCGGCGCCCAGCTTCTTGGCGGCCAGGGGCAGCATACCGCCCACCAGCTTTGCGAGGATGACGCTGAAGAACAGCGACACGCTGACGACCACTGCATAGCCGATGACATTGTCATACTGGCCGGCGTAGAGGTAGGTGTACATCAGGTAGATGCGCAGACCGTTGACGAGGCCCAGCACCGCACCGACGATGGCGGAGACCCGCAGCTCCTTGCCCAGAACTTTGAGGAAGTCGCTGGGCTCCACCTCGCCCAGAGCGAGGCCGCGGACCATCAGGGTGCTGATCTGGTTGCCGCAGTTGCCGGCGGTATCCATCAGCATGGGCATGAAGGAGACCAGCAGGGGCAGGCTGACGAAAGCCTCTTCGTAGTGGGTCGTGACCATGCCGGTGAAGGTAGCAGAGAGCATCAGGATGAGCAGCCAGGGGATACGCTGCTTTGCGTGGGTCCAGACGCTGGTGCCGAAGTAGGTGGTGGCATCGTCGTCGGGCAGAATAGCTGCCATCTTCTGCATATCCTCGGTGCTCTCATCGGTCAGGACGTCGATGGCGTCGTCGATGGTGATGATACCGACGAACATGCCCTCGTTGTCCAGAACAGGCATCGCGGTGAAGTCGTAGCGCTGCATCTCGCGGGCCACATACTCCTGGTCATCCGTGACCTTCACGGTGACGACATTGTCGTCCATGATGTCCACGATGGGGGTAGAGGGGTCAGACAGCAGCAGGCTGCGGGCCGACACGACGCCCAGCAGGCGGTTGCGCTCCACCACATAGCAGGTGTAGACCGTCTCAGCGTTCTCACCCTGCTTGCGGATAGCGGCGAAGGCGTCACCGACGGTCATCTCCTGCCGCAGACGGACGTATTCGGGGGTCATCAGGCTGCCGGCAGAGCTCTCGGGGTAGTTCAGCAGCTTGTTCAGGCTCTCACGGGTCTGGCGGGACGACTTTTCCAGCACCCGCTTGACCACGCCTGCGGGCATATCTTCCAGCAGGTCGGCGGCGTCGTCAAGGCTCATATCCTCGATGGCGCTCACCAGCTCGACGTCGGAGAAAGCATTCACGAGGTCGTCGCGGGCCTCATCGGACATATAGGCGAATGCTTCCGTTGCAACGTCCTTTTTCAGCAGACGGAACACCACGAGGCGGTTGTTCTCGTCCAGCTCTTCCAGCAGCTCGGCCAGGTCGGCGGGCTGCTCTTCCTCAGTCACTTCGCGCAGCTTGACGTACTGCTTCTTGACGAGCAGCTTGAGCAGACGGCTCTTGGTCAGCATCTCGGGGTTGGCCTTGACTTCTTCGTCGTTGGCCTCCTCTTTTTCGGCCTCGCGGACGTCCTGCTTGAGGTCTTCGGTGGCCTGCTCATTCAGGTCTTCGGCCAGCTTCTGGCGCACCTCAGCGGGAATATCCGTGGGCAGCTCCTGCACCGGAAGAGCCTGTTCCTCTTCGCGCTCCGGGGTCTTCTTTTCTTCTTCCATTTGTGTTCCTCCTCTTTTCTGTCTCAGGAGGACACAGCCGCATCAACGCAAAAAGCGCCGCTCCTGCGCCGCAGACCCCGGGCCGCACTGCCCATCTGCACACACAAAGCTGCGCCTCTTTTGTACGGCAGCCGGACAGCGGATACTCCGCTGTTCAGCGTACAAAAAAGGCGAACGCAGCACCTTTCGCGGTCGTTCCGGCCGCATCATTCCATCGTCTTCGACTATGATCCGGGTCCATTGTCCTGCGTTCACCTCCACAAATTCGTTTTACTAAGTTTCTTAGCCTACAGGTTTATTATATCTCCACTCAAATGCCCGGTCAACCCTGTAAGGCGTCCATTTCCGGAATATTGACGCAGAAAAACGCACAGCGCCCTCTCCGGTGCTTGCGGCTTCACCGGAAAGGGCGCTGTGTTTGGATATTGCTTTGGTGTGAGGAGGAATCATGTACAAGGAATCGGTTGCGGCCCCGAATCCTCATGGCTGTAGTATAGCAGATTCCGCACCGGATTTCATGAAAAACCTATGAAGAAAGTGTAAAAGACACAAAAATACGCCCCGGACACTGTTTCCAGTGAGCGGGGCGCTAAAAACGGGATCCGTTTTTGACTGCGGCAAGATACCTGCAAGCAGGTCTTATGCAGCAGGCGGGGCAAGGTATCTGCGAACAGACCTTATGCTCCTGACACACGCGAAGTATGCTTTCAAGGACCCTCGCGGGCGCTTTGGTATTTCAGGCTCTGCCCGCCCCGACGCGTTCGGAGGCGGGCAGAGAGTTGAAATCAGTTTGGAGTACAAAGCTCCAGTCTCTGCGTAGAAATAAGCCTGTTATTTCTTCTCTGGCCGGGGCCACAGTTTCGTACTGCTGCGTTGCGCAGTAATCGCCAGCACGGAGCAGCCGCCCTTTCGGGACTAAGGTGCCGCTGCGGCAAAATTCCAGCCAGAGTCAAAAGAACTTTGGTTTACTTGTACAGCTCGACCAGGCGGGTCAGATGCTCGTAACGGTCGTTTGCGACCTGCTCGTTGCGAGCGAACAGCTGCTTTGCACGATCCGGGAATGCACGAGTCAGGCGGCTGTAACGGGTCTCGTTTGCCAGCAGTGCCTGATACTTCTCGGCATCCACAGCCTTGGAGGTCAGGGTGAAGGGGTTCTTGCCCTGAGCCTTGTTGGCCGGATTGAAGGTGAACAGGTTCCAGTAACCAGCCTCAACTGCCTTCTTCATCTCGTTCTGGCAGTTGGTCATGCCGCCCTTAACACCGTGCAGCTCGCAGGGAGCGTAGCCGATGATGAGGGAGGGGCCGGGATATGCCTCAGCCTCTGCGATAGCCTTGACAGCCTGGTTCATGTTAGCGCCCAGAGCGATCTGAGCAACATAGATGT
>ERZ773264.1449-NODE-1449-length-28053-cov-5.174941_pt1 | contig 28053 bp, 28 predicted proteins | sample MGYA00511910_ERZ773264 | MGnify/ENA primary metagenome ERZ773264 (study PRJEB29015, sample SAMEA2737739) | human gut metagenome | biome: human gut; feature: human-associated habitat; material: faeces | place: China | collected 2012 ...
TCGCCGTCAGGCGAAACCTCCGCACGAAGTGCGGCTACTCCGCGCGGAAGCGCGGTTAAACGCAAAAGAGCGCTAAAGGGGTGTGGGGGAAAACAAGAGTTTTCCCCCACCTGCCGCATATTGTCTTACAAACGCTCACCGTCCAAAACAGTCCACTGGACTGTTTTGGACGTGTCACCAACTTATAAAAAAGAGTTTCCCACCACGACCTGCATAATCCTGTCAGCCGTTAAGCCCGAAGCTGACTGACAGCGCGTTGTCGACCTGCGACATGGAGCTGCTGTCCAGCTCGCCCATGCGCTCCTTCAGCCGCCTTTTATCTAATGTACGCACCTGCTCCAGAAGCACGATGGAGTCCTTCGCAAGCCCGCAGGAAGCGGCGTTGAGCGAAATATGTGTTGGCAGCTTGGATTTGTCCTTCTGGCTCGTTATCGCGGCGGCTATCACCGTAGGGCTGTGCTTGTTTCCAACGTCGTTCTGAACTATCAGCACTGGGCGCATTCCGCCCTGCTCTGAGCCGACCACCGGGCTCAGATCCGCGTAATATATTTCTCCTCGTTTTACCAGCATTTTACGATCATTCCTTTCCTATCGTTCCCTGCCTTTCCGGCGCGGTCTGTTTGATCATAGTATTGACTGCCGCGCGGAAGATATACAGGCAGTTTCTATGAAAAACCGGATCTTCCGGTCACTACATTTTATTCAGCACTCAGCCGCTGAGTGAGTACTTTCAGCGGAGCTTAATGTAATTCGCAGAAAAGAGGTAAATTATGCCGCAGATGACATGGGACAGATTGCTGTCCTCCGAACGAAGCCGCGTTTCCGCAAAGCGCAGCGGTGATATCCGCTCGGAATTCGCGAAGGATTATCATAGGATAATCAGCAGCGCGTCCTTCCGCAGACTTCAGGACAAAACGCAGGTTTTTCCGCTGGACAGGGGAGATTTCGTGCGCACAAGGCTGACGCATTCGCTGGAGGTAAGCTCCTTTGCGGGTTCGATTGCGGACACGGCATTCGCAAGGCTCGCGGAGAATCACCCGGAGATCACCCCGCAGGTACGCGCAGACTGTGTGGAGATACTGCGCTGCGCAGGGCTGATACACGATATCGGGAACCCTCCGTTCGGGCATTTCGGGGAGTACACTATCCGTGAATGGTTCAGCGACAACCTCCCGAAGCTCACCTGCCGGGGAAAGAGCGTGTATGAGCTCCTTACCCCGCAGCAGCGCGCAGACCTCGAGAATTTCGAGGGCAACGCGCAGGCGCTCAGGGTGCTGACAAGACTGCATTTTCTGGTTGACGAGAACGGAATGAACCTGACCTACGCGCTGCTGAACACGATAATAAAGTACCCTGTACCGTCCACGGGGATCGACAAAAAGAGCGGCGATATCCGCACCAAGAAAATGGGATATTTCGCAGCGGAGCAGCCGCTTTACGAAAAGATCACGAATTCCACGGGCGCGGTCGGCTGCCGTTATCCGCTGACCTGGCTGCTGGAATCCGCGGACGATATCGCATACAAAACTGCGGATATCGAGGACGCGCAGCGCAAGGGGCTTCTGACCTACACTATACTGCTGACCGAGCTTACCTCGCCGCAGCTTCGGGAGAAATGCCGCACTGCGGAGGAACTCGAGCTGCTTGAAAAGGCGGCTGGAATGCTCCCGCACTACCTGGAAACCGCGAAGGAGCGCGGAATGCCCTCCACGGAGGAGAACGCGGTGCAGAATTTCCTTGTTCGGGTGCAGTCGATGATGATCTGCGCGGCGGCGGAGTCGTTCGTAAGAAACTACGACAGAATAATGCGCGGGGAGCTTCGCACCGAGCTGCTGGCGGATTCCCCGGCGCGGACGCTATCCGACGCGCTGAGCGATATCGCGTACCGCTACGCGTTCAACTCAAAGGAGATACTGCGCATAGAGCTGTCGGTGTCGGAGATGATGAACTGCCTGCTTGAGCGGCTGAGCGGCGCGGCTCTGCGGTTCGAAACACCCCAGGAGAAGATCACGGACAGCAAGCTGATCAGCGTAATATCCGAGAATTACGTGAAGATATGCCGCGCCGGCTGGAGCAGCGAGGGTGCCGAGGCGTACAGCCGCCTGATGCTGGTGACAGATTACGTCTGCGGAATGACCGACGGATTCGCGCGGCAGCTTTTCCGGGAGCTTCGCGGGGAGATTTCAGGCTGACTTGACATAAGAGGATATTTGTGGTATTATTAAATCAGTGAGTGCCGCAGCAGGCTTTGCGGCGCTGTTTCAGCAGCCGGGTCAGGCAGAAGGGAGCGCTATGGAAACCGAAAACAACAAAAAGAAGCCTATGATACGCCGCGGCAGCTTCCGCGTAGGCTACGGCAGCGAGGAAAAGCTGATAATCATGTGCGGTATAGGTGCCGCGCTGTGCCTGTGTATGTTCATAGTGGGTCTGGTATTGTTCGGAGCGCCGACTGATTTCATGGGATTTATGGGCAGCGTGTTCTGGATAATTCCGATGGTGATATGCCTGGTGTTTATTCCGGTGATATTCTACGGAAGGCGGTGCACCTACTACGCAGGAGATAAGGAGCTTGAAGCGGTCACGCCGGGCGGCAGCGACTACCTGTATTACAGCGATATCTCCGAGGTAATATACAAGCCGACCACGCTGTTTGGAAAGCTACGGGGATATCATGTCACGGTGGTGACCGGCGTGCGTGACTTCACCTACCGCTATATATTCGACCGCCACGACGACCTGTGCGAGCCGAGGCACACCCCGTTCTACATTCTGGAGCTGAACGCAGGTCTGAAGCAGCCGGAGGAGACCGATCCGGAGCTTGCCGCAGCAGTAATGGCTCAGTTTGCGGTTATGCAGGAAAAGCAGGAGGACCGAGTTTCCAGAAAGCGCAAGAAAAAAACCTGGGAAAACCTGTTTGACGATTGACAGGTTATTTCATGATTTATCAGACATAATAAAGCACCGCAGTTCATCGCTGCGGTGCTTTTTTGTGCCGTCTGTCAGGGCTTATGCTTATTCCGTTTCAGCCGTGGTGCGCTTTGCCATCTCGTTGTTGTACTCGAGCTGGGTTATTTCGCCCTTCGCCAGAAGCTCGCACCTTATGCGGACGATACGCGGCTTCCTGGAGGGGTTTCCGTGCTCCGGAAAAAGCACCACCGCGCGCTATATTGCGGAGCAGACCGGTGGAGCGTTTTTTGACGAGGACTGCGCCGATCACCCCGCAGATTACACATTCCATGCGTTCATACCGGACGGCTCGGAGGGGTTCACAGCCGAAGAAACCGCGCTGCTCCGCGAAAACGGGGCCCCGCAGCCGGGCGGGATAGTAGTTCCGCTGAGCAGATTGTCCGGAGAGCTGTTCAATAAGGCTCTTAAATTCAAAATATATGATTTCCTTGACTGGCAGACCGAGCGCCCGGTAATGCTCCGGAAGTGGCAGGAGTTCGCGGAGCGCGCCGGGGACGGCGTTAACGTGTTTAACTGCGTGCTGCTTCAGAACCCCATGTGCGAAACCATGATGAGATTCGGAATGCCGCAGGAGCAGTCCTTTGAATTCATTCGGGACATCTGTTCGGCTATTGCGCCGCTTGAGCCGGTGGTGATATACCTTAAAAGCAGCGACCCGGCGGCGCTCGTGAGGTCGGCGCTGCCGGAGCGCGGAAACGACTGGCTGAACGCCGTCGTGGACTATCATTGCAGCGGCGAATATGGGAGATCGCGGGGGCTTTCCGGGTTTGAGGGGTACATTGCGGCTCTGGAGGAACGCCAGCGCCGCGAGCTTGAAATGCTGCCGCAGCTTCCGGTGAAGTCGTTCCTGCTTGACGACCCTCAGCGCGACTGGAATGCGGCTTACAGCAAAATTGGCGAATTATTGAGAGGTAAAGATGAACATTAAAATAGAACCACTGACGTTATCCAATTTTAACGAGCATTCGCTGGACGATTTCCGCCGCAGGCAGCAGGTCACGGAGGTCTGGCGCAGGAACGGAAATGAAATGGAGCTTGTATACCAGCCATTTGTTGAGGACTGGGACGCGGATGTCCGCCGGGGAGCCGCCGAAAGGATGCTCGGCAATCTGCGGCGTGGTTACTTCGGAACCGGCGCGTTCGACGGCGGAAAGCTAGTCGGCTGGACGTTCTACGGAAACGAGCTTATCGGCGAACGCAAGAATTACGTGGAGCTTCACATGTTCCATGTTTCAGAACTGTACCGGGGGAAGGGGATAGGCCGCAGGGTGTTCGAGGCTTCTCTGCCACTTGTCAGGGAGACCGGCGCAGAGCGGATATTTATTTCGTCTCACTCTGCAAAGGAGAGCCAGGCGGCTTATAAGGCGCTGGGCTGCGTTCCTGCGAGGGAGTTGTTCCGGGAAGCCGCCGAAATGGAGCCGTTCGATATTCAGCTTGAATTTGACCTGACATAAAACGGGTACTTACCGCATGTATTTTTCCGGCGACGCAGGAGATAATACAGCCGTAAGGAGTGGTGAATATGATAAAAGACAGCTTCACCTACATAGCCGTGCTGATATTTGCCGCGGCTGTGCTGGTGTACCTTCCGCGGCTGATAAAGGGGAATGCCGCACGTAAATTCTTCAGCTTTGCGCCGCCGGTTGTGCTTATATATCTCGGGCTGATGGCGCTCTGCACGCTGGGCGCGTGGGATCTCCAGGCGACCTCCGCAGCGTATTCCAGCTTGAAAAATCCGCTGTTATACGCCATGCTGTTCATTATGCTGCTGCGCTGCGATCTTCGTAAGATACTCCGGCTGGGACCAAAAATGCTGCTTGGATTTCTTGCCGCCACGTTTTCGATTTCGCTTGGGTTCGTGGTTTCTTTTGCGATAATGCGCGGGGTGCTCGGGGAAGGAGCCTGGAAGTCCCTCGGGGCGCTCTGCGGAAGCTGGATGGGCGGCGGCGGAAACATGCTGGCGATACAAGCGGCGCTTGACATCGGCGAATCCGCAATGGCGTATGCACTGGTGATGGATTCCATCTGCGGAACGCTGTATATCATGTTCCTGCTGTGGGCGATAGGCTTTTCCGACAAGTTCGACCGCTGGACGAAGGCGGATACTACTGCGATACACGCCGTCGGAGCCTCCCTCGAGCAGGAATACGCAGCTGATTCCCGCCCGCTCACATGGCAGAACATTCTGATGCTGACAGGCTCGGGGCTTCTGGTATCGGCGGTTTGTACGAAGCTCGGCGGGGCAGTCGGGGATATGCTCCCGTTTTTCGACCGCGCTACCTGGACGGTGCTCATTGTAACGGTGCTCGGAATACTCCTGGCAATGACCCCGTTCGGGAAGCTCCGCGGCACCGAGGAAGTCTCTAACGTGCTGTTGTATGTCGTGATTGCGCTGATAGCCTCCCGCGCCGACCTCCGGGGTATCGGGAATGCTCCGGCATGGCTGGCGGCGGGACTGCTTATCCTTGTGATACACGTCGGGATAATGCTGCTTCTCGCGAAGCTGTTCAGGCTGGATATATTCACCTGCGCAGTCGCGTCGCTTGCGAATATCGGTGGAACCGCGACGGCTCCGATACTCGCCGGGACGTACAGCAGTGCGCTGGTTCCCGTCGGGATAATCATGGCGCTGCTCGGTTATGTAGTCGGCACCGGCGGCGGACTGCTCACCGCGCAGATAATGAGCATGTTAGCGTGATATTTTAAATTCGGAATTCAGAATTAGGAATTCGGAATTAAGGTGCGCGCTTCGCGCGGAATTAAAACTGCTGGGAATTTTACAGGCTTACAGGTTTCGCCTTGGGCGGCACCGAAATTCCGAATTTAAAAAGCTGCACGACACTCCCCCTGACTAATGCGGGAAAATTTGCTCGTGCAGCTTTTTATTATTTCTTCGCGGTGAAGAATAATCTTGGCATTTTCAGAATGACGTTTCCGTCGCCCTGAACCGGTATATTCTCCTTTACAGCTTCCAGGAGTTCGCCGAGGAACTCCGTCTTTTCATTCTCGCCCAGGGCGTCGAGATACGGCTTTAAGCCGCTTCCCTTATAACAGTCGATAACGGCGCTGTGCGACGGAACGACATGATAATATACGGTCTCCCACATGGCGACTTCCACCGAGCACCCCGCCAGGATGTCGTAGGTGGCGTTCGGCGTGAGGTTGTGGAAATTGTGTAAGGCTGTATGCCTTACGAGGAGGTTTGAAGAAGCAGGCGGTGTGCTATACACATTTTCATTCAAACAGGTTTTTAGAGGTGACCATTATATCACTTTTTTATCCACGATGTCAACGGGAAAGGCGATGTTTCACAATTCGTACGTAAACCCCATCTATAATAAGAACATCGACCCGGTTTTTATACAATATTGGAAAATGTGTTTTATTTACTGTCCCTTTGGCAAAATAATTGTAAAATCTATACAAAACGTTAATTGCTGGCAGCTTTTTTTCCAAAACTACTTGACAATAAGCCGGAAAAAAGTTATAATAGCATTACGCCAACAAAACATATCAAATTAATATGTAATATATGAATACTCGGAAAAAGGAGAACTACAAATGAACTGTGCAAAGATGATCTGCTGTGAAATGATGTATACAGTCATGTGCCATATGGCTGAAGAACTGCCCTGCGCGGCCGTATTCCGAATGTGAGTTTTGTTCTGACCCGAACCGAACATATCCGGAGCGCAGTGAAATGCGCTTTTTTATTTTGAATATTGGAGGAAAGCATCATGCCCGACAACAAGAACATCTGCCATAGCTGCACAGACTGCGGAGTGCTCAACTGCACACGCCGCAGCGGCTCGTATCCTGAGTTCTGCCCGACAGCGGCGCTCACCGAGGAGGAGATAAACGAGGTCACGGACCTCTACATAAAAAACCGCACGAACCACAAGATAGCGGTTGCTTCCGCCGAGGTAGAGGGCGGATTCTACGGCAAGTACACGAGGGTGGAGGAGATAATCGAATTTGCCCGCAAGATAGGCGTAAAAAAGATAGGCATTGCGACCTGCGTAGGGCTTATTGAGGAAAGCCGCATATTCGCGCGGATACTGAAGCTGAATGGCTTTGAGGTGTACGGGATAGGCTGCAAGGTCGGCTCGGTGGATAAGACCGACATAGGGATAGACGAGAAATACACCTGCGTTACCGGAAAGGTAATGTGCAACCCCATTATGCAGGCGAAGCTGCTCAACAAGGCGAAGGTAGACCTGAACGTAGTAGTGGGGCTGTGCGTTGGACACGACAGCCTGTTCTACAAGTACGCGAAGGGGATAACGACAACGCTTGTCACCAAGGACAGAGTGCTCGCCCACAACCCTGTCGGCGCGCTGTACCAGGCGCGGGCTTACTACAAGAAGCTTCTGCTTGCGCCGGTCGGCGAGGAGCCGGATTATTCCGGAGCAAATCTCGGCAGCATAAAGTAAGCCGGAAAGGACATTCAGATGAATAAAAAGACATTGTTTCGCGCCGGCATACTTCTTCTATCGGCGATAGCCGCTGAGGCAGTCGCGGTTGCCGTTCCTGATTCCGCCAAGCACCAGCCGGCGAATCACCCGTATTTCGCCTGGCTCATCATCTCGATAACCCTGGTTTATTTCGTTGGAGCAATCCTGATACACCTGAAAAACAGGAAGACCCCGAACGAAAGCGACCTGTTTTACAGAGCTCCGTTCCTGGCGGGAGTGCTGCTTGTTCTGAACGTTCTGAACATCGTAACGGTAAAGACGGCGCTGCTTCCTACGCTGTATTTCCCGTCCCTCGACCGGGTGTTCGGGACCCTTTTCGAGGACTGGGAGCTGATCCTGAAGTGCGTCGGCTACTCCTCGGGAATACTCGCCGCGGGCGTCCTCGGAGGACTTATCGTAGGATTCCTGATGGGCGTGGGCATAGGATTCAGCAAGACCCTGAGCTACTGGATAAACCCGCTGGTACGTATTCTGGGTCCGATACCGTCAACGGCGTGGATACCGATTTTCCTGCTGGTTTTCCCGACTGCACGTGCAGCCAGCGCATTTATCATCGGGATCTCCGTTTGGTTCCCGACGGTGGTGCTGACCTCCAGCGGTATCTCAAACGTAAAGAATTCGTATTTCGAGGTCGCCTCCACACTGGGAGCAAATCACTTCTGGCGTGTTTTCAAGGTGGGAGTGCCCGCCGCAATGCCTAGTATATTCCTCGGGCTGTTCAACGGTATCTGCTCGTCGTTCGTAACGCTGATGACGGCGGAGATGATCGGCGCAAAGTACGGCATGGGCTGGTACGTCAACTGGCAGAAGGAAATGATGTGCTACGCCAACGTTTATGCAGGGCTTATCGTTATCGCAGTGCTGTTCTACCTTGTTATCACGGTTCTTTTCAAGGTAAGGGATAAGGTGCTGCTGTGGCAGAAGGGAGTCATCAAATGGTAGGAGCAATAGAATTCAGCGGCGTGAAGAAGAGCTTCCGCCGTCCCGACGGGGAGATCATACATGCGCTCAACGGAGTGGATCTGAAAATAGAACAGGGAGATTTCGTCTGCCTTATCGGACCTTCCGGCTGCGGAAAATCCACCATGCTGCGGCTGCTTGCAGGCCTTGACCAGCCGACGGAAGGCGCGGTATACCTCGACGGCGAGAAGATAACCAGACCAAACTACGACCGCGGTCTTGTGTTCCAGGACCCGAACCTGTTCCCGTGGCTGAACATCTACGACAACATATCCTTCGGGCTGAGGGCAAGGCACATTTTCAAGCAGAAGCGGGATTCCGTCAGGGAATTCATGGATCTTGTCGGGCTGACCGGATTTGAGAAATCCTACCCGCACCAGCTCTCCGGCGGAATGTGCCAGAGAGCCTCCCTTGCAAGGGCGCTAATCGGTCACCCGAAGGCGCTGCTTCTTGACGAGCCTCTCGGCGCGCTGGACGCGTTTACAAGAATGAACATGCAGGACGAGCTGCTGCGCATCAAGGCAGAGCAGAACATGACCATGGTGATGGTAACTCACGACGTAGACGAAGCGGTGTACCTTTCGAACAAGATAGTTGTAATGTCGCCGCGTCCTGCGAAGATAGAGGAGATACTTGAAGTACACCTCAGCCAGCCCCGCGACCGAAACAATCCGGAGTTTATCCGCCTTCGCAGCGAGATACTCAAGGTCCTGGACTTCGCGGGCAGGGAAAAAGACGTGGAATATACGATTTAATGGAGGTAATCAATATGAATTTCAGGAAAATAGCCGCAGCTGCGGTTTCAGCGGCGCTCGCGCTGGCGCTTACAGCGTGCGCACAGCAGGAAGGCTCCGGGAGCGCAGGCTCTGGCTCCGGCAGCGATGAATACGTACTCAAGGTAGGCGAGGTGCAGGGCGCGCTCTGCCACGCTCCGCTCCAGGTGGCGATGGAGAAGGGCTACCTCGACGATGAGGGAATCAAGTGGGAGCGTGTTGATTTCGGCGGCTCCGACATTCAGGCGGCTCTCGGCTCCGGCATGATCGACTGCGGCTTCGGACTTATCGGAAAGTTCATTCAGCCGATAGAAAACGGTCTGAACATGGTCATTACCTCAGGAATGCACACGGGCTGCACAAAGCTGCTCGTCCGTGCGGATTCCGGAATTGAATCCGTTGCCGATCTGAAGGGCAGAACCATCGGAGTAAGCTCCCTGGCAAGTTCCGAGGCGATAACCGCAAAGCGCGCTCTTAACGCAGCAGGAGTTGATATATCCGCGGACGGCGGGGAAGTCGCATTTGCGGTGTACAGCACCACCGACCAGCCGGCAGCGCTGATGAACGGAGCGGTAGACGCTATTTCCACGCCTGATCCGGTAGCCACAAACGCAGAGAACGAGTATGGGCTGAAGGTGCTGCTCGATACAGCGGTAACGGAGCCGTACGCGAGTGAATACTGCTGCGTAAGCTTCGTATCCTCCGAGCTTGCGGAGAAGCACCCGGACATTGCCGCGGCGTTCACAAGGGCTGTTCTGAAGGCCTCCGCGTTTGTTGCGGAGAATCCCGAGGAGGCAGCGCAGATACAGATCGACGGCGAGTATATCAGCGGCGACGCCAGGGCTAACGCGGAGATACTCAAGGGATACAAGTATATTCCGAGCGTTCAGGGCGGATACGACGCGCTGGTGAACGTTGCTGCCGACCTCCACGACATAGGGCTGCTGAAGGAATCTACTGACGTATCCGCTCTGGTGGAGCGTTCGTTCAAGTTCTTTGACGGAGTTCCCGACAGCTATACTGTCAGCGGCGATGAATTTTCGGACGTGGCATATGAGAGCAAGTCGCTTTCAGCGGCTCCTGAAAGTCATGTCGTGAACGACTGCTGCGGATAAAATCTGAGCTGGAATCACTGAGCCGTATTCGGCTGAATATACAAAACTGGCAGGCGGTGAGCCTGCCTGTTTTGCCTTTGAAGTCAGACCTCCGGCAAATTTGCAATGAGGTATTTCCAGTAGCTGTCTTGAATTTCGCGGAAAATAAAACAAGGGCTGAAACCAGCCCTGTTTTTATGTTGAATTGTTGAAAAAAATCAGTTTCTCATGTATTCTCTCCAGTCGAGGTCTCCGCGCTCAAGGGCGTGGATAAGAGCCTCGGCGGTAGCGATATTCGTTGCAACGGGGATATTGTGTACGTCGCAGAGGCGGAGAATATTGATGTCGTTTGGCTCGTGAGACTTTGCGTTGAGCGGGTCGCGGAAGAATATCAGCAGGTCGACTTCGTTGCAGGAAATGCTTGAAGCAAGCTGCTGGTCGCCGCCCTGGGAACCGCTGAGGTAACGCTGAATATGAAGTCCGGTAGCCTCGGCAACGAGCTTTCCGGTGGTGCCGGTAGCGCGGATATCATGGTGGCTGAGAATACCGCAATATGCGATACAGAACTGAACCATCAGTTCTTTTTTGGAGTCATGTGCGATGAGTGCAATGTTCATAGCTGCTCCCTCCTTAGTTGATGTTGATGGTGAGCGGAACTTCCTCACCAAGAATTCTTCTTGCTATCGCCGCGTAAGCCTTGGCGCCTCCGCAGTTCTGGGGAAGAGGCTGTCCCTTCGCGCCGCATATCTTTATGTTCATATCCTCGGGAACCACGCCGATTAGCGGAATTCCCACGCTGTCCATTACCTCGTCGAGGTCGTAGAGGATATCCTCGTCCTTGAAGTTCGGGCTGACCTTGTTGATGACAAGACGCTGATTAGTGCAGTTCTTGACATACAGGAAGTCAGAAAGTATCGCACCGTCGCGTACGCACACGGTATCCGGGGTAGTTACCATCAGTATAAGCTCCGCAGCCTTAATAACGCTGAATACCGAACTGCCGATACCTGCGGTGTCCATGATTATGTAATCGAAGTGCTTGCGCATCTCCTGGCATACTTCCATGATCTTTTCAGGATTGATATCTATAAACGGATTCCTTGTCGCGCAGACCAGATAGAGGTTGTCAACACGGTCCACTTTAGTTGTGGCTGTAAGGATATCAATTTTACCCTCCAGATATTCGCCGATGTCGTGCTTTACCTTATCCTTGATGCCGAGCATGATGTCAAGGCATCTCAGACCGAAGTCCAGCTCGACCACCAGAGTTTTTTTACCAAGCGCTGCAAGTGCAGTGGCAACGTTAGCCGATGTGGTCGATTTGCCCGTGCCGCCCTTACCTGCCGTAACCGCAATGATCTGTGACATGTTATTCCCCTCTCGATCTGATAGATCCGTATCCTTATTTTGCAGATACGCACCCAGAATATCTATGATAATTTTTATAAATATATTCTACCACAAAACCCCTTTAAAATAAAGCTTTTTTTTGTACATTTAAAAAATTTGTGAAATATCTTCATTTTCCTGTCGCTTTTTTGTGCATAATTACACTCGCAGATTTCATTGACCTGGTGATATGCAATTAAATAAGAAATGTTGTCATTCAAGTCGTTCCGAATTTACAATCAGGAAGAAAAAAACGACAATCAGGAAGATTTTATTGACATACGCCGCAAAAAACGATAAAATCAACAGGTATAAAAAAACTATCTGAGAAGGAGAACCGAAATGTCCGAAAACAACACACAGACCCCCGCACAGGAAAAGCCCCGCCGCAGCAAGGAAGATATCCTTGAAATAATCATAGCGGTATTTCTGGGCGTGACCGCGCTGGCTACTGCCTGGGCTTCGTGGATAGGCTCGCTGCACGGCGGCAACATGTCCACCAACTATACCAAGAGCAACAACCTCGCAGCCGACGGCAACGCCCGCTGGAACGAGGCTTCCCAGACGCTCATGCAGGATATGCAGGTGTGGAACATTATAAGCGACTACCAGGTGGAGGTGCTTTACGCAAACCAGACCGGCGACGAATCCAAGCTGTATGAGAGCGCGTATAAAATCAAGTTCATCTGCGCCGACAACCTGACTCAGGAGATCGCCGACCTCATAAACTACGATTTTGACTTCGACGCCGACCAGATAATCGACTGGGTGATAAACAACGAGAAGTCCACAGTAAGCCCGTTCAGCGACGAGGACTACGTTAACAGCTACTACGCCGACGCGCAGGAGATACTTGCGGAGAGCGAAGCGGTGCTCGCCGAAGGCCAGCAGGACAACACCCGCGGCGACACCTTCAATCTCGTCACCGTCATCTATTCCGTCGTGCTGTTCATGCTCGGTATCGTGGGGACTTTCCGCCGCCTGCCGAACCGTATGCTGATCACCTGCGTTGCAATCGCGGGATTCCTGTTCGGAACCATATACATGTTCACGATACCCATGCCGACTGGTTTCAGCTTCCTCAGCTTTTTCGGCGGCTGACGCATAACAGGCTTTTTTCCCGGCACGACAAAAAGGTCGCCTCAAAAACAATCAGGAAGGTAAAACATACAATCAGGAAGATTTTATTGACTGAAACAGCCTAATATGTTATACTTTCCTCAGCACCAAATTATGCGGTCTGACCGCAAATAATCAGTAAGGAGATACATAATGGAAAAGACACCTGCGTTACTTATCACTATTTTTCTCGGCGAGCTCGGAGTTCCGAGATTCATGACCGGCAAGATCGGCACCGGAATCATCTGGCTGCTGACCTGCGGCTGCTTCGGCGTTGGCTACATCATCGACATCGTGAATGTTGCCACCGGTAAGTTCACCAAGAAGGACGGCACTCCCTGGGTGACCGGAAACTAAAAAACTGTCTGGTACGGATGATCAAGCCTGTCGGAACAGCCGCCGACAGGCTTTGATTGCGTTATGCAGCTTGACATTATCTTCGGTTTGTTATAAAATATATCTGGAATCCCGCGCGTCAGGCATGGAATTCCGCAGACAGAATATTAAGGAGAAACGCATGAAAATTAGAAAATGGCTCGCCGCAGCGACTGCGGGGGCAATGGCGCTTGCAATGGCGGGCTGTTCTGACATCGATGAGGACTTCTTCGCCACCGCCGAAGCCGGAAACAGCACGGCAGAATACACCGCCGAAGCCGGAAACAGAACGGCAGAATACACCGCCGAGGCTCCGGTGCAGTCCGGCGGGGAAGAGGAGTACGACAACGCAGGCCGCAGCTTCGACAACGGAGCGACCCAGCTTTCCATGACGAACGGCAGCCTCGATATCCACCGCCGCACCCGTTCCGAGTCGGCTCCGATGGGCGACAGCGGCTGGACGATCATGGTGTACCTCTGCGGCACCGACCTTGAAAGCGAATGCTATGCGGCATCCATGGACATCGAGGAAGCCCTTAACGGTAGATACAGCGACGACGTTCGCATAGTCTACCAGACCGGCGGAACCGCCGAGTGGAACGAGTACTACGGCATTTCGAACAGCGTATCGCAGCGCTACGTCACAAACAACGGCGAGCTTGAGCTGGTCGACGAGTTCGAGCTTTGCAACATGGGCGACCCGAATACTCTCGCGGATTTCGTCTCATGGGGAGTCGAGAACTACCCTGCAAAGCGCATGGGACTTGTATTCTGGAACCACGGCGGCGGCAGCATAAGCGGCGTGTGCTTCGATGAGATGAACGATTCGGACAGCCTCTCGCTGCGTGAGATAGACAGCGCGCTGAACTCCGTTTACGGTCAGATGAGCGACAAGTTCGAGTTCATAGGCTTCGACGCTTGCCTTATGAGCACCCTTGAGACAGCGAACATCATCGCGCCGTACGCGCGCTACATGTTCGCCTCCGAGGAGACCGAGCCGGGCGGCGGCTGGAACTACACCGACATCGTGGACTTCCTCTCCGGGTACCCCGACGCGACCGGCGCCGACCTCGGCGAGATGCAGTGCCAGAGCTACTATCAGCACTGCATGGACAACGGCGACCCGGACGGCACTACCTTCGCAATAACCGACCTTTCAAAGATAAACGGCCTTCTGACCGCATTCGACGCCACCGCGAAGGAGATGTACGAAAGCGACAGCATGACCGACATCGCCCGCGCGGTGTACTCCGCGGATAACTTCGGCGGAAACAACCGAAACGAGGGCTACACCAACATGGTAGACCTGCTTGGGCTTCTCAATGCGGTGCAGCCTTACGCGCCCTCCGCGTCCGATGCAATTGCAAAGCTGAAGGAAGCGGTGATCTACAGCGTAAACGGCGACAACCACGAAGGAGCCGGCGGACTTTCCCTGTACTATCCGCTTTCAGTCCAGGGCACCGAGGAGCTTTCGGTGTTCGCGGACATCTGCACCAGCTCCTATTACCTCGCGTATGTTGACTCTGCGGCGTACGGCACCACCGGCGGCGACCTCTCGGACTACGACAACAGCGGCCTTATCGCCGACTGCGACGACATCTGGAACTACGGCTATACGGCAGACCCGAACGTAGGTTCAAACTACAGCGACGTATCCTACGCAGATGATAACAGCACCATCGGCATACAGAGCGTATACTTTGACGAGGACGGCACCTACACGGTTCAGCTCTCGGATATGAGCGCGTTCAACTACGCGACCTGCACGCTGTTCATGACCTACGACGGCACAAGCGTTTACCTCGGCGAGGACGACGAGGTCGTCACCGACTACGACGCGATGATCCTCCAGGACGGCTTTGACGGCTCCTGGCCATCTATCGTGGGACAGCCGCTTGCCATAGTTGCGGTAAGCGTCGGCGAGGACCGCTCGGTATACACGGCGCCGATAACCCTTAACGGCGAGCAGACCAACCTGCGTATCGAGTACGATTTCACCAGCAGCGAGTGGCGCGTATGCGGGACCTGGTCCGGTATCGACCCCGAGACCGGCGTAGCCTCCAGGGACACCCAGCCCCTGAAGGACGGCGACGTTATCGCCCCGGCTTACTTCGTGTTCTCCGATGAGTTCAACGACTACATCTACGGCGACGACATCACTGTCAGCGGCGAGCTCCAGATAGAGTACGACGCGCTTCCCGCCGCCGATTACAGCTATTCTATGTCGCTCTACGACATCTACGGTAACTACTACTACACCACCAGCGTGACATTCACGGTAGACGAGAACGGGGAACTGTTCTTCTACCCTGACGAGCTGTAATGTTCTGATTCTTCCCGCTTATATAGAGAACCCTTCCGCTTTCTGGTGCGGAAGGGTTCATTTTATTGCGGGAACCTCTAAAAACCGGTTTGAAAAGAGAAAATGGGTAGAGTGCGACGAATGCGATGAAAGCCGACGAAGTAAGGCTGTATGCCTTACGAGGAGGTTTGAAGAAGCAGGCGGTGTGCTATACACATTTTCACTCAAACAAGGTTTTTAGAGGTGACCTTGCGTTATCTTTTCTGCTTCGGAGAGCCGCGAGGCTTCTGCCGCCGCTTCAGTTATCGCCTGTTCGATTTTTAAATGCAGCTCCGGAAGCGGAGCCGCGTTCCCGGCGCGGGCGGTCTGCTCGGCTTCGAAGCAAAGCTCCCCGGCTGAATCAGCGCCTATTCCGCGGGCGTTGTTTTTCAGCCCGTGCACCAGGGTGGTGTAGAGTTCAAGGTCGTTATCGGCAAGCGCGCTGGAAAGCCGCTCCAGCGACTTCGGAGCCTCCTCGGTGAACAGTCTGAGCAGCTCCCTGTAGAAATCTGGGTCGTTGTCGGAGTACTCCAGACCCTTTGCAGTGTTCAGCAGAGAGCTTCCAGGCTCTCCGGACTTCTGCGCTGACGGCAGGCTGTCCGTCACAATTCTGCCCGGAACAAGCCGCGAGAGCATTTGCTCAAGCTCCTCGGAGATTATCGGCTTTGAGAGGTACTCGTCGAAGCCCTCGCTCATGTAGCGCTCCCGGGCGCCGACTACCGCGTCCGCGGTCAGCACCGCAACGGGGGTCTCCCGGCAGAGGCTGGCGGGGTCGCTGCGCAGCTTCCGGAGCGCCTCCACGCCGGACATTCCCGGCATCATCGCGTCGAGCATTATCAGGTCGAAGCGCCGCTCCCTTGCAATCCGGAGCATTTCTTCGCCGCTTTCCGCAGTCGTTACTCCTGCCTTGGTGCGCCGCAGCAGTTTTTCGATCACCACGCGGTTGTAGCGGTTGTCGTCCACGGCGAGTATCTCGGTCTCCGGGCATATAAAGTGCGATGCGCTGACATGCGGGCGCACCGGAAGCTCCGGCGTGAACTCCCCGATGGGGGACGCGTCCGCGATATCCTGCGGTATTTTCAGCGTGAATGTGCTGCCAGCTCCCGGGGAGCTTTTCGCGGTTATCGCGCCGCCCATGATCTCCGCGATGTTTTTCGTTATCGGAAGCCCCAGCCCCACTCCGTCGCCGACTGCGCCTATCCTCTCGAAATTGTTGAATATCAGCGGAAGCTTCTGGGGCGGTATGCCGCAGCCGCTGTCTGCTATCTGAATTACCAGTGTGTCGGACTCCATGAATGCGGTCAGCCTTACGAAGCCGGTTTGCGTGTACTTCACGGCGTTCGTCAGTAGGTTCACCGCCATCTGCTTTATTCTCGCCTGATCTCCGACCAGCTTCCTGGGCAGTCCGGGGTCGATGCGGAAATCCAGTTCCAGACCCTTTTCCTCGGCTTTCTGTATCACCAGCAGGCGTATTTCCCGGAGCATTGTGAGCGTGTCGTATTCCGCACGTTCTACCGTCAGCTTTCCGGCTTCCGCCTTTGAAATGTCGAGTATCTCGTTTATCAAGGTCAGCAGCATGCCGCCCGCGTCCGCTATGTCAGCGGAGTACTCCAGCACCTCCGGGTTTGTGGATGTCCGCATTACCATTTCGTTCAGACCCAGCATTGTGTTGATAGGCGTGCGTATTTCGTGGCTCATGCGCGCGAGGAACTCGGTTTTTGCGGTGTTCGCGGCGTTTATCTCGTCGATCCGGTGCTGATATTTCGTCATGTTTATCAGCCAGATAACGTAGCCGCAGGGGGAGCTGAACTCCTGAATACGCTCGACGCGCAGCTCGTAAACGTTGCCGTCTATGCTGACGGTGCTCCTGCCGCCGGAGAGCGCTTCCTTTACGAACTTGTGGCTGGACGGGTTTTTCATCTCGGAAAGCTCCGGGAGTATTCGCTTGGCGGTGGCGTTCATATAGATAAGCCCGCCGTGCTCGTCGAGCATGAAAACGCCCTCGTCGCCGATGTCAAGAACGTTCGCCGGTGCCGATACGACGGAGGAGAAGTACCCGTAGCGAATCATGGACTCATACATGCAGAGCACCAGTACGAATGCTCCGAACGCGAAGGGGTTATAGCTGCCGAACAGACCGCACCACTTCATGACAAGCTCCAGCCCCATCGCCGAGATACCGCCCAGAATAAGCGCGATACGGCGCTGCTGTATTTTGTTGGTGGTTTTCCGGAGCGCCAAGATGAGGTTGACGACGATGTAAATTATGATGAAAAGAATAATCGCATAGGTTACGTACCAGAAGATACTCTTGCCAACTTCAATGCGTGAGTAAATGCCGTCGGATTCTATTCTCATCGTGGAATAGAACAGCCCGTGGTTTTCTTCCTTGGAGGTCCCGGTGGTCTGCATGGCGATGAAGCTTGCGCAGTCTAGCACGCCGAAGGTTATCCACATCGGCTTCGGTACCTTGAACCCGCCCATGCTAGAGGTGAAATACAGCAGCGAAAGCGAGAACGGATACATGCCGATATACTGTATCCTGAGCGCGCTGATAGCGGCTTCGGTGGTGTCTGAGTCCACCATTTCAAGGTACATTCCGAAAATCAGAATGAACAGCGAAAAGCAGATCAGCATGAACGAGAGCTTAGCCGGTGAGGTGGTGTTCCTGACGCACAGCAGGAACAGCACGAAAACTCCTATGAGCACCACAATGTGGACGCCGCAGAAAACAGCGTACATATCAGCCCTCCGATCTTCCCGCGGACTTCATCTGCTCCTTTACGGAGCGGCGCAGCCTTACCGGAACTATGAGCGACTCGCCGCCCTGGAAGGTGAGTTCCCCGGAATCCGCGTCGAAGCTTTCGACAGTGGAAAGGTTCGCAATGTAGCTTCTGCCGCACATCAGGAAGTCCGGCTCGCCCTCGAGCTGCCCGAAGAAGCTGCTGAGCGGCAGGTAAACCCTGACCTCGCCGCCGGAGGTGTGGAGCACGGTGCTGTGTCCGACGGACTCAGCGAAGCGCAGCGTGTTGAGGTATATGTTGACCTCCTCGCGGCCCTGCATAACGGTGATATATCGCCGTGACTCCTCGAAAAGGCGGCTGAACCGCTTCATGGCGCGGACGAAATCGTCATGGGTGAACGGCTTGTGGAGATACCCGTCGGCACCGATGCTGAACGCCTTGACCGCGTGGATCTCAGACGACGTTGTGAAAACCAGTCCGTTTTCCATGCCGAGTTCAATGAGCCTCTCGGCGGCGTCCATGCCGTTGGTGCCGTCCATGTAGATGTCAAGGAAAATGACCGCGGGCTTCTCCGTGGAAGTTTCGTACTCCCTGAGGAGTGCGTCTGCGCTGCTGAACAGCTTCACCGTGACCGACGCGCCCTTTTCCTTTGCGTAGCTTTCTATGTTGTGGACCAGCCGGAGCTGGTCTGCCCTCGAATCATCGCATATGTATATAAGCATGCAGCCCTCCGTATTTTATGTTGGAATATAATATATAAATATTTTACCATAAAAAAACTGAGTTGTAAAGAAATAAATCGACATAATAATCCGCCCTGATTTGTGCATAATAACAGCAGCGGGAATTTCCGCGTATTTTTGAAAGGTGGGAAAACTATGTGGATAGATAAACTGGCACTCGTTCTGCTGATCATCGGCGGGCTCAACTGGGGTCTTGTCGGGGTCTTCAGCTTTGACCTGGTGGCGTGGCTCTTCGGAGGGCAGGGCGCCGTTCTCAGCCGTATCGTCTATATACTGGTCGCGCTGTCCGCAGCGTGGTGCATTTCGCTGCTGTTCCGGGATACGACTGCGGCTGAACAGGCGTGAATTCCGTACGCAGCCTCTGCGCAGATATTGAATGCGGCTTTGTCTTTTACAGAGCCGCTTTTGTCTGGAAAAAAGCGCAAAAAACTGCCCCGGACGATTCGCCCGGAGCATTGAGTTTGAAGTCAGTCCGTTATCTGTTCTGGTTCTGATTCTGGCGGTTCTGACCCTGATCGTTCTGGTTCTGACGGTTCTGCTGATTCTGCTGATTCTGCTGGTTTCTGTTCTGATTCTGATTGTTCTGGTTATTCTGGTTGGACATTGTTTTTCCTCCTATGGAGCTAGGCTCCGTAAATATCCGGCTTTTCGCCGCACTGATATTTTGCTCCGGGGGCGCGGTATTATTCAGGAAAGTTGTGCCAATATTATTGCTGACCGCACTTGATTTTTTGCGTACCGTGTAGTATAATTAATTAGAATACACGCCGCGCGGCGTGCGCCTGGGGGAGATAATATGAACATAAACTGGAACAGAAAATACTTTACGATAGCGGTCTACGCGACCTGCGCGGTGATCGTCAGCGCCATCGCGGTGATGGTGATATTCAATTTTGATTCGGTGATGGCTAAGCTGTCGGTGCTGGGCGCGGTCACGACCCCGATAATCATAGGGATATTCTGCGCCTACCTGCTGAATCCGCTCATGACCAGAATCGAGACCGGTCCCTTAAAAAAGCTGTCGGATTCCACGAACAAGAAAAACCGGAGCAAGGCGCGGGGTATCGCGCTTACGCTGACCATGCTGCTGGTTCTTGTGATACTGGGTCTGATAGTTATAATGGTGATACCTCAGCTTATTGAGAACCTGATCGTGATCTTCAGCAACATGGATTCCTACATCAACACCATCAAGGAATGGCTGAGCAACATTTTCGACGATAATCCCACGCTGGTGGAGTTCCTGGGGAACCCGCTGGATGATTTCAACAAGTTCATAGCGGGAATATGGAAGGAGTATTCCAACGAGCTGATGAACATAGCCGGAAACGTAGCGTCAACGGTGTGGGCGGTCATCGACACGATGAAGAACGGGCTGATAGGGCTTATTATTTCGATCTACCTGCTGGCGCGCAAGGAAATGTTCATCGGTCAGACCAAGAAGCTGATATTCGCGTTCCTGAAGGTGGAGCGCGCACAGCGGTTCCTCGGCGTATGCCGCGAGGCGAGCAAGAAGTTCCTCGGCTCCATCGTGGGGAAAATAATCGAGGCGTTTATTGTTGCCATGATATGCTTCATCGGCTGCACTATACTCCGCATGCCGTATTCACTGCTTATCGCGGCGATAATGTTCGTGTTCAATCTGATACCGTTCGTAGGTCCGTTCATCGGCGCTATTCCGTGTACGCTTCTGCTGCTTCTGTCCGACAAGCCGATACAGGCGCTGTGGTTCGTTATTTTCATTGTGGTGCTACAGACTGTAGACGGGAACATCATTGCGCCGTGGATACTGGGAGATTCCACCGGACTTCCGGCGGTGTGGATACTGATCGCGATACTCGTAGGCGGCGGTCTGTTCGGCATGCTGGGAATGTTCCTGGGAGTGCCGGTCTGCGCGGTGGTTTACATGCTGTTCAAGGATTTCATCGAGGGCAGGCTGAGAAAGCGGCAGCTACCGCAGAAGACTTCGGATTACGCCCGGGACGTGGGGTATATCACGCCGGATTACGTCTGCGACGAGCCGGAGGAGGTTCCTGCGCCGGAGCCTGAGAATAAGCACTCTTTCAAGGACGTGGTTACTAACCGGGTGCAGCTTTGTAAGGAGAAGCTCCATATTAAGGATAAGAAGAAATAAAGGCTGCACCTGAGGCGGCGGATTATAGAAAACGGGCAGACAAGGCGAGTCTGTCCGTTTTTTTAGGTAAACTATAAAGCAGCGAGTGTTCCGCTTGTTGTAACCTGCATTAGTTTATGAAATCTTACTCCTCTTTTTTCAGCAGCCGGGGTGCGGTGAGGTCTATCAGGAACGCTCCCGCCGCGGCTGTTACGAGTATCGCAAGCACTGCTCCGGAAAGTATCACGTTTCCGCATGCAAGCCCCATCGCGAGTGGGACTCCGCCGATGGCAGCCTGCACCGTTGCCTTCGGAGTATACGCGAGCATGCAGAACAGCCGTTCTTTCAGGCAGAGCCGGGTTCTCAGCAGGCAGAGGAACACTCCCGCGCAGCGGAACGCCAGGGCGCCGATGATAACTCCAAGTACCGGAAGCCATATGCCGCCGATGGAATTCAGGTCGACTTCCGCGCCGACCAGCACGAACAGCATGAGCTCCGCCGCAGTCCACAGTTTGGAGTATTTTGCGGAGATACGCACGGCGCGCTCCGGCTCACGCTGGCGCAGCGCGATACCCGCCGTCATGACCGCCACAAGTCCGGAGAACCCGATGAAGTCCGGCAGGAAGTCCTCCAGTGTTACCAGCAGGAACGCGAGGCTCATAACCAGTATCACCTTTACGCTGTCGCGCATGTGGAGCTTCTGGAACAGCAGCGCCATGAGAACTCCGCAGATGGCTCCCACGGCGGCTCCGAGCAGAATGGACACCGGAATGTTAACGATGGAGACCGCCGAGACTTCGCCGCCGGCGCAAAGCCCTGAGAATACCGAGAACATCACGATAACGAACACGTCGTCCATTGAAGCTCCGGCTAGTATCATCTGCGGTATCTGCTTGTCGGTGCCGCGTTTTTCCTCCATGAGTTTCAGCATTTTCGGAACGATAACGGCAGGGGACACCGCCGCGAGCACAGAACCCATCGTAGCAGCTTCCGCTATGTCAAGCCCCAGCAGAAGCTGCGCGAGCAGCGTAACTCCGACGATTTCACACGCCGCCGGGACGAAGCTCAGCAGCAGTGCGGGTCTGCCGCATTTTTTCAGGTCTGACAGCTCCAGGTTAAGCCCGGCGCGGGTCAGTATAATGATCAGCGCGATCTTCCGCAGGTCGGCGGAGATTCCGAGCAGCGCCGGGTCGAGCCAACCGAGCGAGCTGAGGAGTATCCCGGCGGCGATCATTCCGGTGAGCTTCGGCAGCCGCAGAAGCCCCGCGAGTTCCCCGAGCGCCAGCCCGAAGATAAGGATAAGTGCAATGCTTAGTAACATAAAAGCCTCCCTGCCGGGGCGCGGCGTAACAAAAAGGGCTGACAGCCCGCAGATACCAAAACCGCGCCGGAATATTCCCGGCTGATCTGTATTTGCAGATGCCATCAGCCCGTAAGGGCGGTTCGGGGCGATTGCCCGCGGGGAGGACGTCATTCCCCGTATTGTCCGGTTCCGTGCGGAGTCCGGTTATCGCCGGATTTGAAGTCGGCGGTTATTTATCCGCCATACGGTAGCCTATGCCGGTCTCGGTGAAGATGTAGCGCGGGTGCGCGGGGTCTTTCTCGATCTTGCGGCGTATGTTCGCCATGTTCACGCGGAGTATCTGGTTGTCCTGCTTCGCATTTGGACCCCACATGCGGCGTATCAGGTCAGCGTAGGTAAGAACCGTTCCGGCGTACTGCCCCAGCAGCGCGACCAGGCGGTATTCATTCTGGGTGAGTTCAACGTCGTTTCCGTCGACATACACGCGGTACTTCGCGTAATCTATTACCAGCCCGCCGACCTCAAACCGGGAATCCCGCGCTATGGAGAGGTTCGTGCCGCTGTTGCGGGAGTGCCGGAGCGCTACCCTGATCCGTGCGAGAAGCTCCTGCGTGCTGAATGGTTTCTGTACATAATCGTCGGCTCCGTTTTCGAGGGCGCGTACCTTGTCCTGCTCCTGTTGGCGGGATGACACAACGATCACCGGCACAGCCGACCATTCGCGTATTTTCTTCAGTACTGCTACGCCGTCCATATCCGGAAGCCCGAGGTCAAGCAGTATAATGTCGGGGCAGTGCGAGCTAGCGAATATTTCGGAATCCCTGCCGTTTTCGGCAACGATAACATCGTACCCCTGGGCTTCCAGAACAGATTTTATGTAAAAGCTGACGCTGCTGTCGTCGTCAATTACCAGCACCTTGTATCTGAACTCCATGTACTCTCCTCCGGAATTTTACATTTATTCATCATTTATTCATCACTATTATATCACATTTTTTTACCGATTGGAATATTTTTTATTACCGAAAAGCAACATAATGCACAAAACAATATAAAGTTGGGTAATAAAAATCGAATAAAGATATGCCTCCAGGAATAACATCGTAACAGGCTTGTCAGGCGTTGAGTTCGGGAGGCTGCAATGAATGTCATTTTTTCACTTGTTGAGGAATCAAATTCCATATTGTGGGGAGCGCCGATGTTAGCAGCGCTGGTGTTTTCCGGAGGATATTTCACACTGCGGACCGGCGGGCTGCAATTCAGGCGGTGGCTGTTCTGCCTGAGGTCCACGGTGTTTTCAAAGAGCAGCCGGAACAGCTCAGGGAGCGGGGTCACGCCGTTCCAGGCGATGGCGTCGTCGCTTGCGGCGACCCTGGGAACGGGGAACATCGCGGGAGTGGCGGCGGCGCTGACCTCCGGAGGCGCGGGGGCGGTGTTCTGGATGTGGGTGACGGCTCTTCTCGGAACTATGACGGGATATGCGGAGAACGTACTCGGCGGCTATTATCGCAGGAAAAACGGCGGGGAATGGCACGGCGGCGCGATGTACTACATCAGGTACGGCCTGGCTGAGCGCAAGCGCACGAGCCGCGCTGCGAAGCCGCTTGCGGCGGTATTTGCGGGAGCCTGCGTGCTTGCGTCCTTCGGAATGGGGAACATCGTGCAGATGAATTCGGCGGCGCTGGCGCTGGAATCCGGATTCGGGGTACCTGCATGGATAGCCGGGCTGGCGCTCACCGTGTGCGCGGGGGCGGTGATATTCGGCGGAATGAAGCGCACCGCGAAGGTCTCAGAGAAGCTGGTGCCGCTGATGTCGGGGCTGTACATAATCGGCTCGCTGATGATAATTGCGGTGAATTTCCGGAGGCTCCCGGAGGTGATGGGGGAGATTTTCCGCGGAGCATTCGGTCTGGAGCAGGCGGCGGCCGGGGTCAGCGGTTACATGGTGAAGCAGGCGGCCGGCATGGGGATACGCCGAGGGGTGTTTTCGAACGAAGCGGGGCTTGGGTCGTCGCCGTCGGCGCACGCCTCATCGGAGGAAACAGAGCCGTGCATTCTTGGCATGTGGAGCATAGTTGAGATAACCTTCAACACGCTGATAATGTGCTCAATGACGGCACTGGTGCTGCTGTGCTGTCCCTGCCGGGCGGCTCCGATGGACGAAGTTTTTCAGAACATCACTGCGAAGCCGCAGTACTTCCGGCTTACGGAGCAGGAGGGGCTGGTTACGCCTGGGGCGGAACTTTTGGTTTCAGGCGGCGGGGAGCTTCGTGAGTTCCGCACAGCGGACGGCGGTACGTTCAGCGCGCCCGTGAAGAGCGGGGGGATCACCTGCGCGAACATCATGAAGATCACCGGAGTAGGGCAGTGCGGTGAGATCTCCGGGGTGGTTATTGAGGAAGTGAGCGGCTCGGAGCTTGTAACGACGGCGTTTTCGTCTGTTTTCGGCGGAATGGCTGGGAAGCTCATCAGCGCGGCGGTGGTCATGTTCGCGTTCACGACGGTCATCGGCTGGAGCTGCTTCGGGAGCGGCGCGGCGGAGTACTTGTTCGGGAAAGGCTTTCGGGTGCCTTATCTGGTGGTATTCACGGCGGTTTCGGTAGTTGGCGGCATGCTGGACGTTTCTGCGGCCTGGGGCGCTGCCGACCTGTTCAACGGCGTGATGGCGGCGGTGAATCTTCCGGTAGTTCTGCTGCTTTCCGGAAAGGTGGTTCAGATAACACGAAATTTCTCAGCGCGGAGGTTCCATGGCTCCCGCGAGGAAGCGATGATCTCCGCTCACGGAGCGCTTTCAGCGGAGGAGCCCCCGGATTAGCGGCAGTGTTCGGGGTTTTCCGCAGGAATTTCCCGGAGCGTCGTTCCGGGGTCTTGACAAATCTGACCAAAGATGATATAATATATTCGTGAGATGCGGATATAGTTTATCGGTAAAACATTAGCTTCCCAAGCTGAGGTGGTGGGTTCGACTCCCATTATCCGCTCCAAAGACTTAATCCCCGCCAAATGGCTTGATTAGCTGTTTGACGGGGATTTTTGCTATCCGGAATCGCGACGCGCAACGAATGTATTTTACCACATTTTTGCGTATTTTTTCGCAAGTATGGGTGTCAACATGGGTGTCAAGTTTGGCGTTAAAACTGTTTTTATCGTGACAAGTAGGGTAAATGCAACTGCCAAAAAATTCAAGCCCTGTTTTATGCAAAATAACGAATTCCCCGGAGCCAACGCCCCGGGGATAATCATTATTCGATTTTCACAGAGCAGCCCAGCGCCTGGAGTGCCTGGCGGTAACGCTCTACTTTGCTCTGGGCGACTGAGATCTCGGCAGTGATCCTGACCTGCTTCTCCGGCGCGACCTGCCCCCGGAACCAGTCCATATTCTTGCCGAACCTGGCGAGCCAGTGCTCCGGGTCGCCGTGGTTGGAAGCGTAACCACGGGCGCAGGCTTCCTTGTGGCTGATGATGTTTTCCGGCTTGATAGTCGGATAATTCTTCATGAGCCGCTTGCAGAGGTCAGCTGCAAGCCCGAAGGCATCCTCGAAGTAGGCGCGGTCGTTCAGCGCGTCCTCCGCGATCTCAATCTGTATGTATGCCGGGGCGTAGTTGTAGCTGCCTTTTGAGCCAGAGCCGCAGCCCCAGCAGCAGACGTTCCAGGGAAGCAGCTTAGCCGCTTTCACTTCGCCGTTCTTGTCCTTGCCTATGACCGCGTGCGGGCAGACATTGCTGTCCGGGCGGTCGAAGTAGTTCCTGTAGGGATTCTCCCCGCAGATCTCCGGCGCGTTGACGTAGCGCTTAAGGTTCGGATTGTTTGCGCCGGTGGAGTGGATTATGATACCTGCCGGGCTGCCTGTCGGCATGGTTCGCGCAGCCTTGTAGCAGAGATTATTCTTTGCATACGCTTCAAATGTTATCGCCATCGTCGCTGTCCTCCTTGTGCGCGCCATCAGCCAGCCCCTCGCCGATGACATACCCCACGACTGCCGCGCCGCTGAGTATGCAGCCGGAAACGGTTTCCGCTGTCTCAGAGCTCCCCCCGAACGCTACGATAAGTCCCGCGATGAATCCCGCTGTAGCAACCCACAGCTTTCTTGATGTCAGCTTTCTTCTCCAGTCAATTTTCATGGTACTTTTCCTCCTTATTCAACCGCTTTGCAAAAGCATACGGTTATAAGAAGCCCATTGAAGGTGATGTGAATGAAGCTACTCAATATCAAGGATAATTCACAACAGAAAAAAGGCACATTTTCTCATATTGAAAACCTCACGGGGAAGATTGCCGATAAGACATTAGAGCAGCTTGAGCATGAAGGCGTGTTCGTGTTTCCAGAAATCATAAGGGATTCAGAGGATATTATTACGAAGGATCAGATGATTCTCCAAAGCGTCAATGACACCTATCGCACCAGTAATGTGATGGGCTTCCTCGGCTGCGGAGATGAACGCCTGATTATCGAATCCCGCTTCTGCGGGGATGGTGAAGATTACTTTTTCCAGTATCTCCTGGACAGAGTTCTGGATTTTCCGAATATCGTGGATTTTGAGTCCGATGTCAATCAAAATAACCGGTTGTTTAATTTCCTACTGTTCTTGTTTCCATATTATCTCAAGAAGGCTATGCGGAAAGGATTATTCAAAAAGTATATCCACCGCAGATACAATGACGGAAATGTAAAAGGCACTATCAATATCGCACGCCATATAAAGCAGAACACACCATTTATAGGAAATGTAGCATACAGTCAGCGCGAGTTTTCTTATGATAACAGTCTAATGGAACTGGTACGACACAACATTGAATTCATCAAGAGAAAGCCTTACGGGAACCAACTCCTCATCAAAGTGAAGGGCAAGGTCAAACTCATAATAGACGCAACTCCGGGATATGAACCGTATGAACGACAGAAAATCATTGAACAGAACAAGAAGAACACTGTCCGCCATGTATATTTTGGAGAGTATCTTGCTTTGCAGAAGCTGTGTCTTCTAATTCTTCAACACCGGAAACATCAAGTCGGTTCGTGGTCCAAGCAGATATACGGAATCCTGTTTGACGGTGCGTGGCTGTGGGAAGAGTACATCAACTCGCTGATAGAGGATATTTTCTATCACCCGATGAATAAAGCGCATAAGGGCGCACAGTGGCTCTTTGACGGAAATGTGGGTCTTATTTATCCTGATTTCATCAGTCGCAACAGCAAAACGCGGATGATTGCCGATGCCAAGTATAAGCCGATTGACAACATCGGTAATCGTGATTATCTACAGGCGCTTGCTTATATGTTCCGTTTTGATGCCAAAACCGGTTACTATTTCTATCCGGAAGTGGGAAATCACGATGCTCTGAGATTATGTATGAATCGGGGTTCTACCTATGAGTCTAACGTCAGCCCACGAGACAATATCAGTATTATCAAGCACGGCCTAAAAATCCCTGTGGACGCACCGGATTACGCCGTTTTTGTCACGAGGATGGCTAATGCCGAGCAGGATTTTATGAAAGTGTTCTCTATGTAAGAGATGTACTATAGGTAACCTCTAAAAACCCCTATGAAAAAGAAGAAAAAAGTGATATAATAAGGATATGAAACAGAAAACACTATTAGATGAAGAAAACAGATTAGAGCTGCTAAGTCAGTTAGGAGATCCATTAGAAATAT
>ERZ773264.1454-NODE-1454-length-27943-cov-7.469880_pt1 | contig 27943 bp, 19 predicted proteins | sample MGYA00511910_ERZ773264 | MGnify/ENA primary metagenome ERZ773264 (study PRJEB29015, sample SAMEA2737739) | human gut metagenome | biome: human gut; feature: human-associated habitat; material: faeces | place: China | collected 2012 ...
TGGTCATTGCCGATGATCAGGAATTGGTACGTGCCGGTTTCGCCATGGTGATCGGGTCCCAACCTGATATGGCGGTTGCGGCGCAGGCTCGCGATGGTGCAGAGGCTGTGGCGTTGGCGGAAACACTGCATCCTGACGTGGTGTTGATGGATGTGCGTATGCCCGGCATGGATGGTATTGAGGCGACTCGGCAGATCAGTTCGTTGCAGCATCGCTTCGCTGCCGATGGAACGCAATCAGAAGTCGCCCGTACCAAAGTGATCATTCTGACGACATTCGATTTGGATGAATATGTTATGGCTGCGATCACTGCCGGGGCTTCCGGTTTTCTGCTGAAAGATACGGAACCGGAAACGTTGTTGAATTCGATTCGCACGGTTTTTCAAGGTAATGCGATTATCGCACCGTCCGCCACGAAACGTCTTATCGAGAAAATGATGGAAGGCGATTTCATGGCTGCGAATGTTGGTGCACATGGAAATTCCACTGCTTCTTCCACTTCTGATTCGACGTACACCGATCCGGAATTAGATGAACTGACCGATCGCGAGCGCGAAGTGCTTATTGAAATCGCGCATGGATTGTCGAATCAGGAGATTGCCGACAAGCTTTTCATCAGCCTGCCGACGGTGAAAACGCATGTGGCGCATATTCTGGCGAAGATCAATGCGCGTGACCGTGTGCAGGCGGTGGTGTTCGCTTACGAAAACCATTTGGTCTGATTGATTTGTTGTTTTGCGTATGCATGATACGCAAAAAGGACTCCTACCATGTTTGTGGCAGGAGTCCTTTTCGTTGTGTTTGCTATGAAGCTTAGGCTTCGGCGAGCGCCTCAACAGGAGGCGTGCTCACTGCCCTGCGTGCGGGGAATACGCTGGCGAGCAATGCTGCCACGGCTGCCACGGCGAGTACGATGCCGTTAATGCCCCATTCGAACGGGAACACCACTTTGCCGTACATACTGAACACCACGTATGCGCCCAGCCAGCCGAACAGGGTGCCAAGTAGTACGCCCGCGATGCCGGATACCAGCGAGATGAGCAGGGCTTCCACCGCGAGGGAGCGTCGCAGCTGGCCTCGGGTCATGCCGATGGCGCGCAATGTGGCGGATTCTCGGGTGCGTTCGATCACTGACAGCGACAGCGTGTTGGCCACGCCGACAAGTGCGATGAGCACGGCCACGGCGATCAATCCCACCAGAAGCATCATCATGGAGTCGATCATCTTCGCCCATACGATGCGTTCGGCGATCGGTCCGGTCACTGTCGCATCAGCGCTCTTCTCCAATGCGGCCTGCATGTCGTTGTAGATGCCGTCAACGGAAACTCCTGACTTGTCAGTATCTGCCTTGACCAGCAACACATGGGTGGCGGCGTCGAGGTCACCATTGGTGAAATGGCTTTCATCCACGAATCCGACAGCTCCATACTGTGCGGATACGCGACGGTAGTCGGCTTGGTTTGCTTGCAATGTCAGCGAACGCGTAGTGACGCCGTCCTGGTTCCATTCGGTGGAGAAATCAGCCGTGCCATTGGCGAACTGCAGTTCCTTGCCGGTTTGCGCATTGTATGTTGGCATGAGCACGCTATCACTGTCGATGGAGGCGTTACCCAAGTTGGCACGCATGACCTGCTTGACCTGATCGATGTTTTTCACGCCGACCAGCAATGCGGACGTAGGCTGGGTTCCATCCGCTTTCTCCAAGGTCACGGAAACCGCCGGTGCATACAACGTGTCGGACACGCCGTTGATGTCGGCTACATCCTTGACCATTTGCTGGCTGATGTCATCGCCCATGGCCACGATGTCGACGCTATAACGGGTGGCGAGCGCACCATTCATAGTCTCTTTGGCGCTAGCGGCACCGGTTGCGATGGTGGAGACCAAGGTGACACCGATGAGCAGAGCGGCACCGGTTGCTGCGATGCGTCGCGGATTCTTCTGAATGTTGGCGTGTGCAACTGTTGCGGAAGGACCTGTCAGCGAGGCCAACGCTCCAACGCCCTTCATGAGGGTCGGCATCCAGAATACCGCGGTGACCACCATGCCGAGGAACACCAGTGCGGCACCGGCGATGGCTATGAGCAGAATCATCGTGAATTGATCGCCGCTCGCATCCTCGCCGCCGTTGGTGGCCTGCACCTGCCAGATGGAGAATATGGCCATGGCGATACCGACCACCACCATCAGAATACCGATTATGGCTCGCGTAAGGCTGGAACGATGGTTGTCGGTCAGTTCAATCGGGCGCAATGCCTCCAATGGCGTTACCGCGGTGGCGGAACGTGCGGATCCCATGGATGCGAGCACCGTCACCACAATACCGAAGAGAATAGGTACGACGGCGGCTTGCCAGGAGAAGTTGAACCGCATACCCTCTTGCATGATGTCGCTGACGCACATGCCCCACATGAGCAGGCTTCCCAGCACCACGCCAAGCACGGATGCGACGAAGCCGAGCACCACCGCTTCGAACAGCACGGAACCATACAGTTGGCCTTTCTTTGCGCCGATGGTGCGTAGCAAGGCGAGTGTGCGGCGGCGTTGCGCCACGAGCACTTGGAACGTGTTGGCGATCACCAGAGCCGCCACGAACATGGCAAGCACGCCGAAGCACATAAGGAATGTGGTGACGATGTTGGTTTGGTTGCCGCTTAAGGATTTGATGCTTTCGTCACTGATTTGCTGTCGTGACATCAGATCGAAATGCTTTGGCAGCAACGCTTTCACACCGTTGATGGTTTTTGCGGATACGCTGTTTCCATCCAAGGCAAGGTCGAGATACACCATTGTTGTTCCGGTGGCGTTGAAATCGTCCACTCCCTGCATTGCGGCAAGCAGATTGTTGGATCCTACGATCGCACCACCATAGTATGAGTAGGCGCCATTCGGATCGGATGTGAGTCCTACCACGCGCACGTTGTCCGCCTTGGCTTTGCCATCGTCGCCTACCGCATATCGGGAGGTCAGGCTTACAGTGTCTCCAACGCCGACGTTCAACTGTTTCGCCATGTCTTCCGGCAGCGCGACTTCGTTGGAATCCTTCGGCTGGTCCCCTTCCGTGATATTCACGGGGAGCATGTTCTTCTGTGCCGCGGTGGAAATGATCTCGCCGCTGACGGTGCTGTCTCCCTTGGAAACGCTGACGCCGGTTTCCACCGAGGCACGGACGCCGCCAACCCCTTCGATGCCGGCGATCTGGTCGAGATGAAAGTCGCCGACAGTGCTGGAATACGCCTCGTTGAGTTCCTTATCGCTCAGGTCGGAGCTGTTGATGCTCACCGCATAGTTGGCGTTTCCGAACATGGCGGTCAGCTGCCGTGTCAGGGAGTCGTTCATGGCATTGCCGAACAGGAAGGTGCTGGCGATGAACGCCGTGCCGATCATGATGGCGATGCCTGCGGGTATGAGCATGCGCTTGGTTTTTCGCATGAGTTTCAAAGTGATGGACCACATGGTGGATTCTGTTCCCTTCTTCGAATGCTTCTACAGTGCGTTTAGCGGGAATGTCTCGCGGAAGCCACATTCATTGTGGCGGCCTCACGTTCCTTCATCAGCAGTTCACTCATCTGGTCTGCTGTCGGCTTGTTCACGTCCGCCACGATCTGGCCGTCGGCGAACACGAGCGCACGGTCGGCGTAAGACGCGGCGACCGCATCATGCGTGACCATGATGATGGTTTGGCCAAGTTCGTTGACGGAACGCTTCAGGAAGCCGAGCACTTCGGCGCTGGAGACGGAGTCGAGGTTGCCGGTCGGCTCGTCGGCGAACACCAGCTTCGGCTTGGTAATCAGCGCGCGGGCGATGGCCACGCGCTGCTGCTGGCCACCGGACAGCTCGTTCGGACGATGGTTGAGCCGTTGCTTGAGTCCCAAGGTTTCTACGAGCAGATCGAACCAGGCACGGTCGGGCTTATCACCGGCCAAAGTCAGCGGCATGAGGATGTTCTGCTCTGCGGTGAACATGGGCAACAGGTTGAAGCTTTGGAAGATGAAGCCGATCTTGTGGCGACGTAGCAAGGTGAGCTGCTTGTCGTCCATGCGGGTCAGGTCGGCGCCGCCGAACAAGATATGGCCGGAAGTGGCGGAGTCGAGACCGGCGAGCGTGTGCATCAGCGTGGATTTGCCGGAACCGGATGGGCCCATGATGGCGGTGAATTTGCCGCGTTCGAAACTCACGTTCACGCCGCGCAGGGCGTGAACCATATTGCTGCCGGTGCCGTAGTTCTTGACCAAGTCGACGGCCTGAATAACGATGCCGCGCGATGCGGACGGGTTCTGCACGTTCATAATGCCTCTCCATATTGGGCCGGGCCTTATGCCCGGATGATGATTCCAACTTATGAAGAAATAACGGCGCGCCCCATCGTGCGCCAGACTGAATTGGGCGGTCGGCCACGCGCCGGCCCTCATCCTTGAGGATTATGTCGTCTCAGGTCTCACACTATTCATGCCTCTGCGCAAACAGTGTGAGGCATACAGACGCAAGAAAGCCCGCACTGCATGACGTCAGTGCGAGCTTTCTACTCCTTGAGTCAAGTTATCGGACGGAAGGCACCCCATGCGGCTCGATGATTCGCGATGCACCCCATTAGCATCGCGCCCCTTCTCATCGGGCCGTCAACCCTCCTGTCGACCTCACTTGGCCAAGCCGGAAGCGCGAAGGGCCTCGAAGCCGCCCTTCAGGTCATCGAGAATGTCCTCGATGTTCTCGGTGCCGATGGACAGGCGGATGGTGCCCTGGTGAATGCCCTGGTCCTCGAGCTCTTCCAGGGTCTCCTGGGAGTGCGTAGTGGAAGCCGGGTGGATGACGAGGGACTTTGCGTCGGCCACATTGGCCAGCAGAGAGAACAGGTGCAGATTGTCGATGAAGACGCGAGCCGCATCCTTTCCGCCCTTGATATCGAAGGTGAAGATGGAGCCTGCTCCGTTCGGGAAGTACTTCTCGTACAGGTCGTGATCCGGACGGCCCGGGATGGACGGGTGGGAGACGGACTCGACTTCCGGCACGGTCTGCAGGTACTCGACGACCTTCAGAGCGTTCTGGACGTGGCGCTCGACGCGCAGGGACAGGGTTTCGGTGCCCTGCAGCAGCAGGAAGGCGGCGAATGGAGACAGGGTGGCGCCGGTGTCGCGCAGCAGAATGGCGCGGACGCGGGTCACGAAGGCGGCACCGCCGAGAGCCTCGTAGAAGTTCAGGCCGTGGTAGGAGGGGTCCGGCTCGGTCAGGGTCGGGAACTTGCCCGGCACCTCGGCCCAGTTGAACTTGCCGCCTTCGACGATCACACCGCCGAGGGTGGTGCCGTGGCCGCCGATGAACTTGGTGGCGGACTCGACCACCACGTCGGCGCCGTGCTCCAGCGGGCGGAACAGGTACGGAGTGGCGAAGGTGTTGTCCACGATCACCGGCAGGTGATGCTTGTGGGCGATTTCGGAGATTGCCTCGAAGTCCGGCAGATCAGCGTTCGGGTTGCCGAAGGTCTCGAAGTAGACGAGCTTGGTGTTCTCCTGGATGGCGTCCTCGAACTCCTGCGGGTTCTCGGCGGAAACGAAGGTGGTGGTGATGCCGTCACGCGGCAGGGTGTGGCGCAGCAGGTTGAAGGTTCCACCGTAGATGTTCTTGGCGGCGACGATGTGGTCACCGGACTGGGTGATATTACGCACAGCGTATTCAACGGCAGCGGCACCGGAAGCGACGGCCAGACCAGCGGTACCACCTTCAAGGGCGGCGATGCGGTCCTCGAAGACACCCTGGGTGGTGTTGGTCAAACGGCCGTAGATGTTGCCCGGGTCAGCGAGACCGAAGCGAGCCTCGGCGTGGTCGAAGTTGTGGAAGACGTAGCTGGTGGTGGCGTAGATCGGGACTGCACGGGAGTCGGTGGCCGGGTCGGCCTGCTCCTGGCCCACATGCAGCTGCAGGGTTTCAAAACGGTACTTCTTGTTGTTCTCGGCCATGGGTCTTTCTCCTTGGTTGTGCTAGGTCGCGAGGATTTTTCCTTGCCACCCGCCTGCCGTGTTCGGGCGGTTGGCGAGGTGTTGGTTATGAAGTTACGACGCTTGGGCCGCGCGGCGCAAGCTGAACGTTATCGGGCTTGCCTATAAGGGCTTATAAAGCCTTGGAATCATTGACGTGAGCGACTGTCAGAAGTCACGAAAAAGTCGTTGAAATTATCGCGACACGCCGGGCCGCACGCATGCGCTTTCAAGGTCGACTGCGGTCACGGTGATATCGCTGCCATGCCTTTCGCGCATGGCTCAAGTGTCCGTGATGATTGCTTGTTCCACCCGTCACCAAGACGGTTTGCCCGCTCGGTGATGACGTCTGTTTCATTTTTCTGCCGCCCGGTTACATGGTTTACATGACGAACGACTACAGTCAAACATCGCCAATGAATTATTCCGCCAACATGGTGAAGGGATTCGAACAGACATGACCGATGTAACTCTGTATGACCGTGATCCGAACTATATTCCGCGCGTGGCCGCCGTGCACGACATGTGCGGCTACGGCAAGTGCTCGCTGACCGCCGCGATTCCGATTCTCTCGGCCGCCGGCTGCGATGTGTGCCCGGTGCCGACCGCCCTGTTCTCGGCGCACACACGCTATGCAGTGTTCACGTTCCATGACACCACGGATATTCTCTCCGGTTACTTGGATGCCTGGCAGAAGGAAGACGTGGAGCTGGATGGCGTGTATTCAGGCTTCCTCGGCTCCCCCGATCAGGTGGCGATCATTCAGCGTCTCTACCGCGAATATCCGAACGCGCTGCGTCTGGTTGACCCGGTGATGGGAGACGCCGGCGAAATGTACCCCACGTACACACCGGAGCTGTGCGAGGCAATGGGCGCGCTGGCCGATGGTGCCGACGTGTTGATGCCGAACCTCACCGAAGCGAGCATTCTCACCAAGCGTGACTATCCTGGCCAGGATATTGATGAGGCCACGGTTAACGAGCTGCTTGGTGCTCTGCTGGAGTTGGGTGCCAAGAACGTGGTGCTGAAGGGCATTGACCATGGCGATGGCAAAATCGTCAACTATGTGGCCAGCGCTTCCACCGGTGTTGCCGGCAAGATCGAGCTGGCTCATGAGAAGTTGCCATACATGATTCATGGCACGGGTGACGCCTTCGCCTCTGCCCTGTGCGGCGCGGTGATGGCCGGCCGCGGCCTGGCCGAGTCGGCCGAAATCGCCGGTGAGTTCGTGCGTCACGCCATGGTCAGCACCCGTAACCAGCCGCATTTCGAGGATCGTGGCGTCAGTTTCGAACTGAACCTTGGCGAACTCACCGATTTGGTGAAGTGACCGCACCTTGGCTCCCCTCTCCGCTCACTGGGTCTGACGTATTCAGCGAACAATCCGATGGGTTGTTTTTTCGTCACAGGGAAGTCGACTGGTGAGCCTTGGTAAACCTTCTGAACTAATGGTGGATAACCGAGTTTTCATCCACACGTTATCCACAACACGCCAAACCGCGTCATAGTATCCACATTTGCCGGTTGCGCTTGTGCTCTTACATAAGTAACCCGCACAGTGGAATCATGAACGCTTTACCACCTACTCAGCCGACGACGAAGTCCGGCATCGACGCCGGTCTTGCCTTTCACCAGCCCATGCTGGCTTCACCTGATCCGCAGGCAATGCTGCCTTCGGAACGGATTGCGGCCACGATGGGCGACCGCAATCTGACGCCCAAACAGTTCGGCGCGCTCGGCGAGCAGTATGCCGCCGCGTGGCTGGAGGAACACGGTTGGACGACCTTGAGCCGCAATTGGCATACCCGTTACGGCGAATTGGACATCGTGATGCTCAATCCCGAGTACACGGTGGTGTTCGTCGAAGTGAAATCACGCCGGTCCATGCATTACGGATATCCGCAAGAGGCCATTACGCCGGCGAAACAGCACAATCTCAGGAAAGCCGCCTGCGATTGGCTACTTGACCGGCGTAATCGGGTGCCGCATTCGGCGGTCCGTTTCGATGTCGTCACCATCGTGCTTCGGGTGGGCAGGCCGCTCGTGCATCACATTGAAAATGCCTTCTGAAGCCCCCCCCCAAAAAAAACAGCCACGTTGCGAAACACATTGTGAAAGGAGTAGACATGGCTATCGGCAGCACCCTCTCAGTCGGACTGATCGGCCTTAAGGCCTTCATCGTCCAAGTGCAGGCTTTCATCAGCCCTGGCTTGCCATACTTCAGCATCATCGGATTGCCGGATGCATCGTTGTCCGAAGCCCGCGAGCGCGTGAAATCAGCGTGTCAAGCCACTGGATTCGGTTGGCCGCAAACCCGTGTGACCGTGAACATGAGCCCTGCGGCCATGCCCAAACGCGGTTCGTCGCATGATCTGGCCATCGCGGCCAGCGTCCTATGTGCGGCGGGTGCCATAGGGCATGATTGCCTAGAAGATACCATTGTGCTCGGCGAAGTGAATCTTGACGGCTCGGTGCTGCCGATTCATGGGCTGCTCCCGATCATGCTGCATGCCGAGGAACGTGGCGTGCGCAAAATGATTGTTCCCCATCGCAATCTTGACGAGGCTTCGATGGTGGATGGACTGGATGTAGTGGGCGTGAGGCATGTGGGTGAGCTCATCGAACTGATGGGCGGCGATGCCACCTATACGATTCCCGATACACCGGTTACCGACGAGACCACCACGGATCAATCGCCCACAAGTCATCCCAACGATTGTGGCGATATGAACGAGGTTCTGGGTCAGGAGCATGCCAAATGGGCACTGCAAGTGGCGGCGGCAGGCGGGCATAATCTCATCATGACCGGCCCGCCAGGCAGCGGCAAAACCATGTTGGCCTCACGTATGCCCGGCATCATGTGCCCGTTGAACGAGGCGGAACAGCTGGAGGTGGCATCGATTCGATCGCTGTGCGGCATACTGCCTCAGTACGGCATCACCGACATGCCGCCGTTCGAGGCACCGCACCACACCGCCAGCACGGCGGCCTTGGTGGGTGGTGGCAGCGGCATCGCCGTTCCCGGCGCAATCACACGCGCGCATCGAGGCATTCTGTTTCTGGACGAGGCACCGGAATTCAGCGCACGCGCCCTGCAGACGTTGCGCGAACCATTGGAATCCGGGTATGTGGCGCTTTCCCGTTCAAAAGGCAGCACCTACTACCCGGCCTCATTCCAACTCATCATGGCGGCCAACCCCTGTCCGTGCGGATACTATTACGGCACCGGCGAACGTTGCGCTTGCCGGGAAAAAGACCGTATACGTTATTTCTCGCGATTGTCCGGACCGATACTGGATCGTGTGGATATTCAGATGGCGGTGCCACCAGTCTCGCGCATTGCCGCGCAAAGCGAGCCAATCGGCGAGTCCAGTGCCGGGATACAAGCTCGTGTGATTCGTGCCCGTCAAGTGGCCAAAGACCGGTTCAGACAGTATGGATGGGTGTGCAACGCGCAAGCTTCGGGCAAATGGCTGCACGCCAATACATCGCTGAAAGCGATGGAATTGGTCAATCGGGCCCTGTCCAATCATCAACTCACATTGCGCGGGGCTGATCGCGCCATGCGTCTGTCTTGGACGCTCGCCGATCTGGCCGGCCGCGTATCCCCCACTGAACAGGACGTCCATCAGGGCATCGAAATGAGAACGAGGATGACATGAGTAACGCTACTGATATCCGGCAATCTGGCGGCACCGCAGGAAGTGTGGATCACACCGATACGAGTCTCGCCGTTTCGCGCACTATTCCCGTACCTCCCACGGATACGTTGTATCGTGCCGCGCTCACGTTCTGTCTTGATGGCGCGGATGTGATGATGTACGCCACGCTCAAAGGCGCGGAAAACGCCGAATCCCTCTGGCATGCGTTGGCGCAATCCCATCCAAGCCAGCCATCTGAAATCTGCGGCCCGGCGCTGTCACGTATTGACCGCATGTTCGTGGACGGCCTCACTCGATGGGGCCGCAAGGCGTCGGCGAACGCGATGCGCTCCTTCCGCAATGCACTGGCCTGCTGGCATAACCGCATGATGGACCTGCCCTCGCAAGACATCATCCAACTGGCCGACTGGTTCACTATGGATGGCACGCAATGGATTATCGGCCCTGGCCATCCATGTTGGCCCTCGCAGTTGGCCGACCTGTCCATTCGCTCCGATTGGGCGCCACCGCTGTGTTTGTGGATCAAAGGCGATCCACGCGCATTGACCAGTTGCGCCAAACCGGTCGGCATCGTCGGTTCACGGGACGTGACCGAATATGGCCGGTATGTGGCACACACCGTAGCCGAACAGGCAGCCGTTGCCGGGCATCTGGTCGTGTCCGGAGGCGCGATGGGCACGGATGCGGCGGCACATTGGGGAGCGTTGAATGCGCTGCACGGCAGAATGCCCGCCAATGTGGGCAAAACCGTTGCCGTATTCGCCGGCGGGCTCAACCATATCGGACCGATGCGTAACCGCACGCTGTTCGAACGCATCGAGGCGCAGGGTGGTGCACTGATCAGTGAACTGTGCCCCGGGACGATTCCCGAAGCCCGTCGTTTTCTGCTTCGCAACCGCATTATCGCGGCCATGTCTTCCACATTGATTGTGACGCAAGCCCGGTTGCGTTCCGGAGCGCTCAACACCGCGGGATGGGCATGCGAATTGCTGCGCGAAGTGTATGCGGTTCCCGGTGACATCAATCAGCCTTGCAACGCCGGGTGCAATAAGATGATCGGCGACCACCGAGCGATGATTCTGTGTGCCGCCACATCCACCGAGGATATATGCCATGAACGGCATAAGCCCGTTATGGCAGCATGCCCAGGCATATCGAAATCCACAGGTCAGGACTCGTCCGAAAACGAGGAGGCCATGGAAGTGCCGGCAACGACTCCGTTATCGCCAGCATCCTCGGAATCATCGGCGTCACAGGAGTCGTCACAAGATTCAGGTCATTCGAAACGTTCGAAGACCAAGCATACTCAGCCTACGCGCACTCAATCCAAGGATGGGCCGGCGAGCGCAACTGCCGATTCCGGTAACGACAAAAGCAAGGGTGAAGAGCTTCCCTCGTCACATCAGATGCCGGATCTTCGTGTCAAGCCGAAGCCCGATCCCGAGAAGGAAGCCCAACAACGTATCATTATCGCCAAGCTGCCGGAAATGGAACGCACATTAGTGGCATTGATTCGTGAATGCCGTAAACGACATCTCATCGTCACCCCGGACGCACTATTGCGTGTGGCGCGAGAGACGGTACCCGACGAGATTCCCAATATCGGCACCATACTTGAGCTACTCGGCGCATTGGAGCTGAAGGGAGTGATCGAGCGGGATGCCGGCATACTCAAGCTGAGCAGCCGTGTCGGCTAATCGGCTTCCATGACACGGCTCGAAGGCTGTTCGGCGGGTGTGCGAGAATCGAACCCATGAGTCCGAAACGTTTGGAAGATATGTATGATGCGGTGATCGTCGGCGCCGGAGCGGCCGGCCTGTCGGCGGCGTTGGGACTGCTGCGCTCCCCCGAGATCACCGAGCTCAAGGAACAAGGCGTGGACCCGAAGATCCTCGTGGTCTCCAAACTGCAGCCGCTGCGTTCGCACACCGGTTCAGCCGAGGGCGGCATCGCCGCGAGCCTGGGCAATGTGGAGTCCGATGACTGGCACTGGCATTACTACGACACCATCAAGGGCGGCGACTGGCTGGTGGACCAGGATGCGGCCAAACTGCTCGCCGAATACGCGCCGCAGACCGTGATCAACCTGGAGCGTCAGGGCGTGGCCTTCTCCCGTACCGAGGACGGGCATATCGCCCAGCGCCGGTTCGGCGGCCACACGCGCGAGTTCGGCGGCGCCCCGGTCAAGCGCGCCGCCTATGCGGCCGACCGCATCGGCCACCAGATTCTGCACGCCTTGTGGCAGCAGTGCGTGGCCGCCGGCGTCGAGTTCGCCGAGGAATGGTATGTGACCGACCTGGTGCTCGCCGACGACGGCAAGCAGGCGGCCGGCATCGTGGCCTTTGACACGCATTCGGGCAAGATTCAGGCCATCCACGCGCGCAACGTGCTGCTTGCCACCGGTGGCGCGGGCCGACTGTTCCACACCACGTCAAATTCCTGGGATCTGACCGGCGACGGCATGGCCTTGACCTTGGCCGCCGGTCTGCAGCTGGAGGACATCGAATTTGTGCAGTTCCACCCCACCGGGCTCGCGCACACCGGCATCCTGCTGTCCGAGGCGGCCCGCGCCGAGGGCGGCATTCTGAGGAACGCCGACGGTGAGCCGTTTATGGAACGCTACGCTCCGGAGCATAAGGATCTGGCCGCACGAGACGTGGTCTCCCGCTCCATCATGGCGGAGATCGACGCCGGTCGCGGCGTCGCCGACCCGAAGGACCCGGATGGTCCGAAGGACTGCGTCTGGCTGGATATGACCGGCATCGACCCCGAACGTATGAAGGAAGTGCTGCCGCAGGTGGTCGAAACCATCGAGCAGTACGCGAACCTCGATCCGGCCAAGGACCTAGTACCCATCAAGCCCACTGCACACTACACGATGGGCGGCATCCCCATCACCACCGACGGCGAGGTGTACCGTTGGGCCGACGGTGCCGTGCAGGTAGTCGATGGACTGTTCGCCGCTGGCGAATGCTCTTGTGTCTCCGTACATGGTGCGAATCGTCTGGGCGGCAATTCTCTGCTCGACGCCTGCCTGTTCGGCACACGCGCTGGTCAGACGATGGCCGCACGCATCGCCGAGAACCCGGTTGACTCCCCCATGGCCGATGATTCGGCCGATGACATGCTGACCGATGCCGCCGATCAGGCTGCCGATTCTCGCAAAGCGGAGCTTGACGAACTGCTCGCCGGGCCAATAGATGATTCAGACGATGGAGTGCCCACCGCCAATCCTTATCAGCTCATGGCCCAACTCGGATCAGTGATGGAGCAGGCTCTGGCCGTACGTTGCACCGCTCAGACCATCGATACGGCGTTGACCCAGATCAACGGTGACATCACACCGGTTGCCGATACCTTGCGGGCCCATGACAAGACCGCCGCTTTCAATCAGGAGGTCACCGCCATCTGGGAAGTCCGTCATCTGATCGAACTGGCCGAGGTCATGCTGCACGCTTCCGAATCCCGTCAGGAATCTCGCGGATCCATGCAACGCCTTGATTTCCCCGAACGCGACGATGAGCATTTCCTTGCTCACTCGATGGTCGCCGATGATGGTTCGGTAAGTTTCAAGCCGGTGCACATCACCGACTATCCGCCCAAGAAGCGCGAGTACTGATCCGCTGGTGGTAATACCCAAGCCGCCTAGGGCTTGTGGCACAATAGGTTGGCTAATAATGGACTTGACATCCCACTGTTTCATGGAGGCAGAACATGGCTGAGGCGAGCAACACGACGGTTACCCTGCAAGTGCATCGTTTCACGCCGCGACCCGAGCGTGCCGAACGTGCACGCGGTGGCAGCCCGTTTGCCAAGAAAGGCTCCCCGTTCGGCGGCGGCTCGGATTCGGCGGCGCGCCGTCGTCCGCGCGGCAAGCAGTGGGTGCAGGAGTACACGATTCCCGCGCGCCCTTCGGATACTGTGTTGGATTGTCTGCTGACCATCAAACGCACCGTCGACCCGACGCTGGCCTTCCGTTATTCGTGCGGTCATGGCATGTGCGGTTCGGACGCCGTGGCCATCAACGGCACCCCCACCCTGCTGTGCACAGCCACCATCCGCGATTGGGCCAAGCAACCCGGCGCCATGCCCGAAGTCGATGACGAAGGGTTCCGACACACCGGCACCGAGGCTGAGGAATCCGACGATTCCGCGGAAAACGTCGCAAACGCGGCGGCCGCCCAGAACTCAGCCGCAAACGGTTCGCTGGGAGTCATCGAACTGGCGTCCCTGCCCGGCTTCCCGCCGCAGCGCGACCTCATCGCCGACATCGACCCTATGCTCAACCAGATCAGGAAGCTCACCCCGTATCTTCAGGCGGACGGCGTGCTCGCCACCACCGCCGAAGGCAAGGTGGACGTGTTCGAATACCTGCAGAACCCCGAACAACTCGCCAAATACGAGCTGCTGAGCAACTGCATCGCCTGCGGCGTGTGCGAAGGCGCCTGCCCGGTGTACGCCGGCGGCGACGCCTTCATCGGCCCGGCCGCGCTGATTTGGGCCTCCCGTTTCGTCAACGATTCGCGCGACACCAAGGCCATGGAGCGTATGGATGCCATCGACACCGCCGACGGCGTGGCCGCCTGCCAGTCCGTGCGCGCCTGCTCCCGCCACTGCCCGCGCGGCATCGATGTGGGCGAGGAGATGTGGCAGATCGTGGCTAAGGTCCGCGAGCGCTAAGCCGCGCCGCGGCTGGCTGCGGCGATCGCCTAAGCACATGCGTCGATGCATCCGCTGGGTGCCCGCACGAGAGAAGACATGAAAGAACGAATTATGGACAGAACGCAGTACACCAACCTCGCCAAGGCATGGGAATTCACCGAGGAACACGCGCGCGAACGTGAATCCGATGCGTTGACCGACACCCGTACGGCCGCCGACGAGTCCGGCCAGTTGCAGGGTTCGGCGGCGCAGGCCCGTCTGCTGGGCATGCTGGTGCGCATCACCGGCGCCGCTTCGGTGATTGCCGTGGGCACCGGCTCGCTGGTGGAGACCTTGCAGCTCGCCCATGCGCTGGATAACAAGGGCCTGCTGACTGCGGTCGATTCCACAGCTCAGGGCATCGCGCTGATTCGCAAGGCGTTCGCCGAGCTGCAGGACGAGACCGACACCACGTTGCGTGCGGTGAACGCCCCGGCCAGCGTGTTTCTGCCGCGCCTCAACGCCAATGATTACGATCTGATCGTGGTGGCGGGCGACGCCGAGAACTATGCCGCCACGTTCGCACAGGCCTCCCGTCTGCTGCGCACGCACGGCGTGATCGTGTTCACCGATGTGCTGGCGTTGGAGGACGGTCAGGGCGGCGTGATCAATCCGGCCGACCGCAGCGACAAGGCCATCGCCATGCGTGAGCTGCTCACCACCGTCGAAGATGACGAAGGTTTCGAGTCCACGCTCACCCCTGACGGCACCGGCCTGCTCATCGCCTACAAAAAGTAACTCTGTCCTTGGCTCCCCTCGGAGAGGGGAGCCACTCTATCTCGCTTACCTCACAATTGCGCTGACGGCCACGTCCACGGCTTCGTCGGCGTCATCGGTTACGGTGACCAGTTTCGGGTCGATCGTCGAGATCATGCCATGCTCGGCCACCGGACCGTTGAGCCAGTCAAAGAGCCCCTGCCAGTATTCCTTGCCGTAGAGCACCACCGGAATATTCGCCACCTTGTGGGTCTGGACCAAGGTCAATAATTCGAACATCTCATCCAGTGTGCCGAAGCCTCCCGGGCATACGATCACGCCGGAGGAATACTTGATGAACATGGTTTTTCGCACAAAGAAGTACCGGAAGCTCATGCCGAGGTTCACCCACTGGTTCAACCCCTGCTCGTGCGGCAATTCGATGCCAAGTCCCACCGATTTGCCGCCGGCCAGTGCCGCTCCCCTATTCGCGGCTTCCATGATGCCGGGACCACCGCCGGTGATGACGGCGATGTTGCGCTTGGCTATCTGGCTACCCATGCGCCGTGCTGCCTTGTAGATCGATTCGGTGCGCTGGGTGCGTGCGGAGCCGAAAATAGAGACCGCAGGTCCGAGCTCGGCGAGCGCCCCGAAACCGTCCACGAATTCCGATTGGATGCGCAGCACACGCCATGGGTCCATGTGCAGCCAGTCGGTGTCCTGATCGGGTTTCAGCAGGTTGGCGGTGGTGTTGTCCGAGGGAATCATCTGGCCGCGTAGAATCACCGGGCCGCGATGATAGGTATCGCCCAGCGGCGAGGCGTCCTCCAGATCGACCGGGTTCACCGGTGTGGCCGCAGCCTCAGTTGCCGTCTCAGCCTCCAACGCCGCCGCATCATTCGCGGCTGTGGCTTCCAATGGTTCCATATCGTCCACGACTGCGGACTTGGATGCGGCCTCGGCTAGATTCTTTGCTTCAGCGGCCTTTTTGCCGTCGTTCTTCTTGGATTTCTTCTGCTTCTTTGCCATCCAATGTCCTCCTGTACGGCGCTATCGACTCTTCGCATTCTAGCGCCTGAAGCTCTGCGTACGTTTTCCGCGAAATCATCCTTGACTTCGTGAAGAACGTACGGTGAGTGACACTGAGCGTACGTTTTCCGCGAAATAAGGCCTCATCTCGTGAAGAACGTACACTGAGCGCGTCTCAGCGTACGGTTTTCACGAAACAAGGCCAACAATGGAGTAGGGACCGTCTAAGCCATCAGTGGCGGAAGTCGATTTCCACACTGGCGGTGCCGTCGGCGAGGGTGCCGGGGTGTTCCGTGGGCGTGGTGGGCTCTGTGGTGTGGCTTGGCTGCCCGATGCCATCACCATCAATCGATTCGTCATCCTCCGCATCAGCCGCTGCTGCGGCTGCGGTCTTCTCGAATCGCTTGGACTGACGGCTCAGCAGCACACCGGAAATCGCGGCGGCGATCAGGGAGGCCACCAGCACGCCGAAGCGCGCCTCAGCGGAAAGTTCCGCGTTCTTGTACGCCAGCGAAGCGATGAGGAAGGACACAGTGAAGCCAATGCCGCAGGCGACGGCAGCGGGAATCATGTCGCGCACACGCAGCCCCTTGGCCATCTTGAGCCCGCCCACATGCGTGGACAGCCATGCGGTGGTGATGATACCCAGAGGTTTGCCGACCACCAAAGCCACAATCAGTGCGATGACCAGCGGCGAGGCCAACAATAGCGGGCTCATCGACTCGAAGTGTACGCCGGTGGCGAACAAGGCGAAGATGGGCAGGGCCAGCAGTGCGGAGAATGGCTGGAGCTTGTTGGCATAGCGTTCGGCACGCGGCGAGAGTTCGCCGTGCATTTCACGAGAGGGGGTCAGCAGGCCAACCAGCACGCCGGCCAGTGTGGGGTGCACGCCTGCCTCGAACATCATGATCCAAGCGAGGATACCGACGATGCCAACCGCGATCCACGGCACTTTTTTCAGTCGTACGAGGTATGCCCAGATGGCGGCGCATACGGCGATGCCGATGAACCAATACCAGGCGTTAATCGAGGAGAAGAATACGGCGATCAGAATAATGGCCAGCAGGTCGTCGACGGTGGCAAGCGTCATCAGGAACGCGCGGATCGAACCGGGCAGGGCCTTGGCGAACAGGGCGAGCACGGCCAGCGAGAACGCGATATCCGTGGCGGTGGGCACTGCCCAGCCGTGCGACATCTCCGAGAACGGGATGCTGCTGCCGGTGGTGGTCAGAATCAGCGTGCCGGGTTCACCAGGCCCGATCTGAGAGAACAATGCCGTGACGGCCAGGAACAGGATGGGCGGGGCGATCATGCCGCCCACCGCGCACAGCATCGGCACGGCGGCCGCTTTCGGATTGGCAAGCGAGCCGGTGGTGAGTTCCTGCTTCAGTTCGAGGCCCACGGTCAGGAAGAAGATGGTAAGCAGACCATCCTGGGCCCAGTGGCCAATAGGCAGGTCGAGATTGGTGTAGGGGATGAACAGATGCGTTTCCGCTACGGTCTCGAACGCATGCGCGGTGGCGGGCAGATTCGCGAGCACCAGGCCGGTGAGCGCGAAGCCAAGCATGATGAGTCCGGAAATACGGTCTGAGGCGGCGATTCGCCTGATGGTGGACCAAAGTCCCTTCTTCGCGCCGGCGGTCGTGGCCATCGCGTCTCCTTGCTGCACTCTCTTGGATGAACCGTATGTAATAGTACGGAATATCTCAGGACGTTCCGCTCCGGGCTGAGTCGCGAAGGGCAACCTTAGCCCAACCCTGTGTGGCCGACTCAACCGACTCAAACGGGCCAATACAATTGGAAAAGCCTCGGAAGCATTTCGCTTTCGAGGCTTACTGTGCGCCAGACAGGATTCGAACCTGCGACCTGCTGATCCGTAGTCAGCTGCTCTAATCCGCTGGGCTACTGGCGCATGTTGTCTTTCAGACAACTCGATATATAATACACGCCGTTCAGCTGAATGCAACTCGGCGTGTTGCGGCGAGTCGCACCATCCCGACCACTACCGCAACGGCGTATTTACTGGCCTCACGCCTCGTGTGTACGGACTCGGTCAAGCAAAACCGACTGCGCAACTTTGAGACGTCCCTGCGGCACATCCACGGCTTCGCGCAGGAGTTTGGGCGTGCTGGAACCCTCTACGGACGCCTTGTCCACAATCACCTGCCTCACATCATCCAAACTCGGCAACTGGAACATCGTGTCCTGCAACGTACGTTCGATAATCGAACGCAAACCGCGTGCGCCGGTCCCCTGCTTGATAGCGATATCAGCAATCGCCCGAATGGCCTGTTCTGTGAATTGCAGATCGACGCCGTCGACGGCGAACAGTTTACGGTACTGCTTGATCAGCGCGTTGGCTGGCTGGGTGAGAATCGCCGTCAAATCGTCTACGGTAAGTTCCTTCAGCACACTGGTGACCGGCAAACGTCCGATGAACTCAGGCAACAGTCCGAACTCGGCCAGATCATCGGCATTGACCTGTTCGAGCAATTCCTCGTCTTTCATGTCGGCGTCGTGCCAATTCGCGCCAAAGCCGGTCTCTCGACGGCCTAATCGCTTGCGAACAATGTCCGTCAGCCCCACGAACGCACCGCCGCAGATGAATAGGATGCCGCGTGTGTCCATCTGCGCAACGTCCTGCTCCTTATGCTTGCGCGTGCCTTCCAACGGCACGGAGGCGATGGTTCCTTCCAAGATCTTCAGCAACGCCTGCTGAACGCCCTCACCGGACACGTCACGGGTGATGGAGGTGTTCTCACCGGATTTGCGGGCGATCTTATCGATTTCGTCAATGTAGATGATGCCGTGCTGGGCTCGGCTTACGTCGCCATCCGCAGCTTGGAGGAGACGTTGGAGCACGGTTTCCACATCGTCGCCTACATAGCCGGCTTCGGTCAGGGTGGTGGCGTCGGTGATGACGAACGGCACGTTCATTACGCGGGCCAACGCCTGCGCAAGATAGGTTTTGCCCACGCCGGTGGGGCCGAGCAACAGAATGTTTGACTTGGCGACCTCGACGTCAGCCAAAGGGTCATTGCTGCGGCGGGCAGCACGCGTCTGGGTGGGAACGGATTGCTTGGCTTGTTTGCCGGTCTGGCCACTGTGCCCGTTATTCCCGTCAAGCTGCTCAGCGGACTCCTGAAGCTCCATGTTGACGCGCTTGTAATGGTTGTATACGGCTACGGACAATGCGCGCTTGGCGTTCTCCTGACCGATGACGTAGCGGTTGAGATAATCGAAGATCTGAGCGGGCTTGGGCAGGCTCAGCGAATTGACCTCGGCATCTTTGACACGCTCCTCGGAGATGATGTCCACGCACAGGGCGATGCATTCATCGCAGATGGAGGCATTGGGACCGGCCACCAGTTTTCGTACCTGATGTTCGGTTTTGCCGCAGAACGTGCAACGGGGTACGTCCTCGTTGTAGCTCACCACACGTCCCATGATTCTCCTTTGCCGACTGCGCCGCACCGTCGAACCGCCACGCTGCGCATTATCATTGTCATCCTTGAAATACAATACCCCCGGTCGTTGCCGACCGAGGGTATTGCAATGTCCGGAAGTTTTACTGGCGGTGTTCCAACACCTCGTCCACGATGCCGTATTCCTTGGCTTCAGGAGCGGTCAGGAAAGTGTCCACTTCGATGTCGCGGCGAATCTTCTCGACGTCCTGGCCGGTGTGCTTGGCGAGGGTCTCCTCCAGCCATTCACGCATACGCAGCATTTCCTTGGCCTGAATCTCGATCTCCGTGGCCTTGCCGAAGCCTTGGTCGATGGCCGGCTGGTGGATGAGCACACGGGCGTTCGGCAGCATCAGGCGCTTGCCCTTGGTGCCGGAGGCCAGCAGAATGGCGGCGGCGGAGGCGGCCTGGCCGAGGCACACGGTCTGCACGTCGGGCTTGATGTACTGCATGGTGTCGTAGATGGCGGTCATGGCCGTCATCGAACCGCCGGGTGAGTTGATGTACATCATCACGTCACGGTTCGGATCTTGGGATTCGAGGACCAGCAGCTGGGCCATCACGTCGTCGGCGGAGGCGTCGTCCACCTGCACGCCGAGGAAGATGATGCGATCCTCGAACAGGCGGGAGTAGGCGTCCTGGGTCTTCATGCCATACGGGGTCTTCTCCACGAACTGCGGCATGATGTAACGGTTGGTCGGCGCGGGCTGGGCTGCGCGGGCGGAGGCCGGCATGAAACCGGCTACGCCCTGACGGCCGGCCAAGCGGTCGGCACGGGCGGCGAACTTTGCTTCTTCACTTGCCATGAGTCTCACTCCCCCTGCTGGTTGTTGCCGATGGTGTCCGGCGTGGTCACGAGCTTGTCCACGAAGCCATAGTCGAGGGCTTCCTGGGCGGTGAACCAGTGGTCGTATTCGTTGTCGCGGTAGATTTCCTCGAGGGTGTGGCCGGTCTGCTCAGCGGTCAGCTCGCTCATGGTCTTCTTCATGTCCATGATGAGCTCGGCGTTGATGCGCACGTCAGTGGCGGTGCCGCCGATGCCGCCGGAAGGCTGGTGCATGAGCACACGGGCGTGCGAGGTCAGGTAACGCTTGCCCTTGGTACCGGAGCTCAGCAGGAACTGGCCCATGGAAGCACACATGCCCAGGCCCACGGTCGCCACGTCAGGCTCGATGAGCTGCATGGTGTCGTAGATGGCCATGCCGGCGGTGATGGAGCCGCCCGGCGAGTTGATGTACAGCCAGATGTCCTTCTTCGGGTCTTCGGCGGCCAGCATCAGCAGCTGAGCGCAGATGCGGTTGGCCATATCGTCCTTGACCTCTTCACCCATCCAGATGATGCGGTCTTTGAGCAGACGGTTGAAAATCGGGTCGACGGGGCCGGCCGGGACGTCATCGCCCGCCATGACCGGCAAGGTCGCAAAGGTATTGCTCACCTTGATTCTCCTTCTAATTACTCGAACATTGTTCAGACTACCGCCTTGAAGCGACTGAAGGCGGCTTTTCGCGTGCTTTTTGGCGGGCAGCGTAGGGATTTCGGTTTATTCGAGGGCGTCGAGGACGTCGTCAATGAGGAGGCGGGTCTGGGAGGCGGCATCGTCGCCCAGACGCGGGAAGCGACGGGCGGCATTGGCGGGGCTGGCACCGGCGGCTCGCGCTACGTTGGACTTGCTGGCACCATGGGCCACGGCTTTTTCCCGGGAGCCGATCGACCAGTGAATCGGCGACTTGGCGCATCTGTTCGGCCACCCATAATTGGGCCATATCCGCAGGTAAGTCGTAGTCTTCGGCCACATCGCTGGCTGCCTCCTGAATGGCGGCCCATAACACCATGAATGGCTTTCGATAGTAGTCAATCTGCTCAGTGAGCGGCTCAGCGGCAAGCAATTCAAGTGCCGAGCGAATTTCTGTATTTTCTGACATAGCTTTCTTTACCTCGGCTCCCCTCTCTGAGGGGGGCTGTCGCCATAGGCGGCTGGGGGGGGGTTTGACTGGGGCAGCTCCCCTCAGAGAGGGGAGCCAGAATATATGTATTTACTTACGACTCAGCAACCACTTTGATATCAGTGACGACGTGGCCACGGCTATGCCGACCGGCACAAAGAAGGTAATCGGCGCTTCAGAGAGCTCCATCACCAAGCACATGGCCATAAGCGGTGCCTGTTGTGAGGCCGAAAGCAACGAAGCCGCACCGATCAAGGCACACGCGGTTACCGAATCGGTCGGAAACATCAGTATCCATACGAGGCCGAGCATCGCACCCAGCGTGGAACCTAATGCGATGCCGGGCTGCAGCACACCGCCCGACGCACCGGAGCGAATGGTCATCAGCGTCACCAGCGCTTTGGCAACAAAGGTGAGTGCCAACACACCCAGCAACATCCAGATATTGGACTGGGACAGCGGGAAACCGGCGTTCATCACGGATCCAGAAGGGCCGCTCCCACCCTGAAGCATGGCCCAGAACGATGCCATTCCAGAGCCCGCTCCCCCGCCAGAGGCCGAATCGGATACATTACCGCCGCCCGTCAGCAAGTTCCATGGAGAGGCGGCCGCTGAAGATGCCGACTGCATGGCACCAGCAGTGCCGGCGGTTTCAGGAATGAATGTGCTGAATCCAAGTTGCGCTGCGGCACGGCCGTTGCCCATCACCTGCGGCACAACAATCGCCACCAAACCGGTGATGAGACCAGCCAGCGGCATCTGCCACAGAATAGCCTTACCGGTTGGCTTGTGCGCTTCCGCCCATTGCGAACCTTTTCGGAACAATGCGCCGCCCACTCCACATGCCGCACCGCAGATCAGAGCGAACACCATTAACGTTGGCGTGGATTCCGGTTGCATGGCGGTAATGTCGTAGAACAGGTGATGCCCTTTGATCGCAACCGCCACGAATGCGGCAATGGCAGACATGCCCAGTCCAAACGCAACTTTTTCGATTGTCACATCTACCAACAGGATTTCGACGGCGAAGAACATGCCGGCCAGTGGCGCGTCATAGACGCCTCCTAGACCGGCACCGGCAGCCACTGCCACCACCATGCGCCGGTCGATGCCGTCAACGCCCTCGATATGGAACAGGTCGCAGAAACGTTGCGCGAGCATGGCGCCGAGTTCGCGTGGGGCGACTTCTCGGCCGATCGAGGCACCGGAGCCGACGATGAAAATCTGCAATACCACATGCGCAATGGTTTGCCAGAAAGGCATTCGCTTTCCCGCCACGGCCTTCTTGACTGAGGGCACCGCAGTCGTTTTGTGTCGCATCAGATACCAGATAATGCCTGCGATGCTGAGTCCCACGGTCACCGATATCGCACGGCGTGCAGCGGGCACGCCGAATGGACCAGGCAATTCTGGGCCTTCGATGTAGCCGAGCAGCACATGTTCAACGCCGTAGAGCAACAGGGTCAGCAGACCTGCTCCCACACCGATGAGCACGCCGAGCACAATGGTCGCCGCAGCGAGCCAACCAAGGCGTTTGATAGTAACCGTTGGCTGCATGTCAACCTCCGCACCCTATGCAACGAGTATGCCTTGGGAACTCCCCTCAGTCTCGCTACGCTCGACAGCTCCCCCTCAAAGAGGGGAGCCAAAGAAACAGTCCTTTTGCCAGAATAGGAAGAGCCCGGAACCATGAAACACGATTCCGGGCTCAAACAATCATGCTAACGCGATGAGGCTATGCTCACTCAGCATCCTTGGCGTCATCCTTGGCGGACAGTTCGTCGGCCACGGCGGCAGCAGCGGAAGCGGCCTCGACGGACTCGGACTCTTCGTCCTCAGCGGCCTCGCCCAGGAAGGCGGAGAGGTCCACAACCTCGCCATCAGCGGTGAACTTGACGGCGCGCATGCCGGCGAGCAGGCCCTTGGAACGGCCGACTTCCTGCACAGCGGAGCCAAGCTGGCCATTCTTGATGATGGCCTGGATGAAGTTGTTCGGATCCATGCCGTACTGCTGGGCGATGGAAGCGAGGAAGTTGAACACGTCGGACTGGGACACCTGAACGTCCAGCTTCTCGGCCAGAGCGTCGAGCACCATCTGATCGCGCAGATCCTTCTCCACGGTCTCCTCGGCCTGAGCCTTCTGCTCCTTGGTGGCCTTCTCCGGGTCCGGGGTCATGCCCTTGAGCTGCTCTTCGACCATGTTGGCCTTGACGCCCTTCGGCACCGGGATCTCGAGGCCTTCCTGCAGCTTGGCGATGAAGGCATCGCGAGCCTCGGTGGCCTGACGACCTTCGGCGTCCTGAGCGGCAGCCTTGCGGATGTCAGCCTTGAGCTCGTCCAGAGTGTCGAACTCGGAAGCTTCGGAAGCGAACTCATCGTTCAGCTCCGGCAGTTCCTCAGCCTTGACGGAGTTGACCTTGACCTTCACGGTGGCCTTCTGGCCCTCGTGCTCGCCGGCTTCCAGCGTGCCTTCGAAGGTGGTCTCCTCGCCGGCGGACAGGCCGTCAAGGGCCTCGTCCAGACCGTCGAGCATGGTGTTGGAGCCGAGCTCGTAGCTCACGCCTTCCTGGGAGTCGACGGTCTCGCCGTCAATCTCAGCAGTCAGGTCGATGTTGGCGAAGTCGCCCTTGGCGGCCGGGCGGTCCACGCCGACCAAGGTGCCGAAGCGCTGACGCAGGGTCTCGAGGCGCTTGTCGACGTCCTCATCCTTGACTTCCGGCTTGGAGATGGCGATCTCAAGACCGTCGATTTCCGGCAGTTCGATGTCAGGACGACGCTCGACGGTGGCGGTGAACTTCAGCTTGGTCTCGTCGTTGGCGGACTGCGGAACATCCTGCACGTCGAACTCCGGCTGAGCCATCGGACGAATCTTCTTCTCATCCAGGGCCTTGGAGTACAGCTCCGGGACCGCGTCGTTCACGGCCTCACCGGCGACGGCGGCGAAACCGATGCGCTGGTCGATGATCTTGCCGGGAACGTGGCCCTTACGGAAGCCGGGAACGTTCACCTGCTTGGCGATTTCCTTACGGGCCGCATCCAGATACGGGTTGAGCTCTTCCGGTTCAACAGTGACGGTGAGCTTCACCTTGGTGGGCTCGAGGTTACGAACGCTGATCTTCACGCTAATGACTCCTCAAAAGTCGTTATTTCTTACAGTTCTGCCGTAAGGCAACCTCTACATGATAACGCCACTTACGGACGGTGCAATGAGTTTCACTTGCCAGTTCCTTGCGCCCTGCTCGATCAGGAACGTCTCGACGTCCACTTCCACCGGGTCTTCCACCCAGCACAGGTTGCGTAGGATCTGTGGCTTGATGATCATCTCGGCCGGCGTGCGGGTGTCTTCGGCGATGCGGTTGATCACACGCCGCACCCGTTGCAGACGGTCATAACGCTCCGGATGGCGCTGTTGCCACAGCCGCATGGATCGGGGCGCGTTCACCACACCGTTTTCGTCCTGTTCGGGGGCGGGCATGGTAGGCCATTGGGTGGGCTTCAGGGCTATGGCTCGATCGATGGCCTGCTTCCAGACCTTCGGTTTGACCGCACGCTGAATCGGCGCGTACCGCTCGAACATTTTGTCCTGCTCGGTGCCGGTATGGATGCGCACACGCTCGTTCAGGGATCGGAGCGCGCGGAATTGGGCAGCATTGTGCGGCTTGTTGGTCGCCGCCTCGATGATTGATGAATCGGCCAATAACAGGCTGGGCGCAATATCGTATTGCCGGGCGAGTCGGTCGCGCTCCTCCCATAGGGATTTGGCGATGGCCAAGCCCCTTGGATCACGACTCAGCTGGGTGATGCGCGAGATACGCAGCCAAGGAATCGGATGCGGTTTGCGCGGGGCAAGGCCCGCAACCAAAGCGTGAGAAAACTCTTCAGCGGCCCACTCGTCCTTGCCTGCGGCTTTCAGGTCACGACGCATCATGGTTTCAAGTTCGATAAGCACCTCCACGTCGAGCGCCGCATAGTTGCGCCAGTCGCGCGGCAGCGGACGGTAGGACCAATCGGCGGCGGAATGCTCTTTGGCTAGCGTGATGCCGAGGTAGTGTTCGGTGACGGCGGCCAGACCAAAGCGGTGCAGGCCGAGCAATCGCGCCGCTATTTCCGTGTCGAACAGGGCTTTGGGTTTGAGCCCGATTTCGGCGAATCCGGGCAAGTCCATCAGAGAATCATGCAGAATCCACGTGGCGTCGCCCACGGCGTCATTGAATTCATTCCAATCAGCTCCGGCCCGGGTCAGGGCGACGGGATCAAGCAAGGCGATGCCTGCACCCTCACGTTTGAACTGAATCAGCCAATCCTCGTGTCCATAGCGGAAGCCGGACGCCCGTTCGGCGTCGGCGGCCAGCGAGCCCGTCGCCTCGGCCATCGCATCGCAGACACGATGATAGCCGTCCAGCGTCGAAGTGACATCGGGTACTCCCCCGCGAGGCTCTTTCAGCAGTCGGGGTTCGGTGTCACGGACGTCACTCAACTGGCGTCATCCTCCTCAAAACGGATGGTGGATCTGATGAATGCGGCCCACGAGCGGACTTGTGCGCCGGCGTCCATAGTACCGTCCGGCCCGGTCCCGTCAAGCGGGGTCCATGAGACGCGAATCTCACACCCGGCGCTGGTGGAGCCGGCCATCGAGCCAAAAGCCGTGTTTTGGGTCACGGTGACTGTGCCGGATACCGAATCCGGCTCGATGCCGTCGAAATAGTCGCACATGTCATCCCAGTACATGCCGGGGGTCAGAGAATCGTTTTCGGCGGTTTCCAGCGGCAGTCGCGCGAACGCCACGCAACGCCAGTTGGAATCCCAGTCAATGCGCAGCTCATGAGCATAAAGCATCATGATCCAGCCTGTGGCGATTCGTGATTCGGCATCGCTGCCAAGACCGGCGGAAAAGGCATCGCCGAGGGCACGCTCTCCCGCTTCGAATTCCACGCCGATACCATAATCGGCCAAGGTGGAAGGCACGGGAATCTCCCGATAGCGCACGTCATGGATGCGCTTCATGGTGCTGACGGATTCGACGGCTGCCCATACTTCATCCGGCACACCCTGAGGGCGCACGGGGCGTCCGTCGTTGGACTCTCCCGTAGGAAATGCGTAGATGTCGGCCATATCTCTAGGGTATGGGCGAACGGGCCGAATCGTGGTATTTACGCGCGGTTCGGCCCTGCAATTTAATACACGGTGAAGCCGTGGTCCTTGAACTGGTTGGTCACCCGTTCGCGGGTGGCGGCGTTGGGTCCCTTCTGGTTCTCCAGCGGGTATGGGATGCGCAGTTCGTGCCACTTCGGGCGGCCAAGCTGGTGGAATCCCAGCACGTCGATGTGTTCGACGGCATCACCGAAGGACTCGCAGATCTTCGCCACGTTTTCGACGTTCTCTTCGGAGTCGGTCAGGCCCGGCACGAGCACAAATCGCACCCAGATCTTCTTGCCGGCCTTGGCCAGTCGCTGGCCAAAATCGATGGTGGGCTGCAAGGTGCCGCCGGTGACCTTGTGATAGGTCTCCTCGTCGCCGGATTTGACGTCGAGCAGACACAGGTCGATGTCCTCGAGCATCTCGTCGGTGTAATTCGTGTTGAGGAAGCCGGACGTATCGAGGCAGGTGTGCACGCCCATCTCCTTGGCGGCATGGAACACACGCGAGACGAAGGCGGGCTGCATCATGGATTCGCCGCCGGAGAAGGTGATACCGCCATGCGTGGCCTTGAACAGGTCCTTGTAACGATCGACCTTCTTGATCATGGCGTCAAGGTAGACGGGCTTGCCGTCGCGCATCTTCCAAGTGTCCGGGTTCTGGCAGTACTGGCAGCGCAGCGGGCAGCCGGACATGAACACGGTCATGCGGGTGCCCGGTCCATCCACGGAGGTGTTGATGTCCCAAGAGTGGACGAAGCCGATATCACCGGATTTCAGGGCGGAAAGGCGGTCACGTCGGTCGAGTCCGATTGGGGATTCAAAGCCGGAAAGGCCACCCATCAAAGTCTGCGAGGCATAGGTCTTCGATTCCTTGAGCATATGCCTGGTCGTGGTGCGGAACGTGGGTGTTGCGGGCATCGTTGTCCTCCTGTTCCAAATGATGCGAAAGTCTGTGGGAAATAAGGAAGGGGTGGAGCCGTGCCCCACCCCTTCAGTTAGTCATTGCCGCGGTTCGCGGGGTTGGTCATCAGTCGACGACGGCACCCTGGTGGAAGGTACGGGAGATGACGTCGAGCTGCTGCTCCTTGGTGAGCTTGACGAAGTTCACCGCGTAGCCGGAGACACGCACGGTCAGGTGCGGGTACTTTTCGGGGTGCTCGACGGCGTCCTCCATGGTCTCCTTGCGCAGAACGTTGATGTTCGCGTGGTAGAGGCCGTGGCCGTTGCCGGCGTCCAGGATGCCGACCAGGTTGCCGATGCGCTCGTCCTCGTCGCGGCCCAGGCCATCAGGGGTGATGGTGTTGGTCAGCGAGATGCCGTCAAGAGCGTCGTTGTAGT
>ERZ773264.1465-NODE-1465-length-27771-cov-4.114771_pt1 | contig 27771 bp, 25 predicted proteins | sample MGYA00511910_ERZ773264 | MGnify/ENA primary metagenome ERZ773264 (study PRJEB29015, sample SAMEA2737739) | human gut metagenome | biome: human gut; feature: human-associated habitat; material: faeces | place: China | collected 2012 ...
GCATTTGGATTGACAACCACCGGGATCGACGCATACCGAAGCAGTTCTTCCACAATCGGCTTCATCTGAACCGGACCTAATCCACAATTGATTCCAAGCGCATCCACGCCCAGACCTTCCAAAAGTGCCACAACGGACTTCGGTGTTCCGCCGGTTAAAAGTTTGCCTTTTCCATCGAAAATTGTGGTTGCAAAGATTGGAAGATCGGAATTTTCCTTTGCCGCCAGAACCGCTGCCTTGAGTTCATACGTGTCGCTCATCGTCTCGATCAGAATCAGATCCGCGCCGCCTCGCACGCCTGCCTTTACCACCTCGGTATAGATGGAGACCGCCTCCTCAAAGTCCAGATCACCCATTGGCTTTAAAAGGCGTCCGGTCGGTCCCAGATCCAGCGCTACATAACCACGGCCGCAGTGTTCTACCGCTGTCCGGGCATTTTTCATCGCCGCATCCACGATCTCATCCAGATTAAACTCGGCTGCCTCATTGTATTTCAGGCGGTTCGCGCCGAATGTATTCGATAAAATAATATTCGCGCCCGCGTTCAGATAATCCTCATGGATCTTTACCAGAACCTCCGGATGCTTGATATTCCAGGTTTCCGGCAGTTCGCCCGGTTTCAGCCCGGCTCCCTGTAAAAGACTTCCCATTCCTCCGTCAAATACCAGTATTTTATCGTTCCAATCTTCCCGTATACCCATGTCAGCTTCCTCTCTGTTTTTTGTTTCTTACTTATTTATCTCTCCGGTACAGGCAGTTTTTGTTTGAACAGACCTCACAGCCCTCTTTCACACAGCCCGCCGCTATCTTCGATACTCCGATGACCGCCGTCACCGACTTGGACGGCATCATCAAAAAACTTTCCGTCAATGTAATCCCCACCGTCTTTTCCGCTTCCAGTACCCGGCAGAAATCCGGCTGGCACGAAAGCGGCAGATCTCCATAACCTGGCGAAAAGCGGGGACGCAGATAGAGTCCTTCTTCTGCTGCCTCCGCTTTTAATTTGTCATTGATTTCATTGCAGTAACTCTCAATCCGTGCCGCCGCGCACGCCTGCAGGACAACCGCCCGGCTCATCGAAAGACGGCTGTATCGGCGCAGAAGCAGATCCACACCAGCCCCCAGCGTCGCCGCAAAAAGGATGACCTCCTGGCAGTCCTTTAAATTGCGGCTGAGCGCCCGGCTTTTTACTTTAAAACACGTAAAATCAAGTTCTGAATCTGGCAGCAGCGTCAGCGGATAACGTCTGTAAAAGCTCCGGCAGTTGACGGATCGCTCTAATTCTTCCAGACAGTCCTCCACCAGATCTTTCGTCTGCAGATCCGGCTCCTGCTGCCCTTTAATTCCTAAATACCGATATATTTCTCTCCGATTGACTTCTGCCATTACAGAATCTCCGACAGGTTGTTCTTAATCTGCGCCGCTACATCCGGTTTATTCATCGAATATACATGGATTCCATTTACATGGTTCGCAATCAGATCGATGATCTGCTCAGTTGCATAGGCGATACCTGCCTGCTTCATCGCTGCCGGGTTATCACCAAAACGATCTACGATCGCCTTGAAGCGTGCCGGAAGGTAGGTGCCGGACATGCTGCAGATGCGCTTGATCTGACTTATGTTTGTCACCGGCATGATGCCTGCGACAACCGGAACCGTGATTCCTTTTTCTCGGATACGGTACAGGTAATTATAAAGGATATTATTGTCAAAGAACATCTGGGTCGTCACAAAATCACAGCCCGCTTCCACTTTTTCTTTCAGATGCCCGATATCCACCGTCTTGTTGACCGATTCCACATGTCCCTCCGGATAGCAGGCTGCGCCGATGCACAGCTCCGGGCAGGTCTCACGGATCTCGCGGATCAGCTGGGATGCGTACTGATAATCTTTTTCTACCTTGCCGTCTTTCGGAATATCGCCGCGAAGTGCCAGGACATTCTCAATTCCGTGTGCCTGAATCTCGCGCAGGACACTGTGCACCTTCTCACGGGTCGAGGAGACGCAGGTCAGATGTGACAGCGCCGGCACCTGGCAGGTGCTCTGGATATCCGATGCGATCTGGACCGTATACTGGCTTGTGCCGCCGCCTGCTCCGTAGGTCACGCTCATAAATGACGGATTTAACTTTGCAATCTCAAGCGCCGCTTTCTCAACGGAAGCGAAGTTGCTCTCCTCCTTCGGCGGGAACACTTCAAACGAAAGCGTCGGCTGTCCTTTGGCTAAAATATCCTTAATCTTCATCGTATTTATCTCCTGTTCTCATCATTTCGTCCGGTTCTGCCCCGGACCTCTATTGCCTATGTATTCTATATGATTTTTGCTCAGTATACCATATTTCCCCAATGAACGCCAGACTTCCGGCAGCTATCTTCTGGATTGATTTTCTATATCTTGCCATAGGTAAAATCTATAGGAACCAAATAAAATACATAAACATACGATACAGATAATTAATTCCAGACAAAGCAAACAAAATCAGCAAAATCACCAGCACAAGGCTCATTTTCCCCTTCTTTTTCTGATTTTTTCCTTGCTGCACCGCGCTTCGTCTCTGCGTTGTCTGATACGACATACTGTTCTGGTTCTGTGTCCGGACGGATGCCTGTCTGCCTGCGCCTGCTGCTTTCTGCGTCTGGGAATATACCTTCGCCCGGTCCGCAAGCGTGCGGATGGCATCTGTGCCTGCCCTTGCACTCGTTTCCCACGAGGCAGATCCCGCATTGTGGTACTCACAGTCCGTCTCATGCGCCGGGTGGCGCTCATTCAGATAATAAGTTGCATTGACATAGTTAGGATTCCGGATCCACTGTTTACAAAAAGAACAATAATGACCATACTTGATCGGATGGTCGCAAATCGGACAAATTCGTCTCTGCATGAAATACCTCCCCTCGAATCGAACATACTTTTTCGAAAACACCTCGTCAATTATTTTTTATTGTATCATAACTTTTTTACTTTTTTCTATATTTTCTCTTGTATTTTCTCCATTTCGTGTTAAAATACAAACGTCCATTACACCTGTCAAGACAGGTGTAAGCCATTTATTTGACCGGAATGGCTGAAACGATTCATTCCGTTCACAATTATTTTACTCTGGGAGGTTCTATCAATATGGAACGTGTGAAAGCTTTTCTGAAACGGAAGCAGGTTGTCATCTCCGTTCAGACGTATCTCATCGATGCGCTGGGCGCGATGGCATTTGGTCTGTTTGCTTCTCTTCTGATCGGTACCATTTTCGGCACGCTGGGGGAAAAAACAGGCGTTGTAATTTTTACTACGATCGCAGGCTACGCCAAGAGCGCGACCGGTGCGGCGCTCGGCGTCTCGATTGCCTACGCCTTAAAGGCACCGACGCTCGTCCTTTTCTCCGCCGCTACCGTCGGCATCGCGGGCAATGAACTCGGCGGTCCGGTCGGCGCGCTCGTTGCCACCATCATCGCAGCCGAGCTTGGAAAAATCGTCTCCAAAGAGACACCGGTTGATATTCTCGTCACCCCGGGCGTCACCATCATCTCCGGCATCCTGGCCGCACAGTTTGTCGGTCCGGGCGTCTCCGCATTCATGACCGCTTTCGGAAATCTGGTGAAGACAGCGACCGTCATGCAGCCGCTTTTCATGGGTATTCTGGTTTCTGCCCTGATCGGCATCGCCCTGACGCTTCCGATCAGCAGTGCGGCAATCTGCATCATGTTAAGCCTCGACGGTCTGGCAGGCGGTGCCGCCACCGCAGGCTGCTGCGCGCAGATGGTCGGATTTGCCGTTTTAAGCTTCTGTGAAAATAAATGGGGTGGTCTTCTGGCACAGGGACTCGGAACCTCGATGCTCCAGATGGGAAATATCGTCCGGAACCCGAAAATCTGGATTCCACCGACACTCGCCTCGATGGTCACCGGTCCGCTCTCCACGATGGTCTTCCATCTGGAAAATATTCCAGCCGGTTCCGGCATGGGAACCTGCGGTCTCGTCGGACCGATCGGCATCTACACCGCCATGCAGGGAAGTGGAAATTCGATGATGTGGCCGGGCATCCTGCTCATCTGCTTCGTGCTTCCGGCTGTTTTGACCCTGTTCTTCGGCGCACTTTGCCGGAAAGCCGGATGGATCAAGGAAGGCGATTTGAAGCTGGATCTATAATTATAGCTCCATGTGCTTCCAATTATCCATCATTCCTATCTGGCATCTGTCCTTAGAATCAGCCAGATTGTCACGGTTCACGCATACGTGCCCAGTAACGCCAGATTCATAGACCTATGACAGCAAAACAGGCATTGAAATGCTCTTCATCCACCACTGTGTGGATAGCAAGCATTCCAATGCCTGTTTTTTGATCCAGTTATCTTTTCTTTTCCCTATTCCTTATCGTTCTTCTTTCCCCAGCAGCTCCCGCATACTTGCGAGCAGCTTCGCCTCTTTGTCTTCCTTATATTCTCCGAGCAGGACCTCTTCAAACTCCTTCTCCACCTTCATCCGGCGGAAATACGAGCTCATTTCATCCGCCATGCCGGAGAGCCGGTTTAACAGGCGGGAGAAATCGCGCAGCATCACGTCGTCCTTGTGGTACGGATAAACAATGTCGTGGTCAACCTCACTCCATCCCTCCTCGAACAGCGTTCTCGCCTGAATCTCGACGTAGTAACCGCGGTATTTGATGATGTAGTGAAGGGAACGGTAGATACCGCCTGACTTGATTTCGATCACATTTTCATCGTAGATCCGGCTGTCCCCGTTTCGGCGGTATACCTTCGGACGCTCTGCAATGTAGCAGTGTGTCTCATCGTTGTCAAAATCGCGCTCACGGTCTTTTACATACTGCTCCGGGGCATTTTCAAACGCCGATGTGATGTATTCATGGAAATGACGCCAATCCTCACGGTACAGGAAGAATACACGGATACCGATAAGGTCCGTCACGTATTTCCAGTAATTATCAACTCCCAACTGGGCAAATTTATCCGGCTGCTCTTTTTTCTTGCGGATGATCTTCTCCAGCAGATGCCCCGGTGCCTTGGTACGGTAACGGTAGGAATGGATCCCCGCTTTTTCAATATCATACAGATACTTATCTACAAAATCCTTGCCAATCTCCCGCAGCTTTCCCTCGATCGTCGCATAATGATCCGCGATCGCAGTCAATTCCTCCCAGGAAACGCCCGCCGCGTCAAAGTCTTCCTGTTCGATCCGATATTTTCTTAAAAATAAATCTCTCTCCATTATCTCCTCTTTATCGGAAGCCCACTGAGCGCAGGAACCGGGCAAATGCCTCCCTGCCTTCCGGCGTACACTTATATACACCCGCGTCTTCCAGTACCTGCTCAAAGACAAGACCTACCTCTTTTTGCAGGATTTCGTTTATATTTTCACTTGTTATATGCTCATACTTCGGCAGGAACTCATCCACCCAGTCCGCATGCTTTTCAAGATCCGGATTGGAACGGATATCGCCTCCGGAAAGGATCGCCTCCGCCAGATCGGCAAGCTCCTGTTTCAATCTGGACGGGAGCACCGCCAGACCCATGACCTCGATCAGACCGATATTTTCTTTCTTGATGTGATGCAGCTTCGCGTGCGGATGGTAAACACCAAGCGGATACTCATCCGTCGTGATGTTATTGCGGAGCACCAGATCCAGCTCATAGAAATCGCCATTCTTTCTGGCAATCGGCGTGATCGTGTTGTGCGGTTCTCCGTCCGTCTCGGCATAAATAAAGGCATCCTCATCCGTATAGCTGCGCCATGCACACAGCACTTTTTCGCCAAGATCAATCAGGCGGTCCGGATTCTTGGAACGGGTCCGCAGAACTGACATCGGCCATTTAACGATTCCGGCTTCCACATCCTCGAAGCCTTCCATCTCAAATTTCTGTTCAATCGGCGCTTTTGCCATCGCAAACGTGTAATGTCCGCCCTGGAAATGGTCGTGACTTAAAATCGAACCGCCGACGATCGGCAGATCCGCATTGGACCCCAGAAAATAGTGCGGGAACAATTTCACAAAATCAAACAATTTGACAAACGTTGCCCGTTCGATCTTCATCGGCGTGTGCACACCGTTGAACACGATGCAGTGCTCATTGTAATACACATACGGCGAATACTGAAAGCCCCACTGGCTGTCATTGACCGTGATCGGGATAATGCGGTGGTTATTGCGCGCCGGATGGTTGACACGTCCGGCATAGCCTTCATTTTCCTTGCATAAGAGGCATTTCGGATAACCGCTCTGCTTTGCCAGTTTGGCTGCCGCGATTGCCTTCGGATCTTTCTCCGGCTTAGATAAATTAACCGTGATGTCCAGCTCCCCGTATTTTGTATCTGTTTTCCATTTCATATCTTTGGAAACACGGTAACGGCGGATGTAATTGGAATCCTGGCTCAATTTGTAATAATAATTGGTTGCCGCCTCCGGCGATTCCTCATACAATTTCCAGAAATGTCCAATCACCTCGCTCGGGCGCGGCATCAGGCAGTTCATCAGCTTCGTGTCGAACAGATCGCGGTACACCACGCCGTCCTCCTTCAAAACGCCCGTCTCATGTGCATAATCAAGCAGGGCATCCAACGTCTCTTCCAGTGAAATCTCCCTGCATGCGCCCTGTGGTTCTTCATATTCATCCAGTCCCAGAACCTCGAGAATCTGGTTCGTCGCGTAAATGCGATCCGACTCCTGAAGAAGCCCCGTATTGACTCCGTACTGTACTAAATTTCTGATTGCTTCATATACTGCCATACCCTATCCTCCTGACTGAAAAACAACCTTGCTGTTTCATTCTTATCCTTTTTATAACTTTAGCTGCCCGTATACCATTGCGCCACCTTATCTCATGGCATTTTCGGTTCCAAAAATGCCTGCATATGAACAGTCACTGTACATCCTCTTACTCTTGTGACTTCCATTTACATAAATTTTGTCAAATCCAGACATTTTAAGCGGTTTACCAGGATTCCTCCGAGAAGCCCAATCAGCGCCCCCGCTGCCGTTCCGGCTGCCAGAAGCACCGGAAGATAGTAGAACAGACTCGCATTTTCCACCACCAGCGCCGCCACGATAAGCTGCCCGATGTTGTGTCCCGCACCACCCAGGATGCTGACACCGGTCACGCCGAACCAGTCCAACCGGCGGAACACCACCATCAGAAGAAGGCTGACCGCAGCACCTGCCAGACTATACAGCATCATCGACAGGTTTCCAAATGTAAATCCTACCAGCACGATACGCACCAATGCAATCGCCGCTGCCGCACCGGCTCCCAGCAGATACAGGCTCACGATCGACGCCAGATTCGCCAATCCCAGCTTGACCCCCGGAACGCCCAGGTTGATCGGTATCAGGGTCTCGACATAGCTCAGCAGAAATGCCAGCGCTGTCATCATTCCATATAAAGCGATTTTTCCGGCTCTGGATGTGCCTGCTCGTCCTTTTTTCTGCATTTCTTCCTCCTCTGTATACCTCTATAAATATATTAGTAAAAATTTTTAGTTTTGTAAAGCGCGTAACGGTTCACAGATAGGAATTTTCTGAACTAAAAATTCCGTACGATACAGTTCTGGCGTTACTGTTCACGCATACGTGCCCAGTAACGTTCTGGCTGCCGGTGCATTTAGTTTCTGGGCCGTAATCTTGACTTTCCTATCAACCTTTGTTAGAGTAGTTGCAGACATTTTTGCAAACATAGTTTCAAACCGAATTTTCGATATTTTTAAGAATGGAGCTCTTTATGAAAAAAAAGGATTTATCCGCGCTTCTGACACTTCTTGCCGTCGTATTTTTTGGCTGCGGCGCGGCGCTTCTTTTCAGCAAATCCCGCCGGGAGCCGATCAGCCGTTCCGCGTTTCTGCTGAATACATTTGTCAACATCACACTCTATGATTCGCAGGATGAAGCGATCCTTGACCACTGTGTGGACATGTGCCAGGAGTACGAAAACCGTTTCAGCAAGACGATCGAGGGCAGCGAGCTTTACAAGTTAAACCACCGCAGTGCCGACGAGACGACTTTTACCGTCTCCGACGATATGGCGGCGATGATTTCTGAAGGACTGCATTACAGTGAGGTTTCCCATGGTGCCTACGACCTGACGATCGAACCGCTCAGTTCTCTCTGGAATTTTACCAGCGACGAGCACGTGATCCCGGCGGAGGATGACATAACAGCGGCGGCAGAACGCGTCAACTGGAAAAATGTGAAACTTGACGGAAATACTTTAACCTTCCTCTCCCCGGACACGACGATTGACCTCGGCTCCATCGCCAAGGGCTACATTGCCGACCGCATGAAAGACTATCTGACCGAATCCGGCGTCGAAAGCGCCATCATCAACCTGGGCGGCAACGTACTCTGTGTCGGTGAGCGCACAAACCACCAGCCGTTCCGCATCGGGCTGCAGAAACCGTTTGCCGACTATGCAACGGTCTTTGCCGATCTGAATATTGATGACATGTCCGTTGTCTCCTCCGGCGTCTATGAGCGCCATTTTGAAAAAAACGGTGTCAATTACCATCACCTGTTAAACCCGAAAACAGGCTATCCGTACCAGAACGGACTGGTCTCCGTGACGATCGTCTCCCCGCGTTCGATGGACGGCGATGTACTCAGCACGACCTGTTTCTCGATGGGACTGGATAAGGGTCTGGAACTCATCAATTCGATGGATGGCATTTATGCTTATTTTATCACGGATGATTATGAACTGATTTACTCGGATGGAGCGGAGGCATTTATTGATGAAATCAAAGAAAAATAGAAATGATTTTGTTTTGATTCTGGTTCTTCTAGCCGTCATACTCATCGGTTTTCTGGTTGTGCGCTTGCAGCGCCAGAAGGATGCTTTTACCGTTGATGTCAGTGTCAATGGAACAACCGTCGCCACCTACCGGCTGGATGAGGAGATAGACACCTGGATCGACGGGTATCAGGGGGGACAAAATCATCTGGTGATTCAAGATGGATGTGCCCGGATCGAAGAGGCAGACTGCCCGGACAAGCTCTGTGTGAAGCAGGGAACCGTTTCAGAGAGTGGGGAATCGCTGGTTTGCCTGCCGAATAGGGTGGTTGTGGCGGTTAAATAGATATGGTTTGCCAACACGGACGGAAACGCCCAGCGGGTACGCATAATTGCGCCGCTGGGCGTTTTCTGTTTATTTTATTCCACAAATTTGATCGATTTTAAGCAGCTCTTCCTCGCTCAACGGTGCCCCATCCAACATTTTCAGATTATCTAATATCTGCTCCGGTTTGGACGCACCGATGAGAACGCTGGTTACCACAGGATCCTTCATGACCCATTTGAGCGCCATCTGGGAGAGTTTTTCGCCTCTCTGTCCAGCCATCTCGTTGAGGGCGCGGATCTGGCTGATTTTTTCTTCGGTGAGCTGGTCTTTTTTGAGAAATCTGCCGTCGGTCATGACGCGGCTGTCGGCTGGGATGCCGTACAGATAACGGTCGGTTAAGGTTCCCTGTGCAAGCGGGCTGAATGCAATCAGACCTTTCTTTTCTTTGACAGCGGCTTCTTTTAAGCCGTTGTTTTCGATCGTGCGGTCAAAGATGCTGTAGCGGTTCTGATTGATGACGAACGGGCATTTCAGATCACGCAGGATCGCAGCGGCTTCCTGCATTTTTTGTCCATTGTAGTTGGAAAGTCCTGCATAGAGAGCTTTTCCGCTCTTAACTGCCTGATCGAGTGCTCCCATCGTCTCCTCAAGGGGCGTCTCCGGGTCCATCCGGTGATGATAGAAAATGTCTACATACGGAAGTCCCAGGCGTGTAAGGCTCTGATCGAGGCTTGCAAGCAGGTATTTGCGGCTGCCCCAGTTTCCATAAGGGCCGTTCCACATCTCGTATCCGGCTTTCGTGCTGATGATCAGCTCGTCTCGATATGGCATGAAATTTTCCTTTACAATCCGTCCCAGATTTTCCTCAGCACTTCCCGGCTCCGGTCCATAATTGTTGGCAAGGTCAAAGTGCGTGACGCCATTGTCAAAGGCGGTAAAACACAGCTTCCGCATTGTCTCATAGACGCCGGTGCTGCCAAAATTATGCCAGAATCCCAGCGAAACTGCCGGAAGCCTGAGTCCGCTGCTGCCGCAGCGGTTGTAGGTCATTCCATCATATCTTGCGTCTGCTGCCTGATACATATACTCTTTCCTTTCCTACTCCCGTCCAGCCTCTGCCTGAACCTCGCGGATAGCTGCGTCGATCTGTGCCTCTACGGATACCGGCTTCTGGACCGGTGCTTCCGGCTGCTTCTTTACTTTCTGTACGGTCAGCGGCATATTAACGCCCAGCGGATTGAGAACGATGCCCTTTGCCTCCTCCGGGAGTACCTGAGCCAGCTTGAGCGCATCTACGACAACCGGGCGGAATTTCTTCTCACGGTTGAAACGCTGGAACTCGATCACATCCGTAAAGATCGGCTGGAAAATATCTCCGCTCTTTAATTTAACCAGCGGAATGCCATTTCCTTCCTCTGGAAGCGGCACGATATAGCGGCCCTTCGTGAAGTGCGCGCCGATCTCCTCCTGTAAATCGTTTAATTCCGGCGTAATCTCCTGATTTGGATGACGGCGCAGATCCTGCATATAGTAAAGCATCGTCAGGTGCAGCTCCGGGTTCTCCACCCAGACTTTTCCATTCTTGCTCTCCTCCGGGTCTTTGCGTCTTACAAACTCGGTCAGCTGAATCATCTTCTGCTCCTCGCCCACGTGTACCTGGATAGCATTGACACCCATCGTGTAAAGGCTGGTATAGAAAAGCAGAAGGCTCTTTCTGTCTACCTTCGCGATTCCTACCGGAATCTGCTGCTCTGCCAGCTTCTGTGCGCCTACCTTTGCGCCCTCTTCGTCCGTAAACAGCAGGATGGCATCATCCATTGTTTCCGGATCACAGTATACATACGGCTCTTTCGTACATCCGGAAAGAATGGCATATAAGGAATCTGCCTCTCTTAACTTCTGTGCGAAGATATCCGGCTCCTGTTCATTCGTATTTGTCTGCTTTGTCTCGTTTTCCATCCGTCTAATCTCCTTTTTATTGAATCGTCATCAATGCCTCAAAATCAGCCCGTGCAAATCGGTGGTAAATCGTGTGCCCCATCTCCTCACGGATGCAGTAATCATATGCATCGATGCTGCTGTCTGTAAAATAAATGACATAATCAAAATCCATGCCGTCCGGCATCTGCCGGCACTCATACGCGCCGAATTTTTCAAACACAGCGGTAATCTCTTCCTTTGTGCAGGCGTGCTTTTCCCGAAACAACTGAATCAGCTCTTTTAAAAACGGCGGTTCCGGCACCTGCTCATGGACATACTCCACAAAATCCGGCGGGATCGTAAAGACGATCCGATCGGCGTGGATCCGAATCTGGGTATCTCCCATTTTCTCCTTCTTCGCCTCCAGCTCATGCCGTATCTTCTTCGCCAGCTCCCGGATATCCGTCTCCTGCATCTCCAGCATCGCATTCAGGGAAGAAAGCGGATAATAAAGGCGCATCGTCTCCCTGGCATAACCAAGTTTTAGCTGCGCCTCTTTGATCTGATCCGTCATATTTTGAATTAAAGCTTCCAGTTTCATGTCATACTCCTGCCTCGGAAACGAAACCTCCGTCCCCGGCATCTTTATTGGGTTGATTGAATCATTGATAAGTACCTTTTTCACAATCTCTCTCATTATAACAATTTACCGAAAATGCGTCAATATGCGGATATTTGCTTTTTCGGTTTCTGTTCACGCATAGTTACTGGGCACGTATGCGTGAACAGTGACACGCATATGTGCCCAGTAACAGACCTCTACAAATAACAGGTCGTAAAATGCGCCTCGCCCTCGTCATCCAGATCCATGAGCATGTAGCTCGGGCGTCTGCCCTCCTGGCGCGGAAATGAAAGACTGCCCGGATTCAACACAGTCAGATCCCCGCGCCGCTCCAGATACGGCTTGTGGGTATGTCCAAACATCGCAATCTGCACGCCGCGATCCTGTGCCTCATCGATCAGGCGCTCCGTCCCAACCGATACGCTATAAAAATGACCGTGGGTCAGAAATGTGCGGTATTTTCCAATCGAAATCTCCTTCTCACGGTCCAGATGGGAGAAAAAATCATTATTTCCCAGCACCATATAGACCTCGCAGTCCGGGTTCTGCTCCTTACACCACGATGTAATCATGTCCTCACTTCCCTCGGCGTCACCCAGATGAATGAACATGTCAAACGGTGCTTCATTCTGGATGACTTCCAGCAGATTACCATCCCGACGGTGGGTGTCGCTTGTAATTAATATCTTTTTCATCACTCACCAAGCGCCTCCTTCAGCGCATCTTTCATCCGCTCCAGCGCCTTGCCCCGGTGGCTGATACGGTTTTTCTCCTCCATCGTGAGCTCTGCTGACGTTTTGCCGTACTCCGGCAGCCAGAGAATCGGATCATATCCAAATCCGCCGTTTCCAGCCGCTTCCTTTGCAATCTCGCCCTCCATCGCCGCTTCTGTGTGAAGCACTCTGCCATCCGGCAGCACTGCCGCGATATTGCACATAAAACGGGCGCTCCGCTCTTTTCCTTTTGCATCCTTCACGCGCTCAATCAAAATCCGGTTCTTTTCCTCATACGGTGTGTCCCCTAAATACCGCGCTGAATAAACGCCCGGCTCGCCGTTTAAATAATCTATCACCAGTCCAGAATCATCTGCCAGCACAATGCCGCCCGTCTTCTCCCAGACTGCCTTCGCCTTGATCTCTGCATTCTCGCGGAAGGTGGTTCCATTTTCCTCGATCTCGCCTTCAAATCCAGCCTCGCGCATCGTAACAATCTCACGGTTTAAATCCTTTAAAATCTCACGGATCTCTTTCAGCTTTCCCGCATTTCCCGTCGCAAATATAATTTTCTCGCTCACTTTTCCTCGCTCCTTTATCCTCAAACAGCATGGCTTTTCATATCCCGACATTCCGAATCACCGTTCTTCAAAAACGGCTTCCGCCATACCTTCACATCCGTACCAGCAATCAATTCCAGGAATCCACATTTCTCGTATACGCTTTCAAACACACATTGCAGTTTTGCTCCGCCTCCACGCGCTCCCAGGAGGAACCGCGGTAACTGATATAGCCTTCACCGTCGCTTAAATCGACCGTCAGTCCCTTATCCGACGAACTGTACTCGATCGCCACCGGATGAATCGCTCCCGGCGTCGTGATCTCGACAATCACGGCAAACCGTTCGCCTGCCTCCAGCGTCACCGTCTTATCCAGCAAAACCGTATAATATCCGGCGTTCACAACCTCCCCGGAAGCCACCTTTCTGCGCCGCCCGAACTGGGAGCTGCCCTCGGCGTCCGTCACGGTATATACCTGATACGATGTATTTTCCCCGGTTGCATAGAAACCGACTGCCTCCAGCTCTTCTTTCTCCTCTGCCGTATAAATATTGGCAAAAAATGCCGATTCTTTTCCGTAACCGAGCTGCCCGACCCAGCCGCACAGATCTGTCTGGTAAATGTGGTCGTAATTATCTGCCGACTCGATTCCAGAATAGAGAATGTTGTGGATCCCAATATTTGTATCATAGTAGGACACGTAAAAATACCCATCGTCCCCAAATTCGCCGCCCCAGCTGTTGGCGCAGATAAACGCGCCATCCCCCTCCGGCGGCTGGTTAAAATTGTCTCTCGAATAGTGGTCATCCCAGCCGATGATCACAACGTCATGATTTGGCTTCTCATCGCCATTATACCAGTACGCCCCTGTCTCTTTCCGGTAATAATGCGTGTCGTCGCGGTCACTGACCATCGCCGTATACAGGGAGCTCTGAACGCCTCCGTACAGATAAACCGCCCGTTTAACCGCCTCATAATCCTTCTCCGGCAACACCTGTATCTCCTGCACATGACAAGCAGGGCTTAAACCGTCAGGCGAATAGCCGTCGCCGTATGGATCCTGTTCTTCCAGCACCGGCCCCTGCCACGCCAGCAGATACGCCATCGACATCGTATACTCGCCCCCGGCATTCTGTGAAAAATGGAAGCTGTTCCGGAGGGACATATGATCCTCCGAAAAGCTGACATTCCACTCCGGCCGGACACGACTTTCCAGCGCCATTACCGATGCAAACGCCCAGCACGTTCCGAGACTCCCCTGGTTTTTAACCGCCGGTGCCCGGCCAGCCTTCCGGTAATCATAGGATTCCGGCAAAAACGTGGCTGGATCCTCTGACCCGGTCAGTTCCATTTTCCGGTTCTCTGCATCCCAATTTTCTTCATAGGAAAATACCTCCGTCACCGCCTCAAGCGGCACATACAGGATTCCATTTTCCCACTCTGGGGGTGCTGCAATCGTCTGGCTCTCCTCCCCAAGCAAAAGTTCCGGGCTTCCGACCGTCATCTCCGCATGAGTATTGCCGCGCTCCATCACAAGCCGGTTTCCATCGTAGAGAAGCGCCGCACAGGAAAGCGCGTCCGGCAGCATCCCATACGGTATCATAAACTGCCCGTCCTGCGACATTCTCAAGCTTCCAAGCTGCGGATCGACCATTGTTCCATCGACTTCCAGCGTGATCGGGCTGTCATTAATCTCCTCGGCCATCTGCTCATACCACTCCGGCTGCCACTCGGCGCTCTCCTCCGTCTTTTCCACCTGCTTCGGAATATGAATCAGACGGTTCTCGCGTACCAGAAATCCCAGCAGAAGCACCAGAAGCGCCCCATAGAAAACATTACGCTTCAACCTGATCCCCCGTTTTTCTTCTCGGCGGCTTCGGACCCATAAACTGATAATAATACGTCTTCATCATACCATTGTAGATTTTCCGGTTCTTGTCCGCTTTCCTGCCAATATAGCGCTCTGCGTCCTCATACGCGGTAATCAGGTACATCGACCAGGAATCCAGCGCCTTAAACCGTTCACCGATCGTCTTATAGAGCGCTGGAAGGTTCTTTTTCTCCTCGATACGCTCGCCGTAAGGCGGGTTTGTGATAATAAAGCCATATTTCTTCGGATGGCTCAGCTGCGCCACCGGGCGCTCCTGGAAATGAATCATGTGATCCACTCCGGCTCTCTCCGCATTTTCCCGCGCCGCCTTGATTACCTCGCCGTCAATATCGTAGCCCTGAATGTCTACCTTTACGGTATCATCCACCATCTCGGTCGCTTCATCGATCGCGTCGTACCAGCATTTCTTCGGAATCAGGTTTGTCCAGCTCTCCGACAGGAAGGAACGGTTCATGCCCGGTGCCATATTTGCCGCGATCATCGCCGCCTCGATCGGGAAAGTACCGCTTCCGCAGAACGGATCGACCAGAATCCGGTCCGCTTTCCACGGAGTCAGAAGAATCAGCGCCGCTGCCAGTGTTTCCGTGATCGGCGCCTTACTCGTCATCTGACGGTAACCGCGCTTGTGCAGCGACTCGCCGCTCGTATCGATACCGACTGTCACCTGATCCTTATAGAAAAAGACGCGCAGCGGATATTCATTGCCCGTCTCCGGCATCCGGTCCAGATCGTAATATTCCTGCATATGACGGGCAATCGCCTTTTTCATAATTCTCTGGATATCCGACGGGCTGAACAGCTTACTCGAAATAGACGACGCCTTTTTAACCCAGCATTTGCCGTCCTTCGGAAGATATTTCTCCCACGGAATCGCACGGGTCGCCTCAAACAGCTCGTCAAAGGTCACTGCCTTGAAGCTTCCCACTTTTAAAAGGACGCGCTCCGCCGTCCGCAGAAAAATATTCGCACGGCAGATCGCCTCCGCATCGCCGATAAAGGTTACGCGACCATTTTCCACCTCGGTAACCTCATAGCCCAGATCCACTACCTCTTTTTTTAACACTGCTTCCAGTCCAAAATGACAGGGAGCAATCAGTTCATATCGTTCCAATCTTTTTTCCTCTTATCTCTCTGTGGATTCATTGCCAAATCATTTCATGCAAAGAATCCTTTTATTTTCATTACAGTCTTCACCATTTTTATTCTAGTTGACTGGTCTGCATCTGTCAATGAAAAGCCGCGGCAAAAGTGTCTATCTCAGGCTGCACTGATACTTCCCCTGATAAAAGCGGTAACCGCCGCCCAGATTATAAACTTCATATCCCATCCGGTCATACCAGCCGCACACCAGAAGGCTTTCACTCCCCCGCGCACAGTAAAACAGAAGCGGACGTTCACCTGTAAGTGTCTGCCGGTTATCCTGAAGCCATAAAAATGGAATATTTTCCGCCTCGCAGAGGTGAGACACATTATATTCTTCCGGCGTCCGAAGGTCAATCAGCCGTCCCGTGTACCCTTGCTCCAGCCACGCGTCCAGATACCGCACCGGTATGGTCTGATACATCCGTCATCCCTCCTCATTTTATACAAAAACGGTTTCTGACAGAACCCGATTTCTTTTTTACCTCTATGTAATATTAATATATGCTTTGTCCGGCGGACAGGTGTCGGAGGAGATGCGGCAGCCTCTTCCATTGGCACGAAAGTACAAAAGACTGTGCCTTGGCACATCCGGGTGTCTCGCGCGGTCGCTTGCGACATGTTTCTGCTTTGCGCAAGTGCACATCCTAGCGGAGCGTTTTTTGTTTCATAGGACGTAATTTCCTATGAAACGAACAAATGCCGGGAAACGGTGGATATTCCGCATTCCCGGCATTCACTATTTTTTCTCTTATCTGCCTATCTCATCAGTCACAATCGCTGTAATCATCCTCTGTCTTGTCCTGATACTGGTTTTTAGAGCTATTTCTGGAACGGTTCTGGCTCTGGTTCTGCATGCGGTTCTGGCTCTGGTTCTGCATGCGGTTCTGGCTCTGGTTGGAACCATAATTAGAGCTGTTCTTGGATGCATTTTTGGTGCTGTTTTTCTCGGCACTGTTATCATAGTTGCTGTAACTGTTTTTGCTTGACATAAGTCATTCCTCCTAAATTCCTGCCCTGTCAGGTTTTCTACGTGTCGGTTCCGGCTTCCTGTGAACAGCCGCTTAACCGTCACTTTCTTGTTACAGGTCTTAGTATGGAATTTTACTGCGAAAGTATGCAGGGTAATTCTTACTTTTTATGCCAGTAATATTTTTTTGTTTCATCGGACGCAATTTCCTATGAAATCAAAAAACATCTGCATCCAACCCTTTTTTCATGAAAAGGTTCAATGCAGATGTTTCGTAAATTCATTCTTAACCCAGCACGTTCACAATCTTAACCGGTGTGCGGTAGTTCCATGGGGAAGTCTTGATGCCAGTTCTTTCAGTTGAAGCATGTACCACTTTGCCGTCGCCGATATACATCGCTACATGGTTGATACCTCTTCCGCTTCCGTAGAAAATCAGGTCGCCCGGCTGCATCTGGTCAGCGCTGATTGCTGTACCCTGCTTGGACTGGGAAGTTGAAGAACGGTTCAGGCTCACACCGGCACCGTGCTGCATCACATATTTCGTAAAACCAGAACAGTCAACCCCTGTGTGCGGGTCGCTGCCGCCAAATTTATAACGTCCACCTACAAACTGCAGTGCATAATTGACTAACTGCTCTCTGGTCGAGAGATTGCTCTGCTCTGCGACAAATGCATCTGCGACTGCAGCTGCTTCCTCTGCCTTGCTGAGCATAACGCTACTCTGAACCTTCAAATAGCCTTCCATCTCACCGGCCGCTACCTTGATCCAGCTGTCATCTGCCTTTCCAACTACGTCATAGGACTCGCCCTTTTCAGCCATCGCTACTACTTCTGAGTTTTCATCCTCATCCGCATAGATCGAAAGGTCTGCTGCCACGGTTGCCACCATGTCGCTCTCATAACCTGTAGACGGCCCCGCAAAAGCTGCCTGCGCGCTGCCAATGGTCAGCATTGAGCACACGCATACCATACTGAAAAGTTTCTTTGTTCTATTTAAATTCATGCTTCAAAACTCCTTAATTAGATTTTGTGATTCCCGCAGATATTGCTGAAACAAAAGAATCGAGTCCCAATCGCTGTGGTGTTATCTATCGTTCGAAATGTTACATAATTATTAAATCTTATTACATTGTTATTATATTTTCTTTTCTTTTCGTTGTCAAGGAAATGACGGATCTTTTATATTTATTTAAGATTTTAATTTCCGACAAAAAAGCGCAAAAATACAGGGAATTTCAACCATATTGGGACAAAATATTTTTGCCCCAGGCTGCCGAAATGCCCTGTATTTTCAAGTGTTTTTTATATCATCTCATATATAATGCAAATCACGATTCTGAAACATATTTCATAATTCTAAGATTCTGTCTCTGGCAAAATTTTATTTTCATTTTTCACTAGCCGTGTCCAGCGTAAACCAGAACTCCACACCGTTCTCATGGTTCTTCACACCGCACGCCTTATGGTGCATCTCCATGATCGCCTTGACGATCGAAAGCCCGATGCCGCTGCCGCCATATTCCCGCGTTCTCGCTTTATCTACCTTGTAAAACTTCGTCCAGAGGTTCGGAAGCGCTTCGTCCGGGATCGGATTTCCCGTGTTAAACACTTCCACGCAGACCTCTTTTCCATCGCGCCGGTGGTCAATCCGGATCTGAATCTTCTTCTCCCCGCCGCCCACATGATGAATCGCGTTCGTCAGATAATTGGTGATGACTTCCTCTATTTTAAATTCATCGCCCATGACGTAGACCGGTTCCTTCCCGTCAAAATCCACAGTCAGCTCATTCTGCTTAAGCAGCACACCGGAAGAAGAAATCACACTGGCAATCAGCTCCGTCAGGTCAAACCGCTCCACAGACAGCCGTTCTCCCCCAAATTCCAGCGCCGTCAAGGTCAGAAGCTGACGCACCATCCGATTCATTTTCCCAGCCTCGTCCATGATAACGCCGCAGTAATAATCGCGGTTCTCCTTGTCCTCCGCCATGCCCTCGACGAGTCCTTCCGCATAGCCCTGAATCAGCGCGATCGGCGTCTTTAACTCATGCGACACATTCGCAATGAACTCCTTACGCATCTCATCGATCTGCACTTTCTCGTCAATATCCTTTTTAAGCTGTGCATTCGCCTCTTTCAGTTCCCCGATCGTTGTCTTGAGGCGCTCCGAAAGCACATTCATGCTGTTTCCAAGCGTATCAATTTCCTCCGTCGAGCGGCGGCTTGTCTCATAGCGGGCATCAAAATCCAGGTTCGACATCTTTTCCGACAGCTCCGACAGCCGTTTGATCGGCATCGTAATGTGCCGGGTAATAAAATAAATCAGAATACTTCCCGCCAGAATTACCACGATTCCAACAAACATCAGAAACCGGTTTGAGATAGCCGCGCTCTCATGGATGCTCTCCATCGGCATCGTCATGATGAAAATGGTCGCATTATCCGAGAAAAATCCCCAGCTTTCCAGATAAAACGTCTTGCTGAGCGGGTCAAACGTCTTCTGAATCATGTAGTTGTCATATTCCCGCAATACATCCCGCTTCGCCCCCGCATGACCGACGATATAGCGCCGCACCCGCTCACGCATGACTTCCACATCCCGCGCCGAGGAGACGAGTGTCTGGTCACTCTCGCTGTCATATAAAAGCAGGGAAATATTCGATCGGTCACGCAGCTCGCGGATCACATTTGCCAGCCGGACACCGCCGCTCGAAGCTTCCTCCCCATCCAGTGCATCCGCCGATGCATCCTCCGAGTCATCCTCCAGCACCACCGTGTCACCTTCCGCATATTCACCCAGCGCATCCTGTGTCTCAGCGCCAGCCCTATCACCAGTTCCATTTTTACCAGACTGAGCCGAACCTCCATCCGCACTGTCCATATCAGAACTTCCATCTTTCGATTTCTGGTACTCTTTCCAGCCCGAATTCAGCTCCGCCTGTGCGTCCTCCAGCGAACTCTCGCCATTCCGGACCTCATCCTGGATAATCGCGTCAATCGCCCGATATCCCTTTTCCAGCGTATGAATCTTATAATTCTGGTAATATCCGGACAGAAACCAGTTATTGATACACCAGATAAGCGCGATTGCAACCGTCATCAACCCGGCAAATATGATTGTAAATTTCCATCGGACCGAACGTTTCATTCGCTTACCTCAAATTTGTAGCCCATGCCCCAGATCGTCTTGATGTACTCGCCTTTCTCGCCCAGCTTACTCCGAAGCTTCTTCACATGCGTATCGATCGTCCGCGCATCGCCGAAATAATCATAATTCCATACATTATTCAGAATTTTTTCTCTCGAAAGCGCAATTCCCTGATTCTCTGCAAAATACGTCATCAGCTCAAATTCTTTGTAGCTTAAATCCACCGGTTTTCCATCCACGCTGACCTGATGTGCCGTCTTATCAATGTGGATGCCGCCCACATCGATCACATCCTGGCTGCCGCCGTTGCTGCGGCGCAGGATCGCCTCCACACGTGCGACCAGGATCTTCGGACTGAACGGTTTGGAAATATACTCATCCACGCCCAGATTAAAGCCCTGCAGCTCGTCGCTCTCCTCGCCTCTCGCCGTCAGCATGATGATCGGCACCTGCGAATACTTGCGGATCGTCTTCACAACCTCCCAGCCGTCCATCTTCGGCATCATCACATCCAGAAGAATCAGCGCAATGTCCTTCTGCTGGAAAAACAGATCCACCGCCTCCTCGCCGTCCCCGGCTTCCAGCACCTGATACCCTTTAATCGAAAGGAAATCCTTCACCAGCTTCCGCATCCTCGCCTCATCGTCCACGATCAGTATTTTAATCTTATCCATAAAATCTTCACCTCATTTATTTTACTCTGCCGTGTATGACAGAACCTCTTTCCACGCTGTCATATCCTGATTACATTCTCAATCTGTCTGTATTTTAGCAGATTCGGGTGGGAGATTCCATAGGTTCACAAAAGATTCATAGTTTCTACCACATATAGAAAAGAGAGTCCTTTTCCATCCTCCTGGGCTCCCCAATGCAAGCAATTTATATATTCAGTTGCCAAAGACAAATGGAACTTTTTCATCTCACACGCAAAACAGGACTGTCCGACAAAATCCAGTATTTCTCTGCATTTCTCATCCAGCCCTGTTTGCTTTCTATTTCACAGTCTTTCCAGGCTGTTCCATATCTTATATTTTATTCTTCGGTCTTCTCCGCTTCATTGTTCTCGACCACACCAATGGAAAGATCTTCAAGCTGTTTCGGATCAACCTGAGACGGTGCTTCCATCATCAGGCAGGAAGCATCTTTTACCTTCGGGAATGCGATGACATCGCGGATGCTGTCTGCGCCGACCATCAGCATAACCATACGGTCCATACCGTAAGCCAGACCAGCGTGCGGCGGTACTCCGTATTTGAATGCGTCTAACAGGAAGCCGAACTGCTCCTGTGCTTTCTCCTTCGTGAATCCAAGAACCTCAAACATCTTCTCCTGGATGTCTGCCTGATGGATACGGACAGAACCGCCGCCCATCTCGGTACCGTTCAGGACGATATCGTATGCTTTTGCACGTACCTTGCCCGGATCGGTATCGATCAGCGGAAGATCCTCTTCCATCGGCATGGTAAATGGATGGTGCATAGCTACGTAGCGATCCTCTTCCTCTGAATATTCAAGCAGCGGGAACTCGGTTACCCACAGGAACTTGAAATCATCCTTCTTTAAGAGGTCAAGCTGTCTAGCGATCTCCAGACGTAAGTTTCCAAGTACATCAAATACAACTTTATCCTTGTCAGCTGCGAACAGAAGCAGATCGCCCGGCTTACCGCCCATAGCAGCCACCAGTGCATCCAGCTCTTCCGGCTTCATGAACTTGGAGAAGGAGCACTTGTAGGTACCGTCCTCATGGATTGCCAGATATGCAAGACCTTTTGCACCAAAGCCTTTTGCGTACTCAACCAGCGCATCTATCTTCTTTCTCGGCATAGCGCCCTGTCCTTCTGCGTTGATACCGCGGACAGAGCCGCCATTTTCCAGTGCACTCTTAAATACAACAAACTCGCAGTCTTTTACTACATCCGATACGTTTTTCAGCTCCATGCCGAAACGCAGATCCGGCTTATCTGAACCGAAACGATCCATTGCCTCGCGCCAGGTCATACGCTGGATCGGAAGCTGCAGATCGTAATTGCAGATCTCCTTGAAGAGCTTCTTTAACAGACGCTCATTGACATCCAGAACGTCCTCAACGTCAACGAAGGAAAGCTCCATATCGATCTGGGTAAACTCAGGCTGACGATCGGCTCTTAAGTCCTCGTCACGATAGCAGCGTGCCAGCTGGAAGTAACGGTCATATCCGGAACACATCAGAAGCTGTTTTAACAGCTGCGGAGACTGTGGCAGTGCATAGAAGCTGCCCGGATGTACACGGCTCGGTACCAGGTAGTCTCTCGCGCCCTCCGGAGTACTTTTAATCAGAGTCGGAGTCTCAATCTCAAGGAAGCCTTCCTCTGCTAAGAATGCACGGGTCAGGATAGCCACGCGGCTTCTTGTCATCAGGTTTCTCTGGATATCCGGACGTCTCAGATCCAGGTAACGGTATTTCAGGCGAAGATCCTCTTTGGTCTTGGAGTTCTCCTCGATCGGGAACGGCGGTGTCTCAGACTCTGCCAGAATGCGGAGGTAATCCGCGCGGATCTCAATCGCACCTGTCTTTAAGTTTTCATTTACTGCACCGGAACGTGCCTCTACGCGTCCGGTTACAGCGATAACGAACTCGCTTCTCAGCTTTTCTGCCTTTGCAAAGCTCTCAGCGCCGCAGTCAGCTTCCTCGAAGATCAGCTGCAGGATACCGGAACGATCCCGCAGATCCACGAAAATAATGCCGCCTTTATTTCTGCTCTTCTGAACCCAGCCCATAACGGTTACTTTCTCACCGATATTGGCAGTTCCCAGCTCGGTACAGCGATGGGAACGTTTCAGTCCTGCCATAGATTCTGCCATGATAGTATTTCCTCCGTTTATTATAGTTTTATCTGAAAAATTCAAAAACTGAATCACTTCAAACTGTCTTTGTAAAATTCCACGATCTCCTCGTAGCCGTCCTTCGCCAGCTGCTCCTTCTGGAATTTCTTGTTCTTGTTCATCTGTGCGACTGCCACGCGGGTGCCGTTAGCGCGCTCTTCCTGTGCTTTCTTTAAGACGGCACGGAACTGCTCGCCGCTTAAACCTTTCTCATACAGGAATGCTTTCTTGCCGGCTGCCTCCGGTACTTTGAAACCGGAATCCATCAGGATCGTGATGATACGCTCAAAACCGATGGAAAATCCGCACGCCGGTGTATCGACGCCGGTAAATTTGCCGATCAGCTTGTCGTAACGTCCGCCGCCTGCAACGGAGCCGCCGAAGCCTTCCATGGAAACCTCAAAAATCGTTCCGGTATAGTAGCCCATGCCGCGCACCAGCGTCGGGTCAAATTCAAGACCGAATTCGATGTCTGCAACCGCTTTAACTGTCTCCATGATCGTTGCCAGATTCTCTGCCTTTGCCGGATCCATCACGCCGGAGAGCTTCTCGCCCAGCGTGCGGACGCCTGCCGCATCGTTCTGAATCTCTGCCAGAAGTCCTGTGTATTTCTCAACCGCCTCTGGCGCATAACCTTCTGCAAGCAGCTCTTCGCGGACACCGTCCAGACCGATCTTATCCATCTTATCGAGAATGATAAATACCTTATCGGTCTCATTTTCCGGGAATCCGCTGTAATCTGCCATGCCCTTTAAGATCGCACGGTCATTGACGCGGACAGTGTATGCCTTGTCCGGGCAGATGCGCTTCAGCGCCTTGGTAAGCGCCAGAATCTCCTCGATCTCAGCCAGGTTTGTCGCATCACCTAAAATATCGATATCACACTGTACAAACTGACGGAAACGTCCCTTCTGCGGACGATCGGCACGCCATACGCTTCCGACCTGCAGCGCCTTGAACGGCGCTGATAAATTAGCAGAATTGTTTGCATAATAACGGCTGAGCGGCAGAGTTAAGTCATAGCGGAGACCACCGTCTACGACATCTGCCTCTGTCTGTGCTGCCTCGACGTTCAGCTTCTCGCCTCTCTTTAAAATCTTGAAGATCAGCTTCTCATTGTCGCCGCCCTGCTTGCTGGTCAGGTTCTCAATGTGCTCCACGCACGGAGTCTCGATCGCCGAGAAGCCGTATCCGCGGTAGGTATCTTTGATGATATTCAGCACATAATCCCGGATCTCCATCTCGCCCGGAAGAATATCCTTCATGCCTGTAACTGGTTTTTTCTTTAAAGCCATGTGTCAAACTCCTTCTATGTCTTTCTGCGACCATATTTCCCGCGCAAAGAAAACTTCACTTTTCCATGCTGGAAACTGGATTTTTATGTTTCTCTGTTACAAAGTGTTTTTCTGCATCTGACACCCTGTATCTGTGAATTTTTCGTTTTTACTCTCTTCGTCCAAGCAGCTTCTCTTTCCGCCCGATCATCTCATCGATCCGGTCGATATACTGCTCAACTTCCTTGACGTTCTCCGCCCTCTCAATCCGGTTTTCTGCCGGGAAATAAACCTTGGTGGTCGTTCCCGCACCGCAGGCGGCGATCGTCTGTTTTTCTTCCATAATCAATATATTATAGAGACATTCCTTGCCCGGAACCGCATAACCGACATTTTCAAAATTGCCCGCCATATTTTTCTGGCGGTAGAGATAGTACGGTTTCAGTCCCATCTCCTCGGCATACTGCGCGGTCAGGTCAATCATCTCCTGTGTATTGACAATCTTCAGATTTCCGTAGCGCTCCTTATAGATATTCAGGCGCGCCGCGCGCTTGATCGCCAGCGAATGCACCGTCACGCTGTCCGGTCTGAGTGCCTTGATCTCCTCCATTGTCTGGCGGACATCGTCGATCGTCTCCTCCGGCAAGCCCACGATCAGGTCCATATTGATATTGTCAAATCCCAGCTCCCGCGCCAGCAGGAATTTTTCCTTCACATCCTCCACCGTATGACGGCGTCCGATGAGGTCAAGCGTCGCCTGCTTCATCGTCTGCGGATTGATGGAAATACGGGAAATGCCGTGATTCCGGAGCACCTGCAGCTTTTCGCGCGTGATACTGTCCGGACGTCCCGACTCAACGGTAAATTCAACTGCCTGTTCCACCGGGAATAATTCTTCCACCTTTGTCAGGATCTCATCCAGATCCTGCGGATTTAACGAGGTCGGTGTGCCGCCTCCAAAATAGATGGTCGAAAGCGGGCGATCCTTCATCTGCTCCGCCACATATTCCATTTCCTTAAAAAGCGCCTCTTTGTAGAGGTCCATCCGTTTTTCCCATTTCACAATCGGAAACGACGTAAACGAACAGTACAGGCAGGTCGTCGGACAGAACGGAATTCCCACATACAGGCTGTACCCATTCTCATAATCGATCGTGGACAGCAGGCGTCTCTCGCGCTCTGCCACGTCGATGCTCAGATCGATCTTTTCCTTGCTGGTGAAATACGTCTCGCACATATAGGTCTCGATCTGCTCGTCCGTCCAGCCATCATACAGCTTCGTGAGCGCAATCTTCGTCGGACGGATACCGGTAAGCGTCCCCCACGGAAGCTCTCTGCCGGTCTGGGCACTCAAAAGACGGTATAACGTCTGTTTGATCTCATTTTTCGTCTCAAAACGGTTGGAAAAATCCGGATAAATCAAAGCAAAGTGAACAGCTTCTTTCTTCACCGGCGTCACATCCAGTGAAAACGAGTTTCCGTCCCGGACTCCCCGCACAATCAGATCCGCCTCCCCGGCTTCCTCTTCCTTGTGCGTAAATGTCTCGCCCGGATAAAATGCCATCAGGAGTTCACGGATATCCTGTTCAAAGGACGCGTCATTTAACAAAATCGCTATCATGCTTCGCGCCCCCTGTATCCCGCCAGCGGATTGTACTGTTTTTCGTCGGCGATCGTCGTATATCCCATATGTCCCGGATATACATTCGTATCATCCGGCAGGTTCAGAAGGATATCTGCCACCGAATGAATCATCTGACGTCCGCTTCCAGTCGGGAAATCGATGCGTCCGTAAGAACCTTCAAATAAGGTATCTCCCGAAAACAGCACCTTCTCTGATTTTACATAATAACAACAAGAACCTTCCGTATGCCCCGGTGTATGAAGCATCTGGAACGTGTAGCCCGCTGCCTCGAACGTCTCTCCATCCTTCAAAAGCATATCCGCTTTCAGATGCAGACCGCCGCCCTGAAACTGGACGGACAGGTTCTTATCCGGATCCGCTAAGACCGCCTGCTCCTGCTCACAGGCATAGACCGGCACGCCCAGATCCCGTCTCAGCTCTTCCATCGCCGTCACATGGTCAAAATGTCCATGAGTCAGCAGAATCGCCTTTGCCTTCGCTCCGGTCTGCGCCAGTGCATCCTCGATCCGCGCCGCCTCATCGCCCGGATCAACAATCACAGCTTCCTTCGTCTCCGAATGCACCGCAATATAACAGTTCGTCTGGACCATTCCCACGATCAGCCGTTTTATCTCCATCTTTTCCTCCTAATAATATGTGAAACTTTCACAGGGTGTAAGTACCTGTGAAATATAGAGAGAACCGCTTATCCGGCAGTTCTCTCTATATCTAATACTCCTTCAATCTGTCTGAGTTTATCAGATAATTTATTTAATTCCTCAATTCCGTGAATATCGAACGTCATGACGATCGTCGCCTTGCCCTGCTTGCTTGTACGCACATTCATCGAGGTAATGTCGATCTGGCGCTCGGTAAATACCTTGGAAATATCCACAAACATGCCGATGCGGTTGTTCGCATAGATCTTGATTTCGGTGGAGTATTTCTCCGTGCCCGTCTGTGCTTCCGGCTGCTGCCACTCGGCTTCAATCAGGCGCTCACGCTCTTCCTGCGGCAGATTCATCACATTGATGCAGTCCGTCCGGTGGATCGAGATACCGCGTCCCCTTGTGACAAATCCGACGATCTCATCGCCCGGAACCGGGCTGCAGCACTTCGAAAAACGAACCGCCAGATCGTGGATTCCCTTGACAACGATACCGCTCTTCGACTTCCCGGCTGCGATCACCGGAACCTTGTTTCCATCCGACGCCATGTTATCGAGGATCGTCGTGTCAGTTACTTCCTTCTTTAACTTCTTGTTGCGCTCATCCAGCATCTTGTTGATGACCTGTCCCTCTTTGAGGGCGCCATGTCCGATCGATGCCAGAACGGAATCCCAGTCACGGTACGCATAGCGCTTCATGACTTTTTCCATATATTCCGGTTTATTTAACTCCGAATAATTGATGTCCTTCGCCTTACAATATTTATCCAGAAGCGCACGGCCGCGCAGGATATTGTCCTCTTTCAGCTCGCTCTTGAACCACTGGTTGATCTTATTCTTCGCCTGTGTGCTCTTAACCAGTTTCAGCCAGTCGCGGCTCGGTCCCTTGGAATTCTGGGAGGTAATAATCTCGACACGGTCACCATTTTTAATGACATAATCGATGTTGACCAGTTTTCCGTTGACACGGGCACCAACCATTTTGTTGCCAACCGCACTGTGGATCGAATACGCAAAATCGATCGGGGTGGAACCGCTCGGCAGGTTCTTGACATCGCCCGTCGGGGTAAAGCAGTATACATCATCCGTAAAGAGGTCCAGATCACTCTTTAAGAGACTTAAGAACTCTTTATTATCGGACATATCCCGCTGCCATTCCAGGATCTCACGCAGCCAGGAAAGCTTTGCCTCGGCGCTGTCGATCGCCGCCTTGCTGCTGCCGCTCTCCTTATATTTCCAGTGTGCCGCGATACCATACTCAGCGGTACGGTGCATCTCATAGGTACGGATCTGGATCTCAAACGGCTGTCCGCTCGGTCCGATC
>ERZ773264.1470-NODE-1470-length-27663-cov-3.555926_pt1 | contig 27663 bp, 9 predicted proteins | sample MGYA00511910_ERZ773264 | MGnify/ENA primary metagenome ERZ773264 (study PRJEB29015, sample SAMEA2737739) | human gut metagenome | biome: human gut; feature: human-associated habitat; material: faeces | place: China | collected 2012 ...
TTGTGGGTGGGGCAACTCGAATTGTTTCTATTGCTAACATTTATTCACCGGTATCTACGGTAACACTGACCATTTTAAAAGTAAATGCAGATACCGATTTGGCAATAGAAGGTGTTTATTTTGATTTAATTCCCATCAAGGCGGATGGAACATTGGATGAAACCCATAAAATGGAACGCATCACGAATGCAAATGGGTATGCATCTTTTGCTGGATTAAAAGCAGGCAGTACTTATCAGTTAAAAGAAATTCTTCATCAAAATTATTTCCTGCCAAATGAAAATAAAATGCTTGTTACAGTTACCAAAAGCGAAAACAGCGATGTCCCAACCATTACTATGACAGAAACCAATCCAAATGATCCAGAACATCCAAAAATAAATCAGAATCAGGATGGAGAAGCAGTATTAGTTTATCCGATTCAAAATTATCTTTCTCCGGAAACGGCTGTGATTTCCAAACGCTTTGAAAATATTTCTGCGAATGCCATTCAGGAAATTTTAAATCATTATCAAATCGTTGTAAAAGATGAGAAAACAGGTACAGTTATAGAAACTCTTACAAAGAAAAATGCTGTTTGGATTTCATCAGATTATAAACAGTTGATTTGGTATGTTGGCAATTTAACCAGTGGCGGATCTTATACATTGACAGAAGAACATTATCAAAGCACCAATCAAGCTTATCAAAATGTAACAGTAACCGTACAGAAAGACATAAAAACGATTAAATCCGCAAAAATTCCAGTGATAATTGCTGGAAATGGAGAAAATAAAACAGCATCTGTCACAATCGAAAAAGGGACGGAACACAATTGGATTCGCTTCATCAATACCTATTCTAATACGTATGACTTACAATTGCGAAAAGTGGATTCTGTTACTGGAAAGCCATTACAGCATACTGTTTTTTCTTTATATGGCAAACATGAGGAATCCACAGACCCGAGCAGATGGGTACGATATACCAAAAGCGATGGAACAACCATCACACTCTATTACATAAAAGATGCAGAAGAAACAAATGAAAATGGATATACAACCATTCAGAATCTGAATTTTTCCAACACATCAAAGTCTTATATTTATGTTTTACAGGAATCAACTGTTCCAGATGGATATTTACCGCCAACAGATATTACTTCCGAACAAGTCCTAGAAGTAACACCAGATCAGATCGGAAATGGTGTCTATTCCCTATCGTTAAAAAATACGCCCAAAACAGAATCTTTGGTCATCCAGAAAACAGTTTCTGAGACATTACAAGACAAGGACGCTCTCTATAAGATTACGCTTCAGATTACAGATCCAACTGCTTCTGAACAAGCACTAAAAAAATATCCATTTTCTTATCAAATTTTAGAAGAAAATGGAACAGTTTCATCAACAGGAGCATTTGAAGAAGGAACAACCATTCCCTGCTCCTTAAAAGCAAATCAACAAATTCAAGTAGACCAAGTGCCAGTTGGATTTTTGTATACGGTTACAGAAACCGTGATGAATGAAGCTGGAACAGTCTTATATGAACCTTGTATTTCTACCAATAATCATTCTATTTGGTCAAATACCATTACAGAAGCAATACAAGATTCAGAGAATCGAGTAACCATTAAAAATTATCCCACAAATCAACCGAGTACAATGGATTTCACTGTCTATAAACAGTGGTCAGATACAGGCGAACATGATGCGGTAACGATACATTTATATCAAATGCAGATGCAAGAAGACGGAACAATTACAGAAACCGTTTTGTATCCGAACGGAACTGTACAATTAGATTCCTCCAATGGATGGAAGTATACATGGAAAAATGTTCCAAAGGAAGATGCCAAAAAAATAGATTTTACTGCTATTATATACGGAAAGAAATGGTAGATGGTTATGATTGTTCCTATTATAATGGAACAGAAATCAATGTATCTGCAATGCTACATTTGGTGGATTGTACTGTTGAAGCGGAAACGATACAGGTTGTTCCAATAAATTTGGAAACGGGACAAGTGACAATTCTTAATTCTGAACATCCAAAATTACCGAATACTGGTAGTTCTGGAACAAAACAATATGAAGTCTTTGGATTGCTTTTAATTCTATCTGTTGCAATTGGCGGATGGGTAAAAATGCAAAGGCAAAGATAAAAAAACGTGTTTCTATGAATATTGCTTCATGGAAACACGTTTTATTTTTATTCAATTACTGAAATGTTATTTCATAAGTTCTCTTTTCATAAGGCACAAATCAAGCACATTAAGCACGTTGTCATTGTAAAGGTCGCCAGATTTCCAGTCAACAAGCTGTGTTTCCGGAACATCCAGCAGCCATTTTTGCAGTAAGACAACATCGGCAATTGTAAAATCTCCATCCTGATTAACATCCCCTCTAACATCCTCTAATGCAATAAAAGGAATGTTGTTTTCCTTTGCATATGTTTCTGCTTCTGTGCCTTGATAACCATAAATGATAAAATCATCATAGAGCGTTCCAGAATTCGTATCAGAATTATAGCTCTTATATCCTAACGCAGCTGTTCCGATGTGTTCCACACTTTTTGGTATGACAACATATTTCAGATTTTCACATTCGATAAAAGCAGTTTCTCCAATGCTTTTTAGATTTTGAGGAAAATGAATATTCGATAAACTTTTGCATCCGCTAAATACAGAATAACTAATCCAATCTACAGAATCAGGGATGTCAACCCAACTTAGATTAGAACAGTTAATGAACATGCAATATGGAACACTTTCTATGCCATCTCCAAGTGTCACATGAAACATATTATCACAAGACATGAAGGTATAACCATATAAACCGGTTGTTCCTGGGATTTCCAAATGTTGAATACGTGCACAACCATAAGTATCAAATCCAATGTATTCTAGGGATTCAGGAAGTTTCATTTCTGGAATTGCAGTATCCCAGAACACGTCTTCCCCCATTGAAACAAGGCCTTCCGACAGTTCAATTTCTGTCATGTATCCGCAATACATAAAGGCATAATCACCCAAGTGCGTCACACCCGGTTCGATGACAGCTTTTTTGATTTGTGATCTTCTTTTTGCCCATGGCTGATCGGAATAGCTTTCAAAATCCGTCATTTTTCCAGAACCACTAATGGTAAGAATACCCGTTTCTGTATCTAAATACCAGTTTACTTCCTCTCCGCAGCTGCCATTGGTTGGTGCAAGTTCTTCTTCTGAAGGAACAAATGGCATTTCAGATGCATCAGAAACAGCCTGAAAAGAAATACTATTTTCAGAAGCAAATGTTTCCGCATAAGAACCAGCCTTGCCGTAAATTGTCAAACCAGTTGTGGTGTCATAAAATGCATCTTCATGGATGCCTGTTACCGAAGGTGGAATATAGAGATTTCTTGTATTGGTATGGTAAGAGCGAAATGCCTGACTGTCGATGTAAGTCAGAGAATCCGGCAATACAATATTTTTATATGCATAGCAGTCTGCAAAAAAGCCGAGATTCAGCTTTTGCATAGTTTTTGGAAATACAAAGTCTGTAAGGCTATCACAGGAATAAAATACAGAATATCCACATTCAGCATCACTATTCATGATGACACTTTTCAGAGAATCGCATTCAGAAAATGCCTGCTCTCCAATTGTTTTTACAGAAGCAGGAATTTCTACAGTGGTTAAACCGGAATTTGAAAAAGCTTTTTCTCCAATTTCTTGAATGGTATCTGGAATTGTCACTTGTTTCAAATTCTTGCAATTCATAAAAGCTTCATCCCCTATTTTTGTAACTGTTTTTCCTTCATAAGTCACAGGGATGTCCACTTGTTCCGCATTCCAATCCGGGTAGCTATTCAAGCAAATTGTGCCATCTGATAATTCTGTATAAAGTTCCCGTTTCGAAAGGTTGTAAGAACGAGGAGCTGTACCAACATAACCAGCTTCTGCAATATAATTTACTCCGTCTATCTGCACCATTGCATTGTAATGCGTACTACTGAGAGAATTTGGCTCATGATGAGAAATCGCTGGAATTCCCAATTTTTTACAGAAGTAACAAATAGCATCTGTTGCAGCCCAACAATCTCCATAACCATATAGAACCATTCCATGCATGGATGCACAAGCACCATAATCATAGCTTGCTACGAATTTACAAGCTTCTTCTACTTTTTCATAAGTTGTCATCGTATCTGTAATGTGTTCTGTAATGTAGTTGTCAACAGTTTGTTGTACATAATAATCTGCATAATTAATCACATCAACAGTCACTTCAAAAGTAACATCACCACAAACAACATCTACAATAGAAGTTCCACTTTTTGTTTCTCCAAAGTCGTATACTGCTTGTTCAAAGTTACCATAAGAATCTAAACAAAGTGCATCTCCGGACATAATCCGGAATTCAGGGAAACGATATCCAGTCACTTTTATCTGATTATCGCCAATCAGTTCATCAGGAATTGTCAATACATCATCATAGCTATCATCTAAATAAAAATAGGTGAAGTGATTGGCATTGATACTGATACCATTCTTGGAAAGGGAATCTGTGACAATTCCCTGCGATGCCGAAACAGAGATTGCTGCATCCGGCATCACCGCAACAGACATAGTTCCGATTAGAATGGCAGCGGTCAGACACGATAATAGTCGCTTCATACAAATACATCCTCCAATTCTGTTTTTGAGTACCATTTTGTCAACTATGCACACCCACAGCAGGGCTTAATTGATAAAAAAGTACTTTGTATTAAAAAGGCTGAAATGAAACTATATCTATTTTAGCATATTCCGCCAATTTTTTCAAGTGTTTTTTCTAAAATATTAAAAAAACGGCAGATAGCGACCATTACTTGTTATAATTAAAGGCGTCTAACCATAAATAAAAACAATTGCAATCGTAATTGCTTTTATTTAGTGCAGGTCATTATATTGTTTTTAACAATTCCGTTTTACTTAAAAACTGAATTCTTTTAATATCTTTATAAATATTTTCAATACAAATAGAATAGTGTAAATCTTGCTTGTTATCACTAAAAAATAAATAATCATTTATTTTAAATATTTTGCTATTTATAAATCTAGAAAAATCAATATTATTTAATTTCTCCGTAAGACCAAGTCCTGTACATTTGGAATATGCCTCTTTTAATGTCCATATTTTTGTAAAGTATTTTGTGTTATCTCCAATCATCTCAATTTCATTTGGACATAAAATAGATTTTGCAGGTATTATTTTTTCAACAACATTTTCTATATCACATCCAACTCTATTTTTATAAATGCTACACATTACGCCATTTCGAGTATGTGAAAGATTAAATGATATATTCCTGTTTTTTAAATAAGGCTTACCAAATTTTTCAGTTAGAACTTCTGGCATTTTTTCGATTCCAAATTCTTTTTTTATCCCGTATGTAAGCAGCAGATAGGCAATCAACGACGTTTTTTTATCTATCATAAATTTGTATTTCATTATTTTTTCTATTCTTCCATTAGATGCATACTGTATCGTTTGAAAAAAATCCGCATCTGTAAAATTCTCAATATTATCAAAAATATATGTCATTTTCAATAATCTTCTTTCTAATATTTGATAAGAAGCAAGTAAATATTTACTTGCTTCTTATCATAAATGATTTAGTTTCTGTTAAATATTCATCCGTCATATTTGGCTTACTTCAGTCTGTGCTTTTACCATTTGTGTGAATATTCCATTTTGCTTCATAAGTTCTGATGGTTTTCCAGATTCCTTTACACCGCCATCAGACAATACAACAATCTTATCAGCACCAGATACCGTTCTCATTCTGTGTGCAATAACCAGTACGGTTTTGTTTTTGATGAGTCTGGAAAGAGCTGTTTGGATGGCAGTTTCATTTTCTACGTCCAAACTTGCAGAAGCTTCATCAAGAAGAATGATTGGAGCATCCTTTAAAAATGCTCTTGCAATAGAAATTCGTTGCCGTTCGCCACCAGATAACCGGCAGCCATTTTCTCCTATGATTGTATTGTATCCATCCTTGAATCTGCCTACAAATTCACCACATTGAGCGGCTTCAGCTGCTCTAATAACCTCTTCATCAGATGCATTACGATTACCAATTCTAATATTTTCCATAATGGAAGTATTGAATAATACGACATCTTGGAAAACAATTGAGAATTTTTTCAATAATGTTTCAGGGTCTACCGTGGATATATCCACACCACCGATACTGATTTTACCAGATTCAACATCCCAGAATCTTGCAGCCAGTTTTGAAACGGTACTTTTTCCGCTTCCGGATGGGCCTATCAATGCTGTTACCTCTCCCTGTTCAGCAGTGAATGACACATTTTTCAATACGCCCTCTTTTTCATCTTCAGAATAGGAAAAGCTTACATTCTGGAAGCAGATACTGTGATTCTTTGGTTCAAATACTTCTGTACCGGTATAAATTTTCTGTTCTTCTAGGTTGTTGATTCTCTTGCATCTAAGCATTGTATTATAAAGATTTGTAAGGTTTGCAAAAGCTACCGATAATGGGTCATAAATTCTCGATGCAGCAATCAAGAAAATAATGAATGTCAAAAGACTTATTTTCCCATTTGTGAACATTTTTATGCCAGCAATGGTAACGCTTGCGATTCCCAGTCTTACAAACATTTGAGCACCTACTACGAAAATACCCGAAATAAGTTCTCCTCCAACGGAGTTTTTCTCAACATTGCTGATTTTTCCAAACAATTTTTTGCTATATTCATCGCAGCAATTGTTTGATTGAATATCCTGGATTGCTTCTATGCATTCTTGGATATTATTTGAAAGTTCCAATTTTGCATTGAGCAACCGTTTGTTATAGCGATCCTGTACAGAAAAACTTAATACGATTAACAAGAATGCAATCGGTACTACCCAGATTGCAGCCAATGCCATTTTCACATCAAGGAAAAACAGCCCAATGGATACAATAATAAATGAAAAAACAGCACCAATTAATTGTGGAATATAGTGGCTGAACGCAGTTTCTATTCCTGTACAGTCTGTCATTATGGTAGTAGTAAGGTCACTCAGGTCCTTTTTTGCAAAAAAGGAAAGTGGCAATTTCCGCAGTCTTTCCGCAATTCTAATTCTTAGATTTGCACTTTCCTTATAGGATGCTATCATAGTAGAACGATATCTAAAGTCAAATGCAATTGCAAGAATAGCTGTTGCTCCAAGGCAGAGTACAATGTATAGAACAAGATTCAAATTCAGTTCTTTGCCGTCAAGCAAATCTAAAGCCTCGCCCAAAAACTTGTAAAATATTATCATAGGAAGCATCAGAGCAATATCATTCAAAGAACAACTTATGATTGCTCTGATCAGATCAGACGCACCTTTTTCACTCAGTGCGAATTTTTTCATAAAAAATTTTTTCATGACCGGCTCACCCCACTTATCTTCCAATCAGCTGTGCGATTGTACAACTTCCACATTTTGCTGTATACACCGTTCTTACTTAAGAGCTGTTCGTGGTTACCAACTTCTACTGCCTTGCCACCATTCATGACAACTATCCTATCTGCATCTTTCACAGTTGTTAGACGATGTGCAATCATAATCACTGTTTTGCCCTTTGTCAGTTCTTTAATCGCTTCATTGATTCTTATTTCATTGTCTGGATCAGAAAAAGAAGTAGCTTCATCGAGCAAAATAATTGGCGAATCCTTGAGAATTGCTCTTGCAATTGCAACACGTTGCACTTCGCCGCCAGACAAGTACACCCCTTCACTGCCTATCATCGTGTCAAGTCCATGTGGCAGCTTGTCTATAATTTCTGTGCATTGTGCTTTTACAATTGCTTCGTTTATCTGTTCGTTTGAAACATTATGGCAGCCCATTACGATATTTTCACGAATCGTACCTTTGATAAGATGACTTTGCTGGAATACAACGGATATGCTGTCATTCAACTGTAAAGCACTTAGCGTCTTTATATTCTTTCCACCAATGTATATTTCTCCGGCATCCGGTTCGTAAAATCTTGCAATCAAAGAAGCAATTGTGGATTTACCACTACCAGAGCTGCCCACAAATGCGGTTCTCTTACCATGCATTAATGTTAATGAAACATGATCTGTTGCCTTTTCTTCACTTCCAGGATAAGAAAAACTTACATCTTTAAGCACGATATCCAAGGATTCATTGCTGCTCATTTTTTCATTTCCATATTCCGGTTTTGATGCAGTAATGATTTCATTTACCTTAATAGAACCATTCATCGCAGAAAATGTTGATTCACCAGCAGACATGATCTTTGCAAACATTACCACAAGGTATGGGCTTAGAATAATATAAAATATAAGATTTAACAGAAGATTAGAAGGATTGGATACATTTGTTACAAGAAGAATAAATAATGGAATCAGGAATATATAAGCACCATTGATGCTACAAGTATATCCAATTTCTGGAATTCTCATTTCATATGTAAAATCCAATGTCCATTTTTTATAATCTTCAATAGATTTCTTAAAATTAGCAAGAGAAAAAACAGATTGCTGGAATGCTTTTACAACAGAAATGCCTCGAACATATTCAACAGCCTCGCTATTCATATTATCAAGAGATTCCTGATATTTTATCATTTTCTCCTGCAATGTTTTTCCCATCATTTTTCCATAGAAAAGCATTGCGACAATAATCGCTGCCAATACAGCAAGTCCCATCTTCCAGTCAAAAACAAACAACAGAACTACCAGTAAAATGGTTGCCACGACAGTTCCCGCAATATCTGGAAGAAGGTGTGCCAAAAAGTTTTCGGTCTGTGTTGTGCTGTCCTCAATAATTTTTCTCAGCTTTCCGCTACCAATGTTTCTGAAATAACCAATTGGCAAATGCATCATGCTTTCAACCGCAAGTTTTTTCATATTTGCTGAAGTGCCGAATGCTGCTTTATGGCTGAATATCAACGCAATAAAGTTGATCAACATACTGCCAACGGAAAAAGCAACTGCTTTGATTCCGCATGCCACAGCCGCATTGGTATCTATCCCACTCTGCCAGCCATCAAACACCGTTTTTATGACCTTCCATATCTCAACATAGGTAATCAGCCCCAGTGCACTACTCAAAGCTGAAAGGATCAGAGATAAGATGATCAAAGTCTTGTTTTTCCCTGCAAGCCTGAACAATACGTTCATGCCTGACTCTTGTTTGCTTTCCATGCTAACGCTCCTTTCACGGTCTGCCAAAGCAACAGGCAGACCGTGCGATTTATTTTTTATATAATATATATCTATTATTTAATATATATTTTCCCATCAGACGTATAAACTGCTTGCTTTTCCGTATTTATCCATTCTTCATCATCGGCTGTTCTATAAACCAATACACCTTCTATATTTGCAGGTGTTGTTGCACCAGAATGGTTCATTACACTTACTTCAAAGCCGTTTATTGGTCTTCCGCCCATCTTACCACTGTCAAAAACACTGATAATATCATACAAAACAGGCAGGTCGTGATCGCAAATCAGACTTATGATATCAGCCATTGGGCAAAGTTCACGCACTTTCGTCACAAAGTCTGATGTCAGGACATCATCATACACAAAGACAACTTCAATTCCTGGCCACTCTTTATCGTTCAACGATGCTATAATCTGATTGCATCTGCCAATCATAATACAGGTGTCATCCGTTACTGCATCGTCTTTTTGGAATGCAGTTTCTCTTGCCTTTGCAAGCAATTCGCCAAACGCAGTAATGTTTTTTGCTTCTGATGAATTTACAAATACACGCTTTTTGTCTTCACTGCATATCAAGTGATTGATACCAGACAGGGACAGAACGATTCTTTCTGAATCTTTCAATTCAGGCAAGCATTTGTCACAAATACCAATTTCTGTATCAGACTGAGCATTAATCTCTTTCAAAATCTGATTAGATTTTTCAGGGAAACAATTAATATATGCATTTCCTGAGCATATATCTCGTATCATGCTGATATAGGTATCATACATTTCCTCTATTATAGAGGTATCAAACGCATTGTCCACAAAATCCCATACGACTGTAAGTTCATTTTCCAGGACAGTTATCTGGTTGTCTAGCAGAACTTGTGAAGTCTGGCTTAAAGCATATCTAATGGAACCAATGTCATTCCATCCCTTTACACCATCGCCAAATATTGCACAAGTGAATACTGCCGGAACAAGGAATGGTGTGTGATTGTTTTTCTTGCTGAGTTCCTTCAAAAAGTCAATGCCATCAAAGCATCTATGCTCAATATCTTCCCCAAAACGCTTCTGCATTACAACACACTGTTCCCAGAAGGTCTTAGCTGAATTTACCTGTGCATCGAGGATAATTGTGGATGTAAAATCTCCCATAATATCGTTTACTTTTTCATAAAACGGATAGCGATTGAACATCGTGAGGTTCATCAAGAATTCCTGTTTGTCACAATATAGAGCAAGTACATTACAGTATGCACAGCACAGCATTACAGCAGGAGTAATCTGATGTTCTGCGGCAATATTTTTGAACACGTTATATTCTTCACGTTCAAACTTTCTTGTCAACCGTCTAAAGTGCGGCTTTTTGATCATGGATATATCTGCTGACACAGGCAGTGTAGGTGGCATTGGGAAACCATCTATCCGATCCATCCAATATTTTCGATCGTTCTGATATTTTTCCGAAGTTTTAAAGTTTTCCAAGGAGCGTAAATAGTCAGAAAATTCAAAATCGAATGGTTCTGGCTTGGCAGACACATCATTGTAATAGGTCATGATTTCATCGCCAAAGATAAAGAAGCTGCCCGCATCTGCTATCATAACATCAATGTCCGCAAAAAGGATATGTTTCCCTTCACCGATCTTCATTGCTTTAAATCTGAACAACGGCCATTTTCCCATTTCAAACATTGTGTGAGATACCTTATTACGATATTCTCTTATCCGCATATTCTGTACAGCCTTTGGCAAAGACGACATGTCAGTTACTTCAATATTATAATAAGGCGTATCATCCAGTACCTGCTGATAACCATCCTGATGAACAATCGTCCGGAGAGAAGGCTGATGCTTGATAACCTTATTAAGGGCTGTTTCAAATCGCTGGATGTCAAGCTCTGTTTCAAGTTCCACATAATAGTGACAAGATATGTTTCCAAGGTCGTAATCTGTGCTTCTACCCATAAGGTAAGCTGCCTGAATGCTATTGAGCGGGAATTTTTCTCTGGTCATTTTTGCAGGAAGTGCATAATCCGATGCACTTTCCTTTTGTTCTCCTTCGGTATCTTCTGTAAGATTCCATGCAATTCCTCTAATCGTAGGTGTTTCATAAATACTCTTTAGAGAAATGGTATAACCTTCTGCACCAAGAGAAGAAACAATCTGTATTGCTTTCAGAGAATCGCAGCCGCATTCAAATAAATCGGTTTCAACACTGATCTTTTCCTGTTCAAGGATATCGCATACAACTTTCTGTACCAGTTCTTCCAAACTGTTTGTAGGAGCAATATATTCTGTTTCCTCCGCTTTATCTGTAGGAATCGGCAAAGATGCTTTGTCTATCTTTCCATTCACTGTCAATGGCAATTTTTCTAATGGATAAATGCCAGATGGTATCATGTAGGAAGGCAATCCTTTTTTCAATTCTTCCGAAATCACATTGCTGTTGGTGTATTCTGTATTTCTACCTGCATACGCCAATACAACATTTTGCTCAAAGGCAGAAGCTTCTGAGTTTTCGGATGGGAAGTATTCGATTTTTAAAAAACCGCATCTATCCATTCTTTCTTTCCACTGTTCTGCTGAAATCAGAGGTTCGTTTTGTATAACTCTGTCATCAGCGTATCCAGAAAAGCCTTCAATCAAACCAATGGATACTTTATGAAACAACTTGTTTTTCGTAAGTTCCAATATCATGAGCATACCGTCTTTTTTCAGCATAGAATGCATATATCCAATGGTCTTATCAAGATATTTGGCATCATGCAGAACATTTGCACCAATAATAATATCGTAGCTTCCGTAAGGATAGCCTTGAATAACCGGATAATCGTCGATGTTGTAAATGCCATACTTTAACGGAACATCACTGCCAAAGCTTTCCTCTGCTTTCTTGAAGAAGAACGATGAAAGGTCGGTAAATGTGTACTCGAATTTTTTGCCATTTAACTTTTTCAGAACTTCTGCAGTTGTACCGCCAGTACCTGCACCAAATTCTAACACTTTTATCGTTTCTCCATGATTGCTATCCGCATAAGCAGCCACAGCCGCAGCAATCATATTGTTGTTATATTCTGCAACAGGATTATATCTGTAGAAGTTTTCCGCTCTGTCAATATTTCCTTCTGGGAAAAGAATTGTCAAAGGATCAACTTCTGCTTGAAGAATCTCAGTCATATGTTCTTCTGACTGAAGCAGAAATTCGAGAGAGCCTTCCCACGATCCAATATGAGGATATTTTTTTGCTTCTTCCAGATATTTTTTGTTGTCATTCTTCTCAAAATCTCGTACTTTATGATACATGCTACCGATTTTATCAAAGTATCCATATTTGACCAGAGAATCTGCCCATTGATACATCAGCTTTTTGTATTTTGGCATAACTTTTCTGCTTTGTATCAGCTGTTCCACAGAAAGTTCATTGCTGTTGCCGCACAACTCTGTAAAGGTGTTGAGCATGATACACAAGCTCATTTTCTCCAACAGTTCTGTTATACCACTGTATTCATCAGGAGATACAACGCTATTATTATAGTTTGCTGCTGCTCTTTCAGCTGCTGCAAAGGCTGCCTCTGCCATTTCCTTATCATGGTGCAGTTTCTGTTCAGGCGGCGTATAGTATGCATATATTTTCTGCTGTCCCTTTTCACCCTTGTGAAAAACGGCAGCAGCATCGGCTACATATGGCTGCTTTAAGAGATTTTTCTCAATTTCACCAAGTTCTACACGAAAACCATGGATTTTAACCTGATTATCCTTACGACCTAAAAATTGAATACAACCATTATCAAGATATCTGCCATAGTCACCAGTTTCGTATAGTCTGATTCCCAATTTTTCATTGAATGTAAACGCTGCCGCAGTAAGGTCAGGAGCATTCAGATAACCATTGGATAAACCTGCTCCGGCTATATACAACTTACCTTCTGTATATTTTGGACATATATTAGAAAAGCTGTCCAAAATATAAAATTGCTGGTTGGCAAGAGGATAACCATAAGGAATGGAACTTTCAAACCGTTCTCCCTTTGACACTCTGTAATAATTAGACCAGATGGATGCTTCTGTCGCACCACCCATACTGATTAATTCTGCTTGCGGAATGCATTCCTCAAGTTTTTCAGGCAAATCTATCGAAATCCAGTCTCCTGAAAGGATAACGCTTCGGATGGTATTGTCCTTATATCCCATCTTTTTGAGTCCGTCTGCATAGGATTCCATAAGAGCAGGCACTGTATTCCAGATTGTCACATGATTTTCTTTGCACAGCTTATAAAGAGCCAACGGATCAAAACGCTGTTCTTCAGTAGGAATTACCAGACAACCTCCAGATGTGAGCAATCCAAAAATGTCATACACAGAAAGGTCAAAACTAACTGCTGAAATACCAATTGTCCGATCTTTTTCTGTTATATTCAAAAGTGCATTTACAGCATCTATGGTATTCATTGCAGCTTTGTGCGAAATACAAACGCCCTTTGCTTCTCCTGTAGAACCAGAGGTGAATATAACATATGCAATGTTGCTGCCATCTATTTTTTCATAGGTGTCATCCATCGGTTCTGTGTCATAAATATCATCAGCGATGATTTGTATACACGCTCTATTCATCTCCAGCGGCTTGTTGGTAAGGATCAGGGAAGAACCGGCTCTTTCCATAATAGATTCCGTTCTTTCACAAGGGTTTGAATACTGCAACGGAACGTATGCACCGCCAGCAATCAATACACCAAGTATTGCACCAATTTGCTCGAAAGACTTTCTCATCTGTACTGTTATCATATCACCAACAACTGCACCGTTTTCCTTCAACACCTGTGCTGTTCGCAGAGCAAAATCTTTCAGTTGTGCATATGTATATGATTGGCTATCAAAGACCACAGCAACATGATCTGGATAACTTTCAGCTGCTTTTAGAAATGCTTCATGCATAAGATGTTCCGGAAGTGCTTTAGCAGTATCATTGGCTTTGCTTTGTTCCTGCTTTTGAACATCAGGACGCATATCATAGACAGGATTATCCCAAAATTCATCCTCTTCTGCCGCTCTCATTACAAGATTTGCATAGGCATCAAACATTACATCTGCTGTGTCACCTTCAAAGATACAATCCAGCATATCCCAAGAAAGAACCAGACCATCTTTTTCAAAGTATACCTGATGATCCAGCCATACTTGCGGGGTAGATGAAGAAGAATATCCCAAGTGATCGTAAAAATTATTGGAAGTTATCTGACCATCTGCCATTTCCACACCAAGTGTACTTGTAAATACAACCGGATAAATTCTGTTTTCATGCTTGTTGAGTTTGTTTATTTCCTTTATCAAGTCAACAGCCGAGTATAGTGCATGATCAATCCCGCTGTGTATTTTTTCTTGAAGGTTTTGTGCATTTTCAGCAATGCTGACCTGACGTCTTTCAACATCAATCAATATCAGTTCTGTAAAATCGCCAACAATTTCTTCTACTTGCGGATGAATATGGTCTCTTTCAAAAACAGTAAGAACGATTCCAAAGTCAGATGCATTTCCCCAGAGCGACAAAACTTCACAATAAAGACTGCAAAGAGCTGCTGAAGGCGTAATGCCTCGCTTTGAAGCATTTGCCATAAACTTTTTCCACAGAGCCAATGGAATCAGTTTTCTTCTTCTCTTAAAACCACCATTCAATTCCATATTACTGTTGTATTTGACTGGTAATGATGGGGCAGGTGGGAAATTCTCCGCTTTTTCCTGCCAGTATTGAATATCTTCTTCATACTTAGCAGAAGCTTTCTTTTCATCTCTGTATCTTAAATAATCCCGATAAGTAACCTCAATAGCAGGCAGCTCTTCTCCTGCATACAGGCGAGACAAATCATTCCAAAGTGTCATAATACTTTTTGCGTCACATATCATGAAATCTATTCCGAAATGGATTCGATAACCATTACGATGCTTTGTGATACTAATGTCAAACATCGGTTCTCCAAGCGGTATCACGCTTGACTGCATTTTAATACGTTTATTTTCCAAGAACTTTTCTTCTGCATCTGTTCCTGTAATATCCTCATATTCAAATGGAAGATTGCATTTTTCAGATACACACTGTACGCCTTCCGGAGAAATAACATCTCTCAGCATATCATGACGTTCTACTAATTTTTCAACGGCTCGTTTAAAGCGTTCAACGTCGAGTTCTTCCAAATCTATTTCAAAGTAGGAATAACAAGCATTTCCTCCGAGCTCCATATCCTCGTTTCTGCCAACACAGTAAGCCATCTGTACTTCATTAAGAGCAAATGGTGTATATCTCCCTGCAGTATCTAACGCAAATGATTGTTCAACATGTTCGGTATCATGATTGCCGTTCAATATTTCTAATATTTGCAGAGACCAGCATTCAATACTGCAATGCTTCATCATTGCTCCAATATTCAATTTTATGCCAAAATGACTTTGTATCTCATCAGCCATTTTTATGAGCAAGATGGAGTCCAATCCATATACGATTAGATTTTCATTTTCCTGTATGCAATCCATATCCAAATGTGTATTTTTATAAATCACATTTTTCAAATACTTAGAAATGGAATCTCTATCTGGAATTACATCTGACTGTTCATCTGAACCTACTCCAGAAGAAGTTTCATTCGCTTCGTTGAAATCATCAATCTGATTTACCACTGCATGATTGCCAAGTGAACTATGTGTTTCATGGAATACATAATTCGGTATGCCAAATGGGATTACTGTTCTTTCAGGATAATAGTTGCACCAATCTATATTGCAGCCATTTATATAGAGAGATGCAATCAGTTCATCAAGCTGTTGCCCTGCTTTTCTATCAGAAGAAATTGCAGCTGAAATGGCATTGCAACCATCCAAATCTCTCACAAAATTGCAAAGCACTGTTTTTGCTCCAATTTCTACGAAAAGCGTACTCCCCATTTTTGAGAGGTTACTAACGCTATCATGGAAGCGTACTTCAGATAGAATATGCTTACACCAGTATTCCGGATTTGAGATCGATTCTCTTTCCGGAGAAGTGGTAATATTAGATACAACTGGAATTTTAGGAGTAGCATACGCAATGTTCTTGATGGCATTTGAAAAATCTCCGATTATGTTTTCCATGTACTTAGAATGGAACGGATGAGAATTTTTTAAAAGCCGTGTCCGGAACTTGGATGATAATACCTCTTCTGCTTTTTCTATATCTTTGGGAAGTCCAGATACAACTGTTTGTGAACTGGAATTGCTTACTGCCACTGTACAATTGCAGCCGGTTTCTTCAAGTGCTTTTATAACCGCTTCACGGCTGCCATTTACTGCCATCATTTTTCCAGCAGGGGTCTGCTCCATCAGCTTTCCTCTTACATTCACCAGTTTCATCGCATCTTTCAAGGTGAACATACCTGCTATACACGCCGCAGTAATTTCTCCAAGGCTGTGTCCGATAACCATATCAGGAACAATTCCATAATGCATTAACATTTTAGCAAGTGCATATTCTACTGAAAATATTCCTGGCTGTGTGTAAACAGTAAGATTGACTTTGTCCGGATCTTCAAAAATGATATTTTTGAGATTTTCTCCTGATATTTCACGATAATTTTCAAAGCATTCGTCTAAATATGCCGCAAATACTTTATTTTCTTCATAAAGATTTTTGAACATTCCCGGATATTGAGAATTTTGCCCCGTAAACATAAATACAGTCTGTTCATATCGATTGTTTCCAAAGACAAAATTGTCAGAAAATCCAGTTGTCAGATATGTATGGATACTGGTTGCTACTTTAGCAATATCATTGCTGCCAACATAGACGCATCTTTCATTAAGATCTGCTTTAGAAGTGTTCCAGAAAGGCGGTAGCATTTCCATCACATTTGCGTCCTGGAATCCTTTTAAAGCCGTTTCAAAACTAGAAAGTTGCGATTTGAGTGCGGTCTTATCTGTGCTGCTGAACTTTAACATCATATTATCTTTTTTGGTTTCTTCTTTTTTTACTGTTTGCTCGTAATTCTCCACAATGATATGTACATTGTTTCCACTTAATCCGAATGCACTTACTCCAACATCCATTTTTTCATCTTTTACCATAATGTTTTTTGTTGGTACAGCTATGCCGCTTTTTTCAGCATAGGAATTAGGATTCATGTTTTCAAAACCTGCACTTTTAGGGATTTCTTTGTGTCTGAGCATCATGACTGCCTTAATCAGACCTGCTGCACCTGCTGCTGCTTCCAGATGCCCAATATTGGACTTTACAGTTCCAATGTAGGTCTTGTTGGTATTATTTTTAGGCTTCAAATCAGAAAGTGCGTTTAATTCAATCAAATCCCCCATCTTTGTCCCTGTACCATGAGTTTCAATATAGGCAATATCGTCAATGGTAAGTGAACTTCGATTCAATGCTTTTTGTATCAATGCAGTTTGTGCAGGTCCATAAGGAGATGTCATACCAGAACTTTTGCCATCACAATTCATACTGCCACCCTTTACAACTGCAAGGATACAGTCATGATCTGCAATTGCATCATCGAGTTTTTTCAGCATCAGCATGCCACAGCCTTCTCCTCTGACTGTACCATTTGCATTTTCATCAAACGCTTTCAATTCGCAGGTATCGGATAGTATACCAAGTTCTGCCAACAATTCTGTAGTGCTATTTGAATAGAGAATATTCACCCCGCCTGCGGCTGCCATACAACAGTCTCCTCTTTTTATCGCTTCACAAGCATTGTACACGGCTGTTAAAGCAGAAGAACAAGCAGAGTCGTAAGTTACAGAAGGTCCTGTAAGTCCAAAATAATAGGATACTCTTCCCGATATAAATGACAAACCTGTTCCAGTAATATCCTTAGGGTCTTTTACGCCATCAGCGGCTCTTTGCATAGTTACATGGTTGGCAAAATCCATTTGAGAAGCACCAATGAATACACCAATTTCTTTTTTTTCTTGTTTATCCGGCATAAGACCTGAATTTTCAAACAGTTCCCAGCAAGTTTTCATCACAAGCTTTTGCTGTGGATCCATGCATGCAGCTTCTTTTGGAGATATGCGAAAGAGTCTATCATCAAAAGCTTCTATATCCTCATCCAGATAGCCTGCCTTCTGCGTATATCTGCTTTTGCTATCGTTTTCTCTTTTTCTACAGGGAGAAGGGGCATCAATTACACATTTTCCTTGCGACACAACATGCCATAAATCTTCTGGTGTTTGGATTCCTCCAGGAAATCTGCAAGCCATTCCAATTACAGCAATTTCACTTTCCCCATTTTTTTCATGGACAAGTTTTTTCAATCGCTTGATTTCATCGAGCGATTTTTTCATTAACTCTCGTTCGTCCTGCGTCATTTGTCTTATACTCCTCCTATCTCGAGTTCGAGCTGTTTCATGAGCTCTTCATCACTCATATCCTTCTGCGATATTTTTTCATTTCGGCTGATTTCTTCCATAATATACTCTGCTACACTGTTCACAGTATTGTATGTATAGAACATTTGCGGCTGTATATTCACATCAATCGCAGCTTCAATATCAGCAGACATTGCTGTACACATAACAGATGTGACACCTAACTCCGCAAAAGGAATCCCGTATTCTTCCGGAACAAGTTCTACTCCCGAATTTTCTTTTAGTATTTCTTTCATAAATACCCGGCATTCCGTCAATGTATTCGGTTTTGAGATTGTTCGTGTGCGATCTGCGTTGGAACTAAATAGCAGACCATGCCATTTTCCAGTTTCACAACACTTTTTCAAATAAGTACGCTGCAACTTTCCGCTTGTAGTACGTGGGATGCTTCGTGGTTTTAAAAATATAATCATATCTATTTTTAACCCACAATTTTTTAGTACAGCCAAACGAATTTCCTTTGCCCATTCCTCATATTTAGGCGTTTTGGTTGCCATTCTGCTAATTTCTGCGACAAGGCCAAGGTGTTCTTTATCATTGGCAACAAAACTGAAACAAGCACACCCGTTTTTCTCGAAAGCATCATCAAGTCCATATATGATATCTTCCAAATCAGATGGATAATAGTTCTTACCATTTATAATCAACATTTCTTTTTGTCTGCCGGTAATAAATATTTCATGGTTGCCACCCCAAAATCCAATATCACCAGTATTGAATGTACGATACCCATTTTCAATCTGGAATACTTCACGAGTGAGATTTTCTTTTTCCCAATAGCCAAGTGCAACGGATGGACCTGATATATATATAGTTCCAATCTTATAATCTTCATGAATAACATTTCCATCATGATCCCGAACTGTCATCTGATGATTTGGAACATCATGGCCAGAACCTACAAAATACACGCCATCGGTATCATCATCATTTGAAAATTCATCAAAATCACTAACGTATCCACTATCTGTAATTTCAATGATATTTTCCGCCAGTTTTTTTCTTGAAACACAAAGCCAACTATCCTTATCTTCCAAGTCCTTTACACGATAGCCGCCCGCAATCAATGAATTTTCTGCAAGCCCATAGCCTGCTCTCATTGCTATTGGATTCATATCAAATTTTACTGCTATCTTTATAAATCTCAGGACGGTTTTTAGATTTACCGGTTCTGAACCGCAAAAAGCACACCGCATGGAAGAAAGAGAATAATTCTTACGATTCCCATTATTTTCATATTCTTTTTCCAACTTTCCTGCTAACATCTCAAAAGCAAAATTGGGACCTGGGGAATGTGTCACACCATAACGACATATCATCTCTGCCCATTTGATTGGAGACATCATAAAATCTAATGGCTTCATAAACACAAGCTGTGCTTTGGCATAAACTGACAAAAGAAATCCGCTTATCAATCCCATATCATGATAATATGGAAGCCACATACCAATCACACTTTTGTCACTCATATCAAGATGCTGACGCATTGCTTCCATATTGGCAGTTACACAAGAGTTTCCAACGATTACACCCTTTGGCATTCCAGTCGAGCCGGAAGTATATTGCAAAAAGGCAATATCGGAATGTCCTTCTTTCGCAATTGGCAAGTCATCTTTTTTCTCTTCCCGGAACAAGATGGGCATTTCTGAAAATGCCTCTGAGTCTTTTGTTATTTTCTGCAAATGGAAAACTTTGCTGATGTCTGTTATAACACAAGCAGCTTTTGTATCTTCTGCAATACGCTCCCACTTTTCAAGTTCCTTATTGCGTTTTGGAACGTTCAAGGGAACCGGAATGGCTCCTAAGTAGCTGCAAGCGAAAAAAGCGATGGGAAAATCGAAATTTTGCCGAATCATAATCAGGCATCTATCTCCCTCAGATATTCCTGCGATTGCAAGTTGAGAAGCAAACTTTTTCACTTCTTTTACCAACTGTATTGCAGTAATGCTTTTATTTTCACTATAATCTATATATACGACTTTGTCTGGAGAAACAGTAGCATATTCTTTGAGCAATTGCCATGAACTGGGTGCTTTTTCCAATGTCATATCTCACCCTCCTCATCCGGCTCATTGGTATCACGAAGTATTACATTGCATAATCCATTCGCACATATCGTTTTGCTTACCTGATCGAATTCCAGCATCTCATAGCCCCAATGTAACCCGCTAAAATTCGTTTTAATGGTATTTTCAGTGGCTAAAGCAGCACAGATACCAGTAACTTTTAAGCTGTTGTGTATTTTCATGCACAATTCCAGTTGTTTTTCTTCATCATTTTGAATACCTTCTGCCTGTAAAGAAATTACATACTCCGGCTTTTTTCCAAACAGATAAGCTTCCATCATCTTGCACATTTTATCTGCACTTTTCCAAAGTGTATCAAGAGATGGAGCAATGATATATGCTGACATTTCTTCCGACATCTTATTTTGAAGCATTGGATCCGGTATCAGATTATAACTTCTAATATTGTTAATTCCATATTTTTTTGCTACATGTACAAGTTCATTATATAAAAACAATTTTGCTTTCATTGGCGTTTCTATTCCCAATGCTGTCACTTTTTCATTTTCAGATGTGCTTTCGGCTTGAATATGTCCATTCTTATAAAATTTATCACTTTGTCCATAGCCACCCATAGAACTCAATAATACATCAATCATAGAAGCCTTTGTGGAGTTTTCAAGTGCATAAGAATAGAATTTGATTGCATCACACTGATCAAACTCACAGCTGAGTTTGAAAGCAGCTGTTCCGGAAAGTCCCGGAACTGTCCCTGCACCAAGTACACAAGGTCGTTCTTTTGATAGTTCCATTATTTTTTCATCATTGAATATGACAACACCAAATGCATCTATGTAGTTACAACCTGCTTTTAAAGCGGCATATGCTACTTTATTGCCTATTATGTACGATGGCCCTGCACAGTTCAGTATTGTACTACAGCTACGACAAAAAGCTCTTAATGCTTCTTCGTTATCAATATCCAGCTTTATGCATACTGCATGTTCTCTGATATACGGATCTGTTATTTCTCTGCTTCGATATGTTACTACACACGAATAACCGTCTTTTATAAGCTGCGAAGCAGCAGTGCAGCCCACTGCACCGCTTGCTCCGATAATTCCTATTTTACTGTCACGCAAAGCATTCACCTCCGAAAAGTCCGATGATGATATTGCTTACCATTTTCCCGTTATTTCCAAACATACAAGAAACATGATCGCCGTCTATATCAATTATTTTTGCGTGGTTTTCTGTTACTCCATTTATAAAGGCACTGCTATCCACATTGTCTATTGGCAAGAATGACATTCTATGATCCTTGCATTTTAACATGGTAAGCTTGGCAGTATAGGCCACAGGTTCATACCTTGAAACGCTTTCATAGCTATGGCAGAAAACATCATAAAAGGCTGTTACTCGTTCCAATTCAAATTCTGAAACTTCTCCGTGTCGATCAGGCAATGCAGCACACAGCATTTTCATTCTCTCACGAACAGGAATCTGTCTGAGTTCCCGATAACATTTACCAATTTCACCATCAAGATTGCACAGTGCTTCTTCCGTCGGGAATTCTCCATGATTGTCGATATATTCGCCGATAGCTTTCTTTAATAGCGTTTCATCGGCGACATGACCCGCTTTTGCAGCATCTGCATGGAGCAAGTGTCCAAAGCCTCTCTCCAAAAGCAATCTGTTTTTTTCAAAATTGTTGCAAGTCTTAGAATCTATCATTACTACCTGCGTATTCATGCCTTTTTGATTGAGGCAACGTGCTGTTTCCATTGCAACAAGTCCGCCGAAGCAGTGTCCAACAAGGTAGAAGTTGTTTCCACCTGATTTTGTAAGACGTTCTGCGTACTCTTCACCCAGTTTCACAATAAGCTCTTCCACAGAGAATGTAAGATAATGTTCTGCATCTGCAACATGGAAGCAAGAAAGCTGAATGCGATTCTTTAAATGCGATTTCAACAATGGGATGATGTCACTATAAATACCGGTCGTACCCGTTCCATCGGCAAACAGCACAATTTCCCCTGTGCAGTCTGTTTCCGGAGCTTTAAGAATCTCATAAGGATCTGTATTTATTTCAGCTCTTTCATGGCTGTCAATGCTTTTTGCCAGAGATTCTATGGTTGGATGCCGCATGATGAGTTCCAACAGCTCGTTCCATTCCATATTTTGAAGTTCAGACATCTCATTTCTCATGCGAATAACAAGTTGTGTTATGAGAAGAGAATCTCCACCTACCGAGTAGAAGTCATCAAATCTGCTTACAGAACTGATGCCGAGCACTTCTTTCCAGATCTTCTCCAGTTTCTTTTCTGTTTCTCCTGTAGGCAATTCATTTTCGCTATGTTCCTTGTGCGATGTGCCAACAACTCTTTCTGCAAGTGCCTTTCTATCCAGCTTACCGTTTCCTGTAAAAGGCATTCTATCAAGCACTTCTGCTCGATCTGGAACCATATAATCTGGAAGATTTTTTTTGCAGTGCTCTATGATGTCACTGTCAGACAGTTCTTTTCTATCCGATGATTTCCGCAAGATGAATATGTGCTGTCCAGACATTCCGACTGCTGTATCTGCATCCGGATAGTCGCAAACTTTTTTCAGAGAAGAAGCATCAAAATTCTCCATCCAGTGCGGATAAGTAAAGTAAACAGCACTTTCTGCTGCACGATAATCCTTGAGCGGCATGGTGTATTCAAAACTCATAGAAGTCAACAGCGACGGTGATTCGTTGACACAGTCAATGATGAACAAATAACCATTTGGTACAAGCATTTCACTGAGTGCCTTCAGTGTTTTCGCACCATCAGCAGCATTGTGCAGCACATTTGCACAGATTATGATATCAAATGTATTTTGTTTGTAATTTTGCTGCAAATAGCTTTTGTTAATATCAAATATCTGATATTTGATAAAGTCATAATCACTGAACACCTTTTTAGCTTCATTGAGGAAAAATGCAGAAATATCAGTGAAATGATACTCTATATTCTTGCTGCTCAAGTTTGTGATCAGATCACGACTCGTACCGCCCACCCCTGCACCAGGTTCCAGAATTCTTACAGGGACATCGCCTTTTTTCTTTGAAAGCTCGTCCACAGCCGTTTCAATTGATTTTATAATGGCACCATTCAGTGTCTTTACAAATATGTTATCTCTGTATGCAGACAATGCATTTTCTACAGAACCCTTAGGATATATAAACTCTAACGGTTCTTTTTCACCGTTGAACAGTTTTGTCATAAGGCTTCCATCATTGGAAAGATAATCAATCAAAACAGAGTTGTTCTTGATTTTTTCTTCTGTAAGACGCATCTGTTCTTTGAAGCTTTCAACATCATAAGAATCTATCTTGTCTGTAAGAACATAGGTATCCGGAACACTTACTGGTACAATAAAGCCTTCTGCTTCCAGTGCATTTACCATACGTCGCAGCAACGGCTGAAACTTTGGCAACACTTCCAGTGCCTGAGATATTTCTTCATAAGAATATGCTGTAGTCTTATCCTTGAATAATTCTTTGCACTTAAATGCATCAACAATATTCAAGAGAGCTGCCGTATCTGTATTTCTTATCCACTGCTTCAAAAGTACGTTGTCATACTTTCCAGATATCAAATCCCCTGTATCCACTGCTGTCTTGTTTAACAAACTGTCAAGGTCTTCATATTTTTTCGTGTCAGCACCTGTAGCAGCTGTTGCGAATGCTGCAAGGTGGTCTTCATTGTCGTTTGTACTGATAATCACTGCAGCCTGTTCAACATCATTCAAGTTTTCAATGATGTGTTCAATTTCATTCAGCTCAATTCGATGGCCATGACGCTTTATTTGATTGTCTCTTCTGCCGAGGAACTCAATGGTACCATCTTCATGATATTTTCCATAATCTCCGGTTCGGTAAAGAATTCCGCTTCCATCAATATCTATAAAATGACTGTTTGTCTGTGCCGCATCGTTGAGATAGCCTACCGCTACGCCAGCACCGCCAATGTACAATTCTCCAGGTACAGAATCTGGCTGATCTTCGCCATTTTCATTTAAAATTCTGAAAAATTGATTTGCCAACGGATACCCATAAGGGATGCTATTCTCAAAAGGATTATTTTCACCGATTGGATAATAAATAGACCATATAGCTGCTTCAGTCGCACCGCCAAGACTATACAGATCTGCATGAGGAGCAATCCCACGTATTTTTGCAGGAAGATCCAACGGAATCCAGTCTCCTGATAAGAGTACTTTTTTCAAATCAAGTGTTTCTTTTGCATATTCAGCTGCGGAACACAACATTTGCATATGTGCTGGAACGGTGTTCCAGACTGTTACAGAATTCGTCTTTATCAGTTCAATCCAACGCTGTGCATTGTGGTTTTCAGAATCACGAGGCAGCACCAATGTGCCACCTGCTGCAAACATTCCAAATATATCATATACAGAAAGGTCAAATGACAACTCTGCAATACCAATTGCTGCATCCTTTTCCTTGATCTCAAATCTGCTATTGATATCAATGATTGTATTCATAGCAGATTGATGGGTTATGATAACGCCCTTTGGTGTACCAGTGCTTCCGGATGTGAAAATAATATAAGCTACATCTTCTGGCGTTGGCATTACAACTTCATAATTGTCGGCTTCATTTGTCAGTTCATCTGGATCTATCGCAATAAGGTCTTCCATGCCATAATCTGCTGGTTCATTATAAGTAATGATATACTGGATGTTACCTTTTTCAAGAATTTTCTTTTTTCTAGAAACAGGCTGTGAATCAAGCATTGGAACGTATGCTCCACCTGCCATCAATACACCAAGTACACCTGCAATTTGTTCAAAAGACTTCGGACAAGAAATTGCACACAACGCATTCTTGCTAAAACCTTCCTTTTTTAGTGCAGCACCATAGCAGCAAGCTCGATTATAAAGTTCCTTATAACTGTATGTCCTATCTCCATATATAACAGCTGCCTTATCTGGTGTATGATTTACGGCATTTAAGAAACCATCCAACAACGTGGAAGCTGGTATATCTTTGTTAGTGTCATTTACTTGTCTGCGAACATCTGCCATTTTTTCAGGCAGTCCTACAGGATTTGTTTTTTGATATATTGCATCATTTTCAGCAAGCTCATCTATCAGCTTGCTCAAAGCTTCAAACATAGCTTTTATAACATGCTCTTCGAAAATACCCTTTCTAACATCCCAGTTAATATAGATGCCACCATTTCTTTCCGATACTTGGCAGTCTATCCACACTTGCGGGGTCTGGCTAATTTCATAAACAAGTTCATATTTTTTTTCTGCTGCTGCATTTTCCACACCAAGTGTACTGGTATATACAATTGGTACAATCATTGGTTCTTTCCGTCTTCGATTCAATTCACGCAGAAAATCAATGCCAGAATAACTGCTATGTTCCAAATCGCTCCAAAGTCTGTTCTGCAATTTTTTTGCATTCCCGATAAAGGAAAGATTTTCTGAAAAATCGGATTCTAGAACAATTACATCCGTAAAATCTCCTACTATTTGAGACATCTGCGGATGCACTTGCGGTCTGTCCATTTTTGTGATATTCAGAGCAAATCTCTCTGCATCTGACCATCTTGCAATAACCTGTGCATAAGCAGCCAATATCAATGCAGAAGGCGTAATGTGATTTTTACCAGCTCTTCTTACCAACCGTTCTTTTTGTTCACGATCTATCAGCTTATTAAACTGTATAATCTCGCTGCCGACAGGTTTTCCGTTTGCTGGAAGTTGCGGTGCATGTGGAAAATCTTCTACTCGATCAAGCCAATATGCTTTATCCTGTTCATACTTTTCTTTTCCACGTTTGGAATTCTTTCTTGATTGACGGAACTGCAGGATATCTCTAAATGTTATATCCGGCTCTGGCATCTCAATATCTGGATCTCCATAAAATGTCATCAGGTCATTGAGAATGACATTTACGCTCGGAAAATCTGCCAAAAGCATGTCTATAGAGAAATGCATAATGGTTTTGTCGCCACAGCTTGTAAGACAAATTTCATACATAGGGAATTGACCAAGCTCATATTGCTTGTACATCAAATCCTGTCTTACTGTCATAGAAACTTGTTCAAATTCTGCTTCACTGTCGCAAATAACACTTTTAAGTTCAGGCAATTCTACTTCTTTCAGAACCTGTTGATACCCTTCTTGAAATACCACGGCTCGAAGCATATCATGACGAAGGATTACACGATGGAACGCCTCTTCCATTCTGTCTTTGTCTACTTTTGGAAGCCGAACCTCACCGTAAGCATGACAACTCACACCACCATAACTATAGTTCTGTCCTCTACCCGTAAGATATGCGGCTTGTATATTGGTAAGCGGAAAGATGCTGAACCGGTTATCCGTATCAGAAACAGGAATTTCCTCATCCTCATATCTTAGATAGGTAATCAACATTTCCTTGTACTTTTTAAGTTCCTGTTTTCTTTCAGCGGTCATTGTTCCAACAGGAGCCTTAAATTTCAGCTTATCATTATCAAGATACAGGTGGATTCCCATATCCTCATAACTTTGTATCAGTTCCTCTACATTAATCGTATTATTTGCCATTAAAGTTCTCCTTCCTCCATATCTTCCTCTTCTTTTTGCTTTTCTTCGTATGCTTTTCTGAGTCTTTCTGCCAATGAACCAAAGTCAGTCACAGAAAAAATGTCTGTTACAGAAATATTGTCTGATATAATGTCCTCTTTTTCCAAAGCTTCTATCATTCTCATTGCCTTCAAGCTATCGCCACCACAGGAGAAAAAGTTGCTTTTTCTACTAATACTGTTAACGCCAAGGATTGCTTTCCATATCTTAGCGATTTTTACTTCAAATTCGTCAAAGTCTGTTTCATCGTCCGTATCCACAGATGAAGCAATGATGCGGCACATTTCATCAATATTCACTTTCCCGTTTGATGTAAGAGGAATATGATCAATACGCATCAGAATGTGTGGCATCATATAATCCACAAGTCTGTTTTTCAGCTCTTCTCTTAATTTCTCCTCAACAATTTCTGTTTCAGATGTATAGCACAAAGCTAGGAGTTTGC
>ERZ773264.1503-NODE-1503-length-27180-cov-3.953548_pt1 | contig 27180 bp, 23 predicted proteins | sample MGYA00511910_ERZ773264 | MGnify/ENA primary metagenome ERZ773264 (study PRJEB29015, sample SAMEA2737739) | human gut metagenome | biome: human gut; feature: human-associated habitat; material: faeces | place: China | collected 2012 ...
TTTATGAAATGAAGTAAACACAAGCTGCATAGCAGCGACTGACAGCTTGCTGGCAAGTTTACGAATGTAATAAATGAGGGGCTGAACTGTTACTTCCTTTAATTTCATCACACTAACAACGATATCCCCCACAGTACAAGTATATGTACCGGATAAAATGCATAAAAGAAATACTTAGGCATTTTTACATCATTTTTTGTGTCATCATATGCCATTATAAACGGTATTGCAAGCACCCCGAATGACTGCATCCTGCCCTGTACAAACATCAAAAAGCAGGTATATAACAAAGCATTTCTTCTGTCATTTCTCTGCATATAAAATATGGCTATTAATAATATTCCCCATATGCTATAGTCTGTTTTTAATACAACCGCAACAAATCCTGCAAGAAATACGAGTGCCATTTTTACTGCAAAACTGTATTCCCATTTTTCTACAAAATACATCATTATCACTCCGAGTAATAATGTCCACATTACATTCTGTTCGCCTACATCTATTAACTTATGTCCAAATGCAAGGTCATATGGTATCTCCGATATAACAGCAAATATCAGCAGATTTATCATATATTTTTCCCTGCTGCGGGTGTGTATAAATCCCTCCACGAGCAAAAAGCATATAATAGGAAATGATATTCTGCCTACCGCTCTGAACGCTTTATATATTATATCGCCCCTCTCCATTAAGAATACACAGCCTATATGATCGATAAGCATTGTCAGTAAAGCTGTTATTTTTAAAAAGTTTCTTCCATATCTTTTGTCCCAGAATGTTTTTTCTGTTGCTACCATTTTTATCCTACTTTCTTTTTTATATTGTTATTTATTTTATAATTTTGTATCTTATGGTTTTGTATTTTATAATATTTTCTGTTATTCTGTTGTTTTCCCTGCAAATACGAAATAAAGTATCAATCCCTGTGCAACATTTTAGTCATAAAAAGATAATTAACAATACAATGTGCTTGTATATGGATATGGTATTATTGATTTTCTTTTTATGACAGATAACCTTTCATTTTAATCATACATCAATTTCTTATTATAAAATCTGATTTTTGTTCTTTATTTTTCATTTTGCAATATCAAATTTAAAATTCGACTTGAATACTTTTTTTAACCCGTCCGTTATCGTTATATTTCCATCATCCTCCACGAGTACGGCATCAAATTCATTTTTATACTCCCTCCAGTAATCCAACGCTTTTTCTTTTCCCATGACAAATAATGATGTGGACAATGCATCGGCAAGTGTTCCGTTATCGCTTACTATCGTCACACTCTTAAGACCTGACTCCGACGGATACCCTGTTTTAGGGTCTAATATATGATGATATGTTTTTCCGTTTTTTTCAAAATATCTCTCATATCCCCCCGATGTGATGACCGCTTTGTCTTTGACCGATACCACTCCGATATAATCCGATGATTTGTCGGGATTTTCGATTGCTATCTGCCAATCTGTTCCATCGGTTTTTGTACCGAGTGCCTGAACATTTCCACCAAGCGATACAAGACCTGAAGTCACACCACAATCCTTAAAAATCTGCATTACACGGCTCGAAGTATAGCCTTTTGCTATACCACCGAGGTCGATTTTCATATTTTTGCCAAGTTTTATACTGCTGCTTTTTTCATCAAATTCTATCTTAGATGAGTCTACATTTTTTAGCAGCTTAGAAATCTCACTTTTTGACGGCACATTATATTTTTGTGTTGTAAATCCCCACTTTACCATCAGAGGATATATGCTTATGTCAAATGCCCCATTTGTTGTTTTATTTATCTTAAGTGCTTCTGAGACAATGTCTTTTGTATCTGCCGAAAGTGTACCTCTGCCTGTCTGATTAAGTTTATATATATCACTTTCTTTTTTCTGTGCACTAAGCACCGTTTCAAGCCTGTTTATCTCATCCACTGCTTCATCCACAGCATTTTCAGCATTTTTACCATATGCTGTCACCGTCATATATGTATCCATCGCAAATATATCTTTTGATGCTTTTTTATTCTCATCACTGTTCTGGCAGGCGGTAAATGCAGCAATACATAATGTGAGCAAAAAAATCCCACCAAGTTTAAAATAAAACTTTCCTACTATCTTATGATATTTTTCTGTTTCATCTGGTGCTGTTTTATTGTATTCATGGCATGATTTTTGTGCTTTAAGTGATAGCTCTGACGGAAATTTTTCATATCCGCTCTTATATCCATCCATACTTTTCATTGTCTTAATCACTTCATCTCTATCTGTAGTCATATCTGTACCTCATCTTTCTATTTCCATCCTATTTTATCAACAAATCTTTTAACCGTCTTTTCTATTCCTTATCAAAATCCTTAATAAACTTTTTAGTTTTCTTGTTTTTCAATTTCATTAACAATCCTCATAGTTTTTTATTATCCTTTTTCAAAATCCTTAACAAACTTTTTATTTTTTTATTTCCTGTCAATATAATAAACAAACCTTTTATCTATTTTCCTCATCATAATTTTTTTCCACCTCCAGAGCCTTATTCCTGACCGCCTCATCATAGCCTTTCAATGCCGCAAATGAAGCAAACTGTGCCGCCCTGTCATGTATGCTCATCGGCATATGTTTCTTTGATAAGGGTCTTTCTAAGTCTATTATATCCTCATATTTTTTCCAGTCACCATTTTCAAGCATCATGCCCTGTGACCTCCTATCTGCCTGTTTCTTTCCATAGCCGTCGCACCTTCCTCAAGGTTCATACCTTTTAATATAGCATTTTTGCCGTATTTTTTCTTTACATCTATCATCGCTTTTTGCAATCTCTTTTCTTTTTCAAGCCTTAACTTTTCTTCCTGTTTCTGCTTTTCTAACTCTCCATAATCAGTAAAAAGGTCAAGCTGTTCAAAGTCTTTCTTTTCGACTACATCTTCCTGCCTTATAATGTGATTTGCAACTACATTCATTCGTCTTACAAGAAGGTCTTTATTTATTATATCATCATATAATTTTTCGATATGCTCCATTATAATTTTTGTTGATGAAGTCATTTTTCCGAGATTTGTCGTACCATGTGCGTGCTTTGGTATCTTTCTTCCATATCTGTCTACAGTATATTCGCCTTTGTATTTTTTTCTTATCTCAGGATTTTTCAGATTTTCTATATCATACCCCACTGTAAGCACCATCTGGTCGGTCACAAGATCTTTTTCCACCAAATCAAGTACAAGCATATCTGTCATTTCCATAACGACGAGTTTAGCTTTTTTTGCATCATACGGACAGGTAAGCACCTGCCCCGAACTTATACTGTTGTTCTCAGGTTTATATGCTTTTATATCAGCAATGGTGCATGGTTCATACCCCCACGCATGATCTATAAGAAGTTCTGCATTTATCCCAAACAATTTATAAAGAAGCTCCTCATTATAAAAATCACCTGCTTTTCCGACAGAACACATCGCCACATCCCCCATTGTGTAAATGCCGCACTCCGCAAGTTTTTTCGCATATCCCCTGCCGACCCGCCAGAAATCAGTTATAGGCTTGTGCGTCCACAATATCCTCCTGTAGCTTATCTCATTTAACTCGGCAATCCTCACACCATCCTCATCGGGTTTGATATGCTTTGCAACTATATCCATTGCGACTTTGCAAAGATAAAGATTTGTTCCAATCCCTGCCGTTGCGGTAATGCCTGTTTCCTTTAAAACTTCCCTGATAAGCATCATGGCAAGTTCTCTCGGTGTTTTTTCATAAGCCTTAAGATAAGATGTGACATCAATAAAAACCTCGTCCACGGAATAGACATGAATATCCTCAGGTGCTATATATTTAAGATAAATATTGTAGATTTTTGTGCTGTACTCCATATAATAAGCCATTCTGGGCTTTGCCACAATATAATCTACCTGCTCTCCTGTAGCAGCTTTTATCTCTTTTACTTTCTGCACAACTTCAAAAAGCCTCGCCCTCCCCGAAATTCCATATGCTTTCAGGGAAGGTGAGACTGCCAGACAAATTGTTTTTTCGGTTCTAGACTCATCCGCTACCACCAGATTTGTCGTAAGAGGATCAAGCCCCCTCTCGACACACTCAACAGATGCATAAAATGATTTTAAATCTATTGCTATATAAATGCGATTATTATTTTTGTCTGATCCGCCTTTATCAAAACCCTCAAAACTCATCCCCATTTAACACCTCTCTTTTATCAAATTATGCACAGGCAGTCCCGCAATACTGTCACTTTGACACAGCATACAGGGAGTTTTGACCTGATAACATCACAACCTTTTAAAAAACAAACTTACCTTAAATATGTTATCATTAAGTTCTGCTTCTATTTTTCCACCCATATCCTCTGTCATTTCCTTTGCGATTGCCATCCCAAGTCCTGTTGAAGTTTTGCTCCTTACCACATCCGCCTTATAAAACCTCTCAAAAATTCGGGATATATCAATTTCATCAGGTTTTGTCACCTCATTTTGAATCGTAAGTCTTATCTCATTTTTAATTGAGTTTAAACATATCTCAACCTTCTTCTCACCATGTTCCAATACATTTTTTATTATATTTTGCAAAATACGGTGCATCATCTGCTCATTTCCATAAAAATACAATTTTTCTTCGGTCAGCTTCAGCTCAGGTACAATAGCTTTTTTCTCCCACTCGTCAAAATAAGAAAATAATGTTTCCCTGACTATCTCACTCATGTCACATTTGTACAATTTAATATTATAAGTCTTATTCTCCAGTTTTGTAAACATAAATAATTCCTCAAGCATATCTGAAAGAGCTTTTATCCTGCCTTTTATCACTGAAATATACCGTTTGTTTTTCTCCTTATCTTCTGATTCTGACAAAAGCTGAAAATATCCGTCAAGTGATGTAAGCGGAGTTCTTATATCATGTGAAAGATTTGTATATATACATGAAATTTCATTTTCTTTTTTCTTCCACATCACACGCTCAGCCCTGTGATTCTCAAGCATTTCATTAAGTGCAGCCGCAAGTGCTTTTGATCCGCCTGCTTTCACCCGTATCGTTATCAGTGCATTACTCCTGTTTTTTTCAATAAAATCAAGCTGAGCGGTGATATCCTTAATCTGACTGCGTAATGTAAAGTACATATATATAAATATACCTAATGTAATGATGAGCATTATAATTATTATTTTTTCCATTTATTTCCAGCTCCTCCCTCCATTAACACAATCAGACATTTTCAAAACTCAGTCGTTCTTTAAATAAGTCAAGCAGATATTCGCAAACAACAAAACATATACTGAGTTTCACAACCACCTGTATATCATACCATATCTCTCTTTTCCACGCTAATTATTCCCACAAATACGGAAACAATGAAATATACAGCCGCAAATACTATGATGTTCCTTATCTGTGCCATGTCCATATTTGGAAGCATGGTGCTTATTTTTGTTGTAATTAGATATTTTTCCAAAGAAACCTCACGGTTTAAAAGCTTATATATTCCGGCATCAATTCCCCTACACGCCAGCTTGCCCATTCCAAATGACAGGCATACCGCTGCCGTCATGCTGAAAACCCTGCTTTTTGTTATTGTTGCGATTACCGTACAAACGGTTACAAATACATATTGTAACAAAAACTGCGAAATAATAAAAGTAATATATTCGCTAAAGCTGCCTGCCCCAAAATTTCCTTTTGTAATAAACCATATTACTGACTGAACAACCAGCAATATAAGGTCAAACATAAAAATATATATATATATAGCTGTCAATTTGGAAACAAAAAGCTGCCAGCGGTGTCTGACCTGTCCTCCGATGTTTTTAATATACCCATTTTTATTTTCGCTTAAAGCAAATATCATTGTGAAAATAACACTAAAAAAGAGATAGATTCCCGATGACATAAAAAAGCTGTATATTGTCAAAACATTCTGCTCAGTTCCAATAAGCTGTGAATCATCGACAGCTACCCCTAGTTTAACACTTTGATCTTTATCTTCATAGACAACAGTATTGTTTTCCTCTTTCGTATCTGTTTTACCGAAATCAACCGGTGCTGCAGACAACAGCATGAATGCAACAGATACCATTGCAATTATATTTACAGCATAAAACGACCTCATTTTAAACATTTTATATAAATCCATTTTTATTATATTCAGCATGATAATCTCCATTTCTGCATATTTTTATATACTATTAAGCTTTGCGTCAGGTATGCACAGACACCAATCCTGCATATCAGAACCTTTACTATTTATCAGCAGCTTTCTAATCTGCCGTCATATTCAAAAAATAGCTTTCAAGTTCTTCCTGATTTACTTTTATCTCTCTCGGACACACTCCTGAATTTACAAGCCTTTCATTTATATAAGCACTTTCCTCAAAGCTTTCATAAATGTAAATATGTGACTTATCAATGACTTCATAATCGTGAACTCCTATTTCATCAAGTGTGACAACTGCCTTTTTAGGCTCATCAAGTACCAGTTCAATACGCTTACTGCACTGCTGCATAAGCTGTTCCTGCGAAAGCTCCTGTAAAAGATTTCCTTTGTGTATTATGCCAAAATCCGTACATACTTTTGAAAGTTCCTCTAATATATGACTTGATATAAGAATGGTAATGTTCCTTTCCTTAGCAAGTCCTGCAAGCATATCCCTGACTTCCACAATTCCCTGCGGATCAAGTCCGTTTATCGGCTCATCAAGTACCAGAAAATCAGGATTTCCAACCATGGCAAGAGCTATGCCAAGACGCTGTTTCATACCAAGAGAAAAATTCTTTGTTTTTTTCTTTCCGACATCTGCCAAGCCTACCATATCAAGAAGCTCAGAAACATATTTTTTATCACTTATCCCAAAAAGCTTTGCCTTTATCATAAGATTGTCATATGCTGACATATTTATATAAAGTCCCGGTTCTTCAATAAGACAGCCTACCCTTGACCTTACCTTTGACAACTCCTTTCCTGAATATCCAAATAACGAATAATCACCCGATGACGGAGTAGTCAGACCACTTATCATTTTTAAAAAAGTGGTCTTACCGGCACCATTCCTCCCAATAAAACCATAGATACCTCCCCGTTTTATATGCATATTGATTTCATCAACTGCCTTATGTTTCCGAAACTGTTTCGTTAATGCGTGTGTTTCTAATAAAATATCACTCATAATAGTTTTTCCTTTCCATTTTTATTTTACAACATTTATTTTAAGAGCCATTTCATAATAAAACGCTAAGAAAAAGTAAAGAAAAAGTAAAGAATTTATATTTTCCCATAAAACAGTAAAATCAAAGCAATAAGCCGTAAATCTGCCGGCTAATGCTTTGATCTGTTTGTTTCTGCACATATATTTAGTCAGCAAAGCGATATCCGATACCCCATACCGTCCGAATAAACTCTTTGTCAGTTATCTTTTTTATCTTTTTTCGTATATTGCTTATATGCACATCGAGTGTTTTTGTCTCTCCCATGTATTCTTCCTGCCACGCATATGTAAAAATTGCTTCTTTGCTGAATACTCTTTTAGGATTTTGTGCAAGCAGCCTTAAAATTTCAAACTCCTGCCTTGTTAATTTTTTAAGTTCTTTTCCCTCTATCCATATCTGATGTGTTTTTATATCCAGTTCAAATCCATCAATTTTTATTTTCTCATCCTCTTTTTCATTTCCTGCATGACGAAGCTGTATCTTCACCCTCGCCAAAACCTCGTCGATATTAAAAGGCTTCGTTATATAATCGTCTGCTCCATTTGTTAAGAGTTCAAGCTTTTCGTCCATTCCGTCCTTTGCAGTAAGAATTATAACAGGTATATCTCTATCTTCCCTTATTCCTGCAAGCACTTCCTCCCCTGACATTCCCGGAAGCATAAGATCCAGAAGTACGAGTGCCGCATCTGTTCTTTCAAGCTGCAACAAAGCCTCAGTCCCTGAAAATGCCTGTATGCACACATACCCCTCACGCTCAAGAGCCTCTTTGAGCAGATTGTTTATATTTAAATCATCCTCCGCTATCAATATATTTTTGCTTTTCAATCTAACAACATCCCTTCCATATATGAATAATAAATATAACTCGGATTACTATAACTAAAATAAGACCACACAGAAACACGGACAACTCCGCATTTCCATATAGCCTTATTCTAAAACAACTTAAAACAATCCGTCAACCATCTCTTTAGTGACAGTAACGCTCTCCACCTTATCGACCTCTATCTGATAAAGCGTATTTGCCGCAATGTGCTCTGCTGCCTGCTCAAGGTCGCGTATTCCTGTTGTATTTGAGAACTTATCAACCACTGCTGCCACCGCCTCAGGTGTAACGATACATTCCTCATTTCTCATGCCCATTCTCTTAAGTACCTTTGGCATACAGAAATTCTTGAAGATAACCTGTTTTTCCTCTGCCGTATAATCAGGTATATCTATTACCGCAAATCTCGACATCAAAGGTGCACTTATCTTTGATTTGTCATTTGCCGTGGCTATCGGATAGACACCGACTGTCGGAACCATACATTCTATGTAGTTGTCAGTAAATCCGATATTGTCAAGGAGCGTGAGAAGTACATCCGCCGGATTTCCATGACCTTTGTTTGATGTTGCCTTGTCAAGCTCGTTTATGATAAATACAAGATTTGACTCTCCTGCCATCTCAAACGCATCTATAATGATACCTGATTTTGCATTTGAATATATTCTTGAACTTCCCGTAAGCTGTTCCGGGTCACTTATCGAACTCATATCAAGTGTTGTCCATGGAAGTTTGAGTATTCTTGCAACCGCATATGCAATCTGTGATTTTCCTGTTCCGGCAGGTCCTACAAGCAATATTCCGTATGCCGGAAGTGTATGCGTACGGTTTATCTGTACTATCGTTTCTATGATACGCTGTTTTACTCTCTCCATTCCATAGAGTTCTTCATCGAGTATCTTTCTTGCCTCGACAATATCTATCGTTTCAAAGTAATTGCTTTTCCACTTTATGTTCATCATGATAGATAATGCTCTCTGTGCGTGCCGTCTTTCCTCTGGAGATACTTCGTGCGATTTTGCTACCGCAAGGTTTCTTCTCGCCCACAGTCTGATATTATCAGGAAGTGTTGCCCCCGCACAGTTGATAAAATCGGTGATGCTCTGAAGGCTTGTCAGCTTCATTCCATCTCCGCTTTCGTCTTCCTCCTCGTCATTTACGACCTTTGAAGGAGCATCACTCGCAAAAAGTCTTTCTATCATATATTGAAGGAAACCGTCCTCCGCAGATAACTTTGAAGTATTTCCGTGTGCAACTTCGCTTATCTTATAAACAGCATATCCCTCAGCCGTATTTTCGCCTGAAAGCCTTACATTGATATGGCTCTCTCCAAGCCATTTGAGCAGACTTACAAATCTTGCATCAACCTTTAATATATCTGAAACTTCAACTCCGTTTTCCTCGTTAAATTCAAATGTTGTACGCTTTATAGGATTGGTAAACATACCAAATGAATGATGTTTCCACTGTTTATTTTTATTATCAATAACTAATATCGGTTTTTCCGGCGTGGCACTCTCCTCGCTTGACATAAATATCTCGTATGTGCATACCGCATTTTTCTTTTCTTCATCAGGTACACTATTAAAATCAAATACAGGCATCATTTTCTCCTCTCGTATTAAAATTCGATTTCCTTTAAATAACGCTCAACTGCATCCTGCCATGTCGGAAGCGGCTTAAATCCATTCTTAACAAGTTTGCTCTTGTCAAGTCTGCTGTTAAATGGTCTTGCGGCTTTTGATACACCGTACTCTGCCGTTGTAACAGGGCTTACCTGAACTTTTTCTTCACTGTACTCAGTTCTTCCAAGTTTTACTGCCTGTCTGAATATCTCCTTTGTAAAATCATACCAGCTTATATAACCGCCCTCATTTGTAGCATGATAATAACCATACTTGTCAGTTTCTATCATATCGACAAGAAGCCTTGCAAGGTCAAATGTATAAGTTGGTGTACCTATCTGGTCATTCACAACAGTAAGTTTGTCATGTGTCTTTGCGACATTGAGCATGGTCTTTATAAAGTTTGAACCGTTTTTTCCAAATACCCATGCTATTCTTACTATAAAATATTTATCTAAGATGCCTGATACGGCAAGTTCACCCTTAAGTTTTGAACTTCCGTAAACATTTAAAGGCTTATAATCCTTGCAGTCAGGCTCCCACGGTTTTTCTCCCTGACCGTCAAACACATAATCAGTGCTTATATACATCATAGGAACATCAATCTCTTTACATACTTTTGCTATATTTTCTGTTCCTGTTGAATTGATTGCAAAAACTTTTTCCTGCTTGTCCTCATCTTCTGCCGCATCAACCGCTGTCCATGCCGCACAATGGATAACCGCATCGGGTTTGATTTCTTTGATATTTTTTGAAACTGCATCACAATCTGTTATATCCATCTGCACATAAGGTGCATCAATAGATGTAACCTCAGCTAAAATATCACTTCCAACGCCTTCATGACCACGCTTTGCAAGTTCGTTCATCACATCAAAGCCGAGCTGTCCGCCGACACCTGTAACTAAAATTTTCATGTCTGTTCCCTCACTTTATAATATTACATTTTCATTTTTTATAATGTTTACCCAGACTCAACCGGTACTTAAAATTGCTGCATTATTATGCAATCATCACTGTTTTTCCAACAGATGACAATTTATATGTAAAAATACATTTCTATCTGTTTCCTAACATACTGCATCACTTTATATTTATTTACAGGGATGTATGCTTAATATCACACATCCCTGTCTTATTTTTTATCAAGCTCTTTGTAAATTCTCATCCTCTTGAATTTCAGCCAAGAAACATTTTACTCTTTCAGCCTTTGATTATTTTCCTGACACTATTTCAAAAAGCTACTTTTATTTTCAGCTTTTGATTATTTTCTTAACCTTAATTTAAAAACATCTTTTACTTTCAGCTTTTTTTACTGTCTGTTTCCGTACATCTTCTCGTAGTAATTCTGATATTCGCCTGAAATGATAGTCTCCCACCACTCTTTGTTATCAAGATACCACTTTATAGTCTTCTTTATTCCATCTGCAAACTTTGTCTCCGGAAGCCATCCGAGTTCATTATGGATTTTTGTAGGGTCGATGGCATAACGCATATCGTGTCCCTTGCGGTCTGCAACATATGTGATAAGACTCTCAGGCTTTCCAAGTTCTTTACAGATTATCTTAACAATATCAATATTTGTCATCTCATTATGACCGCCGACATTGTAAACCTCTCCTACTCTGCCGTTGTGGATAATAAGGTCGATGGCACGGCAATGATCCTCAACATAGAGCCAGTCACGCACATTTTCACCTTTTCCGTAAACAGGAAGTGGCTTATCATTGAGTGCATTTGCAATCATAAGAGGGATAAGTTTCTCCGGGAAATGGTATGGTCCATAATTGTTTGAGCAACGGCTTATCGTTACAGGAAGTCCATAAGTTCTGTGATAAGCAAGTACAAGAAGATCTGCTGAAGCCTTAGATGAACTGTAAGGACTGCTTGTATGTATAGGTGTCTCCTCTGTAAAGAAAAGATCTGGTCTGTCCAACGGAAGATCTCCGTAAACTTCATCTGTTGATACCTGATGGTATCTCTTGATACCGTATTTACGGCACGCATCCATGAGTACGGCAGTACCCATGATATTTGTGCGAAGGAACACCTCCGGGTCCTCGATTGAACGGTCAACATGGCTCTCAGCCGCAAAGTTTACTACCATGTCAGGCTTTTCTTCCTCAAATAATTTATAAACTGCCTCACGGTTAGTTATATCCTCTTTTACAAATCTAAAATTAGGATTGTCCATAACCGGTGCAAGTGTTGATAAATTTCCTGCATATGTAAGACAATCAAGACAGATTATACGATAATCCGGATATTTATTTAACATATGAAAAACAAAGTTACTTCCAATAAATCCTGCTCCACCTGTTACTATAATAGTCATTTTAGTTCTCCTTTTATCAATATAAATTTTCCTGGTATTTTCCGTCGAGTACATCTTTAAGGTACTGTCCGTACTGGTTTTTCTTTAAAAGTTCATATACTTCTAAGACTTCCTCTTTTGAAATCCATCCGTTAAGATATGCGATTTCCTCAAGGCAGGCAATCTTTCTGTGCTGGTGCTGTTCAACCGTCTTTACAAAGTTTGTTGCTTCCACAAGACTCTCATGTGTACCTGTATCAAGCCATGTAAATCCCTGTCCTAAAAGTTCAACATTTAAGCTGCCTTTTTCAAGATATATACGGTTGAGGTCTGTTATCTCAAGCTCACCTCTCGCCGACGGTTTGAGGTTCTTTGCATACTCTACTACCTTATTGTCATAGAAATAAAGACCTGTCACGCAGTAATTACTCTTAGGTTTCTCAGGTTTTTCTTCAATGGAAACAGCCTTTCCATTTTTGTCAAACTCAACGATACCAAATCTCTCAGGGTCGTCAACATAATATCCGAATACTGTCGCACCCTTTCCGCTCTCAGCATTTTTAACTGCCTCGTTAAGACGCTTTTTAAGACCATGTCCCGCAAAGATATTGTCTCCGAGTACCATCGCAACATTGTCATCACCGATAAATTTCTCACCGATTATAAATGCCTGTGCGAGTCCGTCAGGACTTGGCTGTACCTCATATGAAAGATTTACGCCAAACTGATGACCGTCGCCTAAAAGTTCTTCAAATCTAGGTGTATCCTGAGGTGTTGAGATAATAAGAATATCTCTTATTCCTGCATTCATAAGCACTGACATAGGATAATAAATCATCGGTTTGTCATATATAGGTAAAAGCTGTTTACTTGTTACTCTTGTAAGCGGATAAAGTCTTGTACCTGAACCGCCTGCTAAAATAATTCCTTTCATAATGTTCCTCCTAAATTAGTAAATTATACGAATGTTTTAATTGTGATTACATTATAAAAGGTGCCCTAAGGGCATATGCAAGTCTTTTTTTATTTTTTATATAATTTTTATATTTTATATGCTAAATTTTCTATATTTATATGTATTTTTATCATATATTATTTAATTTTTTCAGCTTCTCGACAGTTTATTCCTTATATTATCATTTATTTTTTTCTTTCTTCTTGCATTTTTCAAAAACATCTCTTACTTTAAGCCTGATTTATTTTTTCACGGCACGAAAAACCCCCGCCTCTTTCGTTACATCAAAACCATACTTTGTCTTTTTCTTTACAAAAGACACAAAATCATTGTATCTGTCAACTATAAATCTATTCTGGTTTCCGTGGCACGAAAGAACATACGAGATAAGAGACTCCGGTTTTGTCACCTCAAGATAATCCTCATATTCAGACCATGAAACATCTGAAAAAAACTTTTCAAGTATCTTGCCGCCGTTTTGTTTACCAAATTTCTCATAAAGTCTGTCAGCAGACAAAACTATCCTGCTGTCGAAGTCACTTACAAGCATACTTATCTCTTTCATGTGAGCATTTCCGTAAGTGCTGCCAACAAATCTTCCGCCCGGTTTTAAGACACGCTTTATCTCACTGCACACCTTTTCTAAATCCTCACAGTAAAAAAGTACATGGTTCGCAATAACTATGTCAAAACTCTCATCCGGTGCATTTATATGATGTGCATCCATGACTTCAAACAAAAAATTTTCTCCCAAATCTTTCATCGAACGCCTTACATCTCTTATCATACCGTCAGAAATATCTGATAAAATAAAATTTATCTTTTCAGGTATCTTCTCCCTGTTCATCCTCCACAGAGAGGCATCTCCGCATCCAAGTTCAAGCACACTTTCACCAGATTTAAGCTCACACTGCTCAAAAAGCCACGGAAACCAGCCCTGTTTGTTTTTTGAAAATTCCTCATGAAGATTTATCCTCGCCGAGATATTTGATGAGTTCTGATACTGGACTTTAAGCTTGTGTTCCATTTCATTTACATTTACAAGCTGCATCATCTTGCTCCAGTCAACATTTTTTTCCTGTTTAACTGCCTTTGACGCATCAACTAATGCCGTCTTTATAAGCTGCATCTGTTCTATTTTTTCCTCGATAAGACCAAGCTGCATGTGAAGTGACTCTGAGAAAAAATGCTTATCTGAATTTCTGACTGTCATTTCCTTTATATCAGCAAGAGAAAAACCAAGATATTTAAGAAATAATATCTGCTGTAGTCTCGCAAAATCTTCATCTGAATAAAATCTCGCACCACTATCACTTACAAAAGACGGTTTTAATATGTTATGCTCGTCATAATATCTTATCGTCTTTTTGGTGACATGAGCTTTTTTTGCAAATTCACCCGATGAATAAAATCCCTCTTTTTTCATATTGCTCCTTATTTTGTATTAAAAATAGTATAATACTTTACACCTTACTTTGCAATAATGAAAATTTCCACCTCCGTTTCCATACACAATCCCCCCCTTATACCGCAGAAACGCACTTGAAATGCCCTTCACACAGTATAAGAGGGGTGTTATAATTATTTTTCCGTTAATCCATATTTTTCGTGTCCTGCCACAGATAATCAGGCAGTCCGTTTTTGTAAGGGAGCATTATCTCACCCTTTATAAGTGGCTTAACATACTCAAGCATATTGTCCGTCACATTATTATGAGCTTTATTTATCCACTCTAAAGGTACTTTCTTTTCTACATTCGCAATGCTTTTTAGGTCTGCATATTCAATAACCGACCTGTATGGTGCATCGGATATTCTTTTCAAAACAGGGATAAAACCTGTATTGCCCTCTATCGCATATTTTACTCCGGCAATTCCAAGCTCATAGGCTTCTCTGATATCCGTCCCTGCTGCCATATGTGCTGCACATCGTTGCATGATATTGATTTCAACACTTCTGCATTTTATATGAAGCTTTTCCTTCACCAGAAACTCAAGAGTTTTTGCCGCACCACCAAGCTGATCATGACCAAAAGTGTCTGAAGTACCTGCATTGATATAGTTTCCGTCACTGTCATGTATCCCTTCTGATACTGCAACCATAACGCAATTTGATTTTTTCAGCTCATTTTTTACATCTTCGATAAATTCATCCTTATCAAAATCCACTTCGGGGAGATATATAAGCTGCGGCAGCTCGTTGTATTCATTTCTCGCAAGTGCCGCAGCACCCGTAAGCCATCCTGCATTTCTTCCCATCAGCTCTATGATAGTCACACACGGAATGTCATATATTTTTACATCATGTGCCATCTCCGCTATTGATGCCGCTATATATTTTGCAGCAGAACCATATCCCGGAGTATGGTCAGTGTGCGGAAGATCATTGTCAATAGACTTAGGAATACCTGCAAATCTTATATCAGAGCTTATGCTTTTTGCATATGCTGACAGCTTATTTACGGTATCCATGGAATCATTTCCGCCAATATAGAAAAACATACCGATATCATTCTTGTCCAATATAGCAAAAATCTTCTCATAAAGCCGTGAATCTTCTTCATAAAACGGAAGTTTAAAACGGCATGAACCAAGATACATCGACGGAGTAACTGCAAGCCTGTCTAGCTTAGATTTTGGACACCACGCTTTTTGAACATCATCATTGCCTGATGTCACGATATCACTGATACTGTCATTGCCCGCTTTTACATCATTTTCAAATATCGAGAGGTCTGTAAACCTTTCATTTAATACACCCAAAATCCCATTGGCTGCTCCAATTATCCTCTCATATTCACCAGACCTCACAACACCTGCAATAACTCCTGCAAGTGATGCATTGATTGCCACTGTCGGACCTCCTGACTGTGCAACTAAAACTCTTTTTCTCATAATGCTATTTGTTCCCTTCTGATTTTTATACAATATGCAGAAACAACTTACAAACAATATAGTCATTATCCGCATATTGTAAAATTTTATCCCGAAAGCATTATACTCCTTTATTTTTATTTGAGAAATCTAATTTTCATGGTAACAAATAACTGTTTTTTAATGTATTTTTGTCAGACAGCTCCTTTACCGACTTTTATTTAGCTTTTAATACATTAACGCTGACTTTTTTCTTTATGCCATTATGTGTAATACAATAAATCACTCACTTCCCTTTTTTCTTTCCGGTCACCTTTCCTGCCCCTGTTACAGTTGCAACATTAACATTAGATGAAATAAATGTTATTTTCTTTCCTTCAAATACAGGTGTTTCGTCTGCTTTGTCACCTTCAAGTGTCTGTCCCCACTTTGCATCATCCATCACCAGTACCGCCTTTTGAATTTATCTTATTCCACATTTTTCAGTGCATCACTCTTTGGTATCTTCTTTATTTTTATCATCTGAATGACACATACCGCAAGATAGCTGATAACACCCATAACAAACATTTTAACATAACAACTGTCTGATATGATATAAGGAATATAACCTGTCATCTGCGTATATAGATATGAACTAAACATCCAACGCATAATGACATTTACTATAGGTATCGACAAAAGTAGTGATATAACCACCACCGCAAAAGTGGTAATGATATAAAGACCTCCTATCTCCATGTCCAAATATCCTAGTATCTTTGTGAGTGCTATTGAATTACTGTTTTTCTCTATTATCTGTTTTGATAACAGGTACATCAAAAGGATAAACATTATAACACCAAAATACTTTATCAGATCCATAAAATCACCCATCGACACTTTCATCTGTGTTGACACTTTTCTTAAGTCCTTTACTGTGATTATTCCCGCAACATAATCATCGTCTATATCCTTTAATTTTTTATTACTGAAATACCCACTATAATAATCATCATCCTTATCAAATTTTTTTATAAAAGTATTTCTATTCATAAACACCGATATAACGGCATCATATTTATATGAGCCCGCAACTTCAAACTTATATTTCTTGTTGCTGTAAGGGTCTTTAAGTTCTATTTTATCTCCTTTTTCTATGCCGAATTTATCCATATACCCATTTGACACATAAACCTTTCCGTCAGGTATATCCGCTTTAACATATTTGCTGTTATCTGATATTCCGTAAATCGTTATATCATCTTCCATATATTTTCCCGGAAGTGTCTTTAAACTCTCCACACAATATTTTTCTGCCCCTGGTACTTTTGTATCAGCAGGTGCTTTGAGTATATACTGGTAATCAGCTATTATACTCTTTCCGACAAGTTTTGAATAATCATCAATAAGTGGTCCGAACATCAGACTGAAGATAACTATTACCGCCGCAAATAAGATACCTGCAAACAGTGTTATGTAGTTTGATATATTCTGGAAAATAACCCTCAATCTGAATCGGTGCATAAATGGTATCTTCGTGTTTAATCTCACCGCTTTCTTTCTCATCTTTTTAGAAAGTTCCCTGCGTAAAAATCTAAGCGGTGAAATCTTTAATTTTGATGCTAATACAAAATAATTTATGATAAACATTAGTATCACCGGAATAACAGTCGTATCTATAAATGCCTCAGCATTCCATAAAGTATTGTATGTTGGCAGACTGTAGCTGTTATAATACATTGATGCCATATATTTTACCATAACGGTATATCCCACGACATTTCCTATTATAGAAGATATAAGTGTAACTATTACAGGATTTATCATATAATGCCTTACGATTTCTCCTCTGGTATATCCTGATGCCCTTAAAGTGCCTATAACACCTGCCTCTTTAACTATTGTATTTGAAGTCGTTATGGCAAAGACAAATGCAAGTATGGCTATCACAATATAGTCAAACATTATAAACATTGCCTTGTCACCGCCCATATCATCTCCGGTAAAGTTTATTGCCTTGTTTGAATAACGCGGTACAAAGGATGCAACAACAGCCTTTTTGACAAGACTTTCCAGAAAATCATCAGACATATCTTTTTGCTTTTGGTCATTTGCAGGCGTTTTATCGTATTTTACGGCATAACAATAGTTTAACTTACTCTTTTTAAGCTTTTTAAGACCTGAATCCGTCATCGAAGCCACACCGAAATTTACTGAATCAAACATCATATCAGCGTTATCTTCAAACAGACAACTATAATCAGGCATTGCCACAAAACCTGTTATCTTATAATCTTTATCTCCTATTTTTATATTGTCACCAACTTTATAATCATTGTTTTTTGCAAAAACTCTGTCAAGTGTAATCTCGTCATCAGCTTTTGCAAGCCTGCCTGACATTATACAAAGCTTATTTACTTCTTTCCTCTCACCATATACTCTTATGGTCGCGTTTCTCTTTGACTCCTTTAATTTATAATACCTCTGGTCATAAATCCTGACTTTATTATCGTTTTCAAGCTCTTTTATCGTTTCGTCAGACATTTCGTCTGCCGTCACGAAATCTGCATATTCCACATTATATTTGTCAAATCCCTTTTTATATGCATCATATACGCTGTTGTCCGCCACCAAAAAACCGGACACAAGACTAATAAGCATAGTCATGAACAAAAAGATAACAAGATACTTGCCTATATCTCCTTTTAACTCTCTCGGAAGTCTTTTTATAAGTGGATTTCTCATTTTAAGCCTCTTTTCTACACACATTTTTTAGCATATTAAGTTTGTGTCAAGTATGCACAGACACAAATCTTGTACATGCTGCCCCCTTTACCATTCAAGTTCCTTAGCTGAAATCTTATTTACATTTTTATAGTTTTTTCTTATCTCTCCGTCTCTCAATGTGATAACCCTATCAGCCATATTTTTAATTGCATCATTATGAGTTACGATTATTATGGTATTTCCATATTTCTGATTTATACTCTCTATCAGCTTAAGGATTTCCTTAGATGTATTGTAATCAAGTGCTCCAGTTGGTTCATCACAGAGCAGAAGATCAGGATTTTTTATTATTGCCCTGCCTATAGATGTTCTTTGCTGCTGACCGCCTGAAAGCTGATTTGGAAGTTTATGCCTGTGCTCGTAAAGTCCAAGCCCTTTTAATATCTCATCCGTATTCATAGGATTGTCGCTAAGATAGGCACCCGTCTCAACATTTTCCTTTATGTTAAGGTTTGGTATAAGATTATACATCTGAAAAACATATCCGAGATGCTTTCTCCTGTATCTTGTAAGCTGCTTCTCATTCATATCCTCAATCTTATCACCGTTTATGGCTATATAACCATCATCGGCATAATCTATCCCTCCGATGATATTAAGAAGCGTAGACTTTCCCGAACCTGACGGACCAAGCAGAACACATATCTCACCCTTTTCAATCTCTATGTCAATTCCTTTTAAAACCTCAACCCTGCTTTCTCCCTCTCCATAATGTTTTCTGATATTTTTAATTTCAAGAAACATAATATCACTCCTTCCTATGCAGATACTCTTCTAGGTGATTGCGAAACTAATTATGTATTGTGTTAATTGCACAATTAAATCAAGGTTTATGATAGTTTCGCAAATACCTACAGAATACTCTCCGTATATTTTTTCATTTTTGATTTTGGGAACCATTTCATATGAATAATTGTTCATATGAATATATGTATCACATTTTCATGCATATGTCAATAGATTCCAACAAAAAAGTTAGCATACACTAACACCTTTATTAGTATATGCTAACTTTAATTAGTTATCAATATTTGATTTTAAATTTTTTACTTTAATTTATTAAGCACCGATGTCCCGATAGTGCCCTCCGGTATTTCTACGCCAAAGTTCTCTGCAACTGTTGCTCCGATAACGGCAAATGTGTCTGTCTCAGGCAGTCCGCCATTTCCCTTAAATGATGGAGAATATGCCACAAACGGCACTTTTTCTCTCGTGTGGTCTGTCCCCTTATATGTCGGGTCATTTCCATGGTCTGCCGTTATTATGAGAAGATCATCTTCCTTAAGTTCATCAAGCAATATGCCAAGATTTTTGTCAAATTTTTCTATCTCCTTTGCATAGCCGACAGGATTTCTCCTATGACCCCAAAGTGCATCAAAGTCAACAAGATTTACAAAGCAAAGACCTGAAAAATCTCTTTTTGCTATCTCTATAGTCTGCTCCATACCGTGAACGCTTGATTTTGAACGATTGCTCTCAGTGATGCCCTCTCCCGCAAATATATCATTTATCTTTCCTACTGATATGACATCAAGCCCTGCATCCTTAAGTGAGTTAAGAACAGTGCGTCCTGTCGGCTTTAAAGCATAATCATGTCTGTTGCTTGTTCGTACAAACTCACCTTTTTTACTGCCTGTATATGGTCTTGCAATAACCCTGCCGACACGCCACTCGTCTCTCATGGTAAGCTCTCTTGCTATTTCACAATATCTATAGAGATTATCAAGTCCCATCGTTTCTTCATTGCCACATATCTGCATGACCGAATCAGCAGAAGTGTAGACTATCAAAGCTCCTGTCTTTATCTCCTCCTCACCAAGTTCATCCAATATAACAGTGCCGCTTGCGGCTTTATTTCCTATTATCTTTCTGCCTGTTCTTTTTTCAAGCTCTGCGATAAGTTCCTTTGGAAATCCTGTTTCGGTAAATGTGATAAACGGTTTTGTGGTGTTTATTCCCATCATTTCCCAGTGTCCTGTCATGGTATCCTTGCCATTGCTTCTTTCATTCATCGCAAAATAATATCCGAGTGGCTCTTTTACCGGTGCGACCTGTTTTAAAGTCTTAAGATTGGCAATCCCCAGTTTTCTGAAATTAGGTATGTCAAATGTTTCAACGGACTGCGAAATATGTCCAAGTGTATCTGCTCCTGCATCATCAAAATTTGCCGCATCTGCCATTTCACCAATACCCATTGAATCAATAACTATCGTAAAAATCCTCTTATATTTAAAACTCATACTATCCCTCATTTCTGAACAACTTACCACGAAGTTGTATAAAAACTATTTGTTTTTTGGACAGCAGCTAATCATGTTTTCATAATGCCATCATACTAAATCTGCTCTGCGTTACCCACTTGAAAGTCAGCGACATGATACACTACTCAAGATTTTCCGGTCCAAATCCCTCCGGAAGTATATCTTTTAATTTGATGACTTTTATGTCTCCGGCTGAATTTCCAAGAACTATCTCAAACTCCTCAGGGTCACAAAACTCCATCATAACCTGTCTGCATACACCACATGGCGAGCAAAAATCATAATCTTTTTCACCCTCTTTTCCGCCGACAATAGCGATAGCCCTGAAATTTCTCTCTCCATCACTTACAGCCTTAAAAAATGCTGTTCTCTCCGCACAGTTTGACGGTGTGTATGCTGCATTTTCAATATTGCATCCTGTGTATATTTTCCCTCTCTCAGTTAAAAGTGCTGCTCCTACCTTAAAATGCGAATATGGTGCATATGCTGAATGTCTTGTCACCGATGCCATTACTAAAAGTCCTTCTGCGTTCATAAATATTAGTCCTCCATTTTTTCATACTTTCTTTTTTATTTTATAGCTGTTTTAAAAGTATCTATCTGTTTATTGTTATTTTTTTATATTATCCTTTTTAATAAGTTCTCTTACTGCTCCAACTGCTGTTTCTATTGCTGTCTTTGTGTCGTGCACCTGCACATTTGAAAGTCCTTTTTTAGCTCTCTCCTGATTGGCAAGCACTAAAAAGCACGCCCCTACTCTCACTCTGAGATAACTTCCTGCAATGAGAAGTGCCGCTGTTTCCATCTCCGATGCAAGACACCCCATCTTTATCCATGCATCCCATTTATTCTGAAGCTCATATCCTACAGGCATAAGCTCCGGCTCATGCTGACCGAAAAAAGAATCCTTGCTCTGAACTACTCCGACATGATATTTTAATTTTAATTTTTCTGCCGAAGTCATCATGGAATTTATCACATTTATATCTGCCACCGCCGGATATTCTATAGGTGCATATTCTTTTGAAGTACCCTCCATTCTTATGGCTCCGTTTGCGATAACTATATCGCCACCGAGTACATCATCCTGCATACCTCCGCAGGTGCCGACTCTCAAAAAAGTGTCTGCCCCACAGGCTGCAAGTTCCTGAAGTGCTATCGCTGCAGATGGTCCGCCTATCCCGGTCGAAGTGACACTAACCTTAATGCCATCAAGTTTTCCGGTATATGTAACATACTCTCGGTTGTCTGCAATAAATTTTGGCTCATCAAGAAAAGCAGCTATCTTTTCACATCTTTTGGGATCTCCCGGCATTATGACATACCTTCCTATGTCGCCTTTTCCAACTCCTGTATGATACTGTTTTCCTGAACCTTCACTATAATCTACCATAGCAATTCCTCCTCCCTGTTTTTTTAATTTTATCCTTTTTTATATTTTACTAACATACGCAAACATGGTCAATTACTTTTTTATTTTTTTCTGCTAAATATAACCAATTTTCACCACTTAACTTATAAATACTTGCCATATTCCAATAAAAACTGTAAGCTATAATAGGCTATAAATAAAACATCACTAAATATGTATATTTTTTTCAAATCCGTTTTTATGAATTTATAAGCAAAATGAGACAGTGTGAAATATAATCCTGACTGCTTATTTTTTCACGCACAGTATTTGTGTCTATGCACACTTGTCACAAATACCGATGGCACAAAGTATGTACTAAAAGTGTGCAGAAATGAGGTTTAGAATGAAGAAGATAAGTATTAAAACAGCAGTTATCACATTTCTGCTGTCAAGCGTTATTATAACGGCTCTTATTTTAGGAGCATTGTCTATCACAAGCATTAAGAAATCTACCGATCAGGCAACAGACAAATACACCACGGCTATGAATGACGGCTATAAAACAGAGATACGCTCAGAGGTTGAAACAGCTATTGCCGTATTACAGGCAGAGTATAATAAGTACAAAGCAGGCACTATCACAGAAGCACAGGCTAAAGAAAATGCCAAAGAAACCGTAAGAAATATGCGTTATCGTGAAGATGGCAGCGGTTACTTCTGGATAGATGACACCAATTATATATTGATAATGCACCCTATCCTCACTAAACAGGAGGGGGATAACCGTAAAAATATTACGGACAAAAACGGAGTTCACATAATACAGGAAATACTTTCAACGGTAAATGATAAAAATGCGGACGGCTATAACGAATTTTATTTTACAAAATCAGACGGTAAGACCGTTGCTCCAAAGCTTGCATACTCACAGATTTTTAAACCATGGGGCTGGGTGATATCAACCGGAAATTATGTTGATGATATGCAAAGCGAGATGAAACAGACAACTGATAATCTCAATCAGCTTTATACCAATATGCATCGCAGCTTTATGATAGTTGCCATCGTTATACTTATAATCATCGGTATTCTTGGTGCTGTTTTTGGAACATACCTTTGCAATCCCATCCACCGTCTTGCCGATATTGCAAAAGATATCTCACTTGGCAGGATAAATACTAACCTTCAAAGAATATCAGGTAAAAACGAGATAAGCACATTGCAAAACAGTTTTTGTGACCTCCTTGAAACATTTAAAAATCAGGCTGATACCATAAGCAGGCTGTCAGACGGTGATCTGTCAGTAACAATCATCCCAAAATCTGAGGATGATGTCGTTGGAAATGCTTTAAACACTCTTGTAGCTAAAAATCATACTGCTTTCTCAAATATGAGCCTTGCCGCTGACCAGATAGCTCAGGGTAGTTTTCAGATAGCAGATGCAAGCAAAAATCTCGCAGATGGTGCATCACAGCAGGCAAGTGCCATTGAACAGATATCAACCTCCGTTTCCGAGATTGCAGACAAATCAAGAAATAATGCAACAGAGGTATCTGATGTTCAGGGACTTATAACTGATGCCGCCAATGCCATTATATCGGGCAATGAAAAAATGCTTGAAATGATGGATGCAATGAAAGAAATCAAGTCAGGTTCAGAGGAAATACAAAAGATAATCAAAGTTATAGATGATATCGCCTTTAATACAAATATTCTTGCTCTTAACGCTTCCGTCGAGGCTTCCCGTGCAGGCGAACATGGCAAAGGATTTGTAGTGGTCGCTGAGGAAGTGCGAAACCTTGCAGGTCGTTCTGCCGAGGCTTCAAAGCAGACTGCCGAAATGATAGAGGATTCAATAAGCAGAGTACAAAAGGGCGTGGCTCTCGCCAGAGATACAGAAGAATCATTGCAGATAATTTCCGAATTGGTTAAAAGGATTACTGAATCAGGTGATACCATTGCTAAAGTATCAGACGAACAGGCTCAATCTGCTTCACAGATCAATGATGCACTTATGCAGATATCACAGATCACACAGACCAACTCAGCGACAAGTGAGGAATGTGCTGCTGCCAGCGAAGAACTCTCTGCGCAGACAAGAACGCTTCATTCACAGATTGCAAGTTTTAAATTGTAAAAAGCATACCACTACTATACGAGCATTTTCGTATATTGTTAAAAAAGGCAACGGCAAGCTGTTTGACTTGCTGTTGTCTGTCAACAAGCAAGTCCCCCACTTATTGCTCTACGCAATGGAAGTGGGGGACTTCTTTGATAGTGTTAAATTTTGGTTCAGATACCGCAGATTTCATCTATAAGTTTTAACTCCTCATCAGAAAAATCTGCTGCCTGCATAACCTTTAAGTTTTCAAGTATCTGCTGCGGTTTTGATGCACCTATCAGAACACTTGTAACATCACTGTCTTTTACAACCCACTTAAGTGCCATCTGTGCAAGTGTTTCACCTCTTTTTGATGCTAAATCGTTTAACTTTCTGATAACGCTTATCCTGTCCTCTCCCAGTTGTTCTTTATGCAGAAATCTTCCATCTGTCACAACACGGCTGTCTGTCGGAATACCATTTAAATATCTGTCCGTCAGCATCCCCTGTGCAAGCGGGCTAAATGAAATAATTCCCTTCCCGCTTTCCCTTGCCGCCTTTTTAAGTCCGTTATTTTCTATTGTGCGGTTAAAAATATTGTATGAATTCTGATTTATGATAAACGGACATCTAAGGTCATTTAATATCTCACAAGCCTTTTTCATCGTCTCTCCGTCATAGTTTGAAAGACCTGCATATAAAGCCTTTCCACTTTTTACTATTTGGTCGAGTGCACCCATTGTCTCCTCAAGAGGAGTATCCGGATCCATTCTGTGATGATAAAAAATATCCACATAGTCAAGCTCCATACGCTTTAAACTCTGGTCAAGACTTGCTATCAGATATTTACGGCTTCCCCAGTCACCATATGGACCCTCCCACATATCAAAACCTGCTTTCGTGCTGATTATCAGCTCATCACGGTATGGTGCAAAATGCTCTTTTAATATCATACCAAAATGCTTTTCAGCACTTCCTGGTTCCGGTCCATAATTATTTGCAAGGTCAAAATGTGTTATGCCATTATCAAATGCCGTAAAACACATCTGTTTCATATTGTCATAAGATGATATATCACCAAAATTATGCCATAGACCAAGTGATACTATCGGCAACTTTAAACCACTTTTGCCACATCTGTTATACTGCATACTATCATATCTTTTTTTGTCTGCACTGTACATGATTTTTCCTTTCGTATATCAAATTATTTCAGGTAATTGCGGACTTCTCTTTAAACCCGTTTTAGGATACCTGCTGCATTATATACTAACCTAAATATTGATATATATCAATATTCAGATTAGCAATATTCCCAGTTCTGCATTTCAGACTGCATATCAAACATATGCTTATAAATTCCATTATTTTCTTTTAATTTTTCAGAAAATTTTTCAAGCTAAAATTTTACCCTTTTATCCACTCATGAAAGCTGTAAATAAAATGTTCATATTTTTTATCTCACTCATTCATTTTATATTTTTCAATAATGCATTCATGTTGCTCAAACGATTTTTGCTGAAATTCTATAAATTCATTCCATTTTTTCTTTTTTACCGCTATGAATAATTCTTCCCTTATCTCCTCATTTGGCACAAATGCCATCTCTCTTTTCTGATCATATGCAAGATAGCCAAGATGTATAAGATATGTCAAAATATCATCTTTATCTTCAAAATTGACTGTATCATTTTGAAATGAAGTTACATCTGTTTCTACTGAACCGCCAGCCAACATCTCTATTATCGCACTCTTTAACCCGTCAAAATCCATATTTATTAACGGAACTATTATCCTGTATGAACCTGTTTCCGACCAATAACTCCTAAACTCCCCCTCCATCATAAGACTTACTACCGCATTAGGATTATAAATATGATATTTGCCAAGCTGATAGCCATCATACCACTTTTTTACTTTGTAAAAATCCCGTTCATACCTGTCACATAATTTTTTTACTTCCTCCTCTGTAAAACCGATATATTCTGCCAATGGTCCAGGATTTAACATTGTATATTGTTTAAAATTATTAAGTGCCGACTGTGTTTTCAACTTCTTTATCGGTAAAATCCCCGTAAGATAAGCAAGCCCTATATATTTTGTCGGTTCAACCCCCTTAAACATTGCTCTTAAAAAATTGATATATTCTTCCTGAACTTTTTTATTATTTGCCTCATCACGAATTATAATATCCCATTCATCTATTATAATAATAAATTTCGTTCCATTCATCGAATTTATTACAGATAACGCTTCGGGAAGTGATTTTATTTTTTCAGACAATTCATTGGGATAATACTCTCTCAATTCACATATCGTTTTTTCTGTTATATATGACACTACATTTTCTGAACCACCTGCCGGTTCGATGCACCATTGAATGTCAATATGTATAACATCATATTTATTTATATTTTTTTCAAATCCTATACTTTCACTTATTTTTAATGTTGAAAACATTTCTCTCGAATCACAGCCTTTACTGTAATATGCTGCAAGCATATTTGCCGTGACAGACTTTCCAAACCTTCTTGGACGGCTGTTACATATATACCCCTGCAATGTATTTATGACTTTATTTGTATATTCTAACATCCCCGTTTTATCCACATAGATTTCTGAATTTAATGCCACCTGAAAAGCACTATTGTCAGGATTAACAAACATTCCCATACCTTTACACCTCTTTCTCCTATATATTGTTTATTATTTTAACATACTTTATTATCATTTACCATAACAACGCCTATCTGTTAATGTTGTACCATAGTCATAAAACATCAAAACTTCTTTAAAGTAACGGTTCAGCCTTTAAAAGACACAATAATGTAATAAATTTGTAACTCATTTTTGCCTGACATGATATATAATAATATTACTAAGTACTGCTGTTCAACCTATTATGCAGACAGCA